>Ga0210073_1000033_pt1 | contig 26249 bp, 21 predicted proteins | sample Browns_ThreeSqC__2_FD_184853 | JGI IMG/M metagenome (GOLD analysis project Ga0210073, IMG submission 184853) | Wetland microbial communities from San Francisco Bay, California, USA, that impact long-term carbon sequestration - Browns_ThreeSqC_D2... | ecosystem: Environmental > Aquatic > Marine >...
GAACAAACCCATCAAACCCACAAGCAGCGCCGCGATCAGCAGCATCGGGGTAACGGGGGACGTTATGAACAGTCGTGCCGTTCTGCCGGCGATACCCAGTGATTTGGGGTCATCAGGCGCTCGCGGCGTGGAATATTCCTGTTGCTTATCCATACATTAACCCCGCCTTCTTAATTATGTCTTCCCTCAAGATGGCGGGGACACTGTGATCAATTTGGTCCGGGGCGAAGTGTGCTAAGTCATTCAATAAAATTGAATATTAAATCATACGCGAAAATACTGACACGAACCTTACCGAAACAGGTCAGTAAAATTCCAGGTAGAGTATGCGCCACAAGAATGCGACAGCCAACATTGCGGCTGTTCGCTTATCCGAAGAGCGGTCACCCAAATGCTTCAAGTTGCGCAGGAACCCGGGCTGGCCGTTCCTCCGCCTCTGTGCGTCCCCAAGCCTTCCGCGCTTTTCGACATGCCTTTGCCGCGCCCTGCGCCCTTATCGAATATTGACCCGCATATAGAACCCTCCCCCGCTGCTCCTCCCACCGCAACGGCGTACCCGTCGCCAGTTCGAAAAATGTCAGCTCGGCCGACAGCGTCTCGTCCAGGATGGCAGCGACAATGAACGCTGAACAGTTCGATTGAATGGTTATTGACCAGGTGATTGGTTAGATGTGACCCCGTCCTTTTTTCGGTGCGAATAAACAACCAACACGACCACTCCAGCTTCTATCGTCGAATCCAGGGCAAGCGCAAAAAAGTTCCCCTTTCAAGGAAACAAATCAAAGGCAGGGCTTACAGGGAAACCAGAGGCCCGATAGATAGTCAGTCCAACATCAGAAGGATATTTCTTTCGCCAAAACTATAAATATGAGATGCCTCTTTTTGTTATTGATGGCGCAAGGAAGCCCGCATGCAGCTAGAGTGTGCCGGACTGCACCTGTGCTCGCAGCTTCTCGATATCGTGGAGCCGGACGGTGTTGTCCGTGATATCGAGGTAACCCTCGCGGCTCAGCTTGGCGAAGGTGCGCGAGAGGGTTTCCGGTGTAATGGACAGGCGCGAGGCGATCACATGCTTGGGGGTATCGAGCTGGAACTCCGAGGTCACGAGGTGGGTGCTGGGAACCTGGTCGAGCAGGTATCTCACCACCCGCGAGGCGGCATTGTGCAGGGTCAGCCGGTCGAGTTCCGCCACCTGCCAGTGCAGCCGCCGGCTCATCTGCGCCATGACCGCGAAACAGGCATCCGTGGACTGGCGCAGGATACCGGCATAATAGCCGGCATCGATGGACCATACCCGGCTGGCGACGATAGCCGTCGCGGTGACCGGATACGTATGATGGCGGGAAAACATGACTGCCTCGGCGAATGAGGTGCCCGGCGAGATGAGATCGATGATCTTCTCATGGCCTTCCGGGGACACCAGCGCCAGCTTGATCTGCCCGCTCTCCAGCAGAAAAATCTCGCGTGCCGGCTGCTGCTGTTCGAACAGCACTTCATTTTCCTGCAGCACGACGCGGCGCGTGTGCTTGATCACGCCGTCGAACTGTTCCTGATCGAGATCCGCGAACAGCACGCACTGGCGCAGTCGCGGCGCGGCACCGGCGATGTCCAGTTCTGTCAGTTGGGTACGCTTCATGGAGGTATGGCCGTATCGTGATTGAGCCTTAACTGGTCTTACTACAGATACACCGTTTTAACCGCAGAGACGCAAAGTACGCAGGGAATTTCTTGAATCAAATCAAGTAAACGATGTTGCGTTCCTGGTGTCATGGCGGTGAGTCTACCACCCAACCATTTCATTGGCCCAGGAAGTGTAAATGGCGGTGTCGAAACAGTGACGACGATCACCGCCTGCTCAACTCACCCGGTTTATTCCTGTCTTAAAATTCAAATGGCCGAAAAATTGACGATAATTGAAATAGGTTAGCGCGAATTTCACAGTGAATGCAGGCAGCCGGCGTGGAAACTGGCCGCTAACAACCACAGCACTGACACAGGACGGCCGCCATGAACGGGATTATCGAACTGCTGCTGGTCGTCACCGTCATCGGGCTGCTGATGGCGCAGCGGGCGTCGAGGTACCTCTGGACAGACGTACTCGGCGCCGGACTGATCTACTGGACCGTCTTCCATAATCCGCCGGCCACGGCAGAGCTGGCCGTCTGGGTGCTATTCGTGCCGCTCGCCGCCCTGCTCACACTGACACCGCTGCGCCAGCGCCTGCTCATACAACCTTTGCTCGCGGCATACCGCAGGGTCATGCCGGCCATGTCGGACACCGAACGCGCGGCGCTCGAAGCCGGCACAGTGTGGTGGGAGGCGGACCTGTTCACCGGCCACCCGGACTGGCGGCGCCTTCGCGGGTTTCCCGCCCCAAAACTCAGTACGGAAGAACTGGCCTTTCTCGACGGACCCGTCGAGGAACTCTGCGGCATGATCGACGACTGGGCGATCACCGAGGAACTTCGTGACCTGACGCCTCAGACCTGGGATTTCATGAAACGACAGGGGTTCTTCGGCATGATCATTCCCCGGCGCTACGGCGGCCTGGAATTTTCCGCCAATGCCCATTCCCTGGTTGTCCTGAAGGTCTCCAGCGTGAGCATTTCCGCCGGGGTCACGGTGATGGTGCCGAACTCACTCGGACCGGCGAAGCTGCTGCTGTCCTACGGCACCGAAGCCCAGAAAGACTATTACCTGCCGCGGCTGGCGAACGGCACGGACATCCCCTGCTTTGCGCTCACCGGGCCGGAAGCCGGCAGCGACGCCGCCTCCATGCCGGACACCGGCATCATCTGTCGGCAGGCCCACGACGGCAAGGCCGACGTGCTGGGCATCCGTCTGAACTGGGAGAAGCGGTACATCACGCTGGGTCCGGTGGCGACGCTGCTGGGGCTCGCCTTTCACCTCTACGACCCGGATCACCTGATAGGGGAAAAGGAGGACATCGGCATCACGCTGGCGCTCATTCCGACAAACACGCCGGGCGTCGAAATCGGCAGCCGCCATTTCCCGATGAACCAGTCCTTCATGAACGGACCGAACCGCGGCACGGATGTATTCATCCCGATGGACCGGGTCATCGGCGGTCAGGAGCGCGTCGGCACGGGCTGGCGCATGCTGATGAACTGTCTCTCCGACGGGCGCGCCATCTCGCTGCCGGCCCTGAGCACCGCCGCAGGCAAGAAGATGAGCCGCGCGGTCGGCGCCTATGCCGCCGTCAGAAAACAGTTCAGGTTGCCCATCGGAAAATTCGAAGGCATCAGCGAGGTGCTGGCGCGCATTGTCGGCAACACCTACGTGATGAATGCCGCGCGCGGATTCACTACCGCCGCCATCGACAGCGGCGAGGATCCCTCGGTAGCCTCGGCAATCGTCAAGTACCACCTGACCGAACGCATGCGCGTGGTTGTGAACGACGCCATGGACATCCTCGGCGGTTGCGGCATCAGCATGGGGCCGAGGAATTTCGTGGCGCGCGGCTACGAGGCCCTGCCGATCGGCATCACCGTGGAAGGCGCCAACATCCTCACCCGTAACCTGATCATCTTCGGCCAGGGAGCGATCCGCTGCCATCCCTACCTGTTCCGGGAGATGCAGGCCGCGGATCACAACGATGTGGAGGCGTTCGATGAAACCCTGCGCGGACACGCCAGCCACATCATGAGCATCACCGTGCACAGTCTGTTCCACGGCCTCACCGGCGGCCGGCTGCTGGGTGCGCCGGTAACCGGGCTTCGCGGCAACTGCTACCGGCGCTTCGCTCGGCTGTGCCTCGCCTTCGCGGTCACCACCGAAATGGCCCTGTTGTCGCTGGGCGGTTCACTCAAGCGCAAAGAGTCCCTCTCCGGGCGGCTCGGCGATGTTCTGAGCCTGTTGTATCTGGGCAGCGCCGTGCTCAAACACCATCACGATCACGGCGAGCCGGACGACGAGTTGCCGTTGCTGGAATGGTCCTGCGCCGACCTGCAGTTCACCCTCCAGGAGCGCCTGTACGAAGTGCTCGACAACCTGCCCAACCGCTTCGTTGCCACGCTGACGCGCCTGATGACCTTCCCGCTAGGGAAACCCTGCAAGCGTCCGCGGGATGCGCTGGGTCACCGGGTGGCCGGACTGGTGCTCACACCGGGCGCGGTGCGCGACCGACTGACCGAGGGCGTGTACCTGCCGAAGGATGCCGACGCCTCGCTCGCGCGGCTCGACGATGCCCTGGTGAAAACCGTCACTGCGGAGCCGGCGCTGCGCAAATTGCGTCGGGCCATGGAGGAAGGCAATCTGCCCCGTGGCGACCCGGAAGATTCCCTGGACAGCGGCGTTTCAGCCCGAGTGATAGATGATAAAGAAGCGGCGGCGGTACGCGCAGCCATCACGGCCCGCAAGATCATCATCCAGGTCGATGAGTTTCCCCCGGAATACCTGGCTAAAACCCATAAATACAAATTTCACCGCGGAGACGCAAAGGACGCAGACAAGTTCTTTAATAAAAATCATTAAATGACTTTGTGTTCTTTGCGTCTCTGCGGTGAGTTTGCTTCTTTATGGATGGGCACTACCTAACAAAGGAGCATGAGGCATGGAGCAGCATCCGAATGGCCGGCAAGGCCGGCCAGTCTTTGTAGTCGACGGGAGTCGCACGCCCTTTCTCAAGTCACGCGGCAAACCGGGACCGTTCACGGCCGCCGATCTCGCGGTCGCCGGCGGCAATCCCCTGCTCGCCCGTCAGCCGTTCGCTCCCGACGCGTTCGATGAGGTTATTCTCGGCTGCGTCATGCCCTCGGCCAACGAGGCCAACATCGCCCGGGTAGTGGCGCTGCGTCTTGGCTGCGGGGAACGCGTGCCGGCCTGGACGGTGCAGCGCAATTGCGCCTCGGGTATGCAGGCGCTGGATGCCGCGGCCGGCGACATCGCGAGCGGCCGTTCGGATCTGGTGCTGGCTGGCGGCGTGGAAGGCATGAGCCATGCCCCGATCCTGTTCAGCCAGACCATGGTCAACTGGCTGGCGGTATGGATCCGCGCGCGCACGCCGGTAGCCCGGCTCAAAGCTCTGTTGCAATTGCGTCCTGCCCACCTGCGCCCGGTCATCGGCCTGCTGCGCGGACTCACCGATCCGGTGGTGGGTCTGTCCATGGGACAGACCGCGGAGATCCTTGCCCACCGCTTTGCCATCGGCCGCGATGCCATGGACCGTTATGCATTGCGCAGCCATCAGCGTCTGGAAAGCGCGCGCCATGACGGACGCCTCGGGGAAGTCGAGATCATCTACGACCACCACGGCAGCTATTATGACCATGATGACGGGGTGCGCGCCGACTCCACCCTGGAAACACTGGCCGGGCTCAAACCCGTCTTCGACAAGCCCTACGGCGCAGTAACCGCCGGCAACAGCGCGCAGGTCACCGACGGCGCTGCCTGGCTGATCCTCGCCTCGGAAGAAGCGGTGTCACGCCATCAACTGCCGGTGCTGGGGCGGATCATCGATTGTGAATGGGCCGGCCTCGATCCCGCGCAGATGGGACTTGGCCCCGTGTATGCCATGGCGCCGCTGCTGCGCCGGCACGGAATCGGCAGCGCCGACATCGACTACTGGGAAATCAACGAGGCCTTCGCCGCCCAGGTGCTGGCCTGCCTGGCGGCTTGGCAGGATGCCGGTTTCTGCCGCGAGGAACTCGGCTGCGAGAATCCGTTCGCGCCCATCGACGAGGAACGGCTGAACGTCGACGGCGGCGCGGTCAGCATCGGCCACCCGGTGGGCGCCAGCGGAGCACGCATCGTGCTGCACCTGCTGCAGGTGCTGAAGCACCACAACGCACGGCGTGGCGTCGCCAGCCTGTGCATCGGCGGCGGCCAGGGTGGCGCCATGCTCATCGAACGGACAGAGGGGCAGCCCACATGAACATCGCCACCGAACAACATCATTTTCGCCTCGAAACTGATCACGATGCCATCGTCTGGCTGCACATGGACAAGGCGGATGCAGGCACCAATGTCCTCGGCAGCGAGGTGCTGCGGGAGCTGGACCGGCACCTGGAAGCGATTGCCAGCCGCACGCCACGCGGACTGGTCATCCTCTCGGACAAGGCCAACGGTTTCATCGCCGGCGCCGACATCCACGAGTTCACCCGCATCCGCAACGAGGCCGAGGCGCTGGAACTGGTCCGTCTGGGGCAGTCGGTGTTCAACCGTCTTGCCGCGCTCGGTTTTCCGACCGTGGCGCTGATCCACGGCTTCTGCCTGGGCGGTGGCCTGGAACTGGCGCTGTCCTGCCGCTACCGCGTCGCGCTCGATGCCCCGGGTACCCGGCTGGGCCTGCCGGAGGTACGCCTCGGCATACATCCAGGGTTTGGAGGCAGTGTTCGACTGCCTCCACTGGTCGGCGGCCTCAAGGCCATGGATATGATGCTGAGCGGCCGCAGCCTCGATGCCCGCCAGGCGCGGCGCATCGGCCTGATCGATCAGGTGGTTCCGCAGCGCCATCTGCGGGCCGCCGCCCGCCGGTTGGTGCTCGACGCTCCGCCGCAGGCAAAACCTGGCTGGCGGGACCGCCTGTCGAACCACGCCGTGGTCCGTCCGCTACTCGCCCGCGTGTTGCGCCGCCAGGTAGCGGCGAAGGCGTCGAAATTGCATTACCCGGCGCCTTATGCGCTGATCGATATCTGGCAACAGTACGCGGACGACCCCGCGCAGATGCTGCAGGCCGAGGCGGATTCCATCGCCAGCCTGGTAAAAGGCGTTACGGCGCGCAACCTGATCCGGGTCTTTATGCTGCAGGAACAACTCAAATCACTGGGCAGGGACACGCAGTGGAAACCGCGCGCCGTTCACGTGATCGGCGCCGGTACGATGGGGGGCGACATCGCCGCCTGGTGCGCCCTGCGTGGTTTCCGGGTCTCGCTCCAGGACCAGTCACCGGAACGCATCGCCCCGGCCATCAAACGCGCCCATGAGCTGTTCAAGCGCCGCCTGAAGGATCCGATCGCGATTCAGGCGGCACTGGACCGCCTGTTGCCCGACCACAAGGGGCTGGGCGTTGGCCGTGCAGACATCGTCATCGAGGCGATCTTCGAGGATGCCGAGGTCAAGCGTGCGCTCTACCGGGAGATCGAACCGCGCATGCAGGACGATGCCGTGCTCGCGACCAATACCTCGAGCATTCCGCTGGAGGAACTCAGCGGGGTGCTGGCGAGGCCCGGGCGGCTGGTCGGGCTGCACTTCTTCAACCCGGTCCCGGTGATGCAACTGGTCGAAATCGTCAACGGCACGTCCACGTCGGCGGAGGTTTCGGGCAAGGCGATGGCGTTCACCCGCCTGCTCGACCGCCTGCCGCTACCGGTGAGCAGTACGCCCGGCTTCCTGGTCAACCGGATACTCATGCCCTATCTCCTGGAGGCCGTCAAACTGGAGTCCGAGGGCGTTCCGGCGGCCGTCATCGACCGCGCCACGACCGCCTTCGGCATGCCCATGGGACCGATGGAACTCGCCGACACCACCGGCCTGGATATCTGCCTGCATGTTGCGCAGATCCTCTCCGGTCACTTCCATACGGCGATTCCCGAGCGCCTGCAGCAACTGGTGACCGCAGGCCGTCTCGGGAAGAAGTCCGGCCGCGGTTTCTACCGCTACGACAAGGGCAAGGCCGTCAAGCGCGGTGGCAAAGGCGGGAACTGGAACCTGCAGGAAATCACCGACCGGCTGGTGCTGCGCCTGCTGAACGAAGCGGTCGCTTGCCTGCGCGAACGGGTCGTGGAAAATAGCGATCTGCTCGACGCGGGCATGATCTTCGCCACCGGGTTCGCCCCGTTCCGCGGCGGTCCGATGCATTACGTCGACGCGATCGGTGCGGCGGTCATGCGCGGGCAATTGCAGCAACTTGAACAACTGCGCGGTAAACGCTTTACTCCCGACGCGGGCTGGGAGACAGTATTCAAAGACTCAGGATGAGGAAAAACGGCATGCCCCAGGGGACCCTCGACAAGATACCTGCCGCGACGGCGGGTACACTCGCCGGTCTGTTCCGCGAACGGGTGCGACGCACGCCCGAGGCGATCGCCTACCGTCACTATGACGAGGCCACAGGACGCTGGCAAGACTCAAGCTGGGCCGACATGGCGGCCGCCGTCGCGCAGTGGCAGGCTGCATTCGCCGGGGAGGATCTCCATCCCGGCGACCGCGTCGCCATCCTGATGCGCAACAGCACGGACTGGGTCATGTTCGACCAGGCGGCCCTCGGTTCCGGCCTGGTGGTCGTTCCCCTGTACCTGGATGACCGCCCGGAGAACACCGCCCATATCCTCAACGACGCCGGCGTCAGGCTGCTCTATCTGTGCGGCGCGGAGCAGTGGGAACGGCTCCTGAGGGTGCGCGATCAACTGCACACCCTGACGCGCATCGTGATACAGGGCGCCGTGGAAATTCCTGACGGAGAGACACGCGTCAGGTCGCTTGCAGACTGGTTACCCGCCGATTCGGGTGAACTGCTGGCCAATGACAGTAAACCGGATCAGCTGGCGACCATCGTCTATACCTCGGGCACCATGGGACGGCCGAAGGGGGTCATGCTGAGCCATCGCAATATCCTGGCCAATGCCGACAGCGGCCTGGAGTACGTACCCATCTACCGGGAAGATATCCTGCTGTCTTTTCTACCGCTGTCGCACGCCTTCGAACGCACGGTCGGTTATTACACGCCCGTGATGACAGGCGCCACCGTCGCCTTTGCGCGTTCCATACCCCAGCTCGCCGAGGATCTGCTCACCATCCGGCCGACGGTGCTGATATCGGTGCCGCGCATCTATGAACGCGTCTACAACAAGATCATGACCGGGCTGGCGGAGAAGCCGCCGTTTGCCGCCCGATTGTTCAAACTTGCCGTTGACACCGGCTGGCGGCGATTCCTGCGGCGCCAGGGGCATGGCGGCTGGCACCCGACGTTTCTGTTATGGCCGTTGCTGGACAAACTGGTGGCCGGCAAGATCATGGCGAGGCTGGGCGGACGCCTGCGACTCGCAGCGGCGGGCGGCGCCCCGCTGCCACCGGAGATTGCAAGGGTGTTCATCGGTCTGGGTCTCAACCTGCTCCAGGGCTACGGGCTGACCGAAACCAGCCCGATCATTGCCTGCAACACCATCGACGACAATGACCCTGCCAGTGTCGGCATCCCCCTGGGCAATGTCGAGGTGCGCATCGGTGAAAACGACGAACTGCTGACCCGTGGTCCCTGCGTGATGCTGGGCTACTGGGACAAGCCCGAGGCCACACGGGAACTCATCGATGCCGGGGGATGGCTGCATACCGGTGACAAGGCACGGATCGAACGCAACCATATCTACATTACCGGCCGCCTGAAAGAAATCATCGTGCTGGCCAACGGGGAGAAGGTTCCGCCGTCTGACATGGAAATGGCCATCGCGCTCGACCCACTGTTCGAACAGGTGATGGTGCTGGGCGATTCACGTCCCTACCTCAGCGCGATCATTGTGCTGAACCAGGAACACTGGGAAATACTGGCGAACACACTGTCACTCGATCCCGCCGATGCCTCGGCGCTGATGAGTAAAGTACTGGAGCAGGCCGTACTCGAGCGGCTGTCCGGCCGTCTAGGCGAGTTCCCCGGCTATGCCAGGGTGCGCCGCGCCGCCTGCACACTGGAGTCCTGGACCGTGGACAACGGCCTGATCACCCCCACCATGAAGCTCAAGCGCGATCGCATCATGGCGCGCTATGCCGAAGAAATCGCCGCCATGTATGCGGGGCACTGAGCACATCAGCCGCCCGCGACACGCCGATGTACGCAAAATCAGTTTACGGCGGGTAGATTGAACAGCGTCAGGAAATTCTGTGTCGTCGCCGCGGCGATCTTCTCGAAGGATTCACCGCGCAACTGCGCGATGTGTTCGGCGACGTAGCGCACATAGGCCGGCTGGTTGGGCTTGCCGCGATGCGGCACCGGCGCCAGGTAGGGACAGTCGGTTTCCACCAGCATGCGCTCCAGCGGCATGCGGCGCGCGACTTCCATGAGTTCCTGCGCGCTCTTGAAGGTCACGATGCCGGAAAACGAGATATGGAAGTTGAGGTCCATGGCCCGTCTGGCCATCTCCCGGTCGCCGGTAAAGCAGTGCATGACGCCTCCCGTCTCGGCCGCGCCCTCCTCCCGCAGGATTGCGAGGGTGTCTTCCGCCGCATCACGCGAATGCACGATCAGTGGCTTTCCTGCCTCTCTTGCCGCGCGGATGTGGGTTCTGAACCGCTCGCGCTGCCACTCCAGATCGCCCTCGCTGCGAAAGTAGTCCAGCCCGGTCTCGCCGATGGCCACCACACCGGGACGGGCGGCCAACTCGACCAGTTCAGCGACGGTCGGCTCCTGCCCGCCCTGTTCATTGGGATGCACGCCGACGGACACGCTGACCTCGGCACAGCGCTCCACCAGCGCGTGCATGCGCGGGTAATGCTCCAGATTGATGGAGACGCAGAGAAAGCGCGTGACGTCCTGCGCACGCGCCGCGTCGAGCACACCGGCGAGCCCGCCGGGAAACGAGGGCAGATCCAGTAGATCGAGGTGGCAATGGGAATCAACCAGCATAAAAACCTCTCATGGACGAGAGGCAGAATAATAATCGTATTCGGAATTACCGCAACCGCAGTGGTCAGGCTGCAGATATCACCGATACAGACATTTCCCCAAACAGAAGGGTTTCCGGCGACACATTACCCGGATCGGCTCAAGGCATCACGCGCACGATCGCCGTTCGGTGAGAGCTTCGTCAAAGGGTGTGCGTCGGGCGATCGGACTCCAGCGTTCCGGCGAGGTAACCTTCGATCTTGTTGCGGGCCGCACCGTCATCCTGATCGCTGAACTGCACACCGATACCGGCTGCCCGGTTACCCTGGGCCCCGATGGGCGTGATCCAGACGATCTTTCCGGCGACCGGAATCTTCTCCGATTCGTCCATCAGTGTCAGCAGCATGAAGACCTCGTCACCGAGGCGGTAATGCTTTTTTGTCGGGATGAACAGGCCACCGCCCTTGACGAACGGCATGTAGGCCGCATACAAGGCGCTCTTGTCCTTGATGGTAAGCGAGAGAATTCCCTGTCGCGGGGCGCTGGTCTGATTCATGTGTAGACTATCCATTCCAGTTTATCGGTATCAGTATCCGGAAGCCTGCTCTGCCCATGCGAGCAGGATGTCTTCCATCATCATTTGCCGGTTCAGAGTGCTGTCTGCAAGTTTCAGTATCCGGTTGATGCCGTCAAGCAGACCGAACAGTACCCTGCTGTCCAGTTTCCGTGCAAGCATTGTGAGGCCCTCCTGCAGGTCGACGCCGTGAATCCCCTGCGTCTCTCCGCTGATCCGGATCCTCAGCATATCCATGAGCCACTCCCGCATCCAGCGAAGACCCTTCAGATCCTCGTCCGCGGCCCAGTCCTGCGCCACCGTCAGGGGGCTTTCCTGCCCCGCATGGATGCCGACCAGGGCACGGAAACGCCGTTGCCGCTCCTCCAGTGTCTGCTCCTGCGCCAGCTGCAACGCCTGCAGCGGCGCACCGTTCGCCAGTGCCAGATACACGTCCGGCGACGGACCGTCATACCGGGCGGAAAGCCACCGGGTGGTTGACTCCCGGTCAGTCACCTGAATGCGGACTTCCTGGCAGCGGCTGCGTATCGTCGCCGGCAGACGGGATGGATTCGCGCTGACCAGAACCAGTACCGTGTTATCGGACGGCTCCTCAAGTGTCTTTAACAAGCTATTGGCGGCGTTGATATTCAGGGCATCAGCCGGAATCAGCACAGCCACCTTGTAACCAGCGCCGTGGCTGGACAGGGACAGCTTTTCGGTGAGTTCCCGGATCTGGTCAATTTTTATTACCCGGCTGTCCTCTACCGGGGTTAGACGGAAATAATCCGGATTACTGCCGGCCGCGAACAACGTGCAGCCGGTACACTGTCGGCACGGAGAACTCCCCTCGATGGGATGCTCGCACAGCAGATAGCGCGCCAGTTCCTCGGCGAACACGGCTTTGCCCATACCCGACTGACCAGTCAGCAGCAAAGCGTGGGGCAACCGGTTCTGCCGGTGCGCCGCCGTCAGACGCTCCCAGAACGATTCGAGCCATTGGTATTCTTTTATCATTTAATACATGCACATATATAATGTTTATAAGACAATATCTAAGACAGGCGATCGACGTTTGTCCATGAACCTGGTTTACGGCTTAAGGGGGTGTTTACCCATAAACACCGTTTTCACCGCAAAGATGCAAAGGACGAAAGTGTTGCGTTGTTTTCGTTAAAGAAGTTCTCTGCGTCCTTTGCGTCTCTGCGGTGAGTTTATACCGCTTCAACGGGTATCCAGGAACGTTCGCAACACTGCGTCCAGTTGCCGCTGTACGCCGGCCAGTGGCTGGTTGGCGTCAATGACGCGGTAGCGGCCATCATGACGTGCGGCCAGATCCAGATACGCTTGCCGGACCCGGTCGAAAAATCCGAGCTGTTCCTGCTCGAAGCGATCCAGCGCACCACGGTTGCCGGCCCGCGCCAGACCGATGGCAACGGGCACATCCAGCAACACCGTCAAATCCGGGCGGAAGTCACCCTGAACCCACTGTTCCAGACGGGCGATTTTCTCGATGTCGATGCCGCGGCCACCACCCTGGTAGGCATAGGTCGCATCGGTAAAACGGTCGCACAGCACCCATTTCCCTTGACCGAGCGCAGGCAGTATCACCCTGGCGAGATGTTCGGCACGCGCCGCGAACATCAGCTGCAGTTCGCAATCGGGGCTCATCCCGGTATAGCGGGGATCCAGCAACAGGCCGCGTATGGCCTCGCCGAGCGGCGTACCGCCCGGTTCGCGCGTCATCACGACATCAATGCCGGCCGCTGCAAGCAGACCGCGAATATGGGCAATGTTGGTGCTCTTTCCGACACCTTCGATGCCCTCAACGGTGATGAACTTTCCCGCCATCGTCACTGACCTGGAGACGGCGGCAAACTGACGGGCTTGCCGAGCTGGAATTTCTGCACCGCGATTTCATGCTCCTTGAGGGTGCGTGAAAAATAATGGCCGCCGTTTCCATTGGCCACAAAGAACAGGGCATCACCCTTGTCGGGATGCAGTACCGCATGGATAGAGGCCGCGCCAGGCATGGCGATGGGCGTCGGCGGAAGCCCGTCACGGGTATAGGTATTGTACGGCGTATCGCCGCGCAGGTCGCTGGCATGCAGGTTTCCGTCAAAGCGATCACCCAGGCCGTATATCACCGTCGGGTCGGTCTGCAGGCGCATGCCCTTCTGCAATCGGCGGATGAATACCCCGGCAATGACCGGCCGTTCCTCGGCAACTCCCGTTTCCTTCTCCACGATCGAGGCGAGCGTCAGGGCTTCATACGGGGTGTTAAGCGGCAAACCTTCATCGCGCGCCGCCCACGCTTCGGCCAGATGTCGCTCCATCGCGTTATAGGCACGCGTGAGAAAGGCCAGGTCCGTCGTTCCCTGCGGGAAATGGTAGGTATCCGGCAGGAAGCGGCCCTCGGGATTTTCTCCCGGATGCCCCAGCCGCACCATGATTTCATCCACGCTCACATCATCCAGGGTATGCACGATGTCATCCTTTGCCTTGATAACCACCAGCATCTCCTTGAATGTCTGGCCCTCGACCAGGGTGATCGCATGCTGAATCACCTCGCCGCCAGACAGTTTTCTGAGCAGGCTCTCCGGCGTCATCCCGGGGCTGATCTCGTACTCTCCGGCCTGCAGGCGGTGGGCAAGATCCAGCTCACGTCCCAGCCAGATCAGATAGCGGGGATGTTCGGTGATCCCACGCCGTTGCAGGTCAAACGCCAGTTGTTTGAGCGACGTCCCCGCAGCTATCTCATAGACCACCCCGGGCTCGGTTACGCTGAGCGGTACTTTTTTGAAGTCCTGATATTGTCCCAGCAGAACGGCTACCGTGACGAGCACGCCGATCACGGTAATGACCAGTGCGTAACCCAGGAGGCGTTTCCAGGAGAGGGTCTGAGTATTTTTCATGGGGACAGAGAATAACGCCCGCGTTTCAGTTAAGCCACGCCTCGCCATCCGACGACAGGTCTTTCAACATCATCTGCAACCGATGGGTCAAGGCGCCCTTGCGATACGGACGGCCTTCAATCTCGATCACCGGCCAGATGCCGATGAGGCTGTTGGTCAGGAACACCTCATCCGCTCCCCACAGATCGTCAAGTCCAAGCGCCCTGACCTGCAGCGGCATCGGCACGCTGGCGGTCGCTTCCATCACGACTGTACGCAGGATACCGGCCACGCCGCAGCGGACCAGTTCCGGGGTCATCAGAACCCGATCCCTGACGATAAACAGATTGCTCATGGTGCCCTCCACCGGGTGTTCATCCTCATCCAGCAGCAGCCCTTCAAGGATGCCGGGGTCATCCCATTCCCCCCGCGCGAGCACCTGCTCCAGGCGATTGAGGTGCTTGATCCCGGCCAGCGAGGGGTTGTGCCCCAACCGCTGGCGACACAGGCGCACCCGCACTCCCGAGCCGCGGCAGGTTTCGGGATAGTCCGGCCAGGGATTCAACTGAATGATCCGTGTAGGGGACGTGTCCGCCGCCGGACGATAGCCGCGTCCACCTTGCCCCCGGGTCACGATGATTTTGAGCACCCCGCGCTCGGCACCTGCGATGAGCGCCAGGGATTCCTCCAGCAAGACGCTTCCCTCCGGCTGCGGAATTCCCAGTCGTTCGCAGCCCGCAACAAGCCGCGCGAGGTGTCGCAGCCAGAAGCGCGGCCGCCCGTGTTCCACGGCGATGGTTTCGAAAAGCCCGTCACCGTACAACAGCCCACGGTCCAGACTGGAAATGCCATCGCCCGCCTGGCCATTGATCAGGATGGGTGGACTATCGGGTGAAGTCATCCGCGTCAGCCTCAACCATCAGGCATCCCTGATGCCGAGTGCTCGCAGCAACCCAAGCGCCTTGGCACGCGTTTCCTCAAGTTCCGCCCCGGCTACCGAATCCGCGACAATGCCGGCCCCGGCCCTCAGCTGCACCTGGTTGGCAGAGACGGTCATGCTGCGTATCAGGATATTCATGTCCATGCCGCCATCGCGGTTAATGTAACCCATGGAGCCGGTATAGGCGCCACGCGCCTCCCCCTCTAACTCGGCGATGATTTCCATACAGCGCACCTTGGGGCAGCCGGTGATCGTGCCTCCCGGAAACACCGCTCTCAGCACCTGCCCCGGGGTGATATCGGCACGCAACTCGCCTTTTACGTTCGACACAATGTGATGCACGTGTGCGTAGGATTCGAGCACCATGAATTCATCGACCTCGACCGAGCCCGGCGTGCAGATGCGTCCCAGGTCATTGCGCTCCAGGTCGATCAGCATGACATGCTCGGCCCGCTCCTTCGGGTGGGACAGCAATTCCGCGGAACGGTGGCTGTCGGTGAGTCTGCTATGGCCTCTGGGACGGGTCCCGGCAATCGGGCGGGTATCCACCGTCCGGCCGCGCACGCGGACCAGCCGCTCAGGTGAGGAACTGATGACGGCGGCATCACCCCAGCGGGCGATGCCACTGTAGGGCGCCGGATTGTGCAATCGCAGGTTCCGGTACAGCGCCGCTGCATCCACCGCTTCATGCGCGGTGACCTGCCATGGCCGTGAGATATTGACCTGGAAGACATCGCCCTCGCGGATGTACCGGTGAATGCGCTCGACGGCCTCCAGATAGTGTTCGGGCGGCGCCTCGCATATCCGCGCAAGCCGAAGCACCTCCCGCTCTCGCCCGCCGGCCGGCTGCGACAGTCCGAGGATATCCCTTTCAATGACGGCGATCCGGTCATCGTGCCCGGGCTCGGCGACGATAACGGTCGTGCGCTTCTCGTGGTCTCGCACGATCGCCGTTGAAAAGCGCATGGCAGCGGCGACGGGCAGTACATCGCCGGCACCTGGATGACGCAGACAGGGTTCGATCTGACCGGCCAGTTCGTAACCCAGATAAACGAACCAGCCGCCGTAAAACGGCAGGTCTTCCGGTGCATTGACCTCAAGCGTTGAGGAGGACCACCAGCGGTCGAAGGCGGCGAGAAAATCACCCTCTCCCGGTTCCGCTTCCGGGGGACCGCTCAGCGCGCCTGAAGGTTCGAGCCTGAGCGTCTCCCCGGGGAAAGCGAACAGAATGTCGAAACGCCCGTGCGCCGTGCTTTGCAGCAACTGCGGATAACGCGCGGGGTTGTGTGCATGCAGATCGATCAGGTCGAACGGGAAACTGATCCCGTACACCTCGCAGCATGATTCTGAAGACCTGGTTGACGAGCCCCGCCTGCCGCCCGTGTCACGCAGGGCTTTCACCGGTTTCAGTCCGTTCTGCGCAGGATCAGCGTTGCGTTGGTGCCGCCGAAACCGAATGAATTCGACATAACGGTGTTGATCTTCATCTCGCGGGCCACATTTGGCACGTAGTCCAGATCACATTCGGGATCGGGATTCTCCAGATTGATGGTCGGCGGGGCCACCTGGTCGCGCAGTGCCAGCACTGAAAATACCGCCTCGATTCCGCCTGCCGCCCCGAGCAGATGACCGGTCATCGACTTCGTGGAACTGACGGGCACCCGGCCGGCATTATCGCCGAACACCTGTTTTATGGCCCGCGTTTCGGCAAGATCACCGGCAAGCGTCGAAGTGCCGTGGGCATTGATGTAGTCGATATCATTCCTGTCCATGGCCGCGTCGGCAATGGCGTTGTGCATGCACCGCGCCGCGCCATCGCCACCCAGGGCGGGCAGGGTCATGTGGTAAGCATCACCACTCATGCCGAAACCGGCGATTTCCGCATAGATGTTCGCGCCACGACGCTTCGCCTGTTCATACTCCTCGAGCATCAATACACCGGCGCCGTCGCTCAGCACGAAACCATCCCGCTCCCGATCCCAGGGGCGGCTGGCGGCCTGCGGAGCATCGTTGCGGGTCGAGAGTGCGCGCGCCGCCGCGAATCCACCGATACCCGTCGGGCAGGTCGTCATTTCGGCGCCGCCTGCCACCATGATATCGGCATCGCCGTAGGCGATCATGCGGGCCGCCACGCCGATATTGTGGGTCGCCGAGGCACACGCCGTGACGATTGCAATATTCGGTCCTTTCATCCCGTGGATGATGGAAAGGTTACCGCCAATCATGTTGATGATATTGCTGGGCACGAAAAACGGTGAAATCTTGCGCGGGCCACCGTCTATGTAAGTCTGGTAGGCATCCTCGATGCCGGGAAGTCCGCCGATACCCGAACCGATGGCTATCCCGGCGCGGTCGGCATTGCTCTCGTCGATAACCAGGCCGGAATCGCTGATGGCCTGGCTTGCCGCCGCGATACCGTAGTGAATGAAGGGCGCCATCTTGCGCGCATCCTTGGCCGGGAGATACCGGGTGACATCGAAATTCCTGACCTCGCCGCCAAAACGCACCGCGAATGCAGAAACGTCAAACCGGGTAATCGGTTCGATACCGCTTTTCCCCGCCAGTATGCTGGCCCAGGCGACATCGACAGAATTACCGACCGGTGAAACGATTCCCAGCCCTGTAACGACTACACGTCTTCTGGACAAAACCTGACTCCTGCCAGTGACTGGTGTGAATTCATCGAGGTCTAAAACAAAAGGCCGCACCGCTGTACAGGCCGGTGCGGCCGGTGTCCGATTGGGAAATGGTCAACCACCCAGGTGGGCGTTTACGTAATCAATCGCCTGCTGGACAGTAGTGATCTTCTCCGCCTCTTCGTCGGGAATCTCGCATTCAAACTCCTCTTCCAGAGCCATGACGAGTTCTACCGTGTCCAGAGAATCCGCACCAAGATCATCGACAAAGGAAGCGGCATTGGTCACCTCTTCTTCCTTGACGCCCAGCTGCTCAATAACAATCTTCTTGACGCGTTCATCAACGTTGCTCATTTCGGACTATCCCTCTCTGTTTTGAAAATTGCGGCATTCGCTGGGCGAGTATTGTAGTGAATGCCTTGTACAAGATACAAGTAACTTCACCATTCTGCGACAACCGCTGCGGTCATGATATATATCGTGGTTGAGGCCTAGTTTGACCTGCATTATGTACATATTAAACAATATTTTGCACTGATTTCCTGACGCTTTGAATGGAAGCGGCCACAAGCGATGTGGCGGCCGAAAACTTCAGTTCATATACATGCCGCCATTAACGTGCAGCGTTTCCCCGGTGATGTAAGCGGCTTCGCGCGAGGCAAGGAACGCAACCGCACAGGCGATATCCCTCGCGTCGCCCAGTCTTCCCAGGGGTATCTGTTCGAGCAGTTTCTGCCTTTGTTCATCGGACAGGGCGCGCGTCATGTCGGTATCGATGAAACCCGGAGCAACCGCATTGACGGTTATGCCCCGTGAGCCGACTTCGCGCGCCAATGACTTGGTGAACCCGATGACGCCCGCCTTGGTCGCCGCATAGTTCGCCTGCCCGGGATTGCCGGTGGCGCCGACGACCGAGGTGATCGTTATGATCCGTCCATGTTTTGCCTTCATCATGCCGCGCAGGCACGCCTTGCTCATATGAAACGCCGAGGTGAGATTGGTATTTATCACGGTGTCCCATTCCTCATCCTTCATGCGCAGGAGCAGATTGTCCCTGGTGATGCCCGCATTGTTGACCAGTACCGTGGGATTGCCGATATCGTCCTGCATGGACTTGAAAAAGGCCGCGATGGAATCGGTGCTGGTGACATTCAGCACCATGCCCGTGCCGCGAATGGCATGACTCGACAGTGCTTCGGAAATGTCCCGGGCGCCCTGTTCGCTGGTTGCGGTACCCACGATGGTCGCGCCGCGCGCGCCAAGTTCGAGCGCAATCGCCCGGCCGATACCGCGGCTGGCGCCGGTGATCAGTACAATTTCGTCTTTCAATTCCATGCCCGCCTCTCGTCAAGCTTTCAATGCCGCGTTCAAACTGTCCGGATCATGCACAGCGACAGCTTCCAGCTCCTTGTTGATACGTTTGCAGAGCCCCGCGAGCACCTTGCCGGGGCCGGCCTCGATGACCCTTTGTATACCCTCTTCACGCATCTTTTCGATAGTTTTGACCCATTGCACAGGACTGTATAACTGCTGTTTGAGCGCCTCGCGAATCGCATCCGGCGACTCGTGAGCCGTCACGTCCACATTCTGTATGACCGGGATTGCCGGCGGTTTGATCGCCGTGCGTTGAAGTTGCACGGCAAACCGCTCGGCGGCCGGGCGCATCAGTTCGCAGTGCGAGGGCACACTGACTGGCAGCGGCAGCGCGCGTTTCGCACCAGTCGCCTTCGCCAGTTCCATTGCGCGTTGCACGGCCGCGGCATCACCGGCGATGACCACCTGACCCGGCGAATTGAAATTCACGGCAGCTACGACGCGCCCCTCAGCCGCCCGGGCGCAGACATCGACAACCTGTGCATCATCCAGTCCAAGGATGGCCGCCATTGCCCCGCTGCCAGCCGGTACCGCCTCTTGCATGCTACGTCCGCGTTCGGCCACCAGAGCAATGGCATCAGCAAAAACCAGGGCATCGGCGCAGACCAGCGCGGTGTATTCGCCGAGGCTGTGTCCCGCCATCAGGGCAGGCCGTTTTCCACCCTGCGCCTGCCAGATGCGCCACACGACGACTCCCGCCGCCAGCATCGCGGGCTGTGTCCGGTCGGTCCGGTTCAAATCCGCCTCCGGACCTTCTGCGACCAGCTTCCACAGGTCATAACCCAGAGTGTCGCTGGCCTCCCGAAAGGTCTCGCTCACCAGCGGAAAGGTTTGCGCCAGGCCGGACAGCATTCCCACGGACTGGGAGCCCTGTCCCGGGAACACCATAGCCAGTGTCTGATCTGAAGTTTCGTTAGATGTATTCATCGTTGCCAGAGAAAAGATTAACTTGATTATTCACCGCAGAGACGCAAAGGACGCAGAGAAATTCTTTGAAAAAAAATTACTTTGCGTTCTTTGCGTTCTTTGCGTCTCTGCGGTGAGCGTGTAACCGCAGTCAGCTCGCTCAGTATTTGAGCAAGGCGGAACCCCAGGTAAACCCGCCACCGAAGGCCTCCATGAGCAGGGTTTCGCCGCGCTGGATACGCCCGTCACGCACAGCCACATCGAGCGCCAGCGGTACCGAAGCCGCCGAGGTATTACCGTGTTCTTCCACGGTCACCACGACCCTTTCCATGGACATTTTCAGTTTCTTGGCCGTGGCCTGAATGATACGGATATTCGCCTGATGGGGAATCAGCCAGTCGATGTCGGATTTGGCAAGCTTGTTGTAAGCCAGGGTCTCATCGGCGATGCGTCCCAGCGTATTCACCGCCATCTTGAACACCTCGTTGCCCTGCATGTGGATATAGGCCTGCCCGCTCTGTACCTTGTCATAGCCGGAGGAGATGCCCGCCGGTACCGTCAGCAGATGTTCGTAGCTGCCGTCGGCATGCAGGTGCGTGGAAAGTATGCCGGGTTCATCGCTCGCCTCCAGCACGACCGCGCCCGCGCCGTCGCCGAACAGGATGCTGGTACTGCGATCGTTCCAGTCGACGATCCGGGACAGCGTCTCCGCACCGACCACGAGGGCGCAGCGCGAGGATCCGGTGCGGATGAACTTGTCCGCGATTCCCAGCGCGTAGATGAAACCGGTACAGACCGCCTGCACATCGAAGGCCGCCGTGCCATGAATATCGAGCCGCTGCTGCAGCAGACAGGCGGTGCTCGGGAACACGCGGTCGGGCGTCGTGGTGGCGAAAACGATCAGGTCCACCTGCCGCGGGGTGCGGCCGGCCGCCTCCATGGCGCGGCTTGCCGCAATCTCGGCCAGGTCGCAGGACGTTTCGTCTCCGGCGGCGATATGGCGCTTGTAGATCCCGGTACGTTCGCGGATCCACGCATCGTTGGTATCCATGATCTTCTCCAGATCATGATTGGTCAGCACCTTCTCGGGCAAATAACCGCCGGTTCCTGTGATACGCGAATAGATCATGACGCCTGCCTGTTCTCATGAAAGGTTTGCAACTGTGAACTGATCCGCTCCGGAACAGACTCGCGCGCCTCGACAACGGCGACCTTGATGGCATTTGCGTAGGAAAGCACATCCGCGCTGCCGTGACTCTTGATGACAATGCCTCTCAGGCCCAGCAGGCTGGCGCCGTTGTAGCGTCTCGGATCGATCTTCTTCCGGAACGACCGCAGTACCGGCAGGGTGATCAGGGCCGCGAGCCGGGTCAACGGGTTGCGCGTGAATTCCTGGCGAATGAAATGGGCGATCATCTTGGCGACGCCCTCGCTGGACTTCAGTGAAATGTTGCCGACGAAGCCGTCGCAGACGATGACATCGAACGTTCCCTTGTAGATATCGTCGCCCTCGGCGTAACCGCTGTAGTTGAGCGGGCTGCCAGCCAGCAGGCGCGCGGCCTCCTTGACCTGGTCATTGCCCTTGATTTCCTCTTCGCCGATGTTGAGCAACCCGATGCGCGGCTGCCGATTGCTGTCCACCGCACCCGCCAGCACCGACCCCATGAGGGCGAACTGCAGCAGGTGTTCGGCGTTGCAGTCGACGTTGGCTCCCAGATCGAGCATCCAGGTATGGCCGGTCATGGTGGGAAGCGAGGTGCAAATGGCGGGACGATCGATGCCCGGCAGCATCTTAAGCACAAACCGGGCGGTGGCCATGAGCGCGCCGGTATTGCCGGCACTGACGCAGGCGCCAGCCTCGCCGTTCTTGACGAGGTCGATAGCCACACGCATGGATGAATCCTTCTTGTTGCGCAGCGCGTTGGAAGGTGTTTCATCCATCCCGACCGTCTGGCTGGCATGGTGGATCTTCAGCCGGTCATTTCCCGCGGCCTTATTGCTCTCAAGCGCAGTTCCCAGGACCGCATCGTCCCCTACCAGGATGACCCTGAGATCCTGATCCTCTTCCAGCGCCCGCAACGCGGCGGGGACGACCACATCCGGGCCGAAGTCTCCCCCCATGGCATCAAGCGCTATCGTTACCCCATGGCTCATGGCAACAGATAACGAATGGCGTCTGCTGGCTGACGCGTCAAAGCGAGAGTACGAGAGTAACGGAAAGATCCGGTCTGACTACCGATCAGTCCTGATCCTTGTTGATAACCTTGCGGCCGCGATAGTAGCCGTCGGCGCTGATATGGTGACGGCGGTGGGTCTCGCCGGTGGTGGGCTCGATCGACAACGCAGGACCACTGAGGCTGTCATGGGAACGACGCATGCCACGCCGGGACGGCGTTTTCCGGCTCTTCTGAACGGCCATATTGCTAACTCCTTATCGGGTATTACGATTTCTGTTTCAAATGCGCCAGCACATCAAACGGGCTCTCCCGTCGGCTACCGGCCGGTGTTTGATAATCCATCGCCGGCGGCCTGCACGTGTTTGTCCCGCTGTGCAGTGGCACAATCGGCAATCCCAGCAGTACCTCGTCCGTGATGATCTCCGCAAGGCTCGCCGGTTCACCGGTAATGAGCAGCGGTTCGTAGCGATCGGATAGTCCTTGCATCTGCTCCTGACCGTGTACGAGTCCCAGCCGGAATGTCACATCCAGAGGATACTCCAGGGGTTCGAGACACCGCTGGCACAGCAGCACCAGCCTGCCCTGAACGGAACCTGCGAGGTAGCGCGTCCCGTCCTCGTCACGACCCAGTTCGAGCGAAACCTCGAGCTCGCCGTCAGGGGATTCGAGTTGTGGCAGCGCCCGTACCAGCCTGGCCAGTTCAACCCGGCCCCTCAACACACGTCCCGCCTCGGCCGCTGCATAAAGATCGAGGCGATCCGGCAGGTGGTTTATCATAGGCCGGGTATACTATAATCCGCTCCGAATCCTGTCAAAGAAAAACACCGATATTCAGTTACTTTCCATATCCAGCTCCGCCCGTGACGTTTTCACGAGCTGACTGGCGTAGCTGGTCTTGCATCATGAGGGTAGGCACGGATAATGACAGCAGCCCTCAAGGCAAGCAGCCCTCACAGAAGACGGGACCCGGCGGAATAACACTTTGATCCACAAGATACTGATCGCCAACCGAGGCGAAATCGCCGTGCGCATCATACGTGCCTGCGCCGAGGCCAATATTACCTCCGTTGCCATCTACGCCGATGCCGACCGACACGCGTTGCACGTCAAAAAAGCCAACGAAGCCTACAACATCGGCCCGGAGTCCATCGCCGGTTATCTGAACGCCCACCGCATCGTCAACCTTGCGGTCGCTACCGGATGCGATGCCCTGCACCCGGGATACGGCTTTCTCTCCGAGAATCCGCTGCTGGCGGAGACCTGCAAGGCCCGCAATGTGAGGTACATCGGTCCATCGGCCGAGGTGATCCGGAAAATGGGCGACAAGATCGCCGCCCGCGAAGCCATGCAGAAAGCCGGTATACCGGTGGTTCCAGGCAGCGACGGCAACCTGTCCAGCCTGGAGGAGGCCGTGAGCCTCGCTGAAGACATCGGTTACCCGGTCATGCTCAAGGCAACAACCGGCGGTGGCGGCCGGGGAATCCGGCGCTGCATTACGCCCCACGATCTCGAAAAGAGCTACGATCGGGTACTCTCCGAGGCGAGCAAGGCGTTCGGCTCGGCCGATGTCTTCATGGAAAAGTGCATCGATCGCCCGCGGCATATCGAGATCCAGGTACTGGCCGACTCGCACGGCAACGCCATACACCTGTTTGAGCGTGACTGCTCCATCCAGCGGCGCCACCAGAAACTCATCGAGATCGCTCCGTCGCCGCAGATCGATGAACAGCAGCGGGCCTGGTTGGGAGAGACCGCCGTGCGCGCCGCACGGGCCGTCGGCTATGAGAATGCCGGCACCGTGGAATTCCTGATGGACGCCGAGAAGCGCTTCTATTTCATGGAAATGAACACCCGGCTGCAGGTCGAACATACCATCACCGAGGCGATTACCGGCATCGATATCGTTAGGGAACAGATACGCATCGCCGAAGGGCTGCCGCTGAGATATGCCCAGTCCGAGATTCAGAAGCGCGGCTACGCCATGGAACTGCGTATCAATGCGGAGGACCCGAAAAACGACTTCCTGCCGAGTTTCGGCCGCATTACCCGCTATTTCGCACCGGGCGGGCCGGGTGTGCGCACCGATGGCGCCATCTACACCGGCTACCTGATCCCGCCCCACTACGACTCGATGTGCGCCAAGCTCACGGTCTGGGCATTGACCTGGCCGGAAGTTCTCAATCGCGCAGGACGCGCCCTGCAGGATATCGGCGTCTATGGCGTCAAGACGACGATTCCCTACTACATGGAGATACTGAAAGTGCCCGAGTTCCGCGAAGGGTCCTTCGACACCGGTTTTGTGGATGATCACCCGGAACTCACCCAGTACAAGACAAGCCGCCCGACGCGCGAACTCTCGGCCGTTATCGCCGCCGCGTTGTCGGCGCATTTTGGTCTCTGACAGGCAAGAACCGGAAAACCATGCCAAAGGTACATATAACCGATCTCATTCTGCGGGATGCCCACCAGTCGCTGATCGCCACCCGCATGCGCACCGAAGACATGCTGCCGATCTGCAAGCAGCTCGACAGCATCGGCTACTGGTCACTGGAAGTCTGGGGCGGCGCCACGTTTGATGCCTGCCTGCGCTATCTGAAGGAAGATCCCTGGGAACGGCTGCAGAAACTTCGTAAAGCCCTGCCCAATACCCGGTTGCAGATGCTGCTGCGGGGACAGAACCTGCTTGGATACCGTCATTATTCGGATGATGTGGTGCGTGAATTTGTCCTGCGCAGCGCCGACAACGGCATCGACGTATTCCGTATCTTCGACGCCCTGAATGACATCCGCAACGTGGAGGTCGCCGTCAAGGCTACGCGTGAGGCAGGCAAGCACGCCCAGGGCACGATCTGCTACACCACCAGTCCCGCGCACAACATCCAGACTTTTGTCACCATGGCGAAAGACCTGCAATCCCTGGGCTGTGACAGTCTGGCGATCAAGGACATGGCGGGACTGCTGACGCCGATCGTGACAGGTGAACTGGTCCATGAAATCGTTGCGGCCACTGGACTCCCGGTGCACCTGCACAGTCATGCCACCGCCGGCACCTCCGAGATGTGCATGCTGAAAGCCATCGAGAATGGCTGCTGTCATATCGACACCGCCATCTCCGCGTTTGCGGGGGGCGCCAGTCATCCGGCGACCGAAAGCATGGTAGCGGCGTTCCGCGGCACCGAATACGACACCGGACTCGATCTCGAGGCGCTGCAGAAGATCGGTTTCTACTTCCGCGACGTGCGCAAGAAATACCATCAGTTCGAAAGCGAATTCACCGGACTGGACACCCGGGTACAGATCTACCAGGTGCCCGGCGGCATGATCTCCAATTTGTACACGCAGCTGCGCGAACAGGGCGCCCTGGACCGGATGAACGAGGTATTTCAGGAGATTCCGCGCGTGCGGGAGGATCTGGGATTTCCCCCGCTGGTGACGCCCACCTCACAGATCGTCGGCACCCAGGCCGTGCTGAACGTCCTCACCGGCTCGCGCTACAAGACCATCACCAATGAGGTAAAGCTCTACCTTCAGGGCCGCTACGGCAAGGCTCCTGCCCATATAAATTCCTTCGTGCAGCAACTCGCCATTGGCAATGAGAACGTGATCGACGTGCGCCCCGCCGATCTGCTGGAAGACGAGATGGAAAACCTGCGTGAATCCATCGGTGAACTGGCCGCATCCGAAGAGGATGTACTGACCTACGCCATGTTCCCGGAGATCGGTCGGGATTTTCTCGAGCAACGCGGCAAAAACACCCTGGTCGCGGAACCCATGGAACAGATATTCAACAGGCGCGCCAATGAGCAAGCCCGGCCGACGGAATTCAACGTCAGCCTGCACGGCGAGACCTACCACATCAGGGTAACGGGCACCGGGCATCGCACCCAGGACAACCGTCCTTTCTACATGACGGTCGATGGTGTTCCGGAAGAGGTGCTGGTCGAGATTCTGGACGAGATCCAGACGGAAAACGTACCCGCGTCGGGCAAAGCCGCCGTCAAGGGAAGCAAGCGGCCGCGGGCCACGCTGCCCGGGCATGTCACGACGTCCATGCCGGGCACGATCGTCGACATCCTGGTAAACGTCGGCGACACGGTCGCGGCGGGTACGCCTGTTCTGATCACCGAGGCCATGAAGATGGAAACCGAGTTGCAGGCCCCCGTCGCCGGCACCATCAAGGCCATTCATGTCAAGAAAGGCGAGTCGGTCAACCC
>Ga0210073_1000035_pt1 | contig 25114 bp, 21 predicted proteins | sample Browns_ThreeSqC__2_FD_184853 | JGI IMG/M metagenome (GOLD analysis project Ga0210073, IMG submission 184853) | Wetland microbial communities from San Francisco Bay, California, USA, that impact long-term carbon sequestration - Browns_ThreeSqC_D2... | ecosystem: Environmental > Aquatic > Marine >...
TCAACGCTGGCCGCTCCCCGTGAATTGATGGTCTTCAGCGCGTGGTCGATAATCGTCAGGGTGCGCAGGCCGAGAAAGTCGAACTTGACCAGTCCCACCGCCTCCACGTCGTCCTTGTCGAACTGGCTGACCAGCGCCTCGCCGCCCTGTTCACAATACAGCGGCGTGAAATCCGTCAGCTTCGAAGGGGCGATGACCACGCCGCCGGCGTGCTTGCCCGCATTGCGTGCCAGGCCCTCGAGGGATCTGGCGAGATCGATCACCGCCCTGACCTCTTCATCGCCTTCGTAGAGTTCCTGCAGCGCGGCCTCCTGTTCCAGCGCCTTGTCCAGGGTGATGCCGATCTCGAAGGGAATCAGCTTGGCGATGCGATCGACGAATCCGTAGGGATGTCCCAGCACCCGGCCGACATCGCGCACCACCGCCTTCGCGGCCATGGAGCCGTAGGTGATGATCTGGGAAACCCGGTCCCTGCCATAGCGTTCGGCGACGTAATCGATAACGCGGTCGCGCCCGTCCATGCAGAAATCCACATCGAAATCCGGCATCGAAACGCGTTCCGGATTGAGAAAACGTTCAAACAGCAAATCGTAGCGCAGTGGATCGAGGTCGGTGATGGTGAGGGCGTAGGCGACCAGTGAGCCCGCACCGGAACCGCGTCCGGGACCGACGGGTATCCCGTTTTGCTTGGCCCAGGTGATGAAGTCCGCAACGATCATGAAATAGCCAGGAAAACCCATTTCGATGATGACGTCGATCTCGGTTTCAAGGCGCTCCAGGTAGCGGCGCCGCTCGGCACTGTCCTCCGACGCGTCCGCAGGCAGAATTTTTTTCAGGCGCCGCTCCAGTCCTGCACGGGCCTGCACGCGAAAGTAATCATTGAGCGACAGGCCGGCCGGAACGGGGAAATCCGGGAGATAATTCTTGCCCAGTTCGAGTTCCAGGTTGCAGCGTCTGGCGATTTCGACCGTGTTGGCCAGCGCCTCCGGGACATCCCGGAAGAGTTCCGCCATCTCTTCGGGGCTGCGCAGGTACTGTTGGTCGGTAAACTGGCGAGTGCGCCGGGGATCGTTCAGGGTACGTCCCTCGTTGATGCAGACGCGGGCTTCATGCGCCTCGAAATCGGCAGACCGCAGGAAATGCACATCATTGGTGGCGACCACCGGGACAGCGGCGGCGGCGGCCAGCTTTACAGCGCGGTGCAGGTAGTCCTCCTCGCCCTGACGTCCGGTGCGTTGCAGTTCCAGGTAAAAGCTGTCCGGGAATAACCGGCACCAGTCATCGAGCAGGGTGCGTGCCTGCGCTGCCTTGCCCGCCAGCAGGGCCTGACCGATATCGCCTGTACGGCCCCCGGATAGCGCGATGAGTCCCTGCGTGTTCCCCTCCAGCCAGGACTTGTCGAGCAGCGGGAGGCCGCGCTGCTGGCCTTCGGTATAGGTGCGCGAGACCAACCGGGTCAGGCCCAGGAACCCCTCGTGGTGTCTGCACAGCAGGACGATGCGGGTGGGTTGACCACTTCCGGAGCCCTCCGTGACCCAGAGATCGACGCCGATAACCGGCTTGACACCGGCTTTCATGGCGGCACGGTAGAATTTGACCATCGAAAACAGGTTGCTTTGGTCGGTCACCGCAATGGCTGGCATCATCATCCCTGCCGCCGTCTCGACCAACGGCTTGATACGGACAGTGCCATTCACCAGCGAATATTCCGTGTGTACACGCAGATGAACAAAGGCGGGAGGCATGGACTAGGGCTTCCGTGTACCAGGGGGTGTTTTCGGGCTACAGGATGGCTCAATCATAATTCTGGATATAATTCACATGCTTTTGATATCTATTATATTTAATAGATTCTTCGCGCTTCCGGATCGGACCGATACTGCGCCGGGAACTATAGCATGTGACACACCCTCATGCCCTATCCCACCGCACGAGCGGCTTCCCGTACAACGGGTACCCCCTTCCGCCGAGTATTCCGCAGTTCCAGACGCGGCCCGGCGAGCACCGCGGGGTAAATGTCACAGCAGGGCGGTCGATAACCATTTGTCGCGCGGGCTGTTGAGTGTATCTGTCGGAAGGATCCATGATGTCAAAAATTCCAGAACGTGTTATGTCCATCCGCGAAGGGGACGATCTGCGTGGATTCACCCACAGTATGGCCGAGTTGCAGTGGCTGCTGCTCGTACTCGTCATGCTGTATTTCTACATACCGACCCGTCCGGTCGATAATCCCGATGCCGTCATCTTTGTCCTGGTGTCCTTCACCGGCTTTGTGCTGCTGTTCCGCTATTTCAGGTTCCGTACCCGCGAGGCGCGCTGGAAGCTGGCCGTACAAACCTGGGTAATGATCGCCTTTATCACCCTCGTGCTGGATTACACGGGAAAAACGCAGAGCCCGTTGCTCAACCTTTACCTGCTCGTCATCATTGCCTGCGCCATTACCCTGGGGAAGGTAATGACCCTGCTGGAAGTCCTGCTGATCGCCGCCTGTTATCTCTACATGGGATATGCCGACTACGGTTCCAGCATCATCTCACCCGAGACATTCACCGCCCTGATGGCAAATTTCTCGCCGTTTCTGCTGGTGGCCTACGTCACTTCCCTGCTGGCCGCGGATATCCATCAAGCCAGGCGCAAGATTACCGTGCTGTCACATACAGACGAGTTGACCGGCCTGCTCAACATGCGGGCCTTCAGCACCCTGCTGGAGAAGGAGATCACCATGGTGGAGCGCTACCCGCAGCCCTTCACGCTCATGATGATCGACGTGGACGGACTGAAGAAGGTCAACGACCATTTTGGCCACGCTGCCGGCACACGACTGCTCAAGACGGTGGCCGGTTCGATAAGTGACTGCGTCAGGACCTCCGACGTGCTGGCCCGCTATGGCGGGGATGAATTCGTCATCCTGATGCCGCACACGCGCAGTGAAGCCGCACGTATCGCCGCCGAACGCATCCGCGCCGCCATTCACAAAACTTCATTTGATATGAACGGGCAGCGCATTGACGCCTCCGCCAGCATCGGCATTGCCAGTTATCCTGAGAGTATCGGTACCGCCAGAGATGTCCTGGAAAAAGCGGACATGGCGCTTTATAAAAGCAAGCAGTCGGGCCGCGACCGGGTCTCTGTCTATTGCAGGGAGTTCGAGCTTGTAAAGCATCTGCCCGATGCAGGTGCGCCTGTTATTTCCCGCTCTCCTCTTCTTTCCTCAGCAACTTCCTGACCGGTGCATAGCTGCGACGATGCAGCGGAGTAACGCCCAGCCGCTGCAAGGCCAGCAAGTGCTCCCGGCTCGGATACCCTTTATGCCGTGCAAGACCGTAGCCCGGGTAGCACCGGTCCATTTCAACCATTTCCCGGTCACGAGTCACCTTGGCGATAATCGAGGCGGCGCTGATCGCCGCGATCGTGCTGTCTCCTCCGACAACAGCCTCCACCGGGCAGTCGAGCCGCGGGCACTGGTTGCCGTCGACGAGCACGTAGCGCGCCGGTGGACTTAACCTGACAACGGCGCGCTGCATCGCCAGAAGTGTCGCCTGGAGTATGTTCAACCGGTCGATCTCCTCGACGCTGGCGCGGCCTACCTCCCAGGCTATCGCCTTGTGTGTGATTTCCAGGTAAAGCGCCTCGCGGCGAGATGGCGTGAGCTGCTTGGAATCCTTCAACCCGGTCACGGGATTCTCCGGGTCGAGTATGACCGCCGCCGCAATGACCGGTCCCGCCAGTGGTCCGCGACCCGCCTCGTCCACGCCGGCGACGTGCCCGCTGTGAATATCAGTCAGATCGAGCGTCATTGCGACCCACCATATCGAGCACGGCATTGGCAGCAGAGCGGTTAGCGTCCCGTCGCAATTCGGTGTGGATGCCTGAAAAGATCTCCGCCAGTTCACGCGTCAACCGGCGGTTATTGATCAGTCGCATGATCTCCCCGCCGAGTTTCTCGGCCGTCAGTCCGTGCTGGATGATTTCCCGCACGACCGGTTTTCCGGCCAGCAGGTTTGGCAGGGAGTACGAGCGCGTTCCCGACAGCAGCTTCGCAATCCGGTAGCTCAGCGACGACATTCGGTAGGCTATCACCATCGGACGCTTGAGCAGCATGCACTCGAGGGCCGCCGTACCACAGGCAAGCAATACGACGTCTGCCGCGGCCATCGCTTCAAGGGACCGTCCATTGAGCAGAGTCATGGGTGGCGATTCCCGATGTTGCCTCAATTCCTTCTCGAATTCCGCACGGCATTCCCTGTTTGCCAGTGCCACGACAAACCGCATGTCCGGCATAAGCTTCCAGCACCAGAGTGCGGTCCGGATAAAGGGTCCGGCCAGCCGCCGAACCTCATCACGCCGGCTGCCAGGCAGCATGGCAACGAGTGGCGTCTCCAGCGGGAACCCGAGATGATGACGCGCCGTCGCCGGATTGATCTCGTCCGCCAACTGGTCCGCCAGCGGGTGCCCGACACAGCGGATTTGAACCGGCTGCTCCCGGTAGAAATCCTCTTCGAAGGGAAACAGTGTCAACAGGCAGTCACAGCTCCGTGCGATCCTGCGCACCCGGTATCGACGCCAGGCCCAGACCGAAGGGCTGACATAATGCAGGGTCCGTATACCGGCGTGCTTGAGGCTGCGTTCAAGCCCCAGGTTGAAATCCGGTGCGTCGATCCCGATAAATATATCCGGCGGCGTTTCGAGGAAACGCACTAGCAGGTCGCGCCTCACGCCCAGCAGCGCCGGCAAATGCCTGACCACTTCGGTGAACCCCATAACGGAAAGCCGCTCCATCGGGTACAGGCTGAAGCAGCCCGCATCCGTCATGCGCGGCCCGCCGATGCCCTCGAATATCGCGTTCGGCTCCTGCTCCTGTATGGCCCGAATCAGTCCCGCGCCCAGCGCATCACCGGAAGACTCACCGGCAACGATGCCGATGTGCAAGGGGTGGATCCTGTCAGACATGACTGCAACGAAAACCCTGAAGACGGTGATGGACGCTGTCGAGGCCGGCGGCACTCGACACGCCGTCTGCGTGTCGGAGGGAGAGCAACATGGTTACCGGACGATGCCGCGCTTTGCGCGCTCGACAAATTCGGCCAGCACGGCGACCGCCTCATCCTGACGTGACTGTTCCTGCAGGCGCTGCAATGCCGCCTGCAGGGAGAGGTTGGAGCGGTAAAGCGTCCTGTAGGCCTGTCGCAAGGCCTTGCGGGTCGCATCGGGGAAGCCATGGCGACGCAGGCCCTCGGCATTGAGTCCGGAACTTCGTGCCGGGTTTCCGGTAACCGTCACGAAGGGAGGCACATCCTTGTTGATGACGCTGCCGAATGCGCAGAAGGCGTGCGTCCCGATGGCGCAGAACTGGTGCACCAACGTATAGCCGCCGAGGATCGCACAATCGTCGACGCTGACATGTCCCGCCAGGGACGCACCGTTGGCGAATACGGTCTGGTTGCCCACCTGGCAGTCATGCGCGATGTGTGCATGGGCCATGATCCAGTTCTCGTCGCCAAGGTGTGTAACACCCCCGTACTGAAGGGTTCCGCGGTTAATCGAAACGTATTCGCGTATCACGTTACGGTCGCCTATCTCGAGCCGGGTCTGCTCACCCGAATACTTCTTGTCCTGTGGTGTGTCTCCGATCGAAGCAAACGGGTGAATCCTGTTCTCTTTTCCGATCTGCGTCGGGCCATTGATCACGACGTGCGGGCCGATCCAGGTCCCTTGACCGATCTCGACACCGGGACCGATAACCGAGAAGGCCCCGACACTGACATCTCCGGCAAGCTCGGCAGCACGGTCGACAACCGCCCGTTGATCAATCAAGTGTTGATGTCCCTCTCGGTACACATGATTTCGGCCGAGGCGGCGATAGCGCCATCCACCCGGGCATCGCAGTCGAACATCCAGATGCCACGTTTTGTCTTCAGCAACCGGGCCGAGAGCAGCAACTGGTCGCCGGGCTCCACGGGACGTTTGAAACGGACCCTGTCCATGCCGACCAGGAAGTAGAGGGTGTCCCGGTTAGCCGTATTTTCGAGCGTACGAAATGCCAGCAGGCCGGTCGCCTGCGCCATGGCCTCCAGAATCAGCACCCCCGGCATCACCGGCCGCTGCGGGAAGTGGCCCTGAAAGAACGGTTCGTTATAGGTGACATTCTTGAGGCCGGTGAGCGACTCACCCTTGTTGAATTCAATCACCCGGTCGATCAGAAGAAAAGGGTAGCGGTGCGGCAAATGCCTGAGTATGTCATTTATGTCCATGGGTATGGGGTGTCATCCTGTGAGAGTTGTTGTTGGCTCCTGATCAGTTGCCGACGTCGCAAGCTGCTGCTCGAGCTTTCGCATTTTTCTTACCAGTCTGTCCAGACGTCTGAGACGGGCATTAGTTCTGTTCCAGACTGAATTCTCCTGCGCAGGTACGCCGGATGAATACACGCCGGCACGGGTGATCGATTTTGTCACCAGGGTCATGGCGGTGATGACAACATGATCGGTTATCTCCAGGTGACCAAGGATGCCAGCCCCGCCCCCGATCCTGCAGTGGCTGCCGAGTCTTGTGCTGCCCGCAATGCCGGTGCATGCGGCTATCGCCGTATGCGCGCCTATCCGGACATTATGAGCAACCCGGACCTGATTATCGATCTTCACACCATCCGCGATAACAGTGTCGTCCAGGGAACCGCGATCTATGGTTGAACCTGCGCCGACCTCGACGTCGTTGCCGATATGGACGCCTCCCAGCTGGGGCACCTTCAACCAGCGACCCTGCTCGTGCGCCATGCCGAAACCGTCACTCCCGATCACCACGCCGGGGTGGAGCACCACCCGCTCGCCGATTTCCACCCCGTCAGCGATGACCACATGGGCGTGAAACATACAGTCAGAACCGATATGGCTGCCCCGCCCTATGAAACATGCACCGGCCAGCTGGACGCCGGCGGCGATAACCGCGCCGTCATCGACGATGCAATGCGGACCCACCCAGACGGATGGGGCGATTTCGCAGCCTGCGCCGATAACCGCGCTCGGGTGTACGCCACACCGCGCGACCGGCGCTTCCGACAACAGCGAGGCGGCCCGGGCATAGGCGGCGTAGGGATTGGCGACTGTTATCGTTGCCGTCGGGCATTCGTCCGCAAATGCCGCCTCCAGTATGACGGCCGAGGCGCGCGTGGCCGTCAGATGTTTTCGGTAGGTCCTGTTCGCCAGGAAGCTGATGGACCCCTGGCCCGCGCGCTCAAGACTCGCGACCGAACTGATCATGCAGTCGGGGTCACCGCGCAGTTCACCCCCTAACCTGCCCGCCAGTTCACCCAGGGCAAGGCCCATCCGGTCGCTCTTCCTTCCCTACCGGTCCGGCGGGTTTTCGCTGCGATTGACCCCGGTCACTGCTTGAGCTTCTTCAGCACGCTATCGGTGACATCGACCTTGTCGCTCGAATAAACCACGCCCTGCGTCAGGATCAGGTCGAAATTCTGCTCCTTGGCGAAGGCGACAACGACGTCGTAGATATCTTTCTGCAGTTTCGCCAGCACCTCGTTGCGCCGGATGTTGAGGTCGTCGCGGAATTCCTCCTGGCTGCGTTTGAGATCGCGACGCTTGGCGAGCACGTCGCGTTCCAGCTTGGAACTCTCGGTCTCGCTCATGACACTGCTGTCACGCGATATACGGTCTTCGAGTGTGCGGATTTGCTGCTGCAGGGCCACGAGTTCCTTTTCCCTGGGCGCGAATTCCGTTTCGATCTTTGCCTGCGCGGATTTTACCTGGGGAGCGGCTTCCATAAGCTTCGCCGTGTCAACGAAGCCGATCTTCGTTTCCGCGAGAACGCTGCCGCTGTAGATGAGTGCCGCGGCGGTGACTACCGCAATCAATTGTGCTGTTTTGTGTATGTTCAAGCTAGGTCTCCAATGTTGTCCGTTTGCGTGTCATAACCCGACAGTAAACTGGAAGTTCTGCACATTATCACTTGATTTCGCGTTAAGCGGGAACCCCAAACTTATTGAGAGCGGTCCCAGCGGCGATATCCACAATGACGACACGCCGACCGAGTAGCGCAGCTCCGTGGCATCGAAGCCGGCGATATCTGAATAGACATTGCCGATATCGAAGAAGGTCCCCAGGCGGAACGACTTGCTGTCCTCCATGAACGGCAGCGGAAACAGGACTTCCGTGCCCCCGACGACCTGGACGCTGCCGCCCAACGGATTACCCTTCGAGTCGGTCGGGCCCAGGGTATTATCCTCGAAACCACGAACCGAGCGTACCCCGCCGGCAAAGTAGTTCTCGAAGAACGGCAGGTTGTTGTAGGAGCCGTAGCCGTCGCCGTAACCCAGTTCGGCATGCATGGACAGGGTAAGATTCTTGGTCAGCGGCACGTAGCGGCGCTGCTCGTAACCCAGCTTGTAATATTCAAGACCGGAACCCGGAACAGCGGCCTCTACGGAAAAACTCTGCAAACCGCCGTCATCGGCGAACAGGGCCTTGTTGCGTGTATCGTGAGCCCAGCTGCCAGACAGCTTGACGATGTTGTAGTCGTTACCATTCTGGTTGATGAAGTCTATCACCTCATTCGGCGATTCGCTGGTCTCCTTCAGCTTCAGATTCTCGAATTCCGGCGAGACGCGGATGGTGTCGAACTCGTTTATGGGAATGCCGTAGTTGACATTGACGCCGTAGGTATCCGTTGTATAGCTGGAGATATTCGCCTGTTGGGCATCCGTTTTCTTGTAGTACAGGCCGAAGCCCCGGCTGACCCCGTTGATGGTGTAATACGGATCGGTGTAATAGAGATTGTATATCGTCGTGACCTTGCTGTTGTTGAAGGCGAAGCTTACGCGCTTGCCGCTGCCGAGGAAGTTATCCTGCGATATACTCGCGTTGAACAGGATGCCCGATGTCTGCGAGTACCCTGCGCCCGCGGTAATATTGCCCGAAGAGGTCTCGGTCACCGCGTAATTGACATCGACCTGGTCGGTGGTGCCGGGTACTGCCGGGGTTTCCACGTTGACATCCTCAAAAAATCCCAGCTTCTGCAGGCGGGTGCGGGAACGTTCCACCTTTTCCGCGGAAAACCAGCCAGCTTCCATCTGCCGCATCTCGCGGCGCAGGACCTCGTCGCGAGTGGTGATGTTTCCCTTTACATTCACGTGCCGAACATAGACACGCTTGCCGGGATCGACAACAAACGCCAGGTTGACCAGCCTGTCAGACTCGTTGACATCGGGTACGGTGTTGACATTGGCGAAGGCATAGCCCTGGTCGCCCAGTTTTGCGCTGATACGATCGACCGCCTCCGTGACCCGCTTGCGCGAGAAGACATCGCCCGGATTGATCTTCACCAGGGGGAACAACTCTTCCGGCTTGAGCACCAGCTCACCGGAGAGAGTGACTTCCTTGATCTTGAACTGATTCCCCTCGGAAATGTTTATCGTTATGTAAATGTCCTTCTTGTCCGGCGTGATCGATACCTGCGTCGAGATGATATTGAAATTGAGGTAACCCCGATCAAGGTAATAGGACCGCAGGATTTCCAGGTCCGCCGACAGCTTCTGCTTTGAATACTGATCGTTCTTGGTGATAAAGGATAGAAAGGATGGAGTATCCAGGGTAAAACCCTTGCGCAGTTCCTTGTCCGTGAACGTGTGATTTCCGACGATATTGATCTGCTTGATGCGGGCCACCTCGCCTTCCGAAATGTCGATCAGGATGCCGACGCGGTTACGCTCCAGCGGGGTGATGGTCGTCTCTATCTTTACCGCGTATTTTCCCCGGCTGAAATACTGGCGCCTGAGCTCCTGTTCCACCTTGTCCAGCAGTGAGCGGTCAAACACCCGCCCCTCGGCGAGCCCGATGTCCTTGAGACCCTCGAGCAGCTTATCCGTCTCCAGATCCTTGTTGCCGGTAATCTTGATGCTGCTGATCGCCGCGCGTTCCTTGACGTAGACGACCAGGACGCTGCCGTCCCGCTCCATGCGTATATCACTGAAGAATCCCGTCTTGAAGAGGGCCTTGACCGCCTTGACCGTGTCATCGGGGTCGACCGTGTCACCGACCTTGATAGGCAGGTAATTGAACACCGTGCCGGGAGAAATCCGTTCCAGCCCTTCGACGCGTATGTCGGTTACCTCAAATGCCTCGAAGGCCTCGGCAGAACCGCACAGCAACAGGGTCAGCAACACTATCCGTATAAAAGTTCTCATGGCAGCTGCACGCATCGACACCGTAGCGACATCATGTGAACAGGCGCGCCAGATCGTTATAAAACGCCAGCGACATCAGCATCAGCAGGAGGACGATTCCAATCCGCTGACCGAGGAGCTGGGCCGCTTCGGAAACAGGGCTACCTTTCACCAGTTCAATCAGGTAATACATCAGGTGTCCGCCATCGAGCACCGGGACGGGCAGCAGGTTCAGCACCGCCAGGCTGACACTGACGACAGCCAGAAACCCCAGAAAAGCGGAGAATCCCAGCACGGCTGACTGACCGGCATAGCGGGCAATGCTGATCGGCCCGCTCAGATTCTCGATCGACGCGCTTCCTGTAACCATTTTCCACAGGGTCCGCAGCGTCAGCGCCGTCATCTCCCAGGTCTTCCCCAGAGCCACCGGCATGGCCCCGATCAGACCGTAGCGGACAACGACGCGCATTGTAGCATGCTGTTCGTTATCCTGAAGCCGGACATAGGCGCCGATGCGGCCGACCGTCTCATCGTCTTCCTTGACCGCCTCCGGTGTCAGACTGAGACCCACCTGCTTGTCACCGCGCCTGACCTGCACGGCCATCGTCCGCCCGGGCCGGGCGCGCACATAATCAACCCACTGGTTCCAGTCCCCGATGGCTGACCCGTCGGCCGACAGCACAAGATCCCCCGCCAGCATGCCGGCCCGTTCCGCCGGACTGCCGGGTTCGAGCCGGTCGATAAGGGGAGGATAGACCGGATGCCAGGGTTTGATGCCGAAATTCTCCAGCAGGTTGCCCTTGCCCAGCAGCCGCGTCGAGGCATCCAGGACGACCCGCAGCTCCCTCTCCTGCCCGTTCGGATCCCGCACGCTGACCGGAAACGATGCCGGTTCATCCAGGCCCGCATCCAGCAGGGTCAGAACGGCGGATTCCCAGCTGGGTGTTGGTTTGTCCTTGATCGAGAGTATTTCATCGCCCACCACAAAACCGGCAGATTCCGCAGGACTGGCCGGAATCACCTCGCCGATGACCGGGCGCATTCCTGGAACGCCGCTCGCGTACATCACCCAGTAGGCAAGAATGGCGAACAGGAAATTGAATATCGGGCCAGCGGCGACCACGGCGCTGCGCGTGGCGAGCGGCTGGCGGTTGAACGCACGGTGCAGGTCGGCCGGGGCGACCTCGCCTTCCCGCTCGTCAAGCATCTTCACGTAGCCGCCGAGCGGCACCGCGGCGATGACCAGCTCGGTTCCGTCATGACCCACGTTGCGTCGCCAGAGCGGTCTGCCAAAACCGATGGAGAACCGCAGGACCTTTATCCCCAGCTTGCGGGCGACCCAGAAGTGGCCGAACTCATGAACGGTCACGAGTATTCCGATGGCGACGATAAACGCGGTAGTGGAGATGAAAAGGCTGTTCATGACGCAATCATACCGATCCCGCTGGTGATGCTGCGGATCGCCAGGTCACGCGCCAGGGCGTCATCATCCAGAATCGCCTGCAGCGTGTTGGCTTCATGTATGGCACAGTGCTCCAGGACATGTTCGATGACGCGGGGTATGGACGTAAAGGCGAGGCGTCGTTCAAGAAAAGCCTGCACAGCGGCCTCGTTGGCGGCATTAAGGATTGCCGGCGCCGTGCCACCGGTCCGCCACGCCTGCACCGCCAGTTCGAGGCAGGGGAAGCGCTGCAGGTCAGGGCGCTCGAACTGGAGCATCCCGATGGCCAGCAGGTCCAGCGGCTGCGCGCCGGATTCAATCCGATCCGGCCATCCCAGCGCATGGCTGATCGGTATACGCATGTCGGGATTCCCCAGCTGGGCCAGCACCGAACCGTCCTGGTATTCCACCAGGGAGTGCAGGATGCTCTGCGGATGCAGGACCACCCGGATCCTGTCGATCGGCAGATCGAACAACCACCCCGCCTCGATGACTTCCAGCCCCTTGTTCATCATGGTGGCCGAATCTACGGAAATCTTGCGCCCCATCTCCCAGTTGGGATGGGCGCAGGCCTGCTCGGGCGTCACCGTGTCCAGCCTGTTCATTGGCGTGCATCTGAAGGGTCCGCCAGAAGCGGTCAGCATGACGCTCTTGACGCCGCGCGGCGTCTGCCCGGTAGCATAGTTGTCCGGCATGCACTGCAACAGCGCATTGTGTTCGCTGTCGATGGGCAGCAGGGTGGCATGATGGTCCCTGACAGTCTGCATGAACAGGGCGCCCGACATGACCAGCGCTTCCTTGTTCGCCAGCAGCACGTGCTTCCCCCCGGCCGCCGCGGCCAGTGTCGGCAGCAGTCCGGCCGATCCAACGATGGCGGCCATCACGTACTCGACATCCGCCAGGCCCGCGACCTCGGCAAGCGCCTCCTGCCCCCCCATGACCTGAACATCCGGAGCACGGACCCTGAGCACCGTCAGCAGCCGCTCGGCGGCCGAGGGGTCGGCCATGACGGCAAAACGCGGATGAAATCGCTCGCATTGCCTGGCCAGGGTGTCGACATCGGTGTGCGCCGTGAGAGCGACCACCCGGAACCGGTCGGGGTGGCGGGCGACGACATCCAGCGTGCTCAGGCCGATCGAGCCGGTCGCGCCGAGTATGGTGATGCCCGCGGGATGACTGTCTGTCATGTCGGGTCCGGACAGGGGTCGAAACAACGCCGGTCGGGGCTCCGGGTACGACACGAAGTTCTCGAATCGGTACGGGTCACAACCTGAACCACAGCATGCCGATGAGAAACATCGGGGCGGCCGCCGTCAGACTGTCAATCCGGTCCAGTACCCCGCCATGTCCCGGGATGATACTGCCGCTGTCCTTGATGCCGACCTGGCGTTTCATCAGGCTCTCCAGCAGGTCGCCCACGATAGAAAACATTACCGCCAGCAGCGCGACCGGCACCAGGGTGAGCGTCCACTCGAGTGAATGGCTGTACCAGTAACCGGCCAGCAGGGCGGCGATCGCGCTGATGGCAATTCCGCCCAGCACACCCTCCCAGGTCTTGCCCGGACTGATCACCGGCGCCAGTCTGGTGTGTCCCCAGCGTTTCCCCGCAAAATAGGCGCCGCTGTCCGCCAGCCAGACCATAACCAGCAAGGCCAGCGTGATCAGAGGGCCGTGATCCTCGCGAGCGTGCAGTGTGACGAATGACGCCCAGCACGGCAGCATTACCAGCACACCGGCGATCCCCTTGAGCACGCGTACCGTGCCTGTCGACCGTACGCCGAAGTCCGGCCGCACCAGCCAGTAGAGGACCACCAGCCACCAGATAAACGCCAGCAGTAACAACGGCGCGATGACCCTGTCCAGCGGCGCCACCCAGACAAGCGCCATCAGCGCGACGATACCTGCCGGGTAGGCAATACGCGCAGGTCCGGAGCCCAGCGGTATCATTCCGCCCCATTCCCACAATCCGACACCCATGACCAGCGCCAGCACCAGCGCCACGCCCGCAGTGGGAAGGTAGAGAACGCCACCCACGACCAGCGGCATCATGATTGCTGCCGAGGCCAGACGCGTCTTAAGCACCCTTCAGCTGCTCCACCTGTTCTGCAGTGCGGCCGAAGCGGCGCTGCCGGCAGGCGTAGGACTGCAGGGCGTCATCGAGCGCCTTCTCATCAAAGGCCGGCCAGAGTATCTCGGTGAAATACAGTTCCGTATAGGCCAGTTGCCATAACAGGAAGTTGCTGATGCGCTGTTCACCGCCGGTGCGGATGAAAAGATCGGGTTCGGGCAGATCCGACAGGGACATCTGTGCGTCGATCATCCCGGCCGTAATGTCCCCGGGAGTGATCTCTCCGGCGGCCACGCGCTGCGCCAGGGCGCGGCAGGCCTGGGTGATATCCCAATGACCGCCATAGTTTGCAGCGACCACCAGGTTGAGTCCCCGATTGTGCAGGGTTCTCGCCTCCGCCTGGCCGATCTGCTCGCGCAGGTCGGCCGGAAAAGCGCTACGATCACCGATGAAACGTATGCGGACACCATTCCTGTGCAGCGTATCGACCTCTTTCTTAAGGGTGCGGATGAACAGGTCCATCAACCAGCCGACCTCGTCACTCGGGCGTCGCCAGTTTTCACTGCTGAAGGCAAACAGCGTCAGCACACTGATTCCCTTGCTGCGACACGCCTCGACGATGCGCCTGACCGACTTGACACCTTCCCGGTGCCCGACATGGCGCGGCAGCATGCGGGCGTGAGCCCAGCGTCCGTTGCCGTCCATGATGATGGCGACATGCCGCGGGACTGTATTCAACTTCTCAGGCATAGTCATCTTGAACCGTAGCGGATGAAGCGGCCGGGCCCAGGGGCTCCATTCGCTAGATCTCCATCAACTCGGCTTCTTTCTCCGCCAGAACCTTGTCGACATCGGCCACGGACCGGTCGGTGATATGCTGAATTTCTTCCTGCGCCTTGCGTTCCTCGTCCTCCGAAATCTCCTTTTCCTTGAGCAGATCCTTGAGATCCGTGATCGCATCACGGCGGATATTGCGAATCGCCACCTTCGCCGATTCCGCATCATGGCGCACGTGCTTCACCAGGTCACGCCGGGTCTCCTCAGTCAGCGGCGGCATCGGGATGCGGATCACCATTCCGGCGGTTGCCGGGTTGAGTCCGAGATCGGACTTCAGTATCGCCTTCTCGATGGACTGCACCATCTGCCTTTCCCAGGGAGTAATCATCAGTGTGCGCGCATCCTCGACGCCGAGATTCGCCACCTGGGAAATTGGGACCTGGCTGCCGTAATAATCCACGGTGAGGTGATCCAGCAGGCTGGGATGCGCGCGGCCGGTACGCACTTTCCCGAACGACTGCTTCAGTGCCTCGACGCTCTTTACCATACGCGCTCTGGCGTCCTTTTTGATGCTTTCTATCATCCCGAGATCTCCCGCTCTACCAATGTTCCGACATGCTCGCCTGCGACTATCCTGGCCAGGTGGCCCGGCTCGAAAATATTGAACACCCGAACCGGCATATTGTGTTCGCTGCAGAGCACCAGCGCCGTCGCGTCCATCACGGCAAGCTTGCGCCCCAGCGCTTCATCGAAGGTCAGCCGGTCAAACAGGGTCGCATCCCGGTTCTTCATCGGATCCGCCGAGTACACGCCATCCACCTTGGTCGCCTTGAGCATGATGTCAGCCCCGATTTCGATGGCGCGCAGGCTCGCGGCGGAGTCCGTCGTGAAAAACGGGTTCCCCGTACCGGCGGCAAAAATCACCACCCGTCCTTTTTCGAGATGCCGTACCGCTCGCCCGCGGATATAAGGCTCACACACCTGGTTGATCCTCAACGCCGAGAGCACGCGGCAAACCGCGCCGGCCTTCTCCAGCGCATCCTGAAGTGCAAGGGAATTGATCACCGTCGCCAGCATGCCCATATGGTCACCGCGCACCCGGTCCATGCCGCGCGACGCCATGCCGGCGCCCCGGACGATATTACCGCCCCCGATGACAAGTCCGATCTCTACCCCGGTGGAACTGACCGCCTGGATCTCTCCCGCGATACGGTGGATGACATCCGGGTCGATGCCATGATCGCACGCCCCCATCAGGGCTTCGCCACTGAGCTTCAGCAGTAAACGACGGAATCGCATTTCAGATGTTTACCTTGTTTTTCATTAAGATATATCGCATCCCCACCCGGGACGGAAGGGCGTCTCATTGTCTTACTTTTCCCACACGATTGCCACAGCTCATCGCTCCCGCGCCTGGCCCAGGCCAGCCTCTCGACCGCTGCGCGGTCTCACCTTCTCCCTGCGCTACGCGATGTACCTACGTCCCTGCAGGCATAAAAAAGGGTCGAACTTCGACCCTCGGCTGTGCGCGGACTCCCCGGTGCCTGACCTGCAGGATAGTCCGGCTGGTATCAACCGCCCTTGACCTGGGCCATTACCTCATCGGCAAAGTTTTCCGACTTTTTCTCGATGCCTTCGCCCAGCTCCATACGTGCAAAACCGATAACACCGGCGCCGGCGCTCTTCAGTAGTTGCCCGACACTCTGGTCGGGATCCTTGACGAAGGGCTGCCCCACCAGGGTAATCTCGGCGAGGAATTTCCGAATGCGTCCATCCACCATCTTTTCGATGATATTCGCCGGCTTGCCGCTGGTTTCTGCCTGCGCCGAGAAGATCTCGCGTTCCTTCTCAATGATCTCACGGGACACGTCCGCCTCGTTAACGCACTGAGGCTTGCTTGCGGCAATGTGCATGGCAATATCACGGGCCAGCTCGGTGTCGCCGCCCTGCAGTTCAACCAGCACACCGATTCTGACGCCATGCTGGTAATGGGCCAGGATACCCTTTGTAGCGTCAAGGCGAATAAAACGACGCACATTGATATTCTCGCCGATCGCGGCAATCAGCGACTTTCTGGCCAGTTCAATGCTGGCATCTTCCCCGTCACGCAGCGGCATGGCCAGCAGCGCTTCGATATCTGCCGGGCTGTCGGCCAGTATGCGTTGCGCGATGGCGCTCGCAAAATCCTGGAATTCCGCTTTTTTGGCAACGAAGTCGGTCTCGCAGTTGACCTCGACCAGGGTGGCCGAACGACCGTCCCCGCTGACCGCCACAGCGATCAGTCCTTCAGCAGCCACACGCCCGGCCTTTTTGTCGGCCTTTGCCAGCCCGGTCTTGCGCAACGTCTCGATGGCCGCGTCCATGTCACCGCCGACATCGACCAGTGCTTTCTTGCACTCCATCATTCCGGAACCGGTGCGCTCGCGCAGTTCCTTCACTTGCGCCGCTGTTATCGCCATTATCTAAAACCTCTTCTTTAACCAGTTAGTGTGACCCGGCACCAAAAACGTCCATCAGGCCGCGCTATCATCATGGGCTGCCACATCGCCCTCCGTCGTTGAAGCGTCGGTGTCCCCGGGAGCCTCAGCTTCCTCGGCGCCATCCTCCTCGCCCCGACGGCCAGCCGCCTTCTTCTTGACCGTCACCTTTTTCGCCGTCTTCTTGTGCGCCGGCGCCCGGGCCGCCTTCCTGGGCGTCGCCGCGCCCTTTTCGTCCAGCTCGACGAACTCATCTTCGCTGTCGGGAGAGATTCTGGCGATATTCATGCGGCCGGTCTCGACAGCGTTCGCGGCGCTTTCCACATACAGGCTGATCGCGCGTATGGCGTCATCATTACCAGGGATAACGTAATCGATGCCTTCCACGGAGTTGTTCGTATCGACCACGCCGATCACCGGGATCCCGAGCTTGACGGCCTCGCTCACGGCGATTTTCTCGTAGCCAACATCCACGACGAACATGGCATCGGGAATTCCGTTCATGTCCTTGATGCCGCCGAGACTGCGCTCCAGCTTTTCCTGTTCCCGCCGCAACATCAGCGCCTCGCGCTTGCTCAGCCGATCGAGGGAACCGTCGCTCTCCATGGTCTCGAGCTGTTTGAGCCGTTTGATCGACTGACGCACGGTTTTGTAATTCGTCAACATGCCACCGAGCCAGCGATGATTGACAAAGGGCATGCCGCAGCGTGCGGCGTGTTCGCGGATGGCGGTTTGCGCCGAGCGTTTGGTGCCGACGAACAGCACAGTGCCGCCATTGGCCACCATGCTGCCGATGTAATTCATCGCCGCGTTGAAAAGCGGCAGGGTTTTCTCAAGATTGACGATATGTATCTTGCCGCGTTCGCCGAAGATGTAGGGGGCCATCTTCGGGTTCCAGTAACGGGTCTGATGACCGAAATGCACGCCAGCTTCTAGCATCTGGCGCATGGTGACATTTGCCATGGGGTAATTCTCCAGTTCAGGGTTAAGCTTCCATGTGCCCCATGACGGCAACCCGGCTGCCGTTATCTACGGTACCCGGGCACCCTGCCGCATGTGCCGGCACATGTGTGAATTTAATAAAGCCTGTCAAGAAGCCATCATGAGACTGCTTAACAAGCCCGCCTTTATACCATACACTCCCAACTGCAGCAATTGCCCTGGACACCCAACCCCTCGTACGAACTCCGGGAACAGTTGAAAATATGGCCGTCACCATCAAGACACCAGCGGAGATAGAAAAAATGCGGATCGCCGGCCTTCTGGCGGGCGAAGTGCTGCGAATGATCCGGCCCCATGTCGTTCCCGGTGTCACTACCGAGGAACTGGACCGGATCTGTTATGACTACATCGTCAACGAGCAACAGGCAATACCTGCCCCGCTGAATTATCGCGGCTTTCCGAAATCCATTTGCACCTCCGTCAACCATGTCGTGTGCCACGGCATCCCGAGCAACAAGGTGCTCAGAAAAGGCGACATGGTCAATATCGACATTACCGTCATCAAGGATGAATTTCACGGCGACACCAGCAAGATGTTTTTCGTCGGTGAACCCTCCGTAGCCGCCCTGCGCCTTGCCAGGATCAGCCATGAGTGCATGGTCAGGGGTATCTCGATGGTCAAACCCGGCGTGCGACTGGGCGACATCGGACAGGCCATACAGGAACATGCCGAGGCAAACAACTGCTCGATCGTGCGCGAATACTGCGGGCACGGTATCGGACGTGAATTCCACGAAGACCCGCAGGTATTACACTACGGCAGGAACGGGACCGGCATGATGCTGGAGACCGGCATGACCTTCACCATCGAACCCATGGTCAACGCCGGCAAGCGGCATACCAAACTGCTTCCGGACGGCTGGACCGTGGTTACAAAGGACCACAGTCTGTCCGCCCAGTGGGAACACACCATCCTCGTCACAAGAACCGGGCACGAAGTACTCACCTGCCTGCCCGGTGACGAGCTGTAAACACCATCCCCATGACGGATACCGCCGAAACCCCTGTCATAACTGACCACTACGACTCATGGTTCGGTACACCGGCGCTGGATACCCGGCTTGCCGCCAACGACCTCCCCCTGCCCCTGTTCAGAACCTTCCTGAACCAGAGTCATGCCACCCTCAAGGAGAAATTCGAGCACGGCATCAGCGCACCGATACTCATCAAGGCGCACTCCTGGCTGGTAGACCAGCTCCTGGTCCGCGTCTGGCGCCGCATCATGGCCGATGACGCGCCGCGCGCCGCGCTGGTCGCGGTCGGCGGCTATGGTCGCAGCGAACTCATGCCGGGCTCGGACATCGACCTGCTGGTCCTGTTGCCTGATGCGGCGCATGAACAGCTCAGCCCCAGACTCGAATCCCTGCTGGTCTTCCTCTGGGATATCGGACTCGAGGTCGGCCACAGCGTGCGTACGGTCGACGACTGCATCGAACAGTCGCTGGCCGATGTCACCGTGGTCACCAACCTGATGGAAGCCCGCCTGCTGGCCGGCAGCGAAGACCTCTTTACCAGAATGCGCGACAGCGTGGCGCCCGGGAAGATCTGGAACAGCCGGGATTTTTTCGAAACCAAGCGCAGGGAGCAAAGAAACCGCCACCGCAAGTACCATGATACCGCCTACAAGCTGGAACCCAACATCAAGGAAAGCCCGGGCGGGCTGCGCGACATCCAGATGATCGCCTGGGTAGCCAGCCGCCATTTCGGCAAAGCCTCGCTGGAGGACCTGGTCATGCGCGGCTTCCTCACCAAGGCAGAGTGCGATGTCCTGGTCGCGGGCAGGAATCTCCTGTGGGAAATCCGCTTTGCCCTGCATATCCTGACGGGGCGCGGCGAAGACCGCCTGCTGTTCGATTACCAGCGCACCATTGCCGAACAGTTCGGCTACCATGATGAAGACGATCAGCTGGGCGTCGAGGAATTCATGAAGCAGTATTACAGGACCGTGATGGACCTGAGCCGTCTGAATGAAATGCTGCTACAGCTGTTTCAGGAAGAGATCCTCTTCACTAACCAGCCCGCGGAAATCGTCCCCCTCAACAAACGCTTTCAGGCCAGGAACGGGTTCATCGAGATTGTACACAGCCGGGTGTTCGTCAATTACCCGTTCGCACTGTTCGAGATTTTCCTCCTGCTGGAACAAAACCCGCACCTCAAGGGCATCCGCGCCGACACCATCAGGGCCATCCGCGCGCACCGTCATCTGATCGATGACAAGTTCAGGAAAGACCTCCGCAGCCGCAGCCTGTTCATGGAAATCCTCCGGCAGCCACACGGGGTCACCCATGGCCTGCGAAGAATGAACGTCTATGGCGTGCTGGCCGCTTACCTGCCGGCATTCGGACGAATCGTCGGACTGATGCAGTATGACCTGTTCCACATCTATACCGTCGATGAACACATACTGTTCGTGGTGCGCAATCTGCGCCGGTTCATGATCCCCCATTATGCCCATGAAAACCCGCTCTGCAGTCACGTCATCACCACGCTGCCAAAACCCGAATTGCTGTATCTGGCCGGGCTGTTTCACGATATCGCCAAGGGTCGCAAGGGTGACCACTCCGATCTTGGCAGCGCCGAGGCGCGCGAATTCTGCGTGCGGCACCATCTGAGCAAGTACGACACCAGTCTGCTCGAATGGCTGGTCGCAAAACACCTGATCATGTCAGCCACCGCGCAGCGCGAGGACATCAGCGACCCGGCTGTCGTCAACCGTTTTGCGAGCGCCGTCGGTGACTCGGTGCGTCTCGATTACCTCTACCTGCTGACCGTGGCCGATATCCGGGCGACCAATCCCGAGCTCTGGACAACCTGGAAGGACGCTCTGCTGAGGCAACTCTATTACAACACACGCCGTGCGCTGCAGCGCGGCCTGCAGGATCCGCTGGAGCGAACCGAACACATCCAGCAGGTACAGAGCGAGGCCCGCAAGCTGCTGTCCAGCATGACGACGGATGCCCGCCGGAGGGACGATATCTGGGAGATGCTCGGAGAGGAATATTTTCTGCGCCACACCTCTGACCAGGTGGCCTGGCATAGCCAGCTTATCGAGGAAAGCGGCAGTGACGAAAACTGCATCGTCGCAATTCACCCCTCCTCGGAGCGCGGCAGTACCGAAATATTCATCTACGTGAAGGTAGTGGATGAACTGTTCACCCTGATCACCGCCGTTCTGGACCAGTTGGCGCTGAATGTCGTGGACGCCGGCATCATCACAACTGCGGACGGCCACGTCCTCAATACCTTCCATGTACTCGAGACATACGGTCAACCGGTGGAAAGCGATTTGCGCGCCGAGGAGATACGCACCGCCCTGGTAGAGGAAATCACCTCCGGGGATCAGCGAGAGTGGCATGTATCGCGCAGAATACCAAGAAGGTACAAGCACTTCCCGATAAAAACGCATATCGCTTTCAAGCCTGATGAACTCGATCATCGCACCGTCATGGAGCTGATCACTCCCGATCATCCCGGTCTGCTGTCGCAGGTCGGAAGGGCGTTTACGGAATGCGGCGTGAAACTGCTGAACGCCAGGATCGCCACCCTCGGCTCGCGTGCCGAGGATATCTTCTACATCACCGACAGGAACAGCCAGCCGCTCGGAGAGGTCAAGCAGTACGAATGTCTGGAAAAGTCACTGCGTAAACACCTGGGAGCGGAAACGGCGGACCAGACGCATACCCCGCTGTTCATCTAGGCACCTCCACCAGTTCGATGGCATTGCCATCCGGGTCGCGGCAGAACAAGGCACGGCGGCCGGACCGGCTCAGCGTATAGTCGATGCCGCGCTCGCTCAGCGCCGTCGCCAGTCCTTCCAGGTCCGATACTGCCAGCGCGACGTGCCAGTCTCTGCCGCCATGCCCGGCGGGCGTTGACGAACGTACGCGGCCGGGCATTTCAATCAGGTGGATCTGCCGGTCGCCGATTCGCAGCCAAGCACCATGGAAATCCATGACGGGCCTGCTCTGGTCCACTTCCAGTCCGAGAACGCCTTGATAGAAACCCAACGCCCGTCGTGTGTCGCTCACCAGCAGGCTGACATGATGGATCGAAATAATCGGGGTCACACCGATTCTCCGGTGTGCAGGTGCGCCGCCAGCCAGGCCGCCGCGACGATCATGCCGCCGCCCAGCCACTCTCGGGGCGATATGGTTTCGTCCGTCAGCAGCAGGGAGGAAACGGCGCCGACGACCAGCTCGAACAACACGATGACCGCCGAGCGGTGCAACGGCATGCGCGCGACACCGTACTGAAGGCTCAATGTCATAGTCAGGAATCCGCCCAGGCCCAGCAGAACGGCGAACAGGACGGTGTTGACATCGACAGCGGGAACGGCCGTACGGCTGGAGGCAATCCAGAGTCCGGCAATAACGACCACACCCAGCCAGGTCATGGCGGATTTCAGCCAGACGCCGACCGCCTGCATCCGGCGCACGAAGACGTTGCTGAGGGCAAAGGCAAACCCGGACGACACGGCCAGCCAGTCGGATGCATCACGGGGCCAGGGCAAACCAATAGACTCGTCCCAGAGCATGATGATCGCACCGCCAACAGCTACCAGGAATACCATCAGCGTCTTGCCATCCAGACGTTCATCGAGCATCAACCACCCGAGGCATACCGCCCAGAACGGCGACAGATAAAATAGTAGCAGGACACGCACCACCGCGCCGTCGAGCACCGCCATGATGAAAGCCACGTTGCACCAGCCGGCGGTCAGGCCCAGCATGATCAGGGCGGGCAGGTTATCCTTCAACGCTCCGCGCTGGCGGACAAACACCCCCACGCATACCAGCAATGCCGCCCCATAGCTGATCATGGCACTCCAGAGCCCCGCGAGCCCCCCGGATTCCAGCAGCCGCAGGGGGTACCAGACCATCCCCCAGAGTGTCGCGGTAAACAGCAAACTAAGAACCGGAAGCCAGTGCCGGTATGGTTTGGTCATGTTCAAAGCTTCCCGTATACTTTCATCGCCGCCTGACACCAGTCCACCCTTGCCGGACCTCGCATGAATCCCGACCTGTCACGATTGCAACCCTACCCGTTCGAGCGTCTGGCCGAACTCACGTCGGATATTCAGCCGCCCCGGTCATTGACGCCGATTGTACTGTCAATCGGCGAGCCCAAGCACGCCACGCCGGCCTTCATCATGGAGGAGGTCATCACCCATCTGCACGGCCTGTCGCAATACCCGACGACCCGCGGGGTGGCGCCGTTGCGCGAGGCGATCGCTGCCTGGCTGATGTCGCGCTTCCGGCTGCCAGCCGGCAGTATCAACCCGGATCGCCACGTGCTCCCGGTGAACGGCACACGCGAGGCGCTGTTTGCCTTCGCGCAATGCCTCATCGACCGCTCATCCGACCCTGTAGTCGTGATGCCCAACCCGTTCTACCAGATCTACGAAGGCGCGGCCCTGCTGGGCGGTGCCCAACCCTGGTTTCTCAATACGACGGCCGCAAGCCACTTCCTGCCGAACTTCGATACCGTCCCCGACGCGGTCTGGTCACGCTGCCAGCTGCTCTACCTCTGCAGCCCCGGGAATCCTACCGGCGCCGTGCTGGATCTCCCCGGGCTGCAGGCCCTGCTGGAACTCGCCGACCGGCACGACTTCGTCATCGCCTCGGATGAATGCTACTCGGAAATCTACCCCGATGAGTCCTCGCCACCGCCGGGGTTGCTGCAGGCCGCCGCCGCAATGGGACGCGAGGATTACCGCCGCTGCCTGGTGTTTCACAGTCTCTCGAAACGCTCCAATGCACCGGGTCTGCGTTCCGGCTTCGTGGCTGGCGATGCACGGCTGATCGGAGAATTCCTGCGTTACCGAACCTATCACGGCTGCGCCATGCCCCCTGCCACACAGGCCGCCAGCACCCGGGCCTGGCAGGATGAAGCCCACGTGGTTCATAACCGCACACTTTACCGGGAAAAGTTTTCCGCCGTTCTTGAAATCCTCCGACCGGTACTCGAACTTACCACGCCTGCGGGGGGATTCTACCTCTGGCCGGAAACACCGATCGATGATTGTGACTTCGCGCGGGGCTTGCTGGCGCAACACAACGTCACCGTCCTGCCCGGGAGCTATCTGTCCCGCACGGCCCACGGGGCGAATCCGGGGAAGAACCGCGTGCGCATGGCACTGGTCGCTCCGCTCGAGGACTGCGTTGAGGCCGCGCAGCGGATTAAATCGTATATTGTCTCGCTGTAGACAGCTATCATTGATTGCGTTGTCTTCAGTGCAGGGACCTGCCAGATGCAGGACAGTCTCCAGTTGGCCAATACTGCCGGCGGCAGCTTGCCGGATAGTCGCGGAATACGTTTTACGCGGCATGTCGTGCGGGTACAATCAGGCGCCCGATGACCGGCCGGAGCATCCTCCGGAAGCCATCATGTCAGCTTGTGGAAACAAAAATCGAAGGGAGCACATCCGCTATGAATGATATTCAGGCCACGATAGAACAAGCCTTCGAACGGCGCGCGGACATCACCCCGCGCAACGTGGAAACGCATGTCAAGGAAGCCACTCTGGAGGCCATCGACCTGCTCGACCGCGGCGCCGCCCGGGTCGCCGAGAAAAGGAACGGGCAGTGGGTCGTCAACGACTGGCTCAAGAAGGCCGTCCTGCTTTCATTCCGCATCGAGGACAACGTCTGCATCAGGGGCGGTTACACCAACTACTACGACAAGGTGCCCTCCAAGTACGCGGACACGAACCCGCGTGAATTCCGCGATGGTGGCGTGCGGGTGGTTCCACCGGCCACCGCTCGCAGGGGTGCCTATATCGCCCCCGGCGCCGTGCTGATGCCTTCCTACGTTAATATCGGCGCCTATGTCGACAGCGGCACCATGGTCGACACCTGGGCGACGGTCGGGTCCTGCGCCCAGATCGGCAAGAACGTACACCTCTCCGGCGGCGTCGGCATCGGTGGTGTGCTTGAGCCGGTGCAGGCCGCACCTACTATCATCGAGGACAACTGCTTCATCGGCGCCCGTTCCGAAGTGGTCGAGGGCGTCATCGTCGAGGAAGGTTCGGTCATTTCCATGGGTGTCTACATTGGACAGAGCACGCGCATCTACGACCGCACCACGGGCGAAATCCTCTATGGCCGGGTACCGGCCGGCTCGGTGGTCGTCTCCGGCAACCTGCCGTCCAGTGACGGCAAGTACAGCCTGTATTGCGCCGT
>Ga0210073_1000036_pt1 | contig 24825 bp, 26 predicted proteins | sample Browns_ThreeSqC__2_FD_184853 | JGI IMG/M metagenome (GOLD analysis project Ga0210073, IMG submission 184853) | Wetland microbial communities from San Francisco Bay, California, USA, that impact long-term carbon sequestration - Browns_ThreeSqC_D2... | ecosystem: Environmental > Aquatic > Marine >...
TAGAGCGCCAGCGCCCCTACCGCTTCCCAGGAAGCGCCGCTCAATCCGCCCAGCAACCAGAGAAACGCGTTCCGGAGCCGCGCCGCATCGGAGAGAGAGAGCACGGCGGCCAGCACGGCACCGGTGAACGCGTTGGTGATGACTCCAGCCAGCAGGAGGGTCTGGGGATCCATCCGCCGGCGATCGGCCAGACTGAGACGGTAAACCAGGGTCAGGGTGAGGAGCCCGCCTGCCAGCGCCGCGACCGGCAGTGCCCAGGCGCTCGCGAGGCCGAGAGCGATGGCCGCCACTGCTCCCACCGCGGCCCCGCCGGAGAGACCCAGGATGTAGGGATCGGCCAGTGGATTCCGGATCAGGGCCTGGAGGATGGCGCCCGAGACCGAGAGACTCCCGCCCACCAGGAACCCGAGCAGGACGCGGGGGACGCGGAGGTCGCGGATGATCGCCGCATCGGGGCCAGCGTTTCGGAACAGGGCATCGGCGATGGCGTCGAGCGGGAGCGGAACTGCCCCGACGGCGACACCCACCAGGAGCGCCCCCACCGCCGTGAGGGCCAGGAGCGGCCAGCGGGCCCGGGTCAGCGCATCCATGGGACGAGCGCCGCATGCAGCTCGCGGATCGCCTCCGGGGCACGCGGGCCGGGTCGGCTGAAGGCGGAGCTGGTTATGGCAAGGAAGTGGGCCTCGCGGACCGCGCGGACCGAACGCCACTCGGGACGTTGGGCAAAGGCCGGAGTCTCCGACGCCTGGGTGAAGATCAGGTCGGGGTCCCGCTGGGCCACCGCTTCGATGCTCACGTTCCCCGAGGGCGCCGGCAGGTCGGCGAAGAGATTCTCCCCGCCGGCCCGGGTGATCAGCTCGCTCAGGAAGCTCCCGGCCCCGATCGTCATCGGTGGTTGGTCCCAGGCCAGGATGAACACTTTGGGACGCCGAGCCGGAGCCGGCTCCGAGACCGCGGCCAGCGCGGAATCGAACCACCGGGCCAGGGAATCGGCGCTTCGGACTCGTCCCAGCAACGGACCCAACATCCTGGCCAGGCGAGGCACATCGGCCAGCCGATCGACCGTGAGTTGAAGCGCGGGAATTCCCAGCCGATGGAGCCGCGCCGCCGCATCGGCATCGCGCGGGGAGCGATACAACAACACCAGGTCGGGCTGGCGGGCCAAGACCGTCTCGAGATTGGGCGCCAGCCCGTCACCCACGTTGGCGACCGCCTGAGCCGCCGGCGGGTAGTCGCACCAGGTGGTCCGCCCTACCACCTGATCTCCGGCGCCCAGCGCGAACAGCAGCTCGGTCGTCGCGGGCATCAGCGAAACGACCCGGCCAGCCGGCGCGGCCAGGCGCACCGTATCGCCGGCGTCATCGACCACCTGAAGCGCCGTGACGGGACGACCGGACCGCCCGGCACAGGCGACCAGCAGGAGTAGCCCTGAGAGGGACCAGCGAAGTGGAAGGCGACTACCCGACATCAAAACCGCCCATCCCGAGGTACAGGGAAGGGCGGACGAAGGGCCACGGAGGGCACGTTCGCCACCGACCCTCCCCCGAGGGTTAGCAGGTGGCGCGAACGAAGAGGTCTCCTGGCTCCGGGCCTCCGCTCGCCTTCCCAGTTGCCCAGTGGCGTCGTGAGCGGAGTGATCTTGCCCGTTACAGTGGCGGGGCCGCGCCGGACTCTCACCGGCTTCCGAGCTTCCGCGCTCGCAGTTGTTTCAGTTGTCGCTAAGCTATGCCTGGGACCTCGGCGAAGCAAGCCTGGCCGCGAGATCGGCCTTGAGCTTCTCCCGGGTCTGCTGATACCGCGACCATTCCTCCGCCGAAACTTCCGACTGCCGTCCTTGATATCGCGCGTCGAGGCGGGCGAGTGCTTCGATCAACCCCTCCGTGGTGACAGATGAGGCGGGCATCGCCCGGCGCCGCAAGCCGAGCCAGGCCCCGATGCCCAAGCCCGCCGCCACGAGCATCACGGCCAGAGGAAGGGCCAACGTGTCCAGCCAATCGGTGGCGAATTCGACCCGGAGCGTTTCCGGACCAGGCGCCTGTGCCGTCCAGCGCCAGAAGCGATGCCCCTGGATGGTCTGGGTGTCCACGACACCGCCGACCGAGGAGCCACGGAGCCGGGCATCATGCTCCTCGAGCAGGACGAACACCATGCCGGTGACCTGCGGGAGCGGGATCGCGAACTCTCGTGCCCGCGCGGGGACCGCGTAGGAGACCGACAGGTCCTTCTCGCCCGGCGCGATCGGCGCAAACACTCGAAGCGAATCATGGGCGATGACCATCGCCTCGGCGGAAAAGTCGCTTTGCCCCGGCTCTGGATTGAGCACCCCGGCGGGAAGCGCCATGGCCCAGGACGGGCTCTGCGAGTCGGCCGGCACCCGGGTGACCCCGCCGGAGTTCCGGAGGCTCACGATGTCCAGGACCTGCCGTGTGCCATCCTTTCCGGGTCGGCTCACCAGCAGATGCCGGCTCCCCAGCGCCACCGGCTGACTCTTCGAAGTATCCGATACCACCAGGAGCAGCGCGGTGTCCGGGAGGACCGGATTCACATGCACCGGTGCGGAGAAGTACTCGACGCCCGCGTAACGGGCGCTGATCAGGTAGAGTGCGGCAGTGTCGGGCTTGAAGCGAAAGGCGAAGTGACCGCGAGGATCCGTGAGGGCCGAATCGATGGGGCCCTGCAGCTCCCGCGAGACGTGGTGCAGCACCACCCGCTGGCGGGCCACCGGCAGCGTGTCGCCCCGCGCGACCCGGACCACTCGGCCTTCGGCGCGGGCCGGAACCTGTTGGGGCGACGCGGGCGCGCCGATGGCGACGAGCGCCAGGAGGATGCCCGCCACCCGGCTAGGGCAGAAACCTCCCGAAGTCCTGCGGATCCATCTTCTCCAGGTAACGCTTGAGCTGTTCGGCATCGAGGGAGGAGTCCGACTCGGCATCGGCCGCTTCGATCGCGGTCTGCTCCAGGAGCTGATCCTGGGTGAAGATGGGGGCGCTGAGGCGCAGGGCCAGGGCGATGCTGTCGGAGGGCCGGGCGTCGAACTGATAATGATGGTCCTCCCGCTGCAGCATCAGCTCCGCGAAGTAGGTCTTGTCCTTCAGGGCGCTGATGACCACCCGCCGAAGCTCGGCGCCCAGGCCCGTGATGATGGTCTTGAGCAGATCGTGGGTCATCGGACGCGGTGGCTTCACGCCCTGCATCTCCATGGCGATGGCGCTCGCCTCCGCCGGCCCGATCCAGATGGGGAGGACCCGGTTCCCGTTCTTCTCCCGCAGGATCACCACCGGAGTGTTGGTGGTCCGGTCCAGCCCCAGATGCCCGACGGTGACTTCGATCATACCCGTTCCCTCAACGCGCCGCCGACAACAGATCCTTTACCCGGTTGGTGTCTTCCCAGGGGAAGAACCGCACCGACTTCCCGCCAATCCTGTGGGTGTAGGGCTTCCGGCCGAAGTGCCCGTAGGCCGCGGTGGGCCGGTAGATGGGATGCTTGAGACCCAGCGCCTTGATGATCCCCTTGGGGGTCAGGTCGAAGACCTCCCGCACGATCCGCTCGAGCTTCCAGTCGGGCATCGCCCCGGTGCCGAAGGTGTCCACCATCACCGAGACCGGCTGGGAGACGCCGATCGCGTACGCCACCTGGACCTCGGCCCGCTGGGCCAGCTTGGCCGCGATCAGATTCTTGGCTACCCAGCGCATCGCATAGGCGCCCGAACGGTCCACCTTCGACGGATCCTTGCCACTGAACGCTCCCCCACCGTGGCGGGACATCCCGCCGTAGGTGTCCACGATGATCTTGCGCCCGGTCAGCCCCGCGTCGCCATGGGGGCCGCCGACGACGAACCGTCCGGTCGGATTGACCAGGAACTTGGTCTTGCGGTAGTCGAAGTCGTGGTCCCGCAGCACCGGCTTGATCACGGTCTCGACGACCGCGTCCCGGATGGTGTGCCACTTGAGCACCCGGCCCCGATAGTGCTCGGCGTGCTGGGTCGAGACCACCACCGTGCGCACCGCTACCGGCTCGCTGCCGTTGTATTCCACCGAGACCTGCGACTTCCCATCCGGCCGCAGCCAGTCGATTCGGGTCCCGCTGATCCCCTTCCGCACCGCGGCCAGCTGCTCGGCGATCCGGTGGGCCAGGATGATCGGGACCGGCATTCGCTCGCGGGTCTCGTTGGTGGCGTACCCGAACATCATCCCCTGGTCGCCGGCGCCCTGGCTCCGGTCGGTCCCGGTCCCTTCGTTCACCCCCTGCGCGATGTCGGGAGACTGGCGGTCGATCGAGGACAGCACCGCGCAGGTCTGCGCGTCGAATCCGTAGGAGGCATCCGTGTAGCCGATTTTCCTGACCGTCTCCCGCACCACGTCGGCAATGTGTACGTAGGTAGTGGTGGTGATCTCCCCGGCCACCACCGCCATCCCGGTGGTCACCATGGTCTCGCAGGCCACGCGGGCATCCCTGTCGTCGGCCAGGATGGCGTCGAGGACCGCATCGGAGATCTGATCCGCGACCTTGTCCGGGTGTCCTTCGGTGACCGATTCGGATGTGAAGACGTGGCGTTTACTGGCGGCCATGGAAAGCAGGGTTAAGGGCACGAGTGGCGGGACCGACCTCAGGATAATGGAGGCGACTGGGTGAGGCTAGTCTCACGATCGTGCACCGGCAGCGAGGTCTCCAGGTCGAGCAGCTTGAGGTCGACGTAGGGCCGCACCGCTTCTCGAAGGGCCTGGGTCACCCCGCTCGCGGTCCGGCACTGGAGCGCCGCTTCGGCCGCTGCGCGGGCCGCCGAGAGCGGCACGGTGCGCACCACCCACTTGACCAGGGGCAGCGCCGGCGGTCCCACGCTCAGTGACTGGTATCCCAAACCCACCAGCAACACGCAGGAGAGGGGATCGGAGGCCATCTCGCCGCAGACGCTGACCGCGATGCCCGCTTCGTGGCCCGCCGTCACCACGGTCCGGAGCAGGCGCACCACCGACGGGTGGTGGGGCGTGAATCGGGCGGCCAACCGGGCGTTGCCCCGGTCCACCGCCATGGTGTATTGGACCAGGTCGTTGGTCCCCACGCTGAAGAAATCGCTCACCGTGGCCAGCTGGTCGGCCATCACCGCCGCCGCCGGGGTCTCGACCATCACCCCGATCGGAATCGACTGCGCCGCCCGGATCCCCTCGGACGCCAGGGCCGCGGCCTCTTCCTGCATGATCTCCCGCGAGGCGGTCACCTCCTCCTCCAGGGTGACCAGCGGCAGCATGAACTCGATCCGGCGGTCCACCGCGGCCCGCAGGGCCGCCCGGAGCTGAGTCCGAAGAATTTCCGGATGGTCCAGGGTGACCCGGATCGACCGCCAACCCAGGAACGGATTCGACTCCGGTGGCGCCCGGAACGCGGTGGGGAACTTGTCCCCGCCGAGATCGAACGACCGGATGATCACCGAATGACCCGGAAAGGCGTCGGCCACCCGCCGGAAGTAGTCGGCCTGTTCGTCTTCGGTCGGCAGGGAGGTGCGGCCCAGGACCAGGAACTCGGTGCGGAGGAGCCCTACCCCATGCGCGTTGTAGCGGACGGCAGGCTCGATCTCTTCCGGCAGATCCACGTTGCCCATCAGCGTGATGGTGTGCCCGTCGGGAGTCACAGCCGGCTGCCGGACCGCATGCTCCAGCTCGAACTCCAGCTTTCGCCGCCGGGAGATCTGCGCCCGCACCTGCTCCCGTTCGGCATGCGTCGGGTCAATGATGACGGTCCCGCTCTGCCCGTCGAGCAGCAGGAGCGTTCCCGAGGCGATTCGCTCGAGGGCGCCGGGCACACCCATCACCGCGGGAATGCCGAGCGAGTGGGCCAGGATCGCGGCGTGGGCGGTCTTGGTCCCCTCCTCACTCACCAATCCGGCCACGTGGTCCCGATCGAGCTGGACCGTCAGACCGGGATAGAGTTCGTGCGCGACCACGATCACCTGGTCGGCGGAAGGAGACTCCCAGGGCTCCTCGTCGACCCGTCCGATCAGGCGTTTGAGCATCCTGATCTGGATCCCTGACAGGTCGGCCAACCGTTCGCGCAGCACGGAGCTTCCCGAGGCTTCCCACAGCGCTCTCGTCTCCAGCGCCTTGAACTCGTAGGCCGTCTCGGCGCTGAGCAGGTTCTGGCGGATCAGCTGCTCGACCTCGCCCAGGATATCCTCGTCCTGTACCATGAGAATCTGGGCGTCGAAGATGCGGGACTCTTCGACGCCGGCCCGCTCCATCACCCGGTCGCGCAGCCCTTCCAGCACCTTGGTCACGTGAACCGCGGCTTCCCGCAGCTTGCGGATCTCGGTGTCCACCTCTGCGGCGGTGATCGTCCGGTTGGGGACGTCGGGGACGTCGAACCGGATGATCATGGCCGGCCCGAAGGCCACGCCTGGTGAGACCCCGATACCGTGAAGGACGCGCGCCGGGTTCACGACTCGCCGAACCCTTCCTCGATCAACTGGGCCAGCGCCTGGACCGCCTCGTGGCTGTCGTGGCCGGTGGCCTTGACCGTGACGGTACTTCCGCACTCGGCGGCCAGCATCATTACGCCCATGATGCTCTTCCCGTTCACCCACATGGTGTCCTTGCTCACCTCGATATGAGACCCGAAGGTGCTGGCCAGCTTCACGAACTGGGCCGCCGGCCGGGCATGCAGTCCCAGCGGGTTGACGATCCTGGCGGCTCGGCTCGCCGTGATCATGGCACCAGCCAGAGCCAGAGCAGCGCGGCGCCGACCAGAGCGAGCCCATAGCGCAGCGCGGTCACCATGGCTGGCAACCGGTGGAACAGCACGATGCCGACGATCGCGATGCCGAGGGTCGAGGCCAGCGCGCCCGTGGGAGCCCCTCTAAGAAGGTAGCCGCCGCTCGCGGGCACGGCGAAGCCGACCAGGAAACCCGCCGCCGGGCCCAGCCAACTTCCGACCCGGGGCAACCAGGAGCGCTGCATCGCTCCGGCCACCTGCAGTCCGGTCTCGAGTCCGGTTCGGAGTCCCCACCAAGCGGTCGCCAGACGGACACCGTTGAACACGATCAGGAAAGACACCACCGCCCAGGCCCCGGCGCCGCCGGCCACGGCGACCATGGTGAGCGCCATGAGCGCCGGCAGCAGTCCGGCCCAGAAGACCTGGTCCCCCAGTGCACCGAGCGGGCCGCAGAGCGCGGTCCGGAGACGCTGGATCAGGGGCCCCGGGACCCCGTCCTCTTCCGTTCGAGCCAGTGCGCCAACCGCGACACCGGCGAGGTAGGGATGGCAGTTGAAGTATTCGGCGGACCGGGCCACGGCCTCGGCATAGCGGCCGGGCGCGGTGGTCTTGAGCCCTTCGAGGAGCGGGGCCGCGGCGTAACCCATGCCGATCCCCTGCATCCGCTCGTAGTTCCACGAGGCCTGGATGGCGAAGAGCCGGAGCAACGCGCGGATTCTGGCGGTCATCGCGCCCACACCGCCCACAGCAGTCCCGCCACCGCTCCGGCCTCGACCCAGGTCAGTCGAAGGCCACGCCCGGCGGTCCGGACGGCGCCATTCCAGGCTGCCGCCATGGCCGCACCGACGGCCGCGATGGCCGGGAGCCACTCACCATGAGTAGGGATGCGCAACCAAAGTGCGACGAGCAGGAGCCCGAAGCCGGTCAGCGCGAAGCTCCGGACCGCATCGCGGATCAGGCTGAGCCAGTGGATCGCCTCGATCCTCCCCAGCTCACCGGCCGCCAATTCGGCGCTGTGCAGCTGCACCACTCGCGCGTTGGCGTGCCGGAGGTACGGCAACGTCCAGCCTCCCAGTCGGGCGAGGAGCAGCCCCAGCAACGCGGCCGGCCCCAGCACCACCTGCCAGGCGCCTGGAGAGGCCGCGGCGAACGCGCTGGCCACCACGGTGGCCGGACCATAGTCCGGATAGCGGGCGGCACCGACCGCGAGGACGTCGAGCGCGAACAGCTCGAGCAGAAGACCTACCCGCATCCCGCTGGCCACGTCCCCGGCGATGGCCCCAGCGATGGTGCCGGCCACGAGCGGGCGGGAGATCATCATCTGGGGCACGCTCACCAGGTCGAGTCCGACCAGGGTTCCCCAGCCGAGCAGCCCGAGGGCGATCGAGAGGTCGAAGGGAAGGGTCACGTGAGGGCGCGGATCGGGACCGGGGCGGAGGTCGGTAGGTCCTGGGCGGTGACCGCTGCGCCGGCACCATCCATCGCGACGAGGAACTTCAACTCCTCATCGGAGAGGTAGAGGTAGGGGAGCCGCTCGCGGCGCCCGGGTTTGAGATGCAGGCCGCCCAGGTTGATGTGGGAGACCTCGGGCCGCGCCTGCCGGAGCCCGGCCATGGTCTCGATGTCCCCGGTGAGGACGATGCCCCGCCGCGAGTCCGCCACCCACTCGGGATAGCGTCGAACGCCGTCCGCGAGGGTGGTGAAGATCGCTTCGACAGAGCTGGGTACCCCCATCCGGTAGAGATCCTGCTCCCAGGCGCTGGCGCCGACCTGATCGTCCACCAGGGCGATGAACCCCACGCCCAGGGGCGCGGCCCAACCCACGACCACCTGACCGTGTATCAGGCGGTCGTCGATCCGGTGGAGCACGACGGTCATGCCGGCTGCTTGATCGAGTCGGCGCCGGCCTTGACCACCCGCGTGGCTGCCGCCTCGGGCGACAGATCGCGGTGAAAGACGAAATCGATCAGCATCGGCAGGTTGACCCCGGTGACCACGGGAACCTGGCCGTCCCGCGCGCGCTGCATCGCCGCGATCAGGCAGGAGCCGCTGGGCAGGTCCACGAAGACCACGGCGGGATGATCGGCCACCGCCTCGCCAATCCGTGTGACGATGGATCCGCGATCGCAGCCGGTGTTGCTGACCGGGACCAACGCGCCCTTGACCCCGCTGATCTGCTCGACCGCCGCCACCATCGCGTGGGCGATGTCGCCGTGCGATACGACCACTCCCCGGAGCGGCTCACTCATAGTCTTCCTGCAGGTACTGCCGGATCCCGCTCTTCTCCTTCATCCGGCGGATCAGGCGCTCGTTGAAGGCGGCCGCGACGTCCACGCCGGAGTAGCGGAGCAGGTGCATCATCGCCACCACCTCGGCGATGACGGTGATGTTCTTCCCCGGGTTGAGCGGCACGATGACGCGAGGCAAGGCGACGTCGAGGATGGTGGTCTCGTTCTGGGCCAGCCCGGTGCGGTCGGCGTCCTTGGCGGTCTCCCAGTCTTCCAGCTGTACTACGACCTCGATCCGCTTCTGCTGCCGAACCGACCGCACGCCGAACAGGGCGGGAATGTCGATCAGCCCCACGCCGCGGATCTCCATGTGATGGCCGGCCAGCTCATGCCCCTGACCGATCAACAGGTCGGTCCCCCGCCGGCTGATCAGCACCACATCGTCAGCGACCAGCCGGTGGCCCCGCTCGACCAGGTCCAGGACACACTCGCTCTTGCCGATCCCCGAGCGCCCGATGAAGAGCAGACCCACCCCGTAGACGTCCGCCAGCGAGCCGTGGAGCGTGGTGCGGGGCGCGAAGGCCTCCTCCAGCACGGGCTTGATCCGGCGGTAGAACTCCGCGGTCTTGAGCCGGGAGCGGAACACGGGGATCCCCCGCGCCCGCGCCCGCTCGAGCAGCTCGGCCGGGACCTCCTGGCCCTTGGTGATGAAGAGGCAGGGGAGATCGAAGCCGAAGAACCCGTCCAGCGATCGGCGGCGAGCCTCGGGATCCAGGGAGGCCAGGTAGGTGATCTCGGTTTCACCCAGGACGTGGAGTCGCCGCGGCATGAACCGGGTGGTGTACCCGGCCAGCGCCAGGCCGGGGCTCGCGACTTCGGCATCCGGCACCGGCCGGTCGAGACCCAGCTCGCCCAGCAGCGCCTCCATCTGGAGCGCGTCCTTCCGCCCCAGCAGCTCCCGCATGGTCAGACTCACTGCGGCTCGGCTCCTGCCCGCCGGGACCGGCGCGCGCGGGGGCCCTTCTCGAGCTGGCGCCGCAGCTTCTGCTCGGCCCGATCCAGTGCCGATCGGTGATCCGCCGCTTCGGCGCTGGCTACCAGGGTCTCACCGCTGGAGAGATGGAGTCGCAACTCCACCGAGCACTGTACCGAGTGGTTATCGAAGGTCACTATCGCATCTACCGGACGGCTGGCGTGACTGGCAAGGCGTTGCAGCACCCGTTCGGCCCGCTCCCGGAGGTCTTCCGGCAGAGAGCTGTGGCGAGCGGTGATCTGCGTGTGCATGGGCTTTCCCTTTCGCAAGTCCATGGGTCGTTCAAGTCTGACGAGACGGGAGCAGGGAGACCAGGTGCTGCTCCGTCAATTCGGCCGCGTGCTCCCAGTTCAAGGTTTCGGCGAAGCGTCGCGCCGCGGTGCCCAGACGTTCGACCAGCGCGGGGTCGTTGGCCAGGAGCAGCATCCGCTCGGCCAGCGCGGCCGGATCGCCCAGGGGCACCAGGTACCCGGTCTCTCCCTGGCGGACCGAGTCGCGCAGCCCCGGACTGTCGGCCGCGATGGACGGAGTCCCGCAGGCCGCGGCCTCCACGTTGGTCATCCCCCACCCTTCCTTGCGCGACGGAAAGAGGTTGGCCGTGGAAGTTCTCATCAGCCGGAGCTTTTCCGCCTCGGAGACCGGCCCGTGAAATCGGATCGAGTCTCCCTGGCCCAGCTCGGCAGCGACCCGCTCCAAGCGGTCGCGATCGTCACCGCCGCCCGCGATGTCCAGCGCCAGCTCCGGCCGCGAACGCCGGGCGAGCGCCAGGGCACGAATCGCGGTCTCGACGCCCTTGTAGCGCTTGAGCCGGCCCAGATAGAGAAACCGGGGTGGCGTCGCACGCGGGACCTGGGAATCGGGGTGCAGGGTCGCGGTGTCCACCCCGGACAGCACCACCCGGATCCGCTCGCCCGGCACCCCGCGGGCGATCAGGTCAGCCTTGGTGCTGTCGCTTACGACCTCGAAACCGGCCCGGCGGTAAGCCCAGGGGATCGGCCGCTCGAGCAGCCAGAGGGCCCCACCCACCACCGGTCCCGCCTCGTCAAAGGATACCTCGCCAAAGAGGTGGTTGACCAGCACGAGGAAGGGAGCCCGGGTCAGGCCGGACAGGAAGAGCGGCATCTTGTTGATGTTCTCGACCACCACCTCGGGAGGCTCCTCCGCCACCCATCGCCGGAATGCGCCGCGCGCGTGGAGGGCAAATCCGTTCCGGGTGCTGACCCTCCGGACCTGAACCCCCCGGACGGTAGTCTCTCGGATACAGCCTTCCCACCCCGAGCAGAGCAGTCGCACCCGGTGGCCTCGGGCTGCCAACCGGGCGAAGACCTCAAACAGGTGGATTTCCGCGCCGCCGGCCCTGGGGTTGTCGATGTCCAGCCAGTTCACCAGGAGAATATTCACAGCCGGCCGAGGGCTCGAGCGATGCGATCCAGCACACCGTTGATGAAGGCGGGCGAACGGGGCCCGGCGAAGCGGTGGGCCAGCCAGAGCGCTTCATCGATGATCACCCGGGGCGGCGCCGACTCGTGCCGCAGCTCATAGACCGCCAGCCGGAGAATGCAGCGCTCGACCGCGCCCACCCGTTCCAGGCGCCAGTGCTCCGCCGCTTCCGCGATCTCCCGATCCAGCTCGGCCTGCTCCTCGAGGATCCCCTGCACCACGGCTTCCGCCTTCCGGGTGACCTCGGGCGAAGCTCCGGTGAGATCGGCCACCTTCGCCGCGGCCTCGGGAAGCCCCCCGCCCTCCTGTCCACCCCCCGCGCCGCTCTCACAGGCATAGAGCATCTGGATCGCGCGAGCCCGGGCCCGGGTTTCCTCCCTAATCACGGAGCGTCCGGAGCTGGCTGAAGAGGTCGGCCTCGCTCAGCGCCGCGGCAGCCGCCTCATAACCCTTGTTGCCGGCGGCGCCACCCGCCCGGGCCATGGCCTGCTCCAGGGAATCCACCGTGAGGAGGCCGAATCCCACCGGGATCCCGGTCCGGGTGGCGACCTCGCCCAGGCCACGGGTGGCCTCTCCGGCAACGTACTCGAAATGAGCGGTCTCGCCCCGGATCACCGCGCCCAGGGCCACGATGCAGGCGTAGCGGCCGGTGGCGGCCGCCGTCGCGGCGGCGGCACCCAGCTCGAAGGCCCCGGGCACCCAGATGATGTCCCGCTGATCCTCCGGGACGCCCGCCTCCCGACAGCAGTCGAGGGCGCCCTGGAGGAGGCGTGAGGTGACCAGCTCATTGTAGCGGCTGACGAGGATGGCCACCCGGCCGGTGGCCCGTAGACGTCCGGTGTATTCCGGCACCATTCGGTGGATCAGTGGGTGAGCAGATGACCCAGCTTGTCGCGTTTGACGTCGAGATAGCCGCGGTTCTCATGGTGCGGGTGCGTGAGCAGCGGTACCCGCTCGACGATTTCCAGGCCGTACCCTTCGAGGCCCACCAGTTTGCGGGGGTTGTTGGTCATCACGCGGATCGATGACAAACCCAGGTCCCGGAGAATCTGGGCGCCGATGCCGTAGTTGCGCAGATCCGGCGCGAATCCCAGGCGCTGGTTGGCCTGGACCGTGTCCTCGCCCTCGTCCTGGATGGCATAGGCGCGGATCTTGTTGAGCAACCCGATCCCCCGCCCTTCCTGATCCAGGTAGACCACGACCCCGAGGCCGGCCTTGGCGATCATCTCCATGGCGCCCTGGAGCTGAGGACCGCAATCGCAGCGCTGGGAGCCGAAGACGTCCCCGGTCAGGCACTTCGAGTGCATCCGGACCAGCACGTTCCGCTGTTTGGCCACGTCACCGTAGACCAGCGCGACGTGCTCGGCCTGGTCCACGTCGTTCTTGTAGGCGAGGATCCTGAAATCGCCGTAGGAGGTGGGGAGCCGGGCCTCGGCGACGCGATGGACCAGCTGCTCGGTCTTCAACCGGTGCGCCACCAGCTGGGCCACCGTGATGAAGGTCAGCCCGTGCTCCATGGCGAACCGCTCGAGCTCGGGGCGGCGAGCCATCGAGCCGTCGGGGTTGAGGATCTCGCAGATCACGCCGGCGGGATAGAGGCCGCCCAGCCGAGCCAGGTCCACGCTCGCCTCGGTGTGACCCACCCGCTGCAGGACTCCGCCGGCCCGCGCCCGCAGGGGCAGCACGTGCCCCGGGCGCCGCAAGTCCTGCGGGGTCGTCTTGGGGTTGATCGCGACGTGGATGGTGACCGCGCGGTCCGACGCGGAAATCCCGGTCGTGACGCCGAAGCGACGGTCGGCGTCGATGGTGACGGTAAAGGCCGTACTCTCGGCCTCGGTGTTCCGGTCGGTCTGTTGGGCCAGGCCCAGCTCGTTGCAGCGCTCGGCGGTCAGCGCGAGACAGATGAGACCGCGGGCGTGGGTGGCCATGAAATTGACCATCTCGGGCGTGACCAGCTCGGCCGCGCAGACGAGGTCGCCCTCGTTCTCCCGGCCTTCATCGTCCGCGACGATGATCAACTTCCCGTTGCGCAGGTCTTCGATCGCCTGCTCGATGGTTCCGAACGTCATTTCGCACGTTCCCGGCGCTCGACCAGCGCCGCAACGAATTTTCCTATCAAGTCTCCCTCCAGATGCACCCGGTCTCCCACCTGGCGCTCACCCAGAGTCGTGTGCTGTAATGTATAAGGAATAAGGGAGACACGGACGATTACCGGGTCGGGACGGGCTTCGACCGTCAGACTCACCCCGTCCACCGCAATTGACCCCAAAGGAATCGACACCGCGGCCACTTCGGCCGGGACCCGAAGGTCCACCCGCCGGGCATCCTGCTCCTGCCAGACTCGCACCACCTCTCCCACCCCGTCCACATGGCCCTGCACCAGGTGGCCACCCAATCGGTCTCCCACCCGAAGGGCCCGCTCGAGGTTGATCCGCCGCTTGGCGCCATAGGACGCGAAGCTGGTCCGCGCCAGGGAGGTCGCGACCACGTGGACCGAGAACCATCCCGCGCCGGTACGCTCCACCGTCAGGCAGGCCCCATCCACCGAAATCGATTCCCCCTTGACCAGGCGCTTGTAAGGGGCGGCGATCCTGAGGGTGAGGCCTTCATCGGTTCGGCGGGTCTCCTTCACCGCCCCAACCGCGTCGATCAATCCGGTGAACATCAGCGCCGATCCAAGACCAGAAGGGTGTCCTGTCCAAGGGCCCGTCGCTCCACAACCGGCCAGCGCTCGGCCTCCGCCATGCTCCGCCCCATGCGGCCGGCGAAAGCCGGCACGCCTGCCTCTCCCAGCCAGAGCGGCGACTGGATCCAGTAGAAGCGATCCACCAGGCCGTCATTCAGGAGACTGGCGGCCAGCCGGCCACCACCCTCTACCAGCATCGAGGTCACGCCGCGGGCGCGCAGGAGGGACATCGCCGAGGCCAGGGTTCCGGCTCGCTCGACCTCAACGCCTGCCCGCTCCAGGGCCCCGATCCTGGAGGTGGATGCCTGGGGGCTGGCCAGAACCAGGGTGGGAATCTCCTTGGCGTTCCGTACCAGATGAAGCGACTCCGGCAGCTCGGCCTGGGGGTCGAACACGACCCGGAGTGGCCGGACCCGAGGCTCGACCGGGCCCCGCACCGTGAGCTGGGCATCGTCTACCCGCGCGGTATGGCCGCCGACTCCGATCGCCTCGAAGCCGGCCCGCAGCCAGTGCACGAAGGTGCGCGCCTCCTCTCCCGAGATCCACCGGGAGCGTCCGTGTCGGTCGGCGATCATGTTGTCCAGGCTGGTGGTCAGCTTGAGGGCCAGGTAGGGGCGCGAAGGGTCGGCGAACCGATGCAGGAAGATGGCGTTCTGCCTGGCGGCTTCTTCCAGAAGGACATTGGTCTCCAGCGTCAGGCCGGCCGCCCGCAGCTGGGAGGCCCCTCCGCCCGCCTCGGGATTGGGGTCCGGGAGAGCCACCACCACCTCGCGCAGCCCGCTCTTTACGATCAGCTCGGTGCAAGGCGGCTGCTTCCCCTGGTGGGTACAGGGCTCCAACGACACCACCAGGGTGCCTCCCCGGGCCCGCTCCCCGGCCGCCGCCAGTGCGTCGGCCTCCGCGTGAGGTCCGCCGAATTCGGCGTGATATCCCTCGGCGACCGGCTCGCCACCGGCGAGGACGACGGCTCCCACCATGGGGTTGGGATAGACGCGCCCCCAGCCGCGCCAGGCCAGTTCCAGGGCCCGGCGCATGGCCTCATTGTGATTCATCGGACTGTAAAGGTGAACCGCCCCGGGCCAACAGTAAACCGGCTACTGTCGGCCCGGAGCGGCCCGGGTCAGAACCCGAATATCAACCCGAAGTTGGCGAAGAAGCGGGAATCGGCGGGATTGTTCTGTTCGAAGGTCGTGGCCAGCTGCTGCGTCTTGCCAAACTGCCAACCTGCTTCGGCCGCCAGTTTGACCACCCCCATCTTGAGGGCGGCGTCACCAAAGGCCATGGTGCGGTCCTGATCCAGCGAGATCGCGATGGGCGGCTGCACCGTGTTGGTGAGGGGATCGCGGAAAGTGGAGGTCGCGTCGCCGGTGTAGCTGTCCCAGCCCAACCCAGCGGCCAGGCTCAGGAGGCCGAGGTCATAGCCGGCCACCGCGCGAAGGTTCACTGCATGGAGGTCGACGGAGTACTGGAACTGATCCCCGCTCGCGACATTACCGAAGGTGATCGTGGGGATGTTGCGATACATGGCCGACACCGAGACCGCGGGCACCGGGGCCTGGCCGTGGAGGATCCCCACGCGACCCCCGAATCCCAGGCCGAGACCGACGTCGCCGATCTTGGTGGCATTAGGATCCAAGGTGACGTTGTCGAACTGGTTGGTGGGCAACAGCTGGGCGGAGACCAGTCCGTCCACCGAGAGGAGGCCGCCGGGCAGGCCCTTGAAGAGGCCCAGCGCCACGTCCACCTGCGGTAGCGGGGCGAACAGCTTCTGACCGGCCGGAACCGTGGTGGTGGTGCCGTCGTAGCTCAGCGAAGGCGTGACGACCTCGCTGCCGTTGACCCGCAGCGTCACGGAAAAGTGAGGCAGGCCGCCAAGGGTGCGGGCGGTCCCGAGAACCGGGTTTCCGCCGCTCACCAGCATGCCGACGACCGGATGGAAGAGCACGGTGCCGTCGATGGCGGCATTACAGACGTTGTAGGACTGGGCGTTCAGCTGATAGGGCGCGCATTGCGCGTTTTGCGCGAGGAGGGGGCTTACCCCAAGCAGCACAGCGGCGATCGACAGCGAAATCGGGCGCACGTGGCACTCCTGGAAATAGTCTAGTGGCTGAATCGCACTCCTTTCGCTCCGGCACGAACGTCCCCGATCACCCAGGTCTCGATCGCCTCATGGGCCGCCGCGGCACGTACCGCATCCACCACATTCGGCGGCGCCACCGCGATCATTCCGATCCCGAGGTTGAAGACGTCGCGCATCTCGTCGGTCGAGATGCCACCCGCATCCTGCAGAAGCCGGAACAGCGGTGGCAGGGGCCAGCTTCGTGGATCCACCACCGCCTCACTGCCCTCGGGCAAGATTCGCACCAGATTTCCCGGAATTCCCCCTCCCGTGATATGGGAGAGCCCATGAACCATTGCCAATACAGGGCGTACGGCCCGCGCATAGCTCCGATGCACGGCCAGAAGCGTATCGGCGACTGAGTGCCCCGTTTCCTCGAGCTGATCGGTGAGCTTCAGCTTGAGACGGTCGAATAGAACATTTCGAGCCAGGGTGTACCCATTGGTGTGCAATCCGGTGGACGCCAATCCCACCAGCAAATCGCCCGGGCGGATGCGGTCTCCATGCAGGGCTTCATCCTCCTCGACCACCCCGACAATGGTCCCCGCCAGATCGTAGTGTCCGGGCTGATAAAGTCCCGGCATCGCCGCGGTCTCGCCACCAACCAGCGCCATCGAGTGATTCCGGCAGGCGCGAACCACTCCCTCCACCAGCCCCAGGATCTGTTCGGACGTGAGTCCCGCTCCCGCGATGTAATCGAGAAATGCGATCGGAGCGGCGCCGTGAACCAGGATGTCGTTGACACTGTGGTTGACCAGATCCTCGCCCACGGTATCGAACCGTCCCGCCTCCCGGGCCACCATGACCTTGGTGCCCACGCCATCGGTGCTCATCACCAGGACCGGCTTCCGGAATCCCGGCGGTACCCGGAGCATTCCGCCGAAGCCGCCCACCAGGCCCACCGAGAGCGGAGTACGCGTCGCCGCGACCAGGCGCCCGATCCGGGCTTTGGCCTCGTCCGCCTTTGCCAGGTCGACGCCGGCTTCGGCGTACTTGCGATCGCTCACGGCAGCGGCTCCAGCAGGCTCACCTGCGTCAGATCCTGGAAATCGTGGGCCCGCTCTTCAACCCGTTCCCGGGTGACCTGCTCGAAGCCACGGATCCCGAAGTGAGAAACGGCGAAGGAGCCCATGGCGGCGCCATAGATCATCGCCCGGCGAAGTCCGTGGGTGGACTGATCGCCGGAGCGAGCCAGGTACCCCATGAACCCGCCCGCGAAGGCGTCTCCCGCACCGGTGGGATCGAAGACTTCCTCCAGGGGATAGGCCGGCGCGTAGAAGGTCCGGTTCTTCTCCAGCAGGAGCGCGCCGTGCTCGCCCTGTTTGATGACCAGCAGCCTGGGCCCGCGCTCGAGAATCCAGCGTCCCGCCCGGTGAATGTTCCAGTCCCCGGCCAGCTCCCGGGCCTCGCTGTCGTTGATCATCAGGGCATCGACCCGCTTGAGCAGCTCGAGCAGCGCCTCCTTCTTCCCCTCGATCCAGAAATTCATGGTATCGCAGGCGACGAAGCGCGCCCCCTGCACCTGGTCCAGCACCCCATGTTGCAGCTCGGGATCGATGTTGCCGAGAAAGAGAAACTGGGCCCCGGCAAAGGTGGCCGGCAGTTTGGGTCGAAAGTCCGCGAAGACGCCGAGGCGGGTCTCGAGGGTCTCTCGACTCTGGAGATCGTAGGAGTATTTCCCCTTCCAGCGGAAGCTCTCGCCGTCGGCGGTTTCGACCCCGGACCAGTCGATGCTCCCCCGGCCCAGCGCCTTCAGTTGGTCGACCGGATAGTCACTCCCGACCACCCCGACCACCCGCACCGGATTGAGCAGCGACGCGGCCACGCTGAAATAGACGGCCGAGCCGCCCAGGGCATCGAGGGTTCCCCCGAACGGGGTCTCGATGGAATCCAGCGCGATGCTGCCGACCACCAGCAGACTCATGTCACATTCGCTCCGGAGCGGTCAGACCCAGTACGCCCAGGCCGTTGGCCAGGACGATCTGAGTGGCGCGGGCCAGGGTGAGTCGGGCGGCCTCCACGTTGGGGGCCTCCCCCAGCACCCGGCACTTGTGATACCAGCCGTGGGCCAGCCGGGCCAGCTCCTCGAGATAGCCGGTGATCCGATGCGGCTCCCGTTCCCGCGCCGCACGGGCGGTGACCTCAGGAAACGCGGTGAGCTTCTTGAGCAGCTCGGTGTCCTCGGGCGCCGGCAGGTCCTCGACGCTGGCGGACGGCTGCACCGATTCGGGCGCCCGATTGGCCACGCGGAAGATACCGCTCATCCGCGCGTGGGCCATCTGCACGTAGAAGACCGGGTTCTCCTCGGTCTGGCTCCGGGCCAGGTCAATGTCGAAGACGAAGTGGGAATCCCCCCGGCGCATCAGGAAGAAGTAGCGCGCGGCGTCGACCCCCACGTCGTCCAGCAGGTCCCGGAGGGTCACGAACTCACCGGAGCGTTTGGACATCTTCACCTCTTCCCCGCCCTTCACCACCTTGACCAGCTGAACGATGGCGACCTCGAAGAAGTCGGGCGGATACCCCAGCGCCGTCAGCGCCGCCCGCATGCGCGGGATATAGCCGTGGTGGTCGGCGCCCCACACGTCGATCGCGGTCTGAAAGCCGCGATCGTGTTTGTCCATGTGGTACGCCAGGTCTGGGGTGAGGTAGGTCAGCGATCCGTCGGTCTTCCGCAGCACCCGGTCCTTGTCATCGCCGAAGTCGCTGGTGCGGAGCCAGAGCGCGCCTTCTTGCTCGAAGGTGAGCCCGGCCTTCCCCAGATGATCGAGCAGCTGTTCGACCTTGCCCCGGTCGTACATGGTCTGCTCGGACGTGAATACGTCGAAGTGCACCCCGAAATCGGCCAGCAGCTGATCCTGTTCGGCCCGCTGAGCCGCCAGCACCAGCGAGCGGGACCGCGCGATCCCCTGTTCCGCCGGCAGCTCGGCCAGGCTCTTGTCGCGCGCCAGCAGTGCCTGGGCCATCTCCTCGAGATAGCGCCCGTGGTAGCCACCCTCGGGGATCTCCGCTGCGCGGCCTGCCGCCTGCTGCAGACGGGCCCAGAGGCTCTGAGCCAGCTTTTCGATCTGGGTTCCGGCGTCGTTGATGTAGAACTCGCGGGTGACGGCATGCCCGGTCCACTCGAGCAGGGCGGCGATCCCGTCGCCCAGCGCGGCGCCGCGGCCGTGCCCTACGTGCAGCGGCCCGGTCGGGTTGGCGGAGACGAACTCGACGTTCACCCGGCGGCCGGCACCGAAGTCGTGTCGGCCATAGGAGCGACCCGCGGCGATGATCGAGGCCAGTTGTTGCCCCAGCTCATCCGAGGCCAGCCAGAAGTTGATGAACCCCGGGCCCGCGATCTCGCTTCTCGCCACGCCCGGAGGAAGCCCCAGCTCCTTGAGCACCTTCTCCGCCAGCGGGCGCGGCGGAGTCTTGAGCGCGCGCGCCATGACCATCGCGAGATTGGTGGCCAGATCGCCATGGCCCGCCTCGCGAGGACGCTCGAGGACAAACTCGATCCCCGGGGCGCCGAGCCGCTCGGCGACCCGTGCCAGTTCGGCCCTGATCCGGTCGGTCACTCCTTGGCTTTCTTGGCGGGCTTCTCCGCCTTGGCGGGAGGAGACTCCGGCTTGGAGGCGCCTTCTTTCTCCGACTTCGCCTCGCTTGCTTCGGAGGACTCCGGTTTCCGAGGACCCTGGCCGGCCTTGCCGTAGTCGGTGATGTAGAAGCCGCTCCCCTTGAAGACCAGGCCGGCCCCGCCCGAAATCTGCCGGCTCGCCATCTTGCCGCAGGTGGGGCACTTGGCCCGGGTCTTTTCCGTCATCTTCTGGAATTTCTCGAACGTGTGCCCGGCGGGGCAGCGGTACTCGTAGGTTGGCATACACTCAGAGGATGAAACGGCGCCCAATCTTAGTGGCGCCCCAGAGGGCTTTCAAGCGCGGATTCCCGGCCCACCACCCCATTTTACAGTTCTCTGGATGCATCGCGCTCAGGCGTGACCGGCGGCGAGAATTCGGACCGCGAGCTGCTGGCCCAGATGACAGTAACCCAGGTACTCGAACGAAAGCCTCCGGGCCTGCACCATCTCGCGAAAGGCCAGCGCCTCCCCCGCTTCCCAGCCGGGGTAGTTGAAGAACTCGTCGAACACGATGACCGTGCCGGCCACCAGGCGATCTCCCAGCGCGTCGAAGATGGTCCGGGTGGATGAGTAGAGGTCGCAATCGACGTGAAGGAACGCCACGGGCTCCGGATGCTCGGCCACGAAGGCCGGCAGCGTCTGATCGAACCAACCGGGAACCAGGTGAACGTTCTCCCTGACCGAGGGAAGCCCGCCGGTTTTGAAGCGCCCGCGCTCGAACCCTTCGCGCCAGCGGTCCGGCAAGCCCTGGAAGGAATCGAAGCCGAAGATCCGGTGTAGGATGCGGGAAGCCATCCAATTGATCGTCGTACCCTTGTAGACCCCGAATTCGAGATAGAGACCCTCGATCTTCACCTGATCCATTGCATGGCCCAACAGGTGAAGCGGGCGACTGAATGACGGGACCTCCGGCAGCTCCCGCGCGATGAACTCCACCGAGGACGCCAGCGCCTGGCGCTGGCCTTCACGCCGCAAGTTCTGATCGTTACTCACGACCAGCCAATCGAGGACATTCTGGACCCGCTCACCCAGAGTCCGCCGCAGCAGCTCCCGGGTCGGGCCTCCGAAGAGCCAGGACCTAACGCCCATAGACGCCCCAGGTCTCGCGCAGCGTGTCGCTGATCTCTCCCAGGGTGGCTCGGGCCCTGACGGCCTCGACAATGAGAGGCATCAGCGGTTCAGCGGGTTGCCCGGCTGCGGCCCGTAACCGCGCCCGTGCCTTGGCGACGGCGGCTCCATCCCGCTTGCGTTTGACCGCGGCCAGCCGTTCCCGCTGGCGCTCCGCCAGCGCGGAGTAGTCGGGTGCCGCGAGGATGGGCGCCGTGGCGGCATCGGTGAAGCGGTTGACCCCGACCACCGTGAGGGCTCCGCTTTCCTGTTCCTGCTGCAACCGGTAGGCGCTCCGGGCGATGGCGTCCTGGTAGAAGCTCCGCTGGATCGCGGCCGCCGCCCCGCCCATCGCATCCACCTCCTCGATGAGGGCGCGGGCACCATCCTCGATTCGATTGGTCAACGCCTCGACGTAGTAGCTGCCCGCCAGAGGATCCACCGCCCGGGCCACACCGCTTTCGTAGCCCAGGATCTGCTGAGTCCGCAGGGCCAGCGTCGCGGATTCCGAAGTCGGGAGCGCCAGTGCCTCGTCGTAGGCGTTGGTGTGCAGCGACTGGGTGCCGCCCAGCACGGCCGCCAGGGCCTGCACCGTGACCCGGACCACGTTATTGAGCGGTTGTTGCGCCTGGAGGGTGACTCCGCCCGTCTGGGTGTGAAAGCGGAGGCGGGCGGTGACGTCGTCGGCCTTGAAGCGCTCACGGGCCAGCCGGGCCCAGAGCCGACGCGCCGCGCGGAACTTGGCCGCTTCCTCGAAGAGATCGTTGTGGGAGGCGAAGAAGAACGAGAGCCGGGGGCCGAACTGCTCGAGAGGGATGCCGAGCTTCAAGGCGCGCGAGACGTATTCGATCCCGTTGGCCAGGGTGAAGCCGACTTCCTGCTCCGGGGTCGCCCCCGCCTCCCGCATGTGATAGCCGCTGATCGAAATCGGATTGAAGCTCATCCCCTCCTGGGCCACGAACCGAATGATGTCGGCCGTGAGCCGGAGCGAGGGCTCCAACGGAAAGATGTAGGTGCCGCGCGCGACGTACTCCTTGAGCACGTCGTTCTGCACCGTCCCCGAGAGCTTCTGCCGCGGCACCCCCTGCTCTTCTCCCACCACCACGTACATGGCGAGAAGAATCGCGGCGGTGGCGTTGATGGTCATCGAGGCGGAGACCCGGTCGAGCGGGATGCCCTGGAACAGATCGGCCAGGTCCTCGACGGTGGCGATGGCCACCCCGACTCGACCCACCTCTCCCTGGGCCAGCGCATGGTCGGAGTCGTAGCCCATCTGGGTCGGAAGATCGAACGCGGTGGAAAGCCCGCTCTGCCCGGCCTCGAGCAGATGACGGAAGCGGCGGTTGGTCTCTTCCGCGGTCCCGAAGCCGGCGTACTGGCGCATGGTCCAGAGCCGCTCGGTGTACATCCCCGGGTAGATGCCGCGGGTGAACGGGAATCGCCCCGGTTGGCCCAGGTCCCGTTCGGGGTCCAGCTGGGCGTCCTCGGGCCCGTAGACCGGCTTCGCGGGGGCGCCGTCCATGGTGTGAGAGATCAGCGGGCGGCGCCGAGGCTCGACTGTTCCGGCCCCTCCGCGCGCCGCAGGGTATCGGCCACGAACCCGACGTCCTCCCGGGAGCCGATGACCAGTGGTGTTCGTTGGTGCAGCTCGGTTGGCGTGATGTCGAGTATCCGCTGCATCCCGTCGGTGGCCGAGCCCCCGGCCTGCTCGGCAATGAAGGCCATCGGGCTGGCCTCGTAGAGCAGTCGCAGCTTCCCCTGCTTGTTCTTGGAGTCGCCCGGATAGAGGAAGATCCCACCGGCGACCAGGTTCCGATGAAAGTCGGCCACCAGAGACCCGATGTAGCGGCTGATCTTGCCCTGGATCCGCTCGGGATGGTCACCGTGGAAGCCACGGACCGCGTCCTGAATCCCCTTGGACCATCGGGCGAAGTTGCTTTCGTTGACGCTGTAGTACTTGCCGACTCTGGGGGTCACGATCTGCGGGTGGGAGAGCAGGAACTCCCCGATGGTGGGGTCCAGCGTGAAGCCGTGTGCCCCCTGGCCGGTGGTGTAGACCAGCATGGTGCTGGAGCCGTAGATCACGTATCCCGCCGCGACCTGCTTGCATCCCGATTGGAGCACGTCCGCCAGCTTGCCCCGCCCCTCGAGGGAGATGCGGCGATAAATGCTGAAGATGGTGCCGACCGGTGCGTTGACATCGATGTTGGAGGAACCGTCCAGCGGGTCGTAGAGGACGGCGTACTTGCCCGCAGCGTGTTCCTTGGGGACCGGGATGATGTCCTCGTCTTCCTCGGAGGCCATCACGCAGACCCGGCCGGTGTGGCTCAGCGCCTGCTTCATGGTCTCGTTGGCGAAGACGTCCAGCTTCTGCTGCTCTTCCCCCTGCACATTGCGGGAGCCAGCGCTCCCCAGGATGTTCACCAGCCCGGCCCGACGGATCGACGCGCCGATGATCTTGGCCGCCAGGGCGATGTCATACAGCATGTTGGAGAACTCGCCGGTCGCCTCGGGAAACCGGTGTTCCTGATCGAGGATGAAGCGCTCGATAGTGGTGACCGCCTGCACGGTGCGCTCCTAGTGCGTGGAGTAGGATTCGCTGCCGCGACGCCCCCGAACCGTCATGGTCCGGCCGTCGCTGGTCACGATGACGTCGCCTTCCCGGTCAGTCCGCCACACCGAGACCTCGTGAGCCGCGAGCCGGGCCAGCGTCTCGGGCGCCGGGTGGCCGTAGCGATTGGAGGCGCCGACGCTGATCACCGCGGCGCGCGGATGCAGCTCATCGAGCCAGGCATCGCCGGTCGCGGTGCGGGAGCCGTGGTGCCCCACCTTGAGCAGATCCACTCCCCCCACCTGCCCGGCCATGAGCGACTCGGCGTGCCACCCCGCGTCGCCGGGAAACAGGGCCTCGAAGTCCCGGTAGCGGACCAAGAGCACGATCGAGTCCTCGTTGAGGTCGTCGCCCCATTCCGGCCAGGCCGGGTCGGGATGCAGCAGGGTAAAGGTCACGCTATCCAACTCGAACCGATCGCCGGGGCGGCCCGCCTTCCAGGGGGCGGAGACCGCCGCGACTTCGTCGAGAAAGGACAGATAGAGCGGATCCGGGACCAGCTCGCCAGGTTCCAGCACCAGATCGACGGGAAACTGGTCGAGCACCGCCCGAACTCCGCCCAGATGGTCGGCGTGGGCGTGGGACACCACCACGGCGGAGACGCGCCGCGCGCCCTGCCGGCGAAGAAAGGGGACCACGATCCGGCGACCGGCGTCATCGTGGTCCGAACGGGGGCCGGCATCGATCACCACCCAATGTCCACCCGGAGTCCGAAGCACGGCCCCGTCGCCCTGACCGACCGACAGGAAATGTAACGTCAGGGTGGAGCCGGCGTCAGCGGAAAGCGGCGCCCACCAGAGGGCGGTGACGATCCAGATCATCGCCGCGCCCCCGAGCGACCAGCGCAGCAGCGCCACTGAAACGGTGGTCCGGCGCAGGCCCCAGAGCGCAATCGCCAGCACCGCTACCCAGGGCACCGCCGAACTCCATTCGGCCGGCACCAGGAGGTGGCCACCGGGAACCGCGGCCCCCAGCCGCGCCAGGCCGTCGAGCCCCGCCAGGGCCATCCCTGCTCCCGCCGCCATCGCCGCCGCCGCGGCGTGGCCGATCGGCAAGAGCAACAGGCTCGCCAGAACTCCGGGGACTGCCCAGGCCGCCAGCGGAATCGCCACGAAGTTGAGGGCGATCCCGATCAGCGAGACGGTGCCGAGTACGGAGGCGGTGAGAGGCGCCGTGGCCAGGGTGGCGCCCACCGAGGCGGCCAGCGTCCGCCAGCCGAATCCGCTGCCCAGTCGCCGGTCGCTCCAGCGAGCGAAGGTGGTCGCTCCCCAGAGGGCGGCGG
>Ga0210073_1000037_pt1 | contig 24590 bp, 22 predicted proteins | sample Browns_ThreeSqC__2_FD_184853 | JGI IMG/M metagenome (GOLD analysis project Ga0210073, IMG submission 184853) | Wetland microbial communities from San Francisco Bay, California, USA, that impact long-term carbon sequestration - Browns_ThreeSqC_D2... | ecosystem: Environmental > Aquatic > Marine >...
TGGTGGAACTCGCCAACCACCTGCTCGGCAGGGACTGGGATAAGGAGTTCATCACCCGTGTCCGCGACGGCGGCATCGAGCGGGTGCTGCTGTAGAACGTGGGAGTTGTTAGCGTCCTCCATAAAGAAATAAGCTCAACGCAAAGGCGCAAAGGCGCAAAGAACGCAAAGTCTTTTAATTGTTTTTGTAATTGGTTTTCTTTGCGAACTTTGCGTCTTTGCGCTGAGAATGGTGTTTATGGATAAACACTGGTTATAGCTAGATCAGCTTGCTGGAACTGGCAACCTGCGCACGAGGCTGGCATGACCGGAAACCCTTCACGGCTAGTGCCGTTCCTGCAGGATGCTCAGATGGCGCGGCGGACGATTCGGCGTGACAGGGAGATGCCCAGCCAGTAGCACAGGACAGTCAGCAGCAGCCACTCCGCCGCGATGGCGGCGAACAGGTCCGGCGCCTTCATCAGCATGGTCATCAGGGACTCCTCATAATAGAAGAACCACTGGTGACCGGCCGGAAAGATGAGAGTGTGAGCGGTATAGAATACCTTCTTCGCCCCGATCGCGATGACGGCGAAGGTCAACACGCCCGCGAGAAGACCAAGGCCCGCGAAGTAGCGTCCGAGCGGGGGAGGCGGCAGTCGCATCCGCCATAGCCATGCGAGTGCGATAATCCAGACCGCAATGGCGCCCAGGCCGAGACGGTAAAGCCCGTCGACCAGTCGCGCTACGTCACGCAGGTGAGTGATCTCCGGGGAACGCAGCAGCGGCGCAACGGCCTGGCCCCGGGCGTCATGGTAGGTAAGGGTTTCCAGTCCCTGTCCGCCGTCATGGATTCCGGCGACGATGGCGGCGAACAGCCGGCTGCGTTCCTCCCGCGTAGTGAGTTCGAAGTGTTCCCGGTAGTGGTTCTTTGGTCCGTACTCCGCGATGGTGCGGTCGATGCCGATCACGTCGTACCACAACGGGTAGAGAAAGTCGGCGCTTGAGAGCAATTGCCAGCTGGCCAGCAGCGAGGCTGGCAACGCGGCCAGCAAAAGAATTGCCCAGAGGATGCTCCGGTAACGGTGACGTCCCTCGGAGTTTGCTCCGACTGGTTTCATGACAGGACATGCTCCGGGAGGTGGCCGGTTTGCGGCAACGCCGGCAGCCTGCCACGGTAATCGTGATGCACTACCGGTATGATCCCGGGCATCGTCATGGCCACCATCGCGCCGGGAGATGACCGGTCTGCATCAATGCCAGCAGATCCATGCTGAGTGCGACGCTCATGTGCACCAGCGTGCCGCCCCAGATGGAGCGCGAGCGCAGCGCCAGCACGCCCAGGAACAGGCCGAACAGGATAGCGCCGCTCGCCTCCAGCCAGGGCTTGGCGAAGTGGATCATCAGGTAGGGCACCACCATGACGAAGACGGCGTTGGCGCCGAATGCCGGTTTGCAGGCATGCAGGAAAAATCCGCGGAAGAAAAACTCCAGGAAGGCGAACTGCAGAAGGTAGATCACCTCCCATGCGAGCAGGTCGAAGCCGCTGCGGAAAGCCAGCCGGTAAAACGGGTAGTGTTCAAGGAAGTCCTGACGGTAGCTCACCAGGAAGGCGAAGCCGATAATCGGCATCGCCAGCAGCAGGTACCAGCCGGCATAGCGCACGGTCTCACCCCAATGCAGACCGAAGTCGCGCACCCGCTCGCGCAGTATGAAGCGGATCACCAGCGAGGGCAGTACGACATAGCCCAGCAGATGCACCGCGCCCCACCACAGTTCGGTGTAGAGTTCGTACCAGCGGCCATGCCGTAAAACGCGGGTGAAACCGGTATCCCCCGTCTGTTGGCCAACCCAGTCGAGGAATGCCTCGAAGCTGGTCTCGAATTTCAGGTAGTGGATCATCAACAGGCAGACGGCCACGGTGAGCAGAGCCACCGCGGCGCGCCGCTCGGCGCCGGGTTGCCTCGCCCGCTCGGCCTGAGCCTCGGCATCGATCGCCGCGAACGCAGCGGCCAGGTTCCGGGGGTGAAGCTTATTCAATAGAAGTCACCCTCGAGAATGGAGATGGCTTTCGCAGGGGCGGGCACAAGAGCCCGTCTCTACAGTAGGTGAATGAATCATTCGAGGTACCCATGGAGTCATGGCAACCGTCGCGTGGAATCTGGGGTGCATTATAGCGACAACGAATGACTTGTCCCGCAATCTTCCGCAGTTGCGGCTGGCAGTTACGCTGCAGCTCGCGGCTGCGCTAATGGTTGTTGCCGTGCAAAATCCTCCACCTTCATCGCGGAGACGTGAAGTGTGTAAAGCGGTTATATGTTGTCAGTAAAGGGTTTCTCTGCGTTCTTTGCGTCTCCGCGGTGAAATTATTGCTTCACGGTCCAACGTCCCGTCAATAGGAGAAGTAGCTGCCTTCCGAGCGGGTATTGTCCGCGTAGCGTTCGATGATGGCGCGCACCAGGTCGCTGCGCACGATATCCCCGCAGCCGAACTCGTGGATATGCACATGACGCAGGCCGCGCAGGCGATCGACGGCATCGAGCAGTCCCGAATCCCGCGCGATGTCGGACTGGTTCAGGTCGCCGTTCACCACCACCCGGGAGCGCTCGCCGATACGTGTGAGAAACATCTTCAGCTGCAGGCGGGTGCAGTTCTGCGCCTCATCGAGGATCACGAAGGCGTCGTCGAAGGTCTTGCCGCGCATGTAGGCGAGCGGTTCGAAGACGATGCGTTCGTTTTTCAGCGCGCAGTCGACCATGCCCTTGCCGAGCAGGTCGTTGAGGTAGCCGCGGAAAGTGGCGAACCAGGGTTCGATCTTTTCCTGGACCTTGCCGGGCAGGAAGCCCAGGGCTTCACCCGATTCGATGGCCGGGCGGGTGAAGATGATCCGCTCGACCTCGCGCCGCTCGAAGGCTTCCACCGCCATGGCCGTGGCGCAATAGGTTTTGCCGGTGCCGGCGGGGCCGAGACCGAAGGTGAGCGGGTAACCGGTGATGGCTGCCATGTATTGTCCCTGCGCCCGGTTTCTGGCTTCGATGCGGCGGGGGTTGTGGTGGCTGGTTTTGCGGGGGGTGTGGAGAGTGAAGGTGTTGATGTCGATGACGACGCCATCGGTGGTGAGAATTTCCAGGTCGGCTCGACTGCCGGTTTTCCTGGTTGCGCCGATTCTGCTTTTACTGCGCGATTGTTTCGACATTAGGCATACCTCTGTTCAGGTTCGTGGGGAATCCATTAACAGGAAGACAATGTCGCCGTTATCTGTCATTCGTGCATAGGTCGATCCTCCGTGGGGTTGCCTGTGTTGCGGGTACCATACTAGAAATCGAACGTTAGTGAAATATTAGACGGCTATGAGTTTCTGACCGGCGGCATGCGATGACAGCCATTTGCCGTCCGGGACGTTACAATGGCGCCCATGCTGCAATTCGATAATCTTGCCCTGAGGCGAGGTCCGCGGGTGCTGTTCGAGAATGCCACCCTGCAGATCCACCCGGGATGGAAGCTTGGCGTCACCGGTGCGAACGGCACCGGCAAGTCGAGCCTGTTTGCCCTCATCCGCGGTGAACTGCATGCCGATGCCGGCGCGTGCCGGTATCCTGCCGACTGGGTGATCGCCCATGTGGCGCAGGAAACGCCGGCCGAGGCGCGTGCGGCTATCGAGTACGTGCTCGACGGGGACGAAGGACTGCGTGCGATCGAGGCCGCACTCGTCGAAGCGGAAGCCCGCCATGACGGTGAACAGCTCGGCATGCTGCACGCGCATTACGAGGTGATCGGTGGCTACACGGCACGCAGCCGCGCCGCGCAGTTGCTGCACGGCCTGGGATTTAGCACCGCCGACGAGGACCGGCCGGTCGGCGATTTCTCGGGCGGCTGGCGTATGCGCCTGAACCTTGCCCGCGCCCTCATGTGCCGTTCGGACCTGCTGCTGCTCGACGAGCCCACTAACCACCTGGACCTGGATGCAGTCATCTGGCTGGAAAACTGGTTGTGCGCCTACGCGGGCACGCTGCTGCTGATCTCGCACGACCGGGATTTCCTCGACCGCGTGGCCAGTCATATCGCCCACCTCGAACGCCAGCGGCTCACGCTCTACAACGGCAACTACTCGGCATTCGAACGCCGGCGCGCGGAATACCTGGCTGGCCAGCAATCGCAATACGAAAAGCAGCAACGCGAGATTGCGCACATGCATTCCTTTGTCGAGCGCTTCCGTGCCAAGGCCACCAAGGCGCGCCAGGCCCAGAGCCGTTTGAAGGCCCTGCAGCGCATGGAACTGATCGCGCCGGCGCACGTGGACTCGCCATTCCACTTCAGCCTGCGCCCGCCGGAGAAATTGCCGGACCCGCTGTTGCGCCTGCGCGCGGTGGCCGCCGGCTATGGCGAGGCGACCGTTATCGGCGGCGTCGAACTCAGCCTGTCGCCGGGCGAACGCATCGGCCTGCTCGGTCCCAACGGCGCCGGCAAATCCACGCTGATCAAGCTGCTGGCCGGCGTGATCGCCCCGCAGCAGGGCCGGCGCGAGCCGGCGCAGGACCTGCGAATCGGCTATTTCGCCCAGCACCAGATCGAGCAGCTCGATGCGCAGGCATCGCCGCTGCAGCATCTGCTGCGACTCGACCCGAAGGCGCGCGAGCAGGAACTGCGCGATTATCTCGGCGGCTTCGGCTTTCCCGCCGATCAGGCGCTGGCGCTGACCGGCCCGTTCTCGGGCGGAGAGAAATCGCGCCTGGTGCTGGCACTGCTGGTCTACCAGCGGCCCAACCTGCTGCTGCTCGACGAGCCCACCAACCATCTGGACCTGGAAATGCGCCAGGCGCTGGCCACGGCCCTGCAGGACTTCGCCGGCGCCATGGTGCTGGTCTCGCACGACCGCCATCTGCTGCGCGTCACCAGTGACCGGCTGGTGCTGGTGTACGCCGGGCGGGTGGAGGAATTCCCGGATAGCCTGGATGATTACCCGCAGTGGCTGATCACGCAGAACCGCCAGAGCCGGCTCGTGCCCGGGAACGCCGATGGCCCCGGTGCCGCGGCCCTGCGCAAGGAAAAAAAGCGCCAGGAGGCCGAGCAGCGCCGGCAGTTGCAGCCGCTGCGCGAGAAAATCACGAAGGCGGAAGCCGCGCTCGCCGGTGTGCATGCCCGGCAGCATGAACTCGAGCAGCGTCTCGCCGAACCCGGACTCTATCGCCCGGAGAACAAGACCGAACTGAATGACCTGCTGCGGGAGAAGGCGGACGTCGACCGGGAGAGCGAAACCCTGGAACGCGGCTGGCTGGAAGCTTGCGAACAACTGGAGGCACGGCAGGGCGGCATCGAAACCGGATGATTACGTGCCTCCCGCCGCGCCGATAGGTGTAGGAGCAGGCTCGCCCGCGAAGGGCCACACCGCGGCGGCTTGTTCGCGGGCGAGCCCGCTCCTACAATAGCGTGCATCCAGAAAGAAACTAACTCATCGCAGAAACGCAAGGTGTTTGATTGTCTTACTTGAAGCATTTCTCTGCATTCTTTGCGTCTCTGCGGTGAATACGGTCTTTATGGATAGGCACAACAATAGCTACTTCATCGAGGACGGACGGAGGTACAGGCAATGAGCGGTGGCTGGGGATGTCCACACGAGGTCAATGGCCGTTGCCAGCGCGTGCTTAACCGGCCCTGTGATCCCGGGATGAAAGGCTGCGTGCTGTTCGGCCGCTTCACCTTCAGCGATCCAGCGAAGAACCATCCCGCCAGGACCGCACGCACACGGGCGCCGGACAAGCGCGGCAAATGAGCACCGCGTGAGCGAACCGTCCGGTAATCCACCACACGACCGAACCTGACGGCTGCTGCACGCGTGGACGCCGGCAATCCCACCGGTCAGCAGTCTGACGCGGAAATCCTCGTGGCCGGCCCGCCGAACAGCCAGTTTTCACTGCTGAGGCAGCGCCGCTTCGGGCCGTTCTTCCTCACTCAGTTTTTCGGGGCGTTCAATGATAATGTCTACAAGAACGCGCTGATAATCCTCATCGCATTCCAGTCCGCGGGCCAGGGTCTGGGGGAATCCAGCACGCTCATCAATCTGAGCGCCGGCCTGTTCATCCTGCCGTTTTTCCTGTTTTCCGCCACGGCCGGCCAGCTGGCGGACAAGTATGAGAAATCCCGGTTTATTCGCTGGGTGAAATTCATGGAAATCGTCATCATGAGTCTCGCGGTCGCGGCTTTCCATCTCGGCGAGATCCCGATACTGATGGGATTGCTGTTCCTGATGGGGGCGCAGTCGACGCTGTTCGGGCCGGTGAAATACGGCATCCTGCCGCAGCATCTCCGGGAAGTTGAACTGGTCGGAGGCAACGGCCTGGTGGAAATGGGCACCTTCCTGGCAATCCTGCTCGGCACCCTGACCGGCGGCGTGCTGATCGGCATTCCGGTCAACGGCGCCGCCCTGGTGTCTGTCACGATCATCACGCTCGCCTGCCTGGGCTTTCTCAGCAGCCTGGGCATCCCGGTCGCGCCCGCGGTGGCCCCCGAGTTGCGTATCAACTGGAATCCGCTCACCGAAACCTGGCGCAATATCGACTTCGCGCACGGCAATCGCACCGTGTTCCTGTCCATCCTGGGAATCTCCTGGTTCTGGCTGCTCGGCGCGACCTATCTAGCCCAGCTACCGAATTTCATCAAGGTAAACCTGGGAGGCGACGAGCAGGTGGTGACGCTGCTGCTGACGCTGTTTTCCGTGGGCATCGGCGTCGGGTCGCTGCTGTGCGAGCGGATGTCGGATCGCAGGGTGGAGCTGGGACTGGTGCCGTTCGGTTCGATCGGACTCACCGTCTTTGGCGTCGATCTGTTCTTCGCCGTCCCGGTAAACCACGTCACCGGCGCCGCGCTCGATGCCGCTGCATTTCTGCATTCACCGGGCAATGCGCGCGTGCTGTTCGATATCCTCCTGCTGGGGCTGTTCGGCGGCTTTTACATCGTGCCCCTGTACGCGCTGGTGCAGCAACGCAGCGAACCCAGCCACCGCTCGCGCATCATCGCCGCCAACAACATTCTCAACGCACTGTTCATGGTGGTTTCCGCGGCCATGGCGATCGCGCTCCTCAACGCGGGTCTCAGCATCCCGCAGCTGTTCCTGGTGATTGCAGTGATGAACGCCGCGGTCGCCCTGTACATCTACTCGCTGGTGCCGGAATTCCTCATGCGGTTCATCGTGTGGATGCTGATTCACACCTTCTACCGCATCCGCAAGCAGGGTCTCGAGCACATTCCGGACGCCGGGCCCGTCGTGCTCGTCTGCAACCATGTGAGCTTCGTCGATGCACTGGTGATCGCCGGCTGCATCCGGCGTCCGGTCCGGTTCGTGATCGATCACCGGATTTACAAGGTGCCGGTGCTGAATTTCGTTTTCCGTACCGCCGGGGCCATTCCCATCGCCCCGGGCAGAGAGGATCCGGAGATGCTCGCACGTGCTTACGACCGGATCTCCCGCTACCTGGAGGAGGGCGAAGTGGTGTGCATTTTTCCCGAGGGCGCGCTTACCGCCGACGGGGAGGTGAGAACCTTCCGCCCGGGGATCGCGAAGATCATCCGGCGCAATCCCGTCCCTGTCATCCCGATGGCGCTGCAGGGGCTGTGGGGAAGCTTTTTCAGCCGCAAGGGCGGCGCGGCGATGAAAGGCAAGCTGCCGCGACCGCTGTTTTACAGAATTGGCCTGACGCTCGGCCCTCCCGTGTCGCCCGCCGAAGTCAGGGCCGCCGGCCTGCGGGAACGTGTCGCTGCATTGCGTGGCGACTGGAAGTGAGTCGGCACGGGTCGTACCTGCGCGCCGTCTAGAACCAGAAGGTCGTATCCTTCAGCAGGAACTCGAGGTAGGGCATGTAGTGCGACCCGTCGCAGGAGAAGGTCAGACTGATCATGCCGTTGAAGAGATTGATCGAGGCCATGCGCAGATAGATGGTCTTGTCGGCCAGGCGCAGTGAGCGCATGGTGTCGAGGATCTGACCGATGGCATCCTGCGGAATCACCGCATTCTCGGGATAGGGGCACAAGGGGTAAACCAGGCAGATATCCGGATCGGTCAATGCCTCGTGATCGAGGATGCGATAGCGGAACGGATCGTCCACCACCCAGATCGTCGCCTGGCTGCTGGAGAAGTGGATCTGGCACTGGAAGATGCCGCGTTGTGTGAGCAGTTCCTCCAGGATGGATAGCGCCTTCTCGATGTTGCCGTCCATTGGGCTGTCGACCCGGGTCTGCTGGAACAAGCCGCCCCGGATAGCCGGATCCCCCTTCACCTGCCGCCAGTAACCCGGCTCCTCGTAGAGTTCCGAGGTAACCGGCAGGTCGCGCAGGTCGAAATCCGCCCCAAGATAACCCAGTGCGCCATGGTCCGAATGCACGACCTGCAAAGCGGTGAGCGAGGGCCGCTGGTTGAACATGCTGATATAGGCATCCGAGAGCAGGAAACCCCAGGAGGGAATTGCCTCTGACATGTAAGGACGATGGGAACGGTCGCGTCCGAAGTGCCCGGGCATGAGCCCGGAAGGTTCCACGTTGTCGCTGATCTGGATGCCATCCGTGCCGAGAACATACAGGAACGCGCAATGGGGGATGCTCGCAAAGCCTTTTATGAGGACTTCGTTCAACTTGTTGCGATCACCCCAGACCGGTGCGCATTTTCCGGCCAGCTGCGCCAGCGGTTCGCGCAGGAGGCGCGCAAGTTCCTCACGCTGCACGTAGATACTGTCTTTCCATGAAAGTGCCATCATCGACTCCTTGAATACCGCACGGGACCCGTACTGCATCCCCGTTCCCCGACGGGACAGTCAGGATAATAACCCATGAGGAATTCCGGTTTCATCAGATTAAGACCGGATGACATCGATCAATGTTCCCGCCCGCCGGATAACCATTAGCATTGGAAAATATTCCTTGATGTCCGTATCCTTTTTCCCTCATTCAGGAGTCCGCCAGACAATGAATTCGACACCGGAGACATGCCTCACGATGCGCGCGCCGAGCCTCCGTCGGCCAAGCCCGATCTCAAAACGCTGTTACCGCCTGATCGTCTGGATAATGGGGTGTCTGCTGGCCGGCTGCGCCGTCGTGGGACCTCCCTCGATCCGCAACGGACGGGCGGTCTACAATGATGCCATCAATGACACCAACAACCAGCAGCTGTTGATGGCGATTATCCGTGCGCGTTACTCGGAAAACGTCAGCCTGCTGTCCGTGGGCAGCGTGACGGCCAATGTCAGCGTATCCACGAGCACGGGAATTCAGCTGGGATTCGGCAATGAGAGCAACTACAGCGGCAATCTGGTTCCTTTCAGTGCGAGCGCAGTCTACGAAGAGAACCCGACCGTATCCTACACGCCGGTTGAAGGCCAGAAATACCTCCGCCAGCTGACCGCTCCTGTAACACTGTCGATCCTGGTGCCGCTGTGCCAGGCCTCAGTCCAGCCCGGTATGCTGTTAACTGCGCTGGTCAGCCGGGCCAACGATCTCGCCAACCCGGAATTTCTCGTATCTCCGGCCACACCCGACCCCCGCTTCACGCGTTTCGTCGAACTGGTGTCGCAACTTGGCCAGGCAGAGGTCCTGAACTGGGTGGACGATCCAAAGGGCGAAAACAGATTCTCGATCGTCATACATCACTTCAGGCCTCACTATGAAGCCGAGACCCGGGAACTGCTGCACCTGCTGGGTCAGCCCTGGCCGGCGGCTGACACAGGCAAAATCATCATCCCCGTGTCGCAGGGAGTGGGCGGGGGCGCAGGGGCGGGGATCGCATTCACCACACGCTCGGTCTACGACCTGATGGAGATCTTTTCCGCCGCCGTGGATATACCGGCAGAGGATGTCGAATCCGGCGCCGCCATCAACTATCCACCCGCCAGTGAGCTGGGGAGGAAATTGCACATTCGCCGTTCCCGGGCCAAGCCGGAAGATGCCTACGTGACGGTGGAATATCACGGGTCGTGGTACTTCATCGACGAAACAGACCAACCCACCAAGCGGTTCTTTCACCTGATGACGGTGCTGTGGTCAGTCACCATCGCCGAGAGCACCAACAAGGGTCAGAAGACGCCGATCCTGATGCTGCCCGCCAGCCATTAGGTATTGCTCGCGCCGTAGACGGAGGCGTTCGCCTCAGGCATCTTTGCCCGGTGTGGCGTCCTTGAGCAGGCTGACCAGGGCGCACAGACGCGCCTCGGTGATCGACAGCAGCCAGCCATCGACGGCGACCGTGTCGCCGTCGATGAAATCGTTGCGGATGCGTTCCTCCAGGCTCGAGCGCAAGGACTCGTCCGGGGCTGCGGTAACCGGTGGCAGCGCCGGGTCCTGTGTTGCGCCGATCAGCGTGACCAGCCGCGCCGCATCGGCTTCCTGCGGGTTCTTGTCCAGATAGAGCCGGCCGAGCAGAGCCGCACTGTCCGGGTGCCGCAGCATGCCCGTGAGTCGCATGGCCTCGCGCGTAGCGTTGCCGCCGGACCAGTACAGGCGCAGACCGAGGGCGGCCCCGACGATGCCGGCGGCCAGTCCGGCGAGAAAGGTGCGGCGGGTGAATCGAAGGCTCATGACAGCTGCGTCCTCACGTGATCGGCGAGGCGCAGCGCCAGCGCGACGATAGTGAGCGTCGGGTTGGAGGCGCCGCCGGTGGTGAACACCGAACTGCCGGCTATGTAGAGGTTGGCAACGCCGTGCACCCGGCAGTTCGCATCCACCACCCCGTGCTCGGGCGAGTCCGCCATGCGGGTCGTGCCCATGTGGTGGTAGCCGCCGAGGACTTCCTCCGGCCAGTTGCCGTCGTCGCTCAGCGTCAGCCGCACCCGGCCCAACCCCTGGGCGCCGAACTCTTTGGCCACGGCATGCAGTATCCGGTTCAGGCTGAGCTTGTCGGTTTCACTCAGGCGCCAGTCGAGGCGCGCGCGCCGAAGTCCCAGCGCATCACGCTCCTCCGACAGTGTAACCCGGCTCTCCGGATTCGGCGCCTGCTCGCAGGCGCAGCCCATGGCGCAACTCGCTCCCAGCGACCCGGCCGGCGGCCAGTCGTTGTATCCCGCCGGCGGATGGTCCGTTGTGCGCGGCGGGCCGAGATCGCGCTGCAGGTTGAAGACATCACGCAGGTGCAGCTCATCGTCGGTTGCAGGCTGGGTGAGGTTTTCGCTGTTGTAGACGCCGAGCACACCGACGGTGAACACCGCCTGCTGCAGACGCTCGCGCCGCAGCAGCGCATCGGTCGGGATCAACGCGGAATGCATGATGCTGTCCGCGAGCGAGAGATGCTGGGTGTACGCGGCATTGAACGCCTCCGGCCGCGACGTCACCAGGTTGGCGACGCTCGGGATGTGCGGATGTTCCATGAAGTAGCGTCCGACCAGGTCATGGGTGTTGCCGACACCCGCAGGTTGCATGCGGTTCGACAGCAGCAGCAGGCGGGGATTCTCGATGGCCCCGGTGGCGAGGATGTAGCGGCGCGCCCTGATCCGGAAGGAGGGCCCCCCGAGGGTGGCGATCCGCAGGCCGGTCACTTCGGCGCCTGCCTCGCTGGTCTCGATCTCTGTGACGGTGGCGTGCAGCAGCGCGCGCACGTTGGCGGCCTGTTCGATGTCCTTGCGGTAGCGTGTGCCGAAGCGCGTCGGCGGGCTGTACTGGAAGAATGTCGTGGTGATCAGGCCCAGGGATAAGGGCAGCATCTTCGCGCCGATCAGATCCTCCCAGAACGCAGTGGCATCGTAGCGGAACGGCCCGGTCTCGGTGATCGGTTGAGCGCGCAGGTAATAGGGATCGAGATCCGCGCGGGTGATCGGCCAGCCGCTATGGGGAATCCAGTCGCGCGCCTCGAAGTCGATGGGGGTGAGCGGACGGCACCAGCCGCCCCAGTGATTGGTGCTGCCGCCGAAGTAGCGCAGCCGGCAGCTGTCCAGCGGAAAGTACCAGCGACCGTCGTTTTCGCCACTGTACAGATTCTGGGTATCCTGCTCGAACTCGAGTCCGCCGCTCTCGAGCAGGCAGATGGAAATGTTCGTGCCGGCGAGTTCGCGCGCGATGGTGATACCGGCGGCGCCGGCGCCGATGATGGCGAGGTCGGTCTCGATCAGGGTGTCTTCAGGCAGCCGGCGGGCGTCTTCGATCATGGAGGTGCGGGGATTACCGGTTGGTGGTCGGGGCTGGGATGATACGCCAGAATGCTGCCCGGCCGTTACAGCCTGCGCGCGAGCCGGTCCAGCGCGCCATTGGGCGCATCCAGCGGGATACTCGCATGATGACTGTCCCCCCGGGATTCGTTTCCCCGCTAAGCTCGCTACGACCACACGGATCCGGCAGACTTCTGGCTATTACCATTAATAAACAGTAAAGTTCGAATTCTCTAATGCCTTTCCTGGATTCGGCTGTAGATGAGAGACCATTGCCGGTCTTGTGTACGCGTCGAGCATGCTCATGTCCCCTCCCGAGACATATTGGGAAAATACCCAATGGGATCCCCGAACAGGGTGCATGCACACCTGACACCGTGCCGGGCGGGTTCCGACTCCAGTACAGGCTGCGCCCCCCGATTGTGTAATCGAGAAATTTTATCCGCGAGGTAACGACCATGGCTATAGACGTTATTGTGCTCGGAGATGGTACCGGTGGTGTCTTGACCGCCAATCTTCTGGCCAGAAAGGCACGGAGGAAGGACCTCCAGATCAATATCAAGGTCATCGGCAATTCACCGGTACACACCTATCAGCCGGGGATGCTCTTTCTGCCATTCCAGACGCGCGGATACAGGACGCTTGCGGACATTCAGCGCAACACGGCGGACTTTATCGGTTCCGGGGTAGACTATCTCGTCGAAAACATCGAGACGCTGGATACGGAGACACGGACGGTGACCACTGACAAGGGCACCCACAGTTACGACTGGATCATCCTCTCCCTGGGCTGTCGCACCCTCATCGACGAGACCCCGGGCCTGGAGGATTTCTGGGGCAAAAAGGTCCACGGTTTCTACACCCCCGATAGCGCCATGCGTCTGGCCAGGGCTCTGGAGGAGTTTCAGGGCGGAGATCTGGTGGTAGACGTGGCGGAGATGCCGATCAAGTGCCCGGTGGCGCCCGTGGAGTTTGCCTGCCTGGTGGATGAGTACTTGCACAAGCGGGGCCTGCGCAGCAAGACCAGACTCACCTTGGTGACCCCGCTCACGGGGGCCTTCACCAAGCCGGTGTGCAACGACGCGCTCATGGGCATGCTGGTCGACAAGGACATCAACGTGGTTCCCAATGCCTCCCTCGGTGAGGTTACCGAGAACTACATGGCCTGCCCGGACGGGCAGCAGATCCCCTACGACCTGATGGTCACCGTCCCGCCCCACGAGGGCTCGGACATCATCGAGGACGCAGGCCTCGGGGACGGCGTGGGCTTCGGCCTGACCGACAAGTTCACCCTCAAGTCACGCAAGGCGGAACGGGTGTTCCTGCTCGGGGACAACACGAACGTACCCACCTCCAAGGCGGGATCGGTGGCGCACTTCCAGGCGGATGTTGTGGTCCACAACCTGCTGCGCGAGATCGAGGGCCAGGCGGCTGAGCCGCTTGCGGACGGGCACGCCAACTGCTTCATTGAGACCGGCTACAACAAGGCGATCCTGATCGATTTCAACTACGATACCCAGCCCGTGCCCGGAACTTTCCCGCTGCCGTTCCTGGGACCCATGTCGCTGTTGAAAGAGTCCTATCTCAACCATCTGGGCAAGCTTGCCTTCAAGTACATCTACTGGTACATGCTGCTCCCCGGATACCCCATTCCGCTGGTGGGTTCGCAGATGAGCGTATCCGGAAAGAATATGAAAGTACTGGAGAAATACGTTGTAGGAGGGCAGTAGTAGCGGGACTCCGCGGGCTGACGCGCCGGTAAGATCAACGCGCCCGCGGAAACCGCGGGAAACTGCTCCCGGCGGGGATCATTCGCCAGAATGCCGCCCGGCTGCTACAGCCTGCGTGCGAGCAGTCCCATCGCGCAGTCGGGCTCATCCAGCGGGATGCGCACGCGATAGCCGCCCCCCGGGGCCTCGTGCATCCCTTCGCCATCCCGGTCGAACATGCGTTCCAGCCGGAAGCTGCGGTTGCCGCCGGGCAGGATCAGTTCCAGCTCGTCGCCGACGGCGAACTTGTTCCGGACATCGACCTCGGCGAGACCGCTTGCCGGATCGTAGCCCGTCAGTTCCCCGACGAAGCGCTGGCGGGCGCTGGTGGAGCAGCTCTCCAGATAATTCTGGTACTCGTGGTCGTGGTGGCGCTGCAGGAAGCCGTCGGTATAGCCGCGGTTGGACAGGTTCTCCAGACTTGCCAGGAGCGCCGCGTCGAACGGCTGGCCCGCCGCGGCGTCGTCGATCGCCCGGCGGTACGCCTGGGTGGTGCGTGCCACGTAGTAAGCTGACTTGGTGCGCCCCTCGATCTTGAGGCTGTCGATGCCCATGGCCACCAGCCGTTCGACATGTTCCAGTGCCCGCAGATCGCGGGAATTCAGAATGTAGGTGCCGTGCTCGTCCTCCTCGATCGGCATCAGTTCGCCGGGGCGTTTGCTTTCCTCCAGCAAACGCACGGCGACCGGCGCCTCTGCAACGGCGGCGGACGCGGGTACGATGTCACCGTCGGCATCCACGTCCGCCGCTTTCACCGTGTAGTCCCAGCGACAGGAGTTGGTGCACACCCCCTGGTTGGCGTCGCGGTGGTTGAAGTAGCCGGAGAGCAGGCAGCGCCCGGAGTAGGCGATGCACAGCGCGCCGTGCACGAACACCTCCAGTTCGATGTCCGGGCAGGACTGGCGGATCTCTCCGATCTGCTCCAGGGAGAGCTCGCGCGAGAGGATGATGCGCCGTATGCCCTGTGCCTGCCAGAAGCGCACGCTGGCGTGGTTCATGGTGTTGGCCTGCACCGACAGGTGGATGGCCATGTCGGGCCAGCGTTCGCGCACCAGCAGGATGAGGCCGGGATCCGCCATGATGAGGGCGTCGGGCCCCAGCTCGATGACTGGTTCCATGTCGGCGATGAAAGTCCTGATCTTGCTGTCATGCGGGAGCACGTTGCTCGCGAGGAAGAAGGCTTTGCCGGCGGCGTGAGTTTCCCGTATGCCGCAGGCCAGGGTTTCCAGGCGATGGAAGTCGTTGTTGCGCACCCGCAGGCTGTAGCGCGGCATGCCGGCGTAGACGGCATCGGCGCCGTAGGCGAGCGCATAGCGCAGGTTGTGGAGCGTGCCGGCCGGCGCCAGCAGTTCGGTGGCTTGCATGGGAGACTCTGCACGGAGAAGCGGACGCAGAAAATAGCGCCTGGCCGGTCCGGCTGCAAGCCTGTACGGTTGCCTCGATGCTGTTTCGGTGTGTCGCGCCGCCGGGCTGCGGTGTAAGATGACGCCGCACATCGGCGCGCGTACCCTGTGACACTGTAACCTGGACGATATCGATATCCGCCCTACAATAACCAGTTGCCGGTGCTGATCACATGCTGAGAATCTCCAGTCACGTTGCCATTCCGGACGGCGAGATCGAGATCATCGCGATCCGCGCCCAGGGGGCGGGTGGCCAGAATGTCAACAAGGTATCGAGCGCCGTTCACCTGCGCTTCGATGTCCGCGCATCGTCACTGCCCGATTTCTACAAGGAACGGTTGCTGCGCCTGAGTGACCGGCGCATCAGCGCCGAGGGCGTGATCGTCATCAAAGCCCAGCAGTACCGCAGTCGGGAGAAAAACCGAGCGGCGGCGCTCGCGAGGCTTCAGGAACTGGTTCAAGGCGTTGCTGTGACGCGCAAGAAACGCCTGTCAACCCGCCCGCCACGACGCGCCAGCGAGCGGCGCCTTGAGGAGAAGGGCAGGCGCGGCCGGGACAAGATCCTGAGAGGGAAGGTGCCGGTGGAACATCACTGAATGCGGCGGCGTCGTGCGTCTGGCTTCAGACCTGGCGGCGCGGCGTAACGAACATGAACCCGGTGTGACACCCGGCAAGAGGAAACGACATGAGCGCAAAACCCAACACCCATAACATGGCCCTGTTCTGCGACTTCGAGAATGTCGCGCTTGGGGTGCGCGACGCCAAGTACGCGGCCTTCGATATCCAGAAGGTGCTGGAGCGGCTGCTCCTCAAGGGCAATATCGTCGTGAAGAAGGCCTACTGCGACTGGGAGCGCTACAAGGAGTTCAAGGGGGCGATGCACGAGGCGACCTTCGAACTCATCGAGATTCCCCACGTGCGCATGTCCGGCAAGAATTCCGCTGACATCCGCATGGTCGTCGATGCCCTGGATCTCTGCTACACAAAGTCGCACGTCGATACCTTCGTAATCATCAGCGGCGATTCGGACTTCTCGGCGCTGGTCAGCAAGCTGCGCGAGAACAACAAGGTGGTGATCGGCGTCGGGGTAAAGAATTCCACCTCCGACCTGCTGATCTCAAACTGCGACGAGTTCATCTTCTACGATGACCTGGTACGCGGTGCGGAAAAGCCGCGCCGCTCCCGGCGCAAGGCCGCCGCGAAGAAGGAATCGAAGAAGACCGCCGCCCGAACCGAGGCCGACAAGGAACAGGAGGCGCTTGACCTGGTGCTGGAAACCGTCGAGGACCTGTTCAAGGAGCGCGGCGAGGAAGAGAAGGTGTGGGGTTCGATGGTGAAGCAGACCCTGAAGCGGCGCAATCCCGGCTTCAACGAGACCTACCATGGTTTCAGCACCTTCGGAAAACTGCTGGAAGAGGCACAGGCCCGCAAACTGCTGACGCTGGAACTGGACGAGAAGTCGGGCGGCTACATCATCAGGAGCTTTGTCCAGGAGGAGTGACGGTCGGGAGTCTCGGGTGCAGGGCGACCGTCAAAGGAAAAATAATGAATACCAACCAACCGAACTGGGCGGCGATCGCAGAGAAGTTCGATCTCTGGTTGCCGCATATCGCACCCGTGGGCGAGCGCCTGCTGCAGGCGCTCGCCGCCCGGGCAGGCGAGCGCATCCTGGACCTCGGATCTGGCACCGGCGAGCCGGCGTTGACGCTGGCGCGAGAGCTGCAGGGCCATGTCGACATTACCGGCATCGACAGCGCCGCACCGATGGTCGCGGTTGCCCGGGACAAGGTCGCGCGGGAGGATCTGCAGAACGTGCGATTCGAGACGATGCGCGCCGAAGATCTGGAATTTCCCGATGAGAGTTTCGACCGTGCGCTCAGCCGTTTCGGCGTCATGCTGTTCGATGATCCCCTGCGGGGAACCAGGGAGATGCGGCGCGTGCTCAAGTCCGGCGGACGCTTCGCCATCGCGGTGTGGAGCACGCCGGAGACCATGCGCACGCTGTACTGGTCATACCAGGTCTTCGGGAATCGCCTTCCTCCGGAACTCGCGCCGCCCTTGCCAAAAGTCACCTCGCTGGGTGGCGCCGGCGTGCTAAACGAACTACTGCGCCTGGCTGGTTTCAGGCAGTTCGAAATCATCGCGCACACCTTTCACTACCAGTTCGCTTCCTTCGACGCGTACTGGGACATCGTCGAGGCTTCGGAGATTCTAAAACGTCAGTACGACGCGCTGCCCGTGGAGCAGCGCAAGGATATTCGCGACGAGGTGGCGCTGTTCGCCAGGGATTTTCAGGGGGAAAACGGGTTGTCCATCCCGCACGATTACCTGATCGCAACCGGCATCAAGTAGACCGCAGGGAATGGCTGGATCGCAGGATCCGGTCGCTGCGCAACGCGCCCGGTAGTCTCCGCTCAGCGGCGTCCGCGCCCGCGTACGCTGCGGGGATCCTCGAAATTCACGCGCAGGGATCGGTCGCCGAGTGTTTTGCCATCGAGTCCGGCAATGGCGGCACGCGCTTCGTGTCCTTCCATTTCGACAAACCCGAACCCCTTGCACTTGCCGGAAAAGACATCCGCTGCGATCTTGATGGACCGCACGGTCCCGTACTCGGAAAACAAGGCCTGGACAGAGTCCTCGGTGGCGTCGAAAGGCAGGTTGCCAACAAACATTTTTTTCATGTGCGTGTCCTCGCTGAAACAGATGGCGTAAGGCCGAAGCGTAAAAAAAGAACCCCGCTACAGTGCGGGGTTCCTCGCTGGATTCGGGTCGACAACCCGGTCAGCCCTGAGCCGTGACTTTGCTGGCCTGCAGTCCTTTCGGTCCTTTCTCGACCTCGAAGTTTACTGTCTGGCCTTCAACCAGAGTCTTGAAGCCCCCGCCCTGGATGGCAGAGAAATGCACAAATACATCGTCACCGCCGTTGGAGGGGGTGATGAAGCCAAACCCTTTTGATTCGTTAAACCACTTAACAGTACCTGTAGCCATTTAAAAACCTCTGGTGAAATAAATATAAAAAATTTACGGATTCGATCACGGCCATCTCAGGAGATGCACAGGAGGTGCCGGGAGGGGACTTCTGGGTAAACCTTGATAACATCCAGCCGGGACTGGAGGTGCCGAGCCTGGCGGGAAATCCGTCTTGATCTCGCAGGACCGTTACACGCAGATGATCATACACCATCGTCCCGAACGACGCCCTGATTTTTTCCGCCGAAGGACATATCGCGTCCTGGGAGCAGCGGTCAGCCGCGCGGCTCAATCCAGCGCCGGTCCCAGGATGAAGTCCACGGGTTCAAAACCGTGGTCTTCCAGCAGGTGGGCGATGTCCTCCCGGTCATAATCGGGGTTCTGCTCCTCCACGCTGGCGATGAGCCCCGTCACGTGCCGGAAGGCCTCGTGCTGTTCGAGTTCCTCGGGGACGCGCACGAGCCGTATGGCGGCGGGATCTCTCGACGGCAGTATCATGAGTCTTGCTTGCATACCTTGCTCCACAGGTTGTACGCCGGAAAGACGGAAGATCCGACCGGCCAATCGTTAGTCGCACTATTAGAACCAATATCGGTCGGGGTGACAATTAACCATTTCCCGCCACGGTGATTATCCGGCACCGTGACAACCCTGCTTCTGTTATACTAGCGCCCGTCACGGTGCAATGCGGTCTGCGCCGGCGCCTCGCGGTAACCCTTCCGGCCTGCCTCGAAACATCATCTCATTCCACATTGCCTGGATCGTCCCGGAGTCAATCGCTCCCGGCAGGCCACATCAGGAGCATTATCCATGTCATTTAACACCCTCGGCCTGTCGGCCGAATTACTGCGTGCCGTCACCGACCAGGGCTACACCGAACCCACACCCGTACAGCGCCAGGCCATACCGGTCATTCTGAATGGCCGCGATATTCTTGCCGGCGCACAGACCGGCACCGGCAAGACCGCCGGTTTCACCCTGCCGCTGCTGCAGCGTCTCAACGCAACGCCTCGCTCCGACGGGCGCCGCCGGGTTCGCGCGCTCATCCTGACGCCGACCCGTGAACTGGCCGCGCAGGTGGAGGAGAGTGTGCGCACCTATGGCAGGCACCTGTCGCTTTCCTCCGCGGTGATCTTCGGCGGTGTCAAGATCAATCCCCAGATCGACAAGCTGAGGCGCGGCGTCGATATCCTGGTGGCGACACCGGGGCGCCTGCTGGATCATGTCGGGCAGAAGACGCTGGACCTTTCGGGTGTGGAGATCCTGGTGCTGGACGAGGCCGACCGCATGCTCGACATGGGGTTCATTCGCGATATCCGCCGCATCCTGCAATTGCTGCCGGCCGCACGGCAGAACCTGCTGTTCTCCGCGACCTACACCGATGAAATCAAGCGGTTGGCCGACGGCCTGCTGGATGCGCCCGTGCTGATCCAGGTGCCGCGCTGCGACGCCACCGCCGCGCGCATTTCACAGGTGATCCACCCGGTGGACCGCGAGCGCAAGCGCGAACTGCTGTCCTTTCTGATCGGTTCGCAGAACTGGAAACAGGTGCTGGTGTTTACCCGCACCAAGCATGGCGCCAATCGACTCGCCGGGCAGCTGGAGCGTGACGGCATTAATTCCGCCGCCATCCATGGCAACAAGAGCCAGGCGGCCCGCACCCGGGCGCTGGAGGAGTTCAAGCTGGGCAAGGTGCGCGTGCTGGTAGCGACCGACATCGCGGCGCGCGGCCTGGACATCGACCAGTTGCCGCATGTCGTCAATTTCGAACTCCCCCATGTGCCGGAGGACTATGTGCATCGCATCGGACGTACCGGGCGCGCCGGCCGGGAAGGCGAGGCGGTCTCCCTGGTGTGCGTGGATGAGAACCATCTGCTGCGGGACATCGAACGCCTGCTCAAGCGGGACCTTCCCCGGGTAGTGATCGCGGGCCATGAACCGGATCCGTCGATCCGGGCGGAGCCGATTCTGAACGGACGCGGCGGTGCCAAGCCACGGGGTGGCGCCCAGCAGCGCCCGTCTAAACCGGGTACCGGTGGCAACCGGGCCGTGGTTGCGCGTGATCCGTCAGGCGGCAGGATGCGTCCCGACGCCGGCGCCGCCAATCGCCGTCCGCCCCCGGCCCGGGCAAAATCACGCCGCTCAACCGGGCGCGCGCGCTCCGTCTGAGGATGTCCCGATCAATTTCGGTTAACTAGTGTTCATCCCTAAACGCCGTTTTCACCGCCGAGACGCACGACTGCATGGAGAAGGTGAGACCGGGCACCGGTCGAGAGGCTGGCCTGGGCCATGCAGGAGTTAGAGCACCAAAAGTAGGCGCTTTAGGCGACGCACGGAGCAGTTGCCGGAAGAACGCAAAGAAAATCTTTAACGAAAATAATTAAACATTTTGTGTTCTCGGCGTCTCTGCGGTGAGTTTATTTCCTTATAAATGAACTCTATTTTGGCAATCGGTATCAAACCCGTCAGGACAGCAGAGGTGCTAGGAAACAGGTGAGGCAGGCAGGTGCTCCTCGGGCGGGCAGCATTGCTCATGCGGCATCACACCCTCGCGCCGCTCGTACCAGCCGCGGGTGCGGTTCACCACGCCGACGGCCGCGAGCATCACCGGCACCTCGATCAGCACGCCGACCACGGTGGCCAGCGCCGCGCCGGACTGGAAGCCGAACAGCACGATGGCGGTGGCCACCGCCAGTTCGAAGAAGTTACTGGCTCCGATCAGCGCCGACGGACCGGCGACACAGTGGGGTGAACGCACCCAGCGGTTGAGCAGGTAGGCAAGCCCCGAATTGAAGAACACCTGGATCAGAATGGGAACGGCAAGCAGCAGGATAATCACCGGTTGCGCGATGATCTGCTCGCCCTGGAAGCCGAATAACAATACCAGCGTGGCCAGCAGGGCGATCAGGGAAACCGGGTGCATGGCCTTGATCAGTGCGTTCAGCCGCTCGTAGCCGTGCGCGCGGCGCAGCAGCGCTGCGCGCCAGAAGTGGGCGATGGTCAGCGGCACCACGATGTACAGCAGCACCGACAGGAACAGGGTATCCCACGGAACGCTGATGGAGGACAGGCCCAGCAGCAGTCCGACGATCGGGGCAAAGGCGAACACCATGATCACATCGTTCAATGCCACCTGCGAGAGCGTGAAGTGGGGTTCACCGTTTGACAGGTGACTCCAGACGAACACCATGGCGGTACAGGGCGCGGCGGCCAGCAGGATCAGTCCTGCGATGTAGCTGTCGATGTTCTCCGCCGGCAGCCAGTCGCTGAACAGACCGCGGATAAAGATCCACGCCAGCAGCGCCATGGAAAAGGGTTTGACGGCCCAGTTGACGAACAGCGTCACGGCCACCCCACGCCAGTGTCGGGTCACGCCCTTCAATGCCCGCAGGTCGATTTTCAGCAGCATGGGGATGATCATCAGCCAGATCATCACCGCCACCGGCAGATTGATCCGGGCCACCTCCAGCCGGCCGATGAACTGGAAGACGCCCGGTAACCACTGCCCCAGGCCGATGCCGGCGCCGATGCACAGAAATACCCAGACACTCAGGTAGCGTTCGAACAGTCCCATGGGACTGCCGATGGCTTTTTTGGCGGTGACTTCGCATGCGGTGCTCATGGCGTTTTCCCTTCAGCATTCCGTCCTGTCGGCGGCGCGTTTGAACGCCGCAGTGTCCTGGTCGCTACGAAGTCCCGCCTGGTTCCCATGTCTGAAACCCTTGATTCCTGGCGACTCGTAACAGCAACCATCCCTGTCCCTTCCGGTTTTCAGGCGCAGGCGGCATTTCCCGGCCGGTTCGGCATGCCCAGCAGGGTTTGCCGGTCTTCCTTATACGGTGACTGCGCGATGACCCCCTCGGCTGTGGCAGCCAGTACCGAGTGCGCCCAGTCCGGCAAGTCAGGGTTCAGACGATAGTAGATCCACTGTCCCTGACGCCGGTCCAGCACCGCAGTGATTTCACGCAGCTGCGCGAGATGGCGGGAGATCTTCGGCTGAATCTCATCCAGCGCATGGGTCAGCTCACAGACGCAAAGTTCCCCTTCGCGGCTCAGCAGCATCAGCATGCGCAGACGGGTAGGGTCGCACAGGGCTTTAAAAAATTGATCGGCTTCCATTATCTGTTTGCTCGTGGTGGAGTGATGCGTGATCAGGTGCTTTCGGAACATATCCCGACCGACTGCCATGATGGCCACGGAAAACATAAACACCATTTTCACCGCAAAGACGCAAAGAAATTCTTTTATGAAATCAATTAAAACACTTTGCGTTCTTTGCGCCTTTGCGGTGAATCAGTCTATTTATGGAGGGACACGAATGAATAATTATTCCGTGTGCTTCCGTGGCTGTTTAAACGGGTAAAGGATCAAGCACGTGTCGCTGTAATCAACCGTAAATAATATATTACAAGTCATATATACATGAATACATATGTATTTACAACCCTGTATTTCCTGATCGTTTAGGTTAGCCCGGCTAACCTCGCTATACCGCCGTACCCTAGGTTGACGTCCTGACGGGTGGTTACAGCAGGAACAGCGTCGCCAGCCCCAGGAAGCTCATGAATCCGATGACGTCGGTCACTGTGGTCAGGATGACTGCCCCGGAGAGGGCGGGGTCAATGCCGAAACGCTTCAGCACCAGCGGAATCACCACCCCGCAGACAGCCGCGGCCATCAGGTTGATGATCATCGCCGCGCCGATGACCAGGGCGATGCCGCGTTGATGAAACCAGACGTCGGTGATCACGCTGACCACCACGGCCCAGATGAGGCCGTTGAGCAGGCCGATGGCGAACTCCTTGTTGAACAGCCAGCGGACGTTGCCGGAGGCGATCTGGTCGAGCGCCAGGCCCCGGATGGTCAGCGTCAGGGTCTGACTGCCGGCGATGCCGCCCATGCTGGCGACCACGGGCATCAGCACCGCCAGGGCGACAAACTTGCCGATGGCGTGTTCGAACAGCCCGATGACCCATGACGCCAGGAACACGGTCACCAGGTTGATGCCGAGCCACAGTGCGCGACGCTTCATGCTGGGAAGCATGGGGGCGAACAGGTCCTCGTCCTCGCTCAAACCGGCATGGTGCAGCATCGCGGCGTCCGCCTCGGCGCGGATGATGTCGACCACGTCATCCACCGTGATGCGTCCCAGCAGCCGGTTGTTCTGATCGATGACCGCGACGGAAATCAGGTCGCGCCGTTCGAACAGCATCGCCAGTTCGTGTTCGGTGGCCTCGGCGCGCACCCAGTCCGCCATCGGCTTCATCACCTGTTCGACATGGGCCTCCGGATCGCCGGTGACCACGTCGGCGATGGGCAGGCTGCCGAGGTAGGTGCCGTCATCGGCGATCACCATCAGGGCATCCGTGTGGCTCGGCAGGCCGGTGCGCCGGCGCAGGTAGCGCAGCACCACGGCGAGCGTTACATCCTGGCGCATGCTGATGACATCGGTGCTCATCAGTCGGGCCGCCGTGCCTTCCTCGTAGTTGAGGGTGGCCTCGACGCGGCGGCGACGATCCTCGTCAAGGGATCGGAGGAGGGCCTCGGTGACATCCTCCGGCAGCTCCTCCATGACATCCACGAGGTCTTCGACCTCCATGGTCTCCGCGGCGGCGACCAGATCCTCGTGGTCCATTTCGTCGAGGATGACGGCGCGGGCCTCATCACCGAGGTAGGACAGGATCTCACCTTCCTGGCCTTCCGGTACCAGGTCCCAGAGCTGGCAGCGTTCCTCGGGCGGCAGTGACTCGAGCAGATCGGCGGTCTCTGCGGCATGCAGCTGGTCAACTTCCCCGCGCAGGGCGTCGTTATCCTCTGCCTCAAGCAGGGCGAGTACCCGGTTCAGACGTTCATGTTCCCGGTCTTTTGCTGGCTGCTCTGTCACATCGCTCTCCTGCGTATTCGGTGGATGGCGCATTTTCCCGGCCATGCCGATGACGGGACGCCGTGGCGGCGTACGGGTTCCGTGAAATTGGGTTTGGTAATGTCAGCGTCCGGTTTGCCCGGTCGTGACGTGCAGTCTGCCGGTTGATCCGCTTCCCGGCAAGGTCAACGCTCCCGTCTCCACGTCGTATCATGCCCCGGGTGGACAAGGGTGGCATAACTATTATGTATTACCAATAAGCCTGATGGCTTCCTCAGGCCGGTATCACGGCAATCCCCGTAACGGGGGGATTACCTGGGGTGGGGAACTGTCAGCGGCGCGGTGCGAGTCACTGCACGGGCTGGCCCTGAGTCACGTTCGTTTCCGGGAGATTCGAATGAATTTGCGGGGGCGGCGCCACCTCGCCGGGGACACTACCGCATTCGTTAAACACCCGCAGCTGGCAGTTGCGGCATACCTGCGGATCGAGC
>Ga0210073_1000041_pt1 | contig 23763 bp, 24 predicted proteins | sample Browns_ThreeSqC__2_FD_184853 | JGI IMG/M metagenome (GOLD analysis project Ga0210073, IMG submission 184853) | Wetland microbial communities from San Francisco Bay, California, USA, that impact long-term carbon sequestration - Browns_ThreeSqC_D2... | ecosystem: Environmental > Aquatic > Marine >...
ACCCCAACCTTGGCAAGGTTGTGCTCTACCAACTGAGCTATTCCCGCAACCGACTTCGCGTTACTTTCTGGCCCCCTGACTCGCGCGCCTCGACCGGTCGAGGCCGGGGGCGCTGGAGTTGGGGTCGGGCCGGCGGCGAGTGGAGGCGAGGGGGATCGAACCCCTGACCTCGTGAATGCCATTCACGCGCTCTCCCAACTGAGCTACGCCCCCGCTATATTCTCGCGCCCAACGATGGCCAGTTTGGGAAGCAAGCCAACCTAGTCCGACGTGAAACGGGTGTCAAGCAGGATTCGGGCCCGTCGCGCGAGACTGGGAGACACCTTTCATTATGAAGAGAAAGCCCTCGGGCTCCAAGTCCAAGTCCTCTGGTCCCCCAGCGCCGTCCGCCCCTGCCCCGGCCGCTCCCAAGCGCTCTCCGGTCCAGGAGATCCTGGCCTCGACGCCGCCGAAGAAGCCGCGGGCCCGGCGAAAGGACGCCGGCGCGCGCACGCTGGGAACCTACGAGCCCGACCGGGACATCCTCGACCAGTACCTTTTTGAAGTGAGCAAGACGCCTCTCCTGACGCCGCAGCAGGAGATCGCCATCGCCCGCCTGGTGCGCCAGGGCGACCAGGAGGCGATGCAGGAGCTGGTGAAGCGCAACCTCCGCTTCGTGATCTCGGTCGCCAAGAAATACCAGAACCGCGGACTCCCGCTTTCCGACCTGATCGGCGAAGGCAACGTCGGGCTGCTCACGGCCGCTCGGAAATTCGACCCCGACCAGGGGGTCAAGTTCATTTCCTATGCGGTCTGGTGGATTCGCCAGGCCATCCTCGCTTCGCTGGCCCGCCAGGGCCGCACCGTCCGGGTCCCGCTCAACCGGACCGCCGACCTCTCCCGGATCGTGCGCACCGCGGAGGCGCTGCGCCAGCAGCTTCGCCGGGAGCCCACACCCGAGGAGATCGCGGCCGCCGTCGGACTCTCGCTCGACGTGGTCACCTCGCTGGCCGCGCTCAATACCAGCGAAGTACGGCTGGACGCGCCGCTGGACCCCGAAGGGGATCGGTCGCTGATCGAGCGGTTCATCGCGGAAGACCGGGGCGACACCGAGGACGCGGCCATGGACCGCTTCCTGACCGACGAAATCGAGCAGGCGCTCGCCACGCTGGCGCCGCGCGATGCCAGGGTGCTTCGGCTCTACTTCGGCCTCGATGGAGACCGTGAGCACACGCTCGAGGAGATCGGCGGGATGCTGGGGGTGACCCGGGAGCGGGTGCGCCAGCTGCGCGACCGCGCCCTCAAGCGCCTCCGCGAAGGTGAGGTCGGCCGCGCCCTCGCCAGCTTTGCCGCCTAGGCTCCGCACTGCTGCTTTACACCGCTGGCCGCGAGCCATAAGCTACACGACGTGACGCAGCCACTGGCGGTGCCCACCGGGCCTCCGCTCCGCGCCGTCGAACGCGTGGGGCACTGGGCCGGGGAGACGGCACACGCGGTGGGAGACATTGTCACCTGGGGGCCGCTGCTGCTGGGACAGATGCGGCGCCTGGGAGTCGACTCGCTCCCCATCGCCGTGTTCATCGCCGTGTTCACCGGCATCGTCCTCTCCCTGCTGGCCTCCTACATCTTCACCGGCGCGGTGCCCCTGGTCTTCGTGGGAGCGCTGGTCGGCAAAGCCATCATGATGGAACTGGGTCCGGTCCTCACCGGACTCGCTCTCGCCGGCCGGGTCGGCGCCAACATCGCGGCCGAGTTGGGGACGATGAAGGTCACCGAGCAGGTGGACGCCCTCGAGACGCTGGCCTACAGCCCGGCATCCTATCTGGTGGTCCCGCGCGTGCTGGCCGGCGGGCTGATGTTTCCCGTGGTCACCACCTTCGCCGTGGTGGTGGGCGTCGGGATGGGCTGGCTCACCGCCATCAACCTGCTGGACCTCACCTCGGTCGAATTCATCAAGGGCCTGCGGCTCTTCTACGTCTTCAAGGACATCTGGTTCGGTCTGGTGAAGAGCGCCAGCTTCGGCCTCGCCGTGACCCTGGCGGGATGCCTCATGGGCCTGACCACGCGAGGCGGGGCCGAGGGCGTCGGCCGCAACACCACGCGCGCGGTCGTGCTCGGCTGCGAGGCGATCCTGGTGCTGGACGCCTTCTGGGCGCTGGTGCTCCTGTGAGCGCGCCCGCGGTGGACGCCCGCACATGATCGTCTTCGAGGACGTCCACAAGTTCTTCGGGACTCACCACGTCCTGAAGGGACTTTCGCTCACCGTCCACGACGGCATGACCACGGTGATCCTGGGCTACTCCGGGACGGGCAAGAGTGTCGCGCTCAAGCTGATTGTCGGTCTGCTGCGTCCCGACGCCGGCCGGGTGACGGTGGATGGCCACTGCGTCCACGAGCTCGACCGGGACGCGCTGATCCAGATCCGAGGGACCATCGGGTACGTGTTCCAGTTCGCGGCCCTCTTCGATTCCATGACCGTGGCGGAGAACATCCGGCTCGGCCTGGCCCGCCGAGGGCTGGATGAGGACACCGTGGAGCAGCGGATCCGCGAGAGCCTCGCGCTGGTGGAACTGGAGGGCACCGAGGACAAGTATCCCGCCGAGTTGTCCGGCGGCATGCGCAAGCGGGTCGGGATCGCGCGGGCCATCGCGTATCGGCCCCGGTACATTCTCTGGGACGAACCCACCACCGGACTCGATCCGGTGACGACGGCAGTGATCGATCAGCTGATCATCCGCACCCGGAGGGAACTGGGCGTCACCGGGATCGTGGTCACCCATAACATGACCAGCGCCTACGCGGTCGGGGATCGCATCGCGATGCTGTACGAAGGGCAGATCCGCCAGGTCGGCTCCGTCGAGGCCATTCAACAGACCACCGATCCGGTGGTACGCCAGTTCATCGAGGGTCGTCCCGAGGCGGTCGTGCCGGTGGAGGTCGGGTGAAGCGCCGGAACGAGTTCCTGGTGGGACTCACGGTCCTGGCGGGGCTGGCCCTGGTCGTGGGCGGGGCGCTCTGGCTGAGCGAGAGCGACATCGGCCACCGGCAACGGGTGCACACCGCCCGGTTCCGTACGGTCGGCAGCGTCAGCGTGGGAACTCCCGTCACCTTGCGCGGCGTGCGGGTGGGCCGGGTGGAGGCGATCCGGTTGGCCGAGGAGAACTGGGTGGAGGCCGACCTCCGCATCTACCAGGGAGTCGACCTGCCCTCCCGGCCCGCCGCGATCGCCGCTTCCCGAAGCCTGTTCGGGGACTGGGCCATCACGGTGGTCTCCCGTGACCAGCCCCTCGAGGACCCCAACATCGCCCGCCTGATCGAGGAAGCGGCCGCGGCCGGCGGCGGTGTCTGGCCGGGCGCCACGTTGCCCGACGTCGGCCAACTCACCGCGCAGGCCGGCCGGATCGCGAGCGATATCGCCTCGCTCACCAACCGGGTCCAGGAGGCCTTCGACACCAACGCGGTGCGGGAGCTGCGGCGCAGCATCAAAGACTTCACCGACATCATGGACCAGCTGGTCGGCTTCACCAAGAATCAGACCTCGCTGCTCAACAAGGTCACCGGGAACGTGGCCGCGACCTCCGACGTAGTGGCCTCCGCCTCCACCAACTTCCAGGCCACCCTGGCCCGCATCGATTCCGCCACCAGCAACGGCCAGCTGCAGAGCATCATGAATTCGACCCAGGCCACCAGCGCCGACATCCAGAAGGCCGCCGCCGACCTTCGCGGCCTGATGGACGCCGCGCGGAGCCATGAGACCAGCCTGGTGCACGTGCTGCTGGCGGCCGACTCCCTGATGACCAAGATCCAGGCGGGACAGGGCACGCTCGGTATGCTGGCGACCGACTCGACGCTCTATCGCGAGACCACGGCCACCATCGTCCAGTTGCGGCAGCTCCTGTTGGACATTCAGGCCAATCCCAGGAAGTACTTCAAGTTCAGCGTCTTCTGATGAACAACCTCGATGGCTAAGCGCAAATCGGAGCGGGAGACCAGCGCCGGCGGCATCGTCTTCCGTCGCATGCCCGGTGGCACGCTCGAGTTTCTGCTGATCAAAGACTCCTATCAGAAGTGGGGCTTCCCCAAGGGCCACCTCGAGCCGGGCGAGCTGCCGGCGGATGCCGCTCGCCGGGAGACCACGGAGGAGACCGGGCTGGTCGACCTTCAATTACATGGCCCGATCCGGATCATCGATTGGCATTTTCGTCTCCGCGGCCGGCTGATCCACAAGTACTGTCACTTCTTCCTGTTCGAAGGCCGGGAGGAGACGGCACGGCCCCAACTCGATGAGGGAATCACGGCGTGCAAGTGGTGCCCGCTCCCGGAGGCGCAGGAGACGCTGAGCTACGACAACGCACGCGGGGTTCTGAAGCGGGCAGCGGAGATGGCTTCCACCCTGACCGCGACGGCGAGCGGCCGGCCGGCCGCCACCGTTCCCCCGGCGGAGTAACCGGTGCCCGCGGTCGCCGCGGTGCTCGCCAGCCGCCGGGCGGTGGGGGCGCTGCGGCGAGGGCTCTCCCGTGGCGGCCCCGCCGTGGTGGTCTGCCGATCCTGGTCCGCTCTGGAGCGCACCCTTCGTAGCCGCCTGATCGACGCCTGGGTCTTCGCCCCGCAGCGAGCCGCCTGGAGCGACGTGACCCGGATCCGGACCGAGTACCCCGGAGTGCCCGCCCTCGCCTACGCTCCCTTCAGGCCCGACGAGGGAGAGCTGTTACTGGCGTGCCGCGCGGTCGGCGTCGTCGCCGCGCTGGTGGAGCAGGTGGACGACGCGGTCGTGGGAGAATGGGTACGGCGCTGCTCGCTCACTGAGCAGCGCCGGCGTCTTCTCACCGACGCGCCCCGCGTTCTCCGACTTGCCGACCCCCTGCAGGCGCGGGTGTGGGGCCTGGTGCTGGAGCGCGTGGACCGCCCCCTCCGGACCAGCGAAATCGCGCGGGCCCTCCGGATCAGCCGGGAGCACCTCAGCCGGCAATTCGGCGCCGGGGGCGCCCCCAATCTCAAGCGGGTCATCGACCTCACCCGGATCGCCTGCGCCGCGCAGCTCCTCAGCAACCCGGGGTACGATGCCAGGCTGGCGGGACGGCTCCTGGGTTTTGCCTCCCCCAGTCACCTGAGCCGCACCGCGCGCCGAATCGCCAATGTGGCCCCCGCGCAGTTAGGCGAGCTCGGCCCCAGAGGGGTGCTGGCCGCCTTCGTTCGGGGGAATACCCGGAGCCGGAGCGCGTAGTATCTTGCAGGCGGTTCCAGCGCCGGCCGGGTCTTCCCCCGCTCCGGTGATTGTGATATTTTTCACAATCTGATCTGACCCCCTTCATTCACCACTTCTAACCGTTGATCTATGGCCACCACGCTTCGCGCCGGCGAGCTCAAGAAAGTTCTGCTCCAGGAGATAGAGTCCGCCGAGCTGGCCCAGGCCGACGTCAGTCAGGTCGGCACCGTCCTGGAAGTCCGCGACGGCGTGGCCCGCATCTATGGCCTGATGTCGGCGCTCTCGGGTGAGATGCTGGAGTTCACCTCCAGCGAGACCGGCGAGGTCATCACCGGCCTGGCCCTCAACCTCGAAGAAGACAACATCGGCGCGGTCATCCTGGGCGATTACCTCAAGCTCCGGGAAGGGGATGAGGTGCGATCCACCGGCCGCCTGCTCGACGTGCCGACGGGGGCCGCGATGCTGGGTCGGGTGGTGGACGCGTTGGGCCGCCCGGTGGATGGGAAGGGCGCGATCGAGACCAGGACCACCCGGGCGGTGGAGATGATCGCGCCGGGTATCATCGTCCGGCAGCCGGTGAAGGAGCCGCTCCAGACGGGGATCAAGGCCATTGACTCGATGATTCCGATCGGGCGGGGTCAGCGGGAGCTGATCATCGGCGACCGCGGCACCGGGAAGACGGCGATCGCCATCGACACCATTCTGAATCAGAAGGGCGCCGGGGTCGTTTGCGTCTACGTGGCGATCGGGCAGAAGCGTTCGACCGTGGCCACGGTGGTGGAGCGACTCCGGGAGGCGGGGGCGATGGACTACACCATCGTGGTCCAGGCCACCGCATCCGAGCCGGCACCGCTGCAGTACATCGCGCCCTACTCCGGGTGCGCTATCGCCGAGCACTTCATGTACGAGGAGGGCAAGGCGACCCTCTGCGTCTACGACGACCTCTCCAAGCAGGCGGTCGCCTACCGGCAGCTATCGCTGGTCCTCCGGCGCCCGCCCGGTCGCGAGGCCTATCCCGGTGACGTGTTCTACGTCCACAGCCGTCTGCTCGAGCGGGCGGCCAAGATCTCGGAGAGCCCCGACGTGGTGAAGCTGGATCCCCGGATCAAGAAGCCCGGCGGTTCGCTGACGGCCCTGCCCATCATCGAGACCCAGGCGGGGGACGTCTCGGCCTACATCCCGACCAACGTCATCTCGATCACCGACGGGCAGATCTACCTCACGACCGATCTGTTCTTCTCCAACGTCCGGCCCGCGCTGGACGTGGGGATCAGCGTCAGCCGAGTCGGCGGCAACGCCCAGATCAAGGCGATGAAGCAGGTGGCAGGCCCGCTTCGATTGAGCCTGGCCCAGTACCGCGAACTCGAGGCCTTCGCCCAGTTCGGCTCCGACCTCGACGCGGCCACCCTGAAGCAGTTGGCCCGCGGCGCCCGAACGGTCGAGATCCTGAAGCAGCCGCAGTACCAGCCGGTCCCGGTGGAGCGTCAGGTGGCGATCATCTTCGCGGTGACCAACGGGTACATGGACGACGTCGAGGTCAACGACTGTCAGCAGTGGGAGCGGGACTTCCTCGAGTACCTCTCCTCGACCCATGGGAAACTCCTGGAGGCGATCCGCACCAAGAAGGTCCTGGATGACGACCTGACCAACCAGCTCAAGGCCGCCATCACCGCCTTCAAGCCGCTCTTCAAGCCCGAGTAGAGGGATGGCCAAGTCCCGCCAGATCAAGCGGCGCATCCGCTCCATCCAGAACACCCGCAAGATCACGCGGACGATGGAGCTGGTGTCCACCTCGAAGCTCAGGCGTGCCCAGGAAAAGGTGGTCGCGACTCGGCCGTACGCCCAGGCGCTGGCCGAGGTCATCGCGAACCTGTCGACTCCGGAGCTGGTCGCGCAGTTTCCCTTGCTGCAGCGGCCCAAGCCGCCCGCCAAGGGTGGTCCGACCCGCGCCGCCGTCCTGCTCATCACCTCCAACCGCGGCCTGGCCGGTGGTTTCAACGCCAACCTGATCAAGGAGGCGCGGAAGCTTCTGGAGTCCCTGGAAAAGGGCGGCTACCAGACCGAGCTGCACGCGGTGGGGAAGAAGGGCATCGGCTACTTCAAGTTCCTGGGTCGGCCCCTGGCGACCGCCCGCCTCGACATCGGCGACAAGCCGACCCTGGCCCATGCCCCCGAGCTGGTCAACGACCTGATCGCCGCGTACGAGGCCGGCAAGCTGGCCAGCCTGGACGTCATCTACGCCCGCTTCAACAGCGCGATCTCCACCCCGCCGGTCACGCTGCGGGTGCTCCCGGTCGAGGCGCCGGTGGCCAAGACCAGCGGCCCCCGGCCGGATTTCATCTTCAGCCCGGGTCCGGAGGAAATCGTGGAGCGGCTGCTCCCGCTCTACGTCCGCAATCAGATCTACCGGGGACTGGTGGAGACCGCGGCCTCCGAGCACGGGGCCCGGCGAACCGCCATGAAGAACGCGACCGACAACGCCGACGAGCTGCTCCGGATCCTGACCCGGACGGCCAACCGGCAGCGCCAGGCTCAGATTACGCAGGAGCTTTCTGAAATTGTTGGCGGGGCGGCGGCGCTCGAAGGGTAGGGCAGGGGGTCGGTCGTCCGTGGCTGGATGGGTGGTGGTGGAACTCGAATCGTGAACTCGACAGGAATCGACATGGCAACGGCAACGGCAACGGTAACGCACAACGTCGGCAGGATCGTCCAGGTCATCGGTCCGGTGCTGGACGTGGAATTCGAGCCGGAGAAGCTCCCGGAGATCTACAACGCGCTCCTGGTCGAGGATTCCAGCGGTCCTCTTCCGGTGCGCCTGGTGGCCGAGGTGCAGCAACACATCGGCCAGAACCAGGTCCGCGCTGTGGCCATGAGCAGCAGTGACGGAGTGGTGCGGGGAATGAAGGCGGTGGACACCGGTGGCCCCATCACGACGCCGGTCGGCAACGCGCCGCTGGGGCGGATCCTCAACGTCCTGGGTGAGCCGGTGGATGGCGGTCCCGACATCCCGGCGAGCAACGAGCGGTGGCCGATCCATCGTCCCACGCCCAAGTTCACCGAGCTCGAGCCCAAGACCCAGATCTTCGAGACCGGGATCAAGGTCATCGACCTGATCGCGCCCTTCGTGAAGGGCGGCAAGATCGGCCTGTTTGGAGGCGCCGGGGTGGGCAAGACGGTGGTGATTCAGGAGCTGATCCACAACGTGCAGAGCGGCCACGGCGGCCGCTCGGTGTTCTGTGGCGTGGGTGAGCGGACCCGCGAGGGGAACGACCTCTACCTCGAGTTCAAGGAGGCCAACATCCTGGACTCGGTGGCCCTGGTCTACGGCCAGATGAACGAGCCGCCGGGGGCCCGGCTTCGGGTGGGGCTGACCGGGCTGACCATCGCGGAGTACTTCCGGGACGTCGAAGGCCAGGACGTGCTGCTCTTCATCGACAACATCTTTCGCTTCACCCAGGCGGGTTCGGAAGTCTCGGCGCTCCTGGGCCGGATGCCCAGCGCGGTCGGCTACCAGCCCACGCTGGCGACCGAGATGGGCGATCTGCAGGAGCGGATCACCTCCACCAAGAAGGGGTCCATCACCTCGGTGCAGGCGATCTACGTCCCCGCCGACGACCTGACCGACCCCGCTCCGGCCACCGCCTTCGCCCACCTCGACGCCACGGTCGTACTCTCCCGATCGATCGCCGAGTTGGGTATCTATCCGGCAGTGGACCCGCTCGACAGCTCGAGCCGGATTCTGGCCCCACAGTTCCTGGGCGACCGGCACTACGAGGTCGCGATCGGGGTCCAGCGCACCCTGCAGCGGTATAAGGCGCTGCAGGACATCATCGCAATCCTGGGAATGGATGAGCTCAGCGAGGAAGACAAGCTGGTGGTGGCGCGGGCGCGCCGGCTGCAGCGGTTCCTGAGCCAGCCCTTCTTCGTGGCCCAGCAGTTTACCGGGTTCGAAGGCAAGTACGTCAAGCTCGAGGACACCATCGAGAGCTTCGCGCGGGTGCTGTCCGGCGAGTTCGATGAGCTGCCCGAGCAGGCCTTCTACATGGTCGGGGCGATCGACGAAGCCGTGGAAAAAGCGAAGAAAATGGCGGCAACGTGATGCATATCACGGTCATTTCCCCGGAGGCGTCCATCTTCGAGGGCGAAGCCGAGGCGGTCGTCGCCCCGGCCTACGACGGCCAGGTGGGGATCCTCCCCCGCCATGCGCCGTTCATGACCCTCCTCGGTCACGGCACCTTGACGGTGCGGACCGGAGGGACCACCCGCCGGTTCTCCGTGCGCGGTGGATTTCTTCAAACCCTGAACAACACGGTTCGGATCGTGGCCGAAGAGGTCAAAGGAGAGACCCATGGTTCGTAGCCTTTCGAAGGTGATGTTGCTCGCGGCCCTGGTGGCCGCACCCCTGGCGGCCCAATCGACCGGCACCCCGGTCTTCCAGGCGCCATTCCGCGCGTTCAACAATTGGGAACTGGGGGGCTCGCTCAGCGATCCCGGCTCCGGCTGGGCCCTGGAAGGGTTTTATCGCTGGGGGTACAAGAATTTCGATATCGGCATCCGATCGGGTATCTACGACCCCAGCAACGGCGACTCCCGATTCCTGATCGGGGGTGACGCCCGTACCCGGGTCGTGACCCATTCCAACAGCTTCCCCCTGGACGGCGCCATCACCTTCGGGTTGGGCGGTAATTTCGGGGGTGGCGCGGATGTGGCCTACATTCCGCTCGGAATCTCCCTGGGACGCCGGATTCTCCTCGAGAATTCCAGTATCAGTTTCTCCCCGTACGTGCATCCCGTATTGACGCCGACCTTTCTCGATTCGAGCGATCTGCTCTTCACCCTCGGTCTTGGTGTGGACATCAGGTTCACCAAGAGCTTCGATCTCCGGGTGAGCGGTGGGGTGGGCGACCTGGACGGCGTAAGCATCAGCGCGGCGTACCTGCACTAGCCCCGCGTGTACGGTTTCCCCTATACCCTCCGCGGTCGTTTGGCCGCGGAGGGTTGTCGTTTCCGTGATTGACTTCCCCCGCCGCAGCGCGGTAGCTTCTGGCGCCCTCGTCCTGGCGCTGCTCGTCTCGCACGCGGTGTGGGGACAGGTGCGAGGGCTTCCGGTGGAGATGACAGGCATTCCTCGGGGGGTCGGCGTCGCGGGAGAGATCGGTTTCCCCGGTGATGCCCTGGGTGGGGGAACCGCCTATGGGGCTACCGCCCTCGCGGGAGTGGGGCCGCTCGATCTCACGGCGACCGTCGCGGTGCACGACCCGTCGGCGTCGTCGAGCATCACCTCGTACGGGGGCGACCTGGGAGTGCAGGTGGTGGGCGGTCCCATCAACCCGCTCTCTCTCACGCTGCAGGCGGGATACGGCTACTGGAAGACGAACGGGACCGGCGTTTCCCATGTGCCGCTGGGGCTCGGCATCGCGCTGACGATTCCCATCCCTGGCATCGCGATCCGCCCCTGGCTGATGCCGCGCGCCGACCTCACGATCGCATCGGCGGGCGGGGTCTCCTCGACGGACACCCGCTTCGGGATCAGCGGCGGCATCGACGTTACCCTGCTGAACGGCCTCGGGCTTCGGGCCTCGTACGATCGCATCGCGGCCTCCGGCCAGGATCCAACGACGCTGGCCTTCGGCATCCACTACATCTTCTTCAAGGCTCCCGGACGGTGATCCGCTTCCATTTGCTGCTGGTGACGGTGGGCGCCCTGGTCTTGAGCGCGTGCGCCAATACCTTCGATGCCCAGCGTCTGGGGCTGCCCGTCACCGTCTCCTCACCGGTCGAGGCCCCGCCGGAGGGGTCCCATTTCAAGGTGACGAGCCACGCGGTGTATGCCTTCTGGGGAGTGGCTCAGGTCGGGCGCCCGTCGCTCGACAAGGCCCTGGCGGCTCAACTGGCGGGAGCGAAGGGGATCGCCAACCTGAAGATCAAGGTGCGGAGCCGCTGGGGCGATGTTCTGGTTACCGTGCTCACCCTCGGGCTGATCGTACCCCGGTCCGTGACCTTCGAGGGTATCGTGCTGCCGTCCGCTCCGCCCACTCCTGCACCGCCGCCGGAACCCACACGCTAGTCGCGCCGCACCAGTTCCACCAATGCATTCGCCAGGCGCGCCGCTGCGCCGGCGCCCTGCTCGACGACGCGGCGGGCCGTTTCGCCCTGGGTGGCGCGGCGCCGGTCGTCGCGGAGCCAACTCTCCCAGACCTCGAGCAGCGGCTTCCCGTCTCCCTGCGTGGCGGTGCCGACCGACTCCGCGCCGCCGGCCTCGATGAGCAGCGTCGCGTCCCGGCTTTCCCTCCATCGTGGGCCAAACGCCACCGGTACCCCCCAGGCCGCGGGCTCCAGCACCGAGTGGAGCCCGGCCCGATGGAACCCTCCGCCGACGTAGGCCATCGTCCCAGCCCCGTACAGGGTCGCGAGAACGCCGACGCGATCCACCAGGAGAAGCGGGCCGGAGGAGCGATCGGCGGCCAGCCGGCTCAGGCGTTCCGGGGTAGGCAGGCCGCGCTTCGTCGCGCTCCAGGTGATCTCCTTCAGCCGTGTCTCGGTCGGTTCGTGGGGGACCAGGATCAGGCGTGGTCGTGAAGGGTGATCCTGGAGCCGCGTCAGCGCATCGAGGAGCACGTCTTCGTCCCCCGGCCAGGTGGAGCCGGCCACCATCGTGGAGGCGCCGGCGCCGAGCTGGAGGAGCGGATCGCCGCCCGGCACGGCCCTCACCCGGTCGAGGACGCTGTCGAATCGTGGATCCCCTGCCACCATCAGGCGCTCCCGAGGGGCGCCGAGGCGGAGCAGTCGGTCTCCATCGGCGGCATCGATGGCGGCGACCAGGGCCAACGAGCGGTAGCCCGGCTCGAGCAATCGGGCCATCGGCCACCCCAGGCGCCCGCTGTGAGGCCGCACGGTGCCGGCGATCAGACTCACGGGAATCCCACGTGCGGCTGCCCGGGTCGCCAGCTCGGGCCAGAGGTCGAGCTTGGTGAAGACCAGGAGCTCCGGCTTGATCAGGTCGAGCATGCTTTCCGCCGCCGCCGGGAGATCGTAGGGGAGATAATCGGCCACGTCCACCGCCAGGCGACGCGCGAGTGCTTCGGCGGAAGGGCTGAAAAAGGTGTACGCGATCTGCCAGCTGGGTCGGAGCACGCGGAGTCGCCGAATCACGGCATCGGCCTGGAGCCCTTCACCCACGGAGGGGGCATGGAACCAGACCAGTGGGCGCGCCGGGTCGCGCGAGACCGCGGCCCAGTCTCTCAACCGCGCCAGCACGCCGGCCCGGGCGGCGTGCCCATGACGCAGCTTCGGCTGCACCAGGGCCACCGCCGGCAGGCAGAGCCGGCCCAACCGCATCGCGGTTCGATAGACGAACGAGGTGCCGGGCATGGCGCCAATGTCTCCGGTCGGGGCTTGCTGAGGCAAGGGAGGGGGTGGTAGACTCGGTGCGTTCGCCCGATGTCTCACCCTTCAGCAAAGGAGGTGATCCATTGTCTAGTGAGAGTTGCATCCGCGGCTCGAGGTGGGCAAGCGATCGCCTGGCCTTGACGAACAACTGATCCGGCGAGGCATATCGTCTCGAGCTGGATGCCAACCGATGGGGCCTTGAATCGTTCAAGGCCCCATCCGCTTTCCCGTCCCGCCGCGCTTGCTGCATGATCACCCCTGCGTCTTCCGTCAAATCCTACTGGCAGGCCACCCGCGCGCCGCGCTACAGCCTGGTCTTCGCGTTTCCGCTGCTGATCGGCTACGAGACTCTGGCCTTTGCCTTGACCCACGACGCGCTCGAGGGGGTGCGCAACGGGGCCGACGTGCTGCTCAAGAGCCTGTTCCTGGTACTGGGTGGCCGGTACGGGCTGGTCGCGTTCGGGGCGGTGCTCCTGGGGTCCGGGGCCTATCTGGTCTGGCGGGATCGTCGCCGCGGCGGCGGTTGGGAGGCCCGGATTTTCGCCGGGATGGCGATCGAATCGCTGGTCTATGCCTTCGTCTTCGGCGGGGTGACCAGCGGGCTCACCGGTCTCCTCCTGAATCTGAGCCGCGCCTCCGCGGGATCGGTGGCCCAACTCGATCTGCCGACCCAGCTCATGGTATCGCTGGGAGCGGGGATCTACGAGGAGCTGCTGTTCCGGGTGTTGCTGGTCTCGCTGCTGGCGGGGATGGGTCGGGTGGTGTTCGGCTGGGGGACCCGGGCGTCGGGGTTCTTCGCCGCGCTCTCTGGAGCGCTGATCTTCGCGGGGTTTCACTACCTGGGACCCTACGGTGATCCGCTGACCCTCGGCTCGTTCGTATTCCGTACCATCGCCGGCCTCTTGTTCAGCGGGCTCTACCTGCTGCGCGGCTTCGGGATCACCGCCTGGACCCACGCCCTCTACGACGTCCTCCTGGCGTTCGGGATCTGACTACTGCTTTCGGGTGACCTTGGCGTTGTAGATGGAGTCCAGGATTCCCACGAAGTCCGCCACCGGCGCGGCTCCCTCCAGCAGGCCCCCTTCGATATAGAACGTCGGGGTGCTCCCGGCCCCCGACCGGGCGGCTCCTTCCGCATCACTCCGCACCACGGCACGCATCTCCCCGGTCGTGAGACACGGCATCACCGCATCCCGTCCCATGCCCGCTGAGTCGGCCAGCGAGAGCAGAAAGGGCGCGGGGTCCTTGAGTGGGGCCCACTTGTCCTGGTACTTGAAGAGCAGATCGTGGATCGGCCAGAACTTGCCCGCCTTGGCCGAGCACATCGCGAACTCGGCGGCGGCCGCGGCGTTGGCGTGAATCTGGGTCAGTGGAAAGTTGATGAACACCCACCGCACCTTGCCGGTCGCGATGTACCGCCGCTCCAGCTCCGGGAAGGTCTCGACCGCCTGACGCCGGCAGTACGGGCATTGGAAGTCGGACATCTCGTAGACCGTCACCGGCGCCGTCGTACTCCCCTTGCTCCGGGCCTCAAGCAGCAGGTCGGCTGGAACGCTGCTGGGCGTCTGGGCGTGCACCTCGAGAGCCAGGAGCAGGGGCAGGGGCAGAAGGAGCGAGCGCAGGCGCAGTCTCATCGTGAGGGCTAGTAGCGGGGGCGCCGTCTGCCGTTTCGGCCGTCCAGGACCAGGCTGTCCCCGGTGACCGGCACATTCCAGTACCACTCCTGATTGGGATCCTGCGCGTCCCACGACCGGGCGTAGATCCACCACGGCTTCCCCACCAACCGCACCCTGGCGCGGCCGTCCGCACCGGTCGTGTCTGCGATCGGCGTCCGGCCTCGCGACTTGGCCAGCTGCGTGGTCAGACTGTCATAGCCGTGATAGGTGGTGGATTCCCATTGGCGCATCGCCGTCCGCAGACTGTCGATTCTCGGCCCCAGCTTGCTCCGCGCCTTGTCCAGCTCCTGCTGCCGCTGGTCCCGCACTTTCTCGAGCGCCTTCAGCGAATCGAACCCCGCACTGAAACGGAGATACTCGGTCTTGTACTCCGGCGCGTTCCGGGGAAGCGAATCGAGATGGCGCTTGATCCCCTCCAGGGAATCGCGCAGTTTCCCAGCCCGTCCCTCGGCGGCGGCGTAGGCCTCGAACGGCATACGGAACTTCTGGAACAGCGAGTCGAGAGTCTGCGCATTGGGTCGGGGGGTCGGTGCCTTGGCCTCGAGCGCGGCGATGATGCTGTCCCGGTCGTAGGGCAGAAAGACCAGGGGGAGGTTCGGCACCGGGGCCTCGACGGCGTCTGCCCCCGGGATCGAAACCCGGACCGCCACCTCCGGGGACGAGCAGGCCAACCCCGCGACCGTAAGCCACGGCGTGGCGAATGAAACCAAGGATCTGATGCTGAACACTGTGGGCGGATTCACCGGGCGGAAACTTAGATGGGCCTGGGCTCTGCTTCAACTCATCCCCGGGCTCCTGGCGCCGCAGCAACCCGGCTCGGGAATCGCCCAACTGTTTCCCGCGCAGCCTGCGGGATATCTGACCGACGTCGCGGGTGTGGTGGATCCCGCCTCCGCGGCCCGGATCGACAGCATCGCGACCCGCCTCCGGGCCCTCACCGGCGCCGAGCTCGCCGTGGTGACTCTCCCAACCATCAAGGAGTACGCGCCGTCCGACGTGGCCCTGACCATCGGGCGAAGCTGGGGTGTAGGGGCCAAGGGGAGCATCGGCGATCCCCGGCGGAACGCGGGGATGGTACTCCTCCTCGTGCCCCGGACCGAAAATCAACGCGGTCAGATCTACCTCGCGACCGGGCAGGGGATCGAAGGGATCGTGACCGACGCCACGGCAGGCCGGATTCAGGATCTCATGATCCCGCAGTTGAGAGAGGGGCAATACGGCCCGGCGCTGGTGACCGGAGTGACGGAGCTCGCCGGGATCGTCGCGCGGGGGTTGGGAGTGACCGACTCGACCCTCTCGCCGAAGAACCCGGTCACCCTGACCGGCGGGACCTCGGTCCGGCTGGCGCTCCTGGTGATGATCCTGGTGTTCTTCCTGGTCCTGATGGTGCTCGCCGCGCGCGCGCGCCGGTGGGCTCGCAGGCACGTGATATATTGGGGCGGCACCGTGGGCCGTGGTGGGGGCAGCTGGGGAGGTGGTTGGGGAGGCGGGTTCGGTGGTGGCGGAGGCGGTGGCGGATTCGGTGGATTTGGGGGCGGGGGTGGCTTCAGCGGTGGCGGGGCCGGAAGGAGTTTCTAGTGGACGCTTCGGCGGAACGCGTGCTCGAAGGGCTGCTCTCGGTCACCGATTCCGCGGTGGCCGGCTCCTACAGCGCCGTCCTCTACGGCTCCGCGGCACGAGGCCAGTACGTGCCGAAGCACTCCGACCTGAACCTCTTGCTGGTGCTGGAGCGGGTGACGCCCGAGCTGCTCCGCAGTCTGGGGAAAGGTCTCGGGGCGTGGCGCCGAGCCGGGCATCCGCCCCCGGTGCTGATGAGCCGCGCCGAGTGGTCGCGGGCGGTCGACGCCTTTCCGCTGGAGATCGCCGACATGAAGACCGCCTACCGGGTCCTCAGGGGCAGCGATCCTCTGGCCGGGATTCAGGTCCCGCCCGCCGATCTCAGGCGGGCCATCGAGCGCGAGTTTCGGGGCAAGGTCCTTCAGTTGAGGCGCGGCTACGCCCTGGCGAACGATGATCCGGCGGCGCTGGGCACGGTGGCCCGCACCAGCGTGGCGGGAGTGCTGTTGCTGCTCCGGGGACTGCTCCTGCTGGGGAGCCAGGAGGTCCCCAACGATCCGCTGGTGCTGATCAATCGGGCGGCGCCGCTGGCGCGCTTCTCCCCCGATGCCGTGGCGGAGATCGCCGAGCGGCGCGGCGATCACCAATGGCGCTGTCCCGCGCCCGTGTTTCTGGATTACATCGCGGCGCTGGAGGCCGCAGAACGCTACGTGGACCAACTCGAGCCGGGAGGAAAGTCATGAAGGGCCTTCGGGGCTGGCGCATCTGGTTGGCCGGAGTGGTGCTGATGGCCACCGGATGCGGCTACAATACGATCCAGACGCTGGATGAGCAGGTCAACCAGGCCAAGGGACAGATCGCCGCCCAGCTGCAGCGTCGCGCCGACCTGGTCCCCAACCTGGTGGCTACTGTGAAGGGCGTGACCAAGCAGGAAGACACGGTGTTCATTTCGATTGCTGAGGCCCGCAGCAAGCTCGCGGGGGCGGTGCAGAGGGGAGACCCGCGGGAAATGGCCGCGGCCAACGACGCATTGACCGGACCCCTCTCACGGCTCCTGGCGATCTCCGAGAACTATCCCCAGCTCCGCTCCAGTGAAAACTTCCGGGCGCTCCAGGACGAGCTCACCGGGACGGAGAATCGGATTTCCGTGGCCCGCCAGGACTACAACAACGCGGTGGGCCAGTACAACGCCTTCATCCGGCGTTTCCCCTACAACATCACCGCCAAGATCTTCGGGATGAGCAAGCCTCGCGAGTATTTCGAGGCCAAGGCCGGCTCGGAAGAGGCGCCCAAAGTGCAGTTTTAGGGAACGGGGAACAGGGAACAGGGAAGGGTCGCCTCCCCAGAAACACGAACCCTCCGCCTGCTGCGCGGAGGGTTTTCGCTTTCGGGAACGCACCGTTCCCCGTTCCCTGTTCTCCCGTCTAATCCACGATCGACTCCGGCAGCACGTACTTGAGCGGGTCCACCGGTCTCCCGTTCACGTGGACCTCGTAGTGCAGGTGCGGGCCGGTGGCCAGGCCGGTGTTGCCCACCAGCGCGATCTGCTGCCCGCGGTTCACGTGCTGCCCGACCTTCACCAGCACCTTCGAGGTGTGGGCGAAGCGGGTGGTGATGCCGAAGCCGTGGTCGATCTCGATGGTGTTGCCGTATCCGGTTTCCCAGCCCACGGAGGTCACGATCCCGTTGGCGGGCGATTCGATGGGCGCGCCCATCGGAGCGGTCACGTCGATCCCTTCATGCGGCCGGGCGATGTGGAGCACCGGGTGCATCCGCATCGAACTGAACGCGCTGGAGAGCCAGCCCGCGGTCGGCATGATCGACGGCATGGCCGCCAGCCGGTCGTGGTGCGCCTTCAGGCTGTCAGTCGCCTCTTTGAACGAGAAGGCCAGCAGATTGGCCCGGCGGATCAGGGCGTCCACGTCCACCCGGATCAGCTCGGTGCGCCGCTCGAGGACGCTGGTCTCACGCGACCCTTCGGTCCTCTTCGGGGCCGGGCCACCGATACCGGCCATCTGCACCTGGGGGTCGTTGGGCTCCAGGTTGGCCAGCAATCGGACCCGCGAGTCCCGCTCGGCGATCCGCTGCAGCGTGTCCGAGAGGGCGTTGACCCGCCCGTGCAACGTGCCGATCTCCTCGGCCAACTGCGCGTTCTCCCGCTCGAGGCGCACGTTCTGGGAGATGTTGATTGACCGGGAGACGGTACCGTACCCGAGCAGCATGGCTGCGAGAACCAGCACGACGCCCACCCCGGCTCCCAGCTTCATCAGCGTCTGGGAAACCTGGACCACCCGGGACGACTGCGCACCGGGCGGCACCACCAGCAGGGTCCAGCGGCGTTCAGACATGCGTCTCGCGGGTGAGGGTCTCTGGAACGAGACTTTGGAGGGTCAAAAGCCGTGCCCGGCCGTACCCTCCTCGGGTGGGCTATAATGCGCCTCGGTACCACCCATGTCAAGGGAACCGAAACGCTGTACAACCCTTTGACTGTAGAGGACTTAGATAGTTCCTGGAGGGGTGATTAGGACCTATACACCGCCCCGCCGCGGTCAGGGATTCGCGGCCTGAGGTTTGGGGAAAAGGTTGGGCGGCTTGCGAACTTCGGTGCCTGCGAGAGTCGGGTGTGAGAGGGAGTTCCAGGCGGCGGAATCCACTTCGCCCTCCTGGCCCAGGCTCTCCCACAGCTCCTGCGACTTCCCGGGCATGAACGGCTGAATCAGCACCGCCAGGCGATACAGGCAGCGGACCAGCGCGGCCAGCGCGCGGTCCAGTTCCTCGGCCTTGTTTTGCTTGGCCAGACTCCAGGGAGCGACCTGCACGATGTACTGGTTGGCCGCCGCGATCAGGGCCCAGGCGGCGTCGGCGCCGCCGCGGAGATCGATCGCATCCATCGCCCTGGTGTAGTCCGTGAGCGAGGTCTCTGCGGCCTGGTCCAGCGAGGTGGCGCCGGCATCGGAGGGGACCTTCCCGCTGCGGTACTTCTCGAGCATCGCCAGGGATCGTGAGGCCAGGTTGCCCAGGCCGTCCGCCAGCTCGGCGGTGTATCGGTCGTCGAATCGTTCCCAGGTAAAGTTGCCGTCTCCCTCGAATCCCACTTCGCGAAGCAGGAAATACCGCAGCGCGTCCGGCCCGTGTCGCTGGATGGCCTCGTCGAGATGGACGCTGACTCCCGCCGACTTGGAGACCTTGGCTCCCTCCCACTGCACATAGCCGTGGGCCCAGACCCGGCGCGGGAGGGGCAGACCGGCCGCCAGCAGCATCGCGGGCCAGATCACGCAGTGGAACCGGGTGATCCCCTTGCCGACCACGTTGAGGTCGGTGGGCCAGAGGCGCTCGTAGCCGGACTGCGGGAAGCCGGTAGCGGAGAGGTAGTTGATCAGCGCGTCGAACCAGACGTAGACGGTGTGTTCGGGCGCGCCGGGGAAGGGAATTCCCCAGGGGAACCGCAGCCGTGAGATCGAGATGTCCTGGAGACCCGATTCGAGCAACCGGAGCACTTCGTTGCGGCGAATGGCGGGATCCACCCGGAACTCTCCCGAGGTGATGAGCTCGAGCACCCGGTCCCGGTAGCGGCTCAACCGGAAGTAATGGTTTTCCTCCTTGGTCGGGACCAGCGTCAGGTTGGGATGTTCGATGCAGCGTCCATCCACGATCTGGCTCTCCGCCTTGAACTCCTCGCACCCGACGCAGTAGAGGCCCTCATAGACCCCGAGGAAGACATCCTCCGGGTGCTGCTGCTGGATGCGCTGGAGCAGGCTGGTGACCGACCTGGTGTGACGGGCCTGGGTGGTGCGGATCCAGTCGTCGTGCGAGCAGTGAAGCCGCCGCCAGGTATTCTCGAATCGATCGGAGATCTGGCCGACCCAGGTCTCGGGGGGAATGCCCGCCTTCTCCGCCGACTGGAGCACCTTCTGCCCGTGCTCGTCCATCCCCATGACATAGTGGACCTGGTCGCCACGAAGCCGGCGGTACCGGGCAATGCAGTCGGCGCCGACTTTTTCGAGTGCGTGGCCGAGGTGAGGGTCGCCGTTCGAGTAGTCGATGGCGGTATTGATGTAGAACTTCGCCATCACGAAGCGTCCGGAGGGCTGGATTCCGGGTCGCCGGGCCCGCTGTCGCCGTTCCCGCTTCCCCCTCCGCCACGACGTCCGCGGCGCCGCCGCCGCCGCCGCCGACCGGCTCCCGGTTCCTGCGGTGCGGCGGCCTCCGCAGGGGCCGCGGCGGCCTCGACGGGGGGCGCCACCGCCAGGCGATTGGCCGGGGTCGGAAGCTGGAGGCCCAGGCGCTCCAGCTCGTCGGTGAGCTGGACCAGAGGGATGATCCGGGAGCCGCGCTCCTCGTGGCGAAGGAAGACCCGCTCCCGGAAGATGTCCACCGCGATGACGCGCTCATCCCCCACCGCGGTCTTGAGCAGCTTCCCCTCCCGGGGGAATCGCTTCCGCTGCGCGACGTAGAACTCGTGCTCGTATTTGAGGCAGCAGAGCAGGCGCCCGCACCCGCCGGAGATCTGCGAGGGATTGAGCGAGAGGTGCTGGTCCTTGGCGAGGGCGAGGCTCACGGGGGAAAGTTCGGTCAACCAGGTCGAGCAGCAGTATTCCCGGCCACAGCGCCCCACTCCGGTCAACCGGGCCGCTTCATCCCGGACCCCGATCTGTCGCAGCTCGATTCGCGTCCGGAACAGACCCGCGAGGTCGCGGACCAGGGCGCGGAAGTCGATGCGCTTTTCCGCCGTGAAGTAGACCGTGAGCTTGGCCCGGTCCCACTGCCATTCGGCGTCGCTGATCTTCATCGCCAGGGTGTGGCTCCGGACCCGTTCGATCGTCTTGCGGCGGACGTCCTCTTCGGAGCGGCGGAGATCGTTGGCGGTACGGACGTCCGGTTGCGTCGCCCGCCGGACCACGGGATAGATGGTGTCGGCCGGAGCCGTGGCGCCGGCCGCACAGCCCGAGCAATGCGCCGCGCAGGTCCGCGCGGCCGCATCGCCCACCTTGCTGATCCGGCCAAAATCCAGTCCTCGCTCGACCTGAACGATGACCGGCTCGTTCAAGTAGAGTGGGACCTCGAGATCCTTCCATTCATGGAACGCCCGCCGGTTTCCCTTGAAGCGTACCTCGACGGTCTGGACCGGCGTAGCGACAGCGGTTTCAGTCATGATCTATGTAGTTCACATCTCCGTGAAGACGCCCATCTCCCCGTATTTCTCGGCCCGGCGCCGGACCAGTTTCTCCGACCGGATCTTGCGGAGCTCGGTCACGTGGCGGATCAGCGCCTCGCGTAGCGCTTCGCCCGCGGCATCGGGATCCACATGGGCGCCGCCGTCCGGCTCCGGAATGATCTCGTCGATCAGCTTGAGCCGGAGCAGGTCCTGGGCGGTCAGTTTGAGCGCGTCGGCGGCCCGCTCCCGTTGCGCCGAATCCTTCCAGAGGATCGCCGCGCACCCCTCGGGGGAGATCACCGAATAGACAGAGTTCTCGAACATCAGGACCCGGTCTGCCACCCCCAGCGCCAGCGCCCCACCCGAGCCCCCTTCGCCGATGACGACCGCCACACAGGGCGTGGGGAGCGCGCCCATCTCCAGGATGTTCCGCGCCAGGGCCTCCGACTGACCCCGCTCCTCCGCGCCGATCCCGGGGTAGGCCCCGGGGGTGTCGATCAGCGTGATGACCGGGGCGTCGAACTTGGCCGCCAGCTTCATCAGTCGGAGCGCCTTGCGATAGCCCTCCGGATTGGCCATCCCGAAATTGCGCTTGAGATTCTCCTTGGTATCACGCCCCTTCTGGTGCCCGATCACGATCACCGAGATGCCCGCCAGACGGGCCCAGCCCCCGACGATGGCGGGGTCGTCGCGGAACAGCCGGTCCCCGTGCAGCTCGATGAAGTCGGTGAAGATGGTGCTCAGATAGTCGAGTGTATAGGGGCGCCGGGAATGTCGTGCCACCATGACCCGCTGCATCGGGGTCAGGCTGCTGTAGATCTCGTGGCGAAGGGTGGTCAGCCGGACCTGCAGCAGGCGGGCCTCCTCGGAGACGTCGATCTCCCGCTCGGCGCCGAGGCGTTGCAGGTCCTCGATCTGGCGTTCCAGTTCGAGAAGAGGCTTCTCGAATTCCAGAGTGTAGGCGGATGGCATCCGCTCAGCTCGCTTTCACGAAATGGACCGCGGTCGGGCCCAGGACGGCCTGCAGCGCGTGAAGCAGTTCGTCGTCCGCGGCGACCCGGACCGTCCGGGACCGGAGCCGGAGACGCTCGCCATTTCCATCGCTCCAGTCAATATAGAGCGGGGCGGGGCCGGGATGCGCGGCGCAGAGCGCGACCGCCGCCCGAAGATCGTCCTCCGAGGGACCGGCCGGCGCGGCCCAGGCCAGGCTGAGGCCGATGGCTCCCGAGGGCCGCAACTCGTCCAGTGACCGGGCACCTTCGATGACGAACGGAGCCCGTTCCTCACCCCGGTCCCGGGCGCTGTAGCCTCCGGTGAGCAAGACCGCCGCGTCTTCGGTCAGCACCTGATTGAGCCGGGCCCAGGCATCAGGGAAGACGATCGCCTCGGCGGTCCCGTGGAAGTCTTCCAGCACCAGCCGCGCGTACTCCTTGCCGGTCTTCCGCGAGATCTGGCGCTTCACGGCCGTGAGGATCGCGGCGATGGTCACCGGGTGCTCGGACCACTCGCCGAGCGTGGCCGTGGTCCGGGTTCCGAAGAGGCCGACTTCCTCGCGATAACGGGCCAGGGGATGGCCCGAAATGAAGAAACCGAGGACCTCCTTCTCCCGCGTCAGCCGCTCCGACTCGGCCCAGGGCTCTACCTCCGGCAGGGTGGCGTGGCGCGGAGCCGCCGGGGCTGGACCCTCCCCGAACAGTGAGGCCTGGCCGCTCTCCCGCTCCTGCTGAAGCAGCATCGACTCCGCCAGCACCGCGTCGAGACCGGCGACCAGTTGCGCCCGGTCCCCGCCCAGGGAATCGCAGGCGCCGGCAGCGATCAGGGCCTCGAGGACCCGCTTGTTGCAGAGCCGGAGATCGATCCGGGAGGTGAAATCGGCCAGGTCCTTGATCCGGCTCTCGGTCCGGGCGGCGAGGATCGAGTCGATCGCAGACCGGCCCACGTTCCGCACCGCCCCCAGACCGAAGCGGATCCGCTTCTCCCCCACCACCGTGAACTTGAACCCCGATTCGTTGACGTCGGGAGGCAGAACCTCGATCCCCAGTTCCCGGGTCTCGTTGATGTACTGCACCACCTTGTCGGTGTTGCCGATTTCCGAGGACAATAGCGCGGCCATGAATTCGGCCGGATAGTGGACCTTGAGCCACGCGGTCTGATAGGAGAGGACCGAGTAGGCGACCGAGTGCGACTTGTTGAAGCCGTAGCGGCCAAAGGTCTCGATCTGCCCCGCGATCTCGTCCGCCAGCCGTTTCGTGTGCCCCAGGGCCACCGCCCGTTCGACGAACTTCCCCAGCTCCCGCTTGATCAGCTCGGCGTCCTTCTTGCCCACCGCCTTCCGGAGCACGTCGGCTTCGGCCAGGCTGAACCCCGCCAGCACGTTGGCGATCCGCATCACCTGCTCCTGGTAGGTGATGACGCCGTAGGTCGGCTCCAGGATCTCCCGCAGCGTCGGATCGGGATAACTCACCGGCTCCTGACCCAGTTTGCGGCGGATGAAGACGAGGTGCATTCCCGCGTCGAGGGGACCGGGACGCAGCAGCGCGTTGGAAGCGACCAGGTCGTCGAACCGGTCGCAGCGCATGGAGCGGAGCGTTTCGGTGGCCAGAGGAGACTCGAACTGGAAGACCCCCGCCGTCCGTCCGGTCCGCAGCATGGCATAGACCGCCGGCTCCTCGAGGTCCAGCCGATCCGGATGGAGGGTGATGCCGTGCCCCTCCTTCACCAGCGCCACCGCGTCGTGGATGACGGTGAGGGTCTTGAGGCCGAGCAGGTCCATCTTGAGCATCCCGACCTGCTCGAGCGCG
>Ga0210073_1000043_pt1 | contig 23248 bp, 22 predicted proteins | sample Browns_ThreeSqC__2_FD_184853 | JGI IMG/M metagenome (GOLD analysis project Ga0210073, IMG submission 184853) | Wetland microbial communities from San Francisco Bay, California, USA, that impact long-term carbon sequestration - Browns_ThreeSqC_D2... | ecosystem: Environmental > Aquatic > Marine >...
AACTTGCAGTGGATGCCTCACTCGAAATTCACTCTTGGTTTTGTTAAGTATTGTACGCTTTTTGCCGACAACTAACTTGTTGATCTATAAGTATCTCACCCACAGGGTACTGATAATAGCAATGAACGTTGTTGCACTAAAGCAAACCACTGACGCACAGTCAGCCAGGCTATTAAGAGCAATACAATTCTTCCTGGGCTGGACGGGTAATCCAGAACAAGAACAAGCTGCACTTCGTATCGCGATACCTGCATCTGTCCTTGCATATTTACTGTTGAACATACCGGCATCTAGCGACAGCCTTGTGTTATGGTCATCTGGAATTAAATTTGTATTAATTTTTCTAACAATATCATCCGCAATTTATGCGTCTACAATACTTTGGCCAGAACAATCTCATGCTAGAAAAATCATAGGGATACTAGTTGATTCAATCGGGCAAAGTTATGCTCTACACATAACAGGACCAATTGGAGCCCCATGGTATGGCTTATACCTATGGGTAATTCTTGGCAATGGTTTCCGATATGGTGAAAAGTATCTTTATCTATCAACCGCGATATCACTTACTGGATTCTCTTATGTCGCGACTTTTACGCCATATTGGATTGCCAATTCCGGACTTGCCTTTGGTCTTGCATTCACCCTATTACTGATTCCTGCTTACTCCGCTATCCTTATCCGCCGTCTTAACGAAGCCCGTCAGCGCGCCGACGCAGCGAGCCGCGCCAAGAGTGATTTTCTGTCCTGTATGTCTCATGAGATTCGCACGCCTTTGAACGGTATTCTGGGCATGACGGACTTGTTGAGACTGCGCCCGCTTCCAGACGAGGACAAGGATTGCGTCGAAACAATCCATATATCAGGCCATGCACTGGCACGCCAGATTAATGAAATTCTCGATCTTTCCAAGATTGAGGCCGGCAGAATGACACTGGAAACAGTCGACTTTGATCTTTACATGCTGGTCAATGCCACACTGCGAATTTTCCAGATACAGGTACAGGAAAAAGGGCTGGCCATCAGCTCCATTATTGATCCTGCCACACCTTACCTCCTGTCCGGTGACCCGCACAAAATACGGCAGATCATAACCAATCTGGTTGGCAATGCAGTGAAATTCACCCATAAGGGCTCCATAACGCTGCGCATTTCTCCAATGTCCACCGATGAAAGCAGGACATCGCTCCGGTTTGAAGTAACAGATACGGGCACTGGCATTCCTCAGGACAAACTGAAGGTAATTTTTGACCCGTTCACACAAGCCAGCGACAGCATTTCGCGGACCTACGGAGGCACCGGTCTGGGCACCACCATTTGCAAGAACCTTGTAGAACTCATGGGTGGCACCATTGGGATTGATAGCACCCTGAATATTGGCACGACCTTCTGGTTCGAAATACCCTTCAGTGTCAACAAGAACCAGACCAACTCCGTAGACAAGAACTGGACAAACCGTTGCAAAGTAATATATCTGTCGCCATCAACTCAAGCAGAAGATCCAATACTGAATAAACTCAAGAACTGGGGTATCACGTACGATGCTTTCGTCTCCACCGAAGAGGCATACGCGAAGACGATATCGTCCAACATCTATGACGCCCTGCTCATTAATGACATGCCAGCAAGCGCACTACTTACCAATATTGTGAGTGGGGCGGATAAAGAACTCTCTGAAAAGGTACAAATAGTTCTAATCAACGCCGGTCACCAGTCTCAACCGGTCCAGCACAAACAGCAGTCGTGCTTTGTACTAAATACACCACTGGAAGATAACTTGCTCCTAAATGTACTGCACGCGTGTTACTCGAAGCACGGAACGGCGGACGATATCATCCACTTTGCACACAAACAGTCGCAGAAGAAAGGTGTCATCCGTCAATTAAACATTCTGGTCAGCGACGACAATGCAACCAACCGTCTAGTTATGCAGCGTATGCTGGACAAACTGGGTCATCGCCACACCATCGTAGATGGTGGTGAAGCCGCCCTTCTTGCCCTGGAGAAGAATAAATTTGATGCCGTCATCATCGACAAAAACATGCCGGACATGGGAGGACTCGATGTGTACCAGGCATATTGCTTTGCTAATGATGGTGTCGCGCCTGTAGAGTTTGCCATACTCACCGCCGATGCCACTGAAGAGGCCAGAGCCAGTTGCGAAGCAGCCGGTATCAAACATTTTCTGACCAAACCGGTCTCATTGATCAGGCTGACAGAAACTTTGTCTGATATGTATGAAGCAACTTCAGAGTCTGACGATAAACCAGAAACCGCGCATAACCCGGAGTCGGATAACCTTGAGTCATCTGGAACCTTTGACGAAGAGGAGTTCGACAGACTTGCAGATCTCGCGGATGGCGATATTTCCTTCGTAAGCGAGATTGTAGAAAATTTCATTGAAGATACGAACAAGAATATCCGTGGATTGGAATCGGCTGTTGCCAGAGGCGATTGGCCCGGTTTCCGGGATCTTGCGCATGCACTGAAAGGATCATCTCTCTATCTGGGACTTACGCAGCTTGCCCAGTTAGCCAAAGAGGCGCAAAACATATCACAGCAGGATTTCAGGGACAGAGGTATTAGCAACGTTGTCACCATCAGAAAGGCGGCGGACGTTGCAATACTGATGCTTCACAACAAGATGACTGAAAAGCCCGCAAATCAAGAGGCTAGCTGAAATCGGCGCACCAATCAGACTTGGATGTTTTAGAACTGTCCGTTATACCGACAATAGATTCCGACCAAATCAACTCAAATGAGCTACGAAACCAGTCCGATTAGACTGCGATCAGGCTGCGGCAACATAACGACCTATCATTCAGGCAGGCATATCAAGCGCCAGAAATATGGATAGTTGGTAATTACGCACGATCTAATCGAGAATGCTATCGCCAGTTGCGTGTGCCTGCCTCATGGTACTGATTACCTTTATATATAGACAGAATCTCTAGGGCATCTGCACCTTAACACTAATAATCTTCTGATATCCACGAGGTAATTTACGCCCTCTCCGCCCTCGCTCTCCAGCGAATTCCTTGAGCTCATTGGTTTTGATGGTTTTGTGCTGTTTGCCGGCATGAATGATGAGTTGCTCACTACTTTGTACACAGATAACCGCTGCGACGAATTCCTCGCGGCTCTTCAGTCTTGCCGAAGGAATATTGATGATCTTGTTACCCTTGCCACGCGACATCAGCGGGAAATCTGCAGCCGCTATGACCAGCATATAGCCGTCCGTGGTGACTGCGGCGATGAGGCTGTCTTCAAGACTTCTGACAGGCACTGGCGGCAGTATTCTGGAGCTGCCGGGAACTGATAATACCGATTTACCCGACTTGTTCCGCGTGTACAAATCGCCAAGACGGGTGATAAACCCGTAGCCTGAATCACTCGCCAGCAGGTACATCCTGTCCGGATCGCCGGCCATGACGCCGACAAAACGCGCGCCGTCTTCGGGCTTGAGGCGGCCGGTCAAGGGTTCACCCAGCCCTCGCGCGCTTGGCAGCGAGTGCGCGGGTACCGCATAGGTCCGTCCGGTCGAATCGAGGAATACCGCCAGCTCGTTGCTGCGACAACGCGCCGCGGAGGCAAATTCGTCCCCGGTCTTGTAATTCATTTCCGCCGGATCGATCTCATGTCCCTTGGCGACACGCACCCAGCCGTTAGTCGACAACACCACGGTTACCGGTTCACTCGGCACCAGTTCGGTCTCATCCAGCGCCTGGGCGGCCGCGCGCTCCACCAGCCGGGACCGTCGCTCATCGCCATATTTCCGGGCATCTGCCTGAATCTCCTTCCTGACCAGGGTCCTCAGCCGCTGCGCCGAACCGAGTATTTTTTCGATTGAATCACGCTCACTGGCAAGCTCTTCCAGTTCCGCCTTGATTTTCATCTCTTCCAGACGCGCGAGTTGCCGCAGCCGGGTGTCCAGGATGTAATCCGCCTGCTCCTCGGTCAGGTCAAACCGCTTCATCAACTCCTGTTTGGGCTTGTCCTCGGTGCGGATGATCCGTATGACTTCGTCAAGGTTGAGGAAAGCGACCAACAGGCCTTCGAGGAGATGCAGGCGCCGATTGACCTTGTCCAGTCGATATTCGAGACGCCGGCGCACGGTAACAAGGCGGAACTCGAGCCATTCCGTCAGGATGGTGCGCAAGTCCTTGACCTGCGGCCGCCCGTTCAGCCCGATCATGTTCAGGTTGATACGAACCGTGCGCTCCAGGTCGGTGGTAGCAAACAGATGCGTCATCAGGGATTCAACATCAATCCGGTTGGAGCGTGGCACGATCACCAGACGGGTGGGATTCTCGTGATCGGATTCATCGCGGAGATCCTCCACCATGGGCAGTTTTTTCGCCGTCATCTGGGCGGCGATCTGTTCGAGCACCTTGCCGCCGGATGTCTGGTATGGCAGCGCCGTGATGACGATATCATCACGCTCGATTTCGTAGCAGGCACGCACACGCACGCTGCCGTTGCCCGACTTGTAGGCCTGGATCAGGTCGGATGCTGGCGTGATGATCTCTGCACCCGTGGGGAAATCCGGTCCCTTTATGAACTCGCAGAGTTCCTCGACGGTACTCCTGGGATTCTCCAGCAGATGGATTGCCGCCGCGGCTACCTCGTTGAGGTTGTGCGGCGGGATATCAGTTGCCATGCCCACGGCAATGCCCGTGGCGCCGTTAAGCAGCACCGACGGTAGTCGTGCCGGCAGAATTTCAGGCTCTTCCAGGGTGCCGTCGAAGTTGGGCGTCCAGTTCACCGTACCCTGCCCCAGTTCCTCCAGCAGAATTTCCGCGTAGGGGGACAGGCGCGACTCGGTGTAACGCATGGCGGCGAAGGACTTCGGATCGTCCGGCGCTCCCCAGTTACCCTGGCCGTCAATCAACGGGTAACGGCAGGTGAAGGGCTGGGCAAGATGCACCATCGCCTCGTAGCAGGCTGAATCGCCGTGGGGGTGGAACTTGCCGAGCACGTCGCCGACGGTGCGGGCCGATTTCTTGTACTTCGCGGCCGCCGACAGGCCGAGCTCGGACATGGCGTATACGATGCGCCGCTGCACCGGCTTCAGGCCGTCGCCGATATGCGGCAGGGCCCGGTCGAGAATGACATACATGGAATAATTCAGGTAAGCCTTCTCGGTGAAGCTCTTCAAAGGCAGCTGTTCGATGCCTTCATAGTCGAGGTCGAGCGTTTTCATCGTTATACCTGTGGTCGCTATATCTCAGCCATGTCGCCGGAAGCCTCGAGCCAGTTACGGCGATCCGATGCACGCTTCCTGGCAAGCAGCATGTCCATCAGTTGATGGGTGTCGTCGTCAGAGGCCACCGTCAACTGCACCAGGCGGCGGGTTTCCGGTGCGATGGTCGTCTCGCGCAGCTGCATCGGGTTCATCTCGCCCAGCCCCTTGAAGCGCTGAACGACGACCTTGCCCCTGATTTTCTCGGCGGCTATCCGGTCCAGCAGACCTTGTTTCTCGGCATCGTCCAGGGCATAGAACACTTCCTTTCCGGCATCAATGCGGTATAGCGGAGGCATGGCGACGTAAACATGGCCGGCCTGCACGAGGGCGGGGAAATGGCGCAGAAAAAGCGCGCACAACAGCGTCGCGATATGTGCACCGTCGGAGTCGGCATCGGCGAGAATGCAGATCTTGCTGTAACGCAGATTTCTCAGCTCATTGGAACCCGGTTCAACACCGACGGCGACGGCAATATCGTGCACCTCCTGGGATGCCAGCACTTCGGCAGAATCCACCTCCCAGGTATTCAGGATCTTGCCGCGCAACGGCATGATGGCCTGGAACTCGCGGTCCCTGGCCTGCTTGGCGGAACCGCCGGCCGAATCGCCCTCGACCAGGAACAGCTCGGTGCGCTCGCCGTCACTTGAGGAGCAATCTGCCAGCTTGCCTGGCAGGGCCGGGCCGGATGTCACCTTCTTGCGAATGACCTTTTTTCCGGCACGCTGACGTTTCTGGGCATTTTCTATTGCCAGCGATGCGATGCGCTCGCCCGTCTCCGTATGATGGTTAAGCCACAGTCCAAAGGCATCCTTGACCACGCCGGACACGAATGCAGCGCATTCCCGGGATGAGAGCCGTTCCTTGGTCTGGCCGCTGAACTGCGGATCGAGCAGTTTCACCGACAGGATGTAACTGCACCGTTCCCATACATCCTCTGGGGTGAGTTTCACGCCACGCGGAAGCAGGTTGCGGAATTCGCAGAATTCACGGATGGCCTCGGTCAGTCCCATGCGCAGACCGTTCACGTGTGTTCCGCCCTGGGCGGTCGGAATCAGATTGACATAACTTTCAGCCACCGGCTCGCCGTCGTCGGGTAACCAGACCAGCGCCCACTCGGCAGCCTCGTGGTTACCGGCCAGGTTGCCGGCGAAGGGTTCCTCAGGCAGTCGCGGTACATCACCGAGTTCCCCGACCAGGTAATCCCGCAGCCCCTCTTCATAGCGCCATTCCAGCTTCTCGCCGCTGGCCTCGTCGTGCAGGCGCACCACAAGGCCGGGGCATAGCACCGCCTTGGCGCGCAGGACATGCTTGAGACGCGACAGGGAAAATTTGGCCGAATCAAAGTACCTGGGGTCCGGCCAGAAGCGAATGGTGGTGCCGGTATTCTGTTTGCCAACCGTGCCGACCTCTTCCAGTGAAGACACCTTGTCCCCGCCGGAAAAGGCCATGTTGTACTCCTTGCCGTTGCGCCGCACCCAAACCTCAAGGTGTTTGGACAAGGCATTGACGACGGACACACCCACGCCGTGCAGCCCGCCGGAGAAGGTGTAACTGCCGGCGGAGAACTTTCCCCCGGCATGCAGACGCGTAAGGATAACCTCGACTCCGCTGACACCCTCATCCGGGTGAAGGTCTACCGGCATGCCTCGACCGTTGTCCGCAACCTCCAGCGAACCGTCCTTGTAGAGCGCCACTTCGATACGCGTGGCGTGACCGGCCATCGCCTCATCGACGCTGTTGTCGATGACCTCCTGTGCCAGATGGTTGGGACGCGTGGTGTCCGTGTACATACCCGGACGCTTGCGCACGGGCTCAAGCCCGCTGAGAATCTCGATCGCAGCAGCGTCGTAGACAGCGCTCATGGTAATAATCCGTAGCCGGGGTTTGCAGAATGACTATTCATGAGGAGCAGACCCCCGGGGATTGCGGATGCTTCTCAACATTGACGCAGCATCGATATTCACTCGCACGGGATTGCACAGATAGTCCCAGTACAGCACATGGCGGTAATGATCCAGGCCGGTGTCACCCACCTTTTCCCAGGGTGAAGCCTCGATCGTAAACCATGTACCGTCGGACCCGTAGGCATATCGCCGGTATTCGTGTTTGCCACAATGCAACCCTTCATAAGAAATATTCCGGACCCCCGCGGATGAAACAATCACCAGGGTGTAGCGCACCACCCGGTCTCCCCCCACCGAAAGCGAGTCCGGATCGATGAAGACACGAAAGTCATAGTCGGGCAGGCTTGCCGGCACTTCCAGCAAGTGGTCAGTGCCCGGATAGGCAGGCAGTCCGTGGGTCTCTTCCTTCCAGGCAGGGGCCTCAACGACAGGAGCTCCGGTCCAGCCTGTCTCGTCATCTGCGGAAATAACAGGGGAAAAAATCAGGAGAAAGAGAACGAGCCGGCATTTCCGGTGTGTAGCTCTGCAAAGAATGGGTATCCTCATGGGGAGCGCAGTTTAGCGCGCCCATCGACTCATTTCGAGCCTAATCAGCGCATCTTCGCAATTTCAGGAACCGGGTGCCTGATGCACCGGCTCACGCGAGGTCAGCAAGCAACGCGGCACGAACACTCTCTGTGACAGGCTCCACCCGGTGCCTATAGCTCGCATGGTCTATGCCAAAACCGAGCACTGCACCCGCCTTTGCCTCCTTGACCATTGCCGGGCTCATTTCAAATCGCAAAAAATGGACCGATGAGGTCTTTTCTTTAGTATCCCGATCAAGATCCTCATCTGCGATCGCATATACCGGCTCATGCCCGTCAACCTTTGCCCAGACGCTGTCTTCGATTCCGACGAGCCCGGCCAGCAACTGACGGCGTTTGTCGACATCCGGTTCCTCGAGCATGAGGGTCGCTTTCCAGTTGGCGCCATCCGGGATGAGCGGATTATACGCCGCGAGTTCTTCCTCGATGCCAGCGGCTTCGAAGATCCGTTCTACCCGCAGCATTTCCTGAATCTGATACTGTACGGTCAGACGATCCTCGAAATACAAGGTGGCCACCGGCCCGATCGGCAGCTTGCGATTCTGCTTGTGAGCCATGACACGGGCACGAAATTCCGGACGCAGTTCCGCATACTGCTCAAGGCTGTAAAGATCACTGCGCGTCAGTTTTTCCATAGTCTCAATACCGGTTATCGATCCTTTTCCCATAGACAATATTCTCACCGCAGAGACGAAAAGAACGCAGTGTATTTGATTGTTTTGTTAATGAGCTTCTCTGTGTCCTTTGCGTCTCTGCGGTGAGTTTATTTTTTATATGGATAGGCGCTCCGCTAGATCCCGTAAGCCATGCGTAGCAGGCTCAATGGATGTTCCGGAGCTCTGCCGTTATCCAGCCCATTCTCGATCTGATGACCGGCCATGGGACAATCACTGCTGTAATGATCGGCCTCCTCACGCACCACACGATTGACTACCGGGCGACAGATCTTCATGGACATCTCGTGAAATTCTTTCTTGACCGCATAGGTACCGTCATGCCCCGAACAGCGCTCGATGGCATCCACCCGGGTATCGGGAATCAATTGCAGCAGATCGCGCGTCTTGAGGCCGATATTCTGTACCCGCAGGTGGCAGGGCACATGGTAAGCCACCTTGCCGAGCGCCTGTTTGAAATCGGTTTTCAGCTTACCGTGTTTGTGACGCAGCATCAGGTATTCGAACGGATCGAAGATGGCGTCTCTGACCCTGGCGACATCCGGATCATCCGGAAACATCAACGGTAATTCCTGCTTGAACATCAGGACGCAGGAGGGAACCGCGGCAATCACATCCCAACCTTCGTCAACGAGGCGCAGCAAGGCCGGTATATTGGCATCCCTGGCAGCCTTCACGGAATCCAGATCGCCCAGTTCCAGCTTGGGCATGCCGCAGCACTTTTCCTTGTGGACGGTGGTCACCGGAATGCCGTTATGCTCCAGCACAATCGCCAGGTCCATCCCGATATCCGGTTCGTTGTAATTACAGTAACAGGTCGCAAACAGGGCAACCTTGCCCTGCGTTGGTCCTGCTGGTTCTGCCGTCAGGCCGGGATCATCACGCGCAACAAGCCGCTTTCGCAATGTCCTGCTGTGGTATTGAGGCAGGATGGCGTTCTGATGCACATCCAGCACCTTTTCCACTAACCGGCGTCCCGCTGTTGACTTGTTGACTGCATTGACCATCCCGGTGACAACCGGTATTCCGGCGAGACGTCCAACCGTATCGGTCGAGGTCAGCAGACGGTCACGCGGTCGGACGTTTCCCTGTTTGAACCGAACCGCCTTGGCGCGCAGCATGAGGTGCGGGAAATCCACGTTCCACTCGTGCGGCGGCACATAGGGGCATTTGGTCATGAAACACATATCACAGAGATAACAGTGGTCGACCACCTGCCAGTAGACCTCGCGGGGTACGCTGTCCAGTTCCATAGTGTCCGATGCGTCGATGGCATCGAACAGGGTCGGGAAGGCATTGCACAGGCTGAAACAGCGCCGGCAGCCATGGCAGATATCAAAGACACGTCCCAGTTCGGCGAACAGTTGCTGTTCATCGTAGAAACCGCTACCCGTCCAGTCGAGCGGATGACGTGTTGGAGCTTCCAGACTGCCTTCCCGTTTTCCTTCGCCTGTCGATGCCATTAATCCTTTCCTGCTGTATCTATGATACGGGGGGCCGTTGAACCGCCCCCCCGATCGCTGCGTTCCAGGGCTTATTGATCCAGTGCATCGAGTGCTTTCTGAAAACGGTTGGCATGAGAACGCTCGGCCTTGGCCAGGGTTTCAAACCAGTCCGCGATTTCATCGAAACCTTCATCGCGCGCCGATTTGGCCATGCCCGGATACATATCGGTGTACTCATGGGTTTCGCCGGCAATCGCCGCCTTCAGATTGTTCGAAGTGGCGCCAATGGGAAGCCCGGTAGCCGGATCACCGACCTCTTCGAGGTATTCAAGGTGCCCGTGGGCATGACCGGTCTCGCCTTCCGCCGTGGAACGAAATACCGTAGCGACGTCGTTATACCCCTCGACATCCGCCTTTGAGGCAAAATAGAGGTAACGACGATTGGCCTGTGATTCACCCGCGAAGGCATCCTTGAGGTTCTGTTCCGTTTTGCTGCCTTTCAGATTCATAGCTATTTCCTCATGCGATGTAATGAAGGGAATAATGTGGTCCCGGGTCAAGTTTAGAATTAATCTAATCTTATGGCAAATCTAGACCAGCAGCGCTGTCGGGTCAAGTGCCGGCAACCTTCGAGTCCTTCATCAGGCGCTCCATTGACCCCCCTCACCCGGCTGGGGTAACGTAGGCCGATTCGTTAAAAGTTTCAAGCAATGGCCAGAAAACAACAGGAAACTCCTGCGTTTGAAAAAGCCCTGAAAGAGCTGGAAGCCTTGGTTGCGAAAATGGAGCAAGGCAACCTGAGCCTGGAGGAGTCACTGCAGCATTTCGAGCGCGGCATTCAACTCACGCGCACCTGCCAGCAGGCCTTGAAGGAGGCCGAACAGAAGGTAGAAATCCTGTTGAAAAAATCCGGCCAGGAAGACATCGCTCCGTTCAACAGTGAAGACACCTGATCATCCCCTGCGGTCGTTTATGGCAAGTTGCCAGGCGCGGCTCGAGACAAGCCTGGATCACTGGCTACCCGACGCCACGACCCTCCCGTCATCCCTGCATGAAGCCATGCGCTATGCGGTACTGGGCGGCGGTAAACGCATTCGCCCCGCCCTCGTCTACGCCAGTGGCCAGTCCGTCGGCAGTCGCTGGGAACAGCTGGACAGTGCGGCTTGCGCCATCGAGCTCATTCACGCTTATTCCCTTGTCCATGATGATCTTCCCGCGATGGACGATGACGATATGCGCCGCGGCAAACCCAGCTGCCACAAGGCGTTCGGCGAAGCCATCGCCATTCTCGCCGGTGACGCGCTGCAGGCGCTGGCCTTTTACGTACTTGCGCATGACAGAACCTCGGAAGATGTGGATACCCGGCTGCGGATGATCGACACGCTGGCGCTGGCGGCCGGTTCACGTGGCATGGTGGGCGGACAGACGATCGACCTCGCAGCCACCGGCCGTCGACTGGGCATCGCCGAACTCGAAGACATGCATATCCATAAAACCGGCGCCCTGATCCGTTCCAGTGTCGTCCTCGGCGCTCTCACCGTTACGGGACTCTCCACAAGCACCCTGGAAAAGCTTGATCACTATGCAAAGTGCGTTGGTCTGGCTTTCCAGATTCACGACGATATTCTGGATGTTGAAGGCGAGACCGATACCCTCGGCAAACGTAGCGGGGCAGACCAGCTGCTGGATAAATCGACCTACCCCATGCTGTTCGGGCTGGCCGGCGCCAAAATGCGCGCTCGTGAACTTCACGAGGAAGCCATGGAAAGCCTTGCAGCGATGGATGAAAAGGCGGACCCTCTGCGCTGGATATCCGCATACGCTGTTGAAAGAGATAGATAATTACCGGCAACCCGGGATGGGGTGGTTTGTAAATCAGGCGTTTTCGGGTTAATATCCTACTTGTTCACTCGGGAATACCTCTTTATGCAGGTTCCCATACACCATCCCGATGATTAACCTGCTTACCGGCCAGAACAGGCCAGGAAAGACTACATTCCTCGCCTCACGGGAACCACACCCCACATACATCGATAGCTGAACCGGATCACGACCAATGAAACCCAAGAAACTGGCACAAGGCGAATTGCAATCCATTCCCGACGTGCAGGGCAGTGCCGATAAACGGCGGATACCGATCGACAAGGTCGGCATCAAACATATCCGTCATCCGGTTCGAGTCAAGGATCGCAACGGTGGCGAGCAGCACACCATCGCCACCTTCAACATGTACGTCAACCTGCCTCACAACTTCAAGGGCACGCACATGTCACGTTTCGTGGAGATACTCAATCTGCATGAACGTGAAATATCCGTCGATTCCTTCATGGAAATGCTCCATGAGATGACCGAGCGTCTTGAAGCTGAAGCCGGTCATATCGAAATGAACTTCCATTATTTCGTCAACAAGGCCGCACCCATCACCGGAGTGGAAAGCCTGATGGACTATGACGTCAGTCTGATTGGGGAAATGGCCGGAGGTCGGCCGAAACTCAATATCAAGGTCGTCGTTCCGGTGACCAGCCTATGCCCATGCTCAAAAAAGATCTCCGATTACGGAGCCCACAATCAACGCTCGCATGTCACTGTCAGTGCGGAAACGCGTGGCTTTGTCTGGATCGAGGACCTGATAGACATGGTTGAGTCCGAAGCCTCTTGCGAGTTGTACGGCCTGCTCAAGCGCCCTGACGAGAAATACGTGACGGAAAAGGCGTACAACAATCCCAAGTTTGTCGAGGACATGGTAAGAGACATCGCCACCCGCCTGAATTCGGATGAACGTATTGCGTCCTATGTCGTTGAATCCGAGAACTTCGAGTCCATTCACAATCATTCGGCCTATGCGCTTATAGAGCACACCAAGCCGGTAGTCTGAAAATGGTTCAGGGAAATTCGCCACGTCACTGACACGACGGTTGCGCGAACGAAGAAGCCGGATGCTGTATCAGTATTTCCGTTGCAATGTCATCAGACGCCCGTCATTGCGTATCTCAAGCCGGCCAAGATAGGACATGCCCAGCAGGACCGTCTCGGGTTGCGCTCCCTCAAGTACCACACCCTCGACATTGCTCAAGTTGATGCTTCCAACCTTGACGGAATCCAGCGTCACCGCCCAGGCCGGTTCCAGTCTCGACGCCGTGGTAATCGCCGCCGGCACGCCGATGACGCGATAATCGATCCCCAGACGCCGCGCCTGGGCGGCGTTCATGGCCACCTGGGTCGCACCGGTGTCGACCAGCAGGGAAACCGGCAATCCGTTGATACTCCCCGTGGTCGCATACATGCCCTGGGGATTGCGCCAGATCTGGACCTGCTCGGTCGTGGGCGACCTGGTGCGCGCGCTCACCCGACCGTCCAGCATCCCCTTGAACTCTTCGCCTTCAAATTCCAGGAGAGCGGATTCACTGTCGGCCGCAACCAGTTTGATTCCCTCGGGGCTGGTCTGTCCGACCCTGAGAATGCGCTGCTTGCCCTCGATAATCACCACAGCGCGATCCTTGAACAAGCCGACCACCCGCACATCCGGCGCGGCCTGAACACCGGGGACCCTAAACAAACAAAACACTAGGAGTAGTAACAGATTTCTGGATAATGACATTCTCTGAACCAGCCGTCTGATCAGACCATTTCAGTATCATTATGAAACCTCTGTATATTTTTCGCCACATCGAATGTGAAGGCCCGGGATACCTTGGTGAGGTACTGTCCCGGCTCGCCATTCCCAGCCAGATCATCGCCATCGACAGAGACGACCCGATCCCTGCGGGTATCGATAACTGCTCGGGTCTGGTGTTCATGGGCGGTCCGATGAGCGTTAACGACCCCCTTCCCTGGATCGTTCAGGAACTGGAGCTGATTCGCCAGGCGCACTCACAGGGAATACCGGTTCTGGGTCATTGCCTTGGCGGGCAACTCATCAGCAAGGCGCTTGGCGGCATCGTGAACGCCAATCCGGTCAGAGAAATCGGCTGGCATACCGTGCGCAAGCTGCACAGTGAAACTACGGAAAGCTGGCTGAGTGAACTGCCTTCGCGGATGGAACTCTTTCACTGGCACGGCGAAACGTTTTCAGTGCCCGACCATGCCGAAGCCATACTTGAAAGCGACCAATGCGCGCGGCAGGCGTTCGCCTCGGGCAATACCCTGGCACTGCAATGCCATGTGGAAATGACGGCTCCGATGGTGCGTGAATGGGCATCCCTGTACCGTCATGAGCTGGATGACCCCTCCCCCGCTGTGCAATCAGCCGGAACGATGACGAAGAATCTTGACGAGAAAATCGCCGGTGCACAGCAGGTCGCCGATCACCTCTACCTGCGCTGGCTGAGGCCACTGCTCGGTTGACAGGGTTAATGCCCCGCCGGCAATCAGACCAGCCAGCGCAAGGTCAACTGCAACAGACAGGCAGAAAACAACCCGGCCAGCAGATCATCCAGCATGATGCCGAATCCGCCAGGTACCCGGCGGTCACACCAGCGGATGGGCCAGGGTTTGAGGATGTCGAAGAAACGGAACAGCACAAATCCGGCGACTATCCAGACCAGACCTGGCGGAACGGCAACCATCGTCACCAGATACCCCACGATTTCATCCCACACAATGGCCGGATGATCGTGCACCCCGAGCTGACGGGCGGCATGGGCACATGCAGGCAGGCCAACCAGGAACAACAGTGCAACCACGGTCAGGTAGCCACCGAGCGACAAATCCCGCAGCAGGAGATACAGTGGGACCGCCACCAGCGTCCCCGCCGTACCGGGTGCGACTGGCGACAGCCCGCTGCCGAACCCGAAACCCAGGAACCCCAGAGGATGCCGTAACAGGCGGGGAGATACCTTGCCGGGCAGGGTCATGGCGTACTGCTGAAATGCTGGTACCCGATCACCGAAGGCCGATACGGAGAGCCATCATCCCGGTAACAGCGTATGCCCGGGGCGGCTTCCACGACGCCGATCCATCGGCAACCGCCGGGGATCCCGGCAAGCCGTGCTTCCATCTCGCCGCAGTATTTCTCCGCCACGGTGAAGCACAACTCATAGTCATCGCCGGCGCTCAGCGGCAATTCGTAGTACACCCCCCGCCGATCCGGATCCAGTACCTGCATAGCCTCAAGAAAGGCTTCCGAACGTGGCAGTGCATCGATTCGCAGTGAGGCGCCCAGCCGGTCGCCCTCCAGCAGATGGCCCAGATCGGCCAGCAGGCCATCGGATATATCAATCGCAGCGCTGGCATAGTCACGCAGTACCAACCCGGCCTCGATACGGGGCTCGGGAAAATCCAGCCGCGTCCGCAGCCAGCTGTCGCCCGGGTCAGTCATTCGCAGGGCCAGTCCGGCATCGCCGAGCGTGCCCGTTACGTAGATCCGCTCACCCGGACGCGCACCCTGCCGGCGCAGGGCCTTTCCAGGCGTTACAAAGCCGTGTGCCTGAACGGTGACGGCCAGCGGCCCGCGCGTGGTATCACCGCCGACAAGCTGCACGGCATAGCGATCGGCAAGCGCGAAAAATGCGTCGGAGAATGACGCCAGCCAGGTGGCATCGTTATCGGGCACGGTGAGCGCCAGCGTGGCCCAGGCGGGCTCGGCGCCCATCGCCGCCAGATCACTCAGGTTGACCGCCAGCGCTTTGTGACCGATACCGGCGGCGGTCGTTTCCAGGGGAAAATGCACGCCCGCAACCAGGGTATCCATGCAAACGGCAAGCACCCGGCCCGGCGGCACCTGCAACAGGGCCGCATCATCACCGATCCCCACCATGACGTCATCACGCGAAGAACGGTGACCGGCGAAATAGTGGCGAATGATGTCGAATTCGGATTCGGCCATGACTGGAACGGTCCGAAGGCACGCCGTATCTCAGCTGCCCGAAACCTGCTTGTCGATCCCTGAAAATTCGGACGGCCGCGATTTACGCGCCACATTGTCCAGCACGCCGTTTACAAAGGCATGCCCCTGCTCGGCCCCGAACTTCCTGGCCAGCGAAACCGCTTCGTTGATGCTGACGCGATACGGTATGTCATGCCGGAACAGCAGCTCATAGCAGGCCAGGCGGAGGATGGCACGTTCCACAGGGTCGAGCTGCTCGATCGGCCGGTCGATGGATTCGGAGATACGTGAATCTATGCTCTCGATATGGGCCTTGACGCCATTGAGAAGGTCGATGAAATAACCGCCGTCAGCATTCGTGAAATCCTCTGCCTCAAAAAACTGACGCTGGATCTCTGCCATATCCAGCCCGGACAGGTCCCATTGGTACAGGGCCTGCATGGCATAACGCCGTGCCCGGGTACGTGCCTGTGTGGAAAATTTCATCCCCCCTCACTCCGCGATCTCACGAGTCGAGGTTGCGCAACAGGCTGATCATCTCGATTGCCGACAGTGCCGCCTCGGCCCCCTTGTTACCAGCCTTGGTGCCGGCACGTTCGATCGCCTGCTCGATCGTATCCACGGTCAGTACGCCAAAGGCCACGGGAATATCGTATTTCATGGAAACCGTGGCCAGACCCTTGGTGCATTCTCCGGCCACGTATTCGAAATGCGGCGTGCCGCCGCGAATGACGGCGCCCAGCGCGATCAGGGCATCGAAGCGTTTGGACGCGGCCAGTCGTTGCGCCACGACAGGCATCTCAAAGGCGCCCGGCACCCTGACGATCTGCAGGTCGCGCTCATCGGCGCCATGCCGTTTCAGCGTATCCAGCGCGCCTGCGAGCAGGCTTTCGACGACGAACCCGTTGAAGCGGGATACCAGCAGGGCGATGCGCGCATCCCGTATCACCAGTTCACCTTCTTTGATTGCAATATCGTTCATGGTTTCCCCGCTACTAAGGTCATTCGAATCCTGTTCTTGCCTGACGCTCATCCCTAAACGCCGTTTTCACCGCAGAGGCGCAAAGGACGCAGAGAAATTCTTTAACGAAAACAAGCACTCCCTTTGCGCCTTTGCGGTGAGTTTATCGCACCCATCGCATCATTCACACGGAACGTATTCCACCACTTCCAGACCGAAGCCGGCGATACCATGCACGATCTTGGGTGCACTCAGCACACGCATCCTGCGCACCCCAAGATCGGCGATGATCTGCGCGCCCACGCCATAGGTGCGCAATTCCGCCGGCTCCCCTTTCCTCGGTGAGTCTGACTTGTCATCCGGTATATGATACTCCCTGATCTGCTGCAGCAGTTCATCCTGCTGTTCCCAGCGCAGGATAACGACCACCCCCCGGCCTTCGCGCGCGATGCATTGCAGCGCCTGGCGCAGCGACCAGTGGCGACCTCCCAACTGCGCTTCGACCAGGTCACTGAGGGTATTCTGCATATGCACACGCACCAGCGTGGCTTCGTCGGAAGCGACGTCACCCATGGTCAGCGCCAGATGAAGGGCGCCATCGATATGGTCGAGGTAGGCATGCAGCTGAAAAACACCGTGCTCGGTTGCCACCTCACATCCCGAGACGCGCTCCACGGTCTTCTCGTTCTCGATCCGGTAGCGGATCAGGGCCTCGATGGTACCGATCATGAGTCCGTGCTTTTTCGCATAGACCTCCAGGTCCGGACGCCGCGCCATGCTGCCGTCCTCGTTAAGAATCTCCACGATGACAGCGGCCGGTTCCAGGCCCGCTAGACGCGCCAGATCGCAGCCGGCCTCGGTATGCCCGGCCCGGCTTAGCACGCCGCCGGGCTGCGCCATGAGGGGGAAAATATGCCCGGGCTGAACGATATCCCCGGGAACGGCCTGCGGGCTGACAGCAGCCTGCACCGTGCGGGCGCGGTCGTGCGCCGAAATACCCGTCGTGACCCCTTCAGCCGCCTCGATGGACAGGGTGAAATTCGTCGAATGCAGCGACACGTTGCGGCGCACCATCAGCGGCAGTGCAAGCTGTTCGCAGCGCTCGCGCGTCAGCGTCAGGCAGATCAGGCCGCGTCCGTGGCTTGCCATGAAGTTGATGTCCTCCGGACGCACGTGCGTCGCCGCCATGACCAGGTCACCCTCGTTCTCGCGGTCTTCATCGTCCATCAGCACGACCATGCGACCGGCGGCGATCTCCGCGATCAGTTCTTCTGTACGATTGAGTGTCATGGTAACGCCCGTTTCCTGTGATGATGGCAATGATGAGAACATATTATCCACGAATGCGCAGCGCGCTTCAGCGATTGCCGTCCAGGAAACCACTCGCCGCAAGCATTTCCAGTGTGATGGCACCGTCGGCAGCCGGACGCGCCGCCTGATCCCCCAGCAACAGCCGCTCCAGGTAGCGCGCGACCAGATCGACCTCCAGGTTGACCTTGCTCCCCGCGCGGTAGCCGTTCATGGTGGTCTCGGCCAGGGTATGCGGCACGATGTTCAACTCGAACTCGGCGCCATTCACACCATTGACGGTGAGACTGATGCCGTCCACGCAGATCGAGCCCTTGGTGGCAATATATCGGGCCAGATCATCTGGCGCCCGGATCGTGAACTGCACCGAGCGGCTGTCCTCGCGCCGCGCGGTCACCGTGCCGATGCCATCCACATGGCCGCTTACAAGATGCCCGCCCAGGCGGGTGGCCAGTGTCAGCGCCTTCTCCAGATTGACGGGCGTTTTGACGACGAGCGACCCGAGGATGGTTCGCCTGAGGGTCTCACCCGAGACATCGGCGCGGAATCCACTGTCGCTCATTTCAACAACCGTCAGGCAGACACCGCTGACGGCGATGCTGTCGCCGATGGCAACATCGTCCATCGGCAATTTGCCGGTACTGATGCCGATACGCAGGTCCCCTACCCGGTTTTCCAGAGAGGCGACCGCGCCTACCGCCTGAATGATTCCTGTAAACATGCTTTTGAATAGGTCTATAAGCAGCAATTATTCAGCACTACATAAGCAGGTCTTATGCCGGGTAATACGCTAATCATGAATGCACCGTTCAGCCACAAATCTCATTAGAGTGGATCCTGATAAGGCAGCGTTCCTGGCCTCATTCCTATAGTTAGTGTTAGTGCATAAACAACATATTCACCGCAAAGACGCAAAGTACGCAGAGAAGTTCTTTATTGAAACACACAATGACTTTGCGTTCTTTCGGCAATTGCTCCCTGCATCGCCTAAAGCGCCTACTTTTGGTGCTCTAACTCCTGCACGGCCCAGGCCGGTTTCTCGACCGTTTCCCGGTCTCACCTTCTGGCCCAGGCCAGCTTCTCGACCGGTCCCGGTCTCACCTTCTCCATGCAGTCGTGCGTCTTTGCGGTGAGTTTAATTCATTATTGATGGACACTAGTTTATATCGCCTGCCATGTTCACGGTGATTCACCTCTTTACGGTAGCGGTAATGCGCCAGTCCCGGCCTACTGCGCGGATATCGCTGATGGACAACCCGATACGCTGCTCCATGCGCTCGAGCCCCGGCAAGCGGAACAAGCCGCGCGCTGCATCGCCCATCAGGTGGGGCGCCAGGTAGACCAGCAACTCATCGACCAGGCCCGCCGCAAGCAACGCGCCGGATAGTGTCGCACCCGCTTCCAGATGAACTTCATTGATCTCCATTCTTCCGAGGTAAGTCATGACGGCAGCCAAATCCAGCCGGCCGCTGTCCATCGGCAGGGTGACGACCGAGACAGCGCTGCCTTGCAGGCGGACCTCCCTCTCTCTAACCGGGATGCCGGTCAGGATAAGGGTTTCTCCCGGCAGGCCCAGCAGCCGCGCCCCGGGGGGGGTACGCAGACGGGTGTCCAGTATGACCCGCAGCGGCTGCCGCGGGGAGCCGGCTTCGCCTTCTCCCAGGCGTACCGTCAGCGACGGGTCATCCGCCAGCACAGTACCGACACCGGTCATGATGGCGGAACTGAGCGCGCGCCAGCGGTGCACATCACGACGTGCGTCCTCGCCGGTGATCCACCGGCTTTCTCCGCTCGCCATGGCCGTACGGCCGTCCAGGCTCATCGCCAGCTTGCAGCGCACCCAGGGTCGTCCCTGGCGCATGCGCATGACAAACCCCGGATTGAGCCGTTCCGCCTCCGCCGCCAGTACCCCCGAACACACCTCGATGCCGGCCGCCTGCAGGGTCTGAAACCCCGCGCCGCCGACCCGCGGATTCGGATCCTCCATCGCGGCGACCACCCGTCGCACGCCGGCGGCGATCAGCGCCTCGGTACAGGGTGGCGTACGCCCGTGATGGCAGCAGGGTTCCAGCGTCACGTAGGCGGTGGCGCCGGCCGCCCGTTCGCCGGCCGCGCGCAGCGCGTTGATCTCGGCATGCGGGCCGCCGGCGCGCACGTGCCACCCTTCGCCGACCACCTCCCCGTTCCTGACCAGTACGCAGCCCACGCGCGGATTCGGGTCGGTGGTATAACGACCCCGTGCGGCCAGCTCGAGAGCTCGTCCCATGTACTTGTGATCAGAAGCGGGATTCATATCGCCTGGCCACTAATCGGGTATCCGCACGCGCGTTCATGTTCGTCATCGGCCCACCGGGTGCCACCATCTTCAGTCTTCGGGGAGCAGCGATATCTGGTCTTTCTTCTCTTCCGCCGTGGGTTCGCTCTCCAGACGCTCGATTTCCTCCTGGAAGGCTTTGACATCCGCAAAGCTGCGGTATACCGAAGCGAAGCGCACATAGGCCACCTGGTCGAGCGCGCGCAATTCATGCATGACCCATTCGCCCAGCAGTCGTGAGGGCAGCTCGCGCTCGCCGCTCGCGCGCAGGCGGTGCTGGATACGGTTCATGGCGGCGTCCACGCTGTCGGCATCGACCGGGCGCTTTTCCAGCGAACGCATGATGCCGACCGCCAGCTTCTTCTCATCGAAGGGTTCCCGCGCACCATTGTTCTTGATGATGCGCGGCATGACCAGTTCCGCCGATTCGAACGTGGTGAAACGTTCCCCGCAGGCCAGACACTCGCGCCGCCGGCGCACCTGCGCGCCTTCACTGGCAAGCCGTGAGTCGATCACCTTGGTGTCCTGGGCGCGGCAAAACGGGCAGTACATGTTGAGGGATTTCCGAAGTGACTATTCCACGATCAGCCACCATAGACCGGGAAGCGTTTGCAGACAGCCAGCACCTTGCCGCGCACGGCTTCGATCATGGCCAGGTTGCCGACGTCGTCCAGGATGTCACAGATCCAGCCGGACAGCTCGCGCGCCTCGGGCTCCCGGAAGCCGCGCGTGGTGATGGCAGGCGTACCGATCCGGATGCCGCTGGTGACAAACGGCGACTGGGGATCGTTCGGCACGGCATTCTTGTTGACCGTGATATTGGCTGCGCCCAGCGCCGCGTCCGCCGCCTTGCCGGTGATGCCCTTGTCGATCAGGTCGACCAGGAACAGGTGGTCATCGGTGCGGCCGGACACGATCTTGTAGCCGCGCTGTATCATTACCTCGACCATCGCACGGGCATTGTCCAGCACCTGCTGCTGGTAGTCCCTGAAGGCCGGTTCCATCGCTTCCTTGAAGGCTACGGCCTTGGCAGCGATGACGTGCATCAGCGGCCCTCCCTGGGTCCCCGGGAACACCATGGAGTTCAGTTTCTTCTCGATGTCCGGGTTGGCGCGCGCCAGGATGATACCGCCGCGAGGTCCGCGCAGGGTCTTGTGCGTGGTGGAGGTGGTGACATCGGCGATCGACACCGGGTTGGGGTAAATCCCGGCCGCAATCAGACCTGCCACGTGCGCCATGTCGACGAACAGCAGGGCACCTACAGCATCGGCGATGTCACGGAAGCGCTGCCAGTCGACCTGCAATGAATAGGCGGAAAAGCCGGCCACGATCATCTTCGGCCGGTGTTCGCGGGCCAGCGCCTCCACCTGGTCGTAGTCGATTTCGCCCGTTTGCGGGTTCAGGCCGTACTGCACCGCATTGAAAATCTTGCCGGAGAAATTGACCTTGGCGCCGTGGGTCAGATGTCCGCCGTCGGCCAGGCTCATGCCGAGAATGGTGTCGCCGGGCTGCAGCAGGGCGAAATACACCGCGGCGTTGGCCTGGGAGCCGGAATGCGGCTGAACGTTTGCATAGGCCGCGCCGAACAGCTGCTTGACGCGATCGATAGCCAGCTGCTCGGCCACGTCGACGAATTCGCAGCCACCGTAATAGCGCTTGCCGGGATAACCCTCGGCGTATTTATTGGTCAGCACCGAACCCTGAGCCTCCAGCACGCGCGGGCTGGCGTAGTTCTCCGAGGCGATCAGCTCGATGTGTTCCTCCTGGCGACGGCTTTCGCCCTTCAGGGCGTTCCAGAGTTCCTCATCGTAGCCGGCAATGCGCATCTGTTTGTCGAACATGTCAGACGATCCTGCAGTAAGTTTTAGAAATCAGGGAAAAACCGGAATTCCGGCGAGCCGGAAATGATAGCCGATTCGAGCCGGGCTGTGCTAACCGGGTGAGGTTAAAAAAATCCCCCAATTATCCCGGGCTCGGTCAATTCTCGATTAGCGCTTCCAGCACCGCCGACCATGCCAGCGCCAGGTTCCGGCGATTGTACCCCCCGCCCCCCATCGCCAGCAGGCGACCGCTGCAGTGGCGTTCGGCCAGCCGGCACAAGCCGGCCGCGGCATGCCGGTGCGCCTCCGGCGTGTAGGCCAGATGGGTAATGGGGTCGCCGGCAATGCTGTCGGCACCGCACTGGAACAGGATGAATTCCGGCCGGAATTTCTCCACAAGACTCTCGACCCGCTGCCACGCTGCGTAGAAAGCATCGTCTCCGGCCGACGGCGGCATGGGGATATTGAGTTTGGTTCCCCGCGCCGCGCCCTGTCCGGTTTCCTCCGCCGCACCGGTGCCAGGATAGAGGAAACGGCCATCCTCATGCAGATCGGCAATCATCAACTCCGGGTCGTCCTCGAACGCATAGAAGACCCCGTCACCATGGTGGGCATCGATATCCACGTAGGCGATGCGCCGCAGGCCGTACACCTGTCGCAGCGTCTCGATGGCGATGCCGCAATCATTGAACACGCAGAAACCCGCCGCACTGTCGCGCCGCGCATGGTGCAAACCGGCAATCGGCACGAAGGCATGCCGGCACTCGTCCGCCTGCAGGCGCTTCACGGCATCGAGCACGCTACCGACGACATAACAGGCGGCTTCATAGACCCCTGGAAAAGCGGGGGTATCGCCCAGATCGAGGTAACCTGTCCCGCTTTGCGACTGGCGGATAACCCTATCAACGTATTCCCGGGTGTGGAACCGTTCGAGGCTGTCCCGGTCGGCTGAAACCGGCGCGCAGCGCGCCACACGGGCATCAAGACCCGCCGCCTGCGCCTGTTTCCAGAACGCATCCAGCCGGTCGGGTCCGAACGGATGACCCTGACCGAAACCGTAGCGGGCCAGTTCATCGCCGATGTACACACAGGTGTCAGTAGACATGCGCCAAGTCTACCGCATGCCGGGGAAGGAGGGTGGATCGCCATACCCATCGATGAAAAAA
>Ga0210073_1000046_pt1 | contig 22865 bp, 26 predicted proteins | sample Browns_ThreeSqC__2_FD_184853 | JGI IMG/M metagenome (GOLD analysis project Ga0210073, IMG submission 184853) | Wetland microbial communities from San Francisco Bay, California, USA, that impact long-term carbon sequestration - Browns_ThreeSqC_D2... | ecosystem: Environmental > Aquatic > Marine >...
GCTCCCAGGCCGTATAGGAGAGCTTCCAGCGGTGACTGCCCTGTGGCGGCGTCGATCTCGGCGACATCCTCGTGGCGGAGGAAGGGGGCCAGGTCCCGGGCGTCCTGGGGGGACGCCAGGCAGACGACTAGATGACTGGGGCTCGTTGGTGCTGGAGCACTTCCCACCGACCCGCCTGGACGCGGCTGGGGAAGGGGGTGATGTTCTTGAGGGTGCAGGAGAGCTCCGTGGAGAGGGCGATGACCCCGAAGGCGGCGGGACCGGTGAACGTGTTGAGCTGACCCATGCCGAGGAGGCCAGTACCGAGGCCGGCTGCGCTGAACTCCTCGCTCGTCGCGGTCCGCAGGGACCGGGCGATCTCGACCCGCAGGATGGCGGTGTCCGCCAGGTAGAGGGTCAGGCGGTGGACGTTGACGGGGTGAGACAGGCGGGGCAGGAGGCTTCCGGACTGGAGTGAGTCGCGCACGACCGGCTGCGAGAGGGTCACGGCCAGGTCGAAGCGCTCGCCCCCGAACAGGGGCACGGCGGTCATGTCCCCGGACACTACGATGGTCGTGGCGGTCTGGGACACGATGGGGACCAGGAGCCCACTCGTAGCATCCACGACCTGCATCGTGACACCGGCCGGGATGGTGTAGGGCAGGGTGAGCGTGGTCTCATCCGGGCCGCCGGCGTAGGCCCGGGTCAACTGATCTTGGTCCAGGCGCCGATCCAGGCTGGTGATCGGCAGGCCGCTCGCCTCGAATAGCTCGGTGCCGGTGGGCTGCTCCTCCAGGAACCAGCCCTCGGCCCGCTCCACGACCAGGCGCAGGACCTCGTCGAAGAAGGCGAGGCCGCGGACCAGGGCGTCGGCGTGCAGCGTCCAGCGGTGGAGGGCGCTCTGCAGCCGCTCCTCTCGCTCGTCCAGGAGGGTCTGGTGCAAATAGATGATGGTCGGGTCGTCGGCGCGGATCGCGGTGAGCCCGGTCAGGCTGGAGTGTACCAGCTCCCGGGCCGCCCCGGCGATGTAGCGGGGCGCTTGCAGGGTGAGCTCCTCGAACTTAGGAGTGATGTCATCGCCTTTCCGACTGGTCTCCACCAGGCCCGTGTTGCCGGAGTCAGTCCGGGCGAAGACCACGCCGCGGCTGGTGTCGGCAGGGCGAACGGAGGCGAGGAAGTCGAAGGCCCGCAGCGGGGTCAACTGAGCGGTGGACGGCGTGAGGGCGGGCTCGGCGATGAGCTGGAACTGACGCCGGTCGCTGCTGACGATCAAGTCGTCGGCAGTGGCCACGGCGGTCAGGAGCTTGTCCGCCTGGGTGAGAGAGGTGAGCTCGATGGGGTCCGTGTCGGGGAGGTCCCGGACGGTGGTCCGCCAGAAGTTCAGGATCTCGCCGGCCTCGCTGAGGATCAGCTTGTCGCCAGACAGGAAGCCCAGGCGCCCTCGGAACAGGAACAGGTCGTTGATCTTGGCGCCGACGAAGCCGGGGTCCGGGTTGGTCGTCGTGTCTCCCACCAGGCGGTCGTCCCAGTCGACGGCGGACACGTCGAAGTAGATCGCGTTGGGGATGCCGGTGATCGTCCCGGCGGCGTTGTCCTGCCGGCGGGTCAGCACCTGGGGCAGCGTCGCGGCGGACAGGAGAAACGGGATGCCCGGGGCGAGCGTCTCCTCCCAGAACCCATCCTCGAAGGCGAAGGGGTTGGTGAGGACGAACTTGGCGTAGAAGTCGTTGGTGGGCGAGTTGTCCTGGCCCACGATCTTGACGAGGGTGGAGTTGTTCCCGAACTGGAGCGGCAGATCGGTGAACCGGGTCACCCGACCCCCGTTCGTCCGGAAGGCGATCATCTGCTCGTCGCCCTGCCCGTCCGTGGCGGCGATGGACCCGAGAGTCTTCGTGCCGTTCGTGATGAGGAAAGTCGACCCGATGTTGGAGCCGGCCGTGTACAGGCCGCCCCCGGCGTTGATGGCCGCGACCAGCCCGGTGACGGTGTCGACGGTGTCATCAGTCCCGCCCGCCGCCGTCGTGAACGAATACGGCGTCGACGTTCCGTCGGTCGCCCGGAGCGTCAGCTTGTAGATCGTGTTCGGCGTGGCCTCCTTGACGAACACGCCGCCCGTGATGCCACCACCGGGGCCGGCCGGGCTCGTCCCGCTCGTCGCCCCCACCGTCTGCTCCGTGTTGAGCAGGTAGGTGCTGTCGGCGATGGTGAGGGCCCGGAACAGGTCGGGCCGGTCGTGGACGTAGGCCGGGACCGTGTCGGTGAGCGTGATGGGCCCGAGGCTCGGGATGATCGCGCCACGGATGTCGTGGCAGCGACAGCCGAACAGGAGGAGGCGCTTGTTCTCGGGGTTCGCGCCGGTCGTGTGGAACCGGATCTTCAACCGCCGGGTCGTGCCGACGATGGGCAAGACAGTCCCGGAGAAGGTGTCCGAGAAGTAGATCGTGCAGCGGTACCAGCCGTGGCCGACACTCTCGACGGTCGCGGCATAGACGTTCCCGGGTACGGTCGAGTCGACTGTCCCGCCGAAACCATCGGGCACGCGGAAGGCGGCGAGGGTGATGACTCCGTCCGCGCCCACGGCGAACCGGGCCCCGTAGGTTTCCGGCGCCGTCGTCACCAGGGTCAGCTCGAAGTCGCTGATGGCGCTGGAGCTCTTCTTGGCGTAGACCGACAGGGCGGTCAGCTTCGCGAAGGTGCCGAAGTCCTGGTAGATGTCGCTGACGGTCGCGGCGGCGCCGTTGCCGACCTCGGCGACCGTGTCGGCGTTGACCGTGACCAGGCTCTCGCGCCGGCCGAAGTTGAACGGGCCGCGCCCGGCCACGTAGGACGTGACGCTGTTGCCGGCGACCGAGAGCCAGTCCCCGGCCCCGATGACGAAGTCCTCGTCCTGGTCGACCACGCCCCCCGAGGTGCGGGGGTCGAGGTAGTTGATCGGGGTGCCGGTACCGATCCGTCCACGGCCGGCGTTCGTGGACGTGCCGTTGACCTTGACCTGGAACTCGGTCCCGTCCTCGGCGCTGAACACGCGCACTCGGCGCTCGCCGGCCAGGACCAGGTAGCGCTCGACGGGGTCCCGGTTGATCCAGTGGGCCAGGCGTACGCTCTCCAGGCCGGGGAGGAGGCGGGCCAGGTGGCGGGTGCCGGGTCGCTTGGTTAGGCCGTTGACCGGGTGGAGGAGCGCGTTGTCGACGGCCTCGACCTGCCCCGGCTGGCGGCCGGCGGGCGGCTGCTGGCTCACGCCGCCGAGCAGGTGGGGGATCGCGACCTCGATCAGGGGCATCGGCTAGAATCCGCCCATCCGGTCGAGGGGACTGCGGCGCCGGGTGAACTGGCGCACGCCGGGGGCGTTCAGGGCGTTGGCGTCACTCGTGTCGAGCTCCTCCCGCTGCAGGACCTGGAGGGCGCGGGCCTCGTCATCGGTGCTGAAGCGGTAGAGCGACGGGTCCCCGATCAGGCGGGCTTGGACGTTGCGCCCGGCCCGGACCGTGACGTAGTGGCGGAAGCTGTCGGGCGTGGCGTCGAAGTCGAGCAGGCGAACTAGATCGACCCGGATCTCGCTGTGGTTCGAGAAGTCGAAGGGGTCGGCGTTGCGCGAGTCGGCGTTCTTGTCGTAGAGGCAGCGGCCGTCTACGGGGTGGCGGCGGATGATGATGTCCGCGCCCCAACTGCTGCGGAATCCGCCGCGAGTGGCGTTGTCGGCGCGGGATACATCGTCGGTCACGGGCACCCGGTTGGAGGCGTTCTTGAGTAGCTTGACGCTGCGTTCCGTATTGAAGTAGAACCCAAGATTCTGTACGAGTCGGGAGACGTACCGAAGTTCCGCCAAGGCAAGAGTGGCTTCCGGCGTGAGATCGGCGGCGAGCAGTGAGTTCACGGGCATCCGCGAAAGCATGGATAGCACGTAATTCACGCTCTCCAGTTCAGTCAGGACAGAGGCCATGTTGGAGATAGTGTAGCGCGCAGAAGGAGGGAGCCCCTCCCCCGCCGCTGCAACGGCGAGAGAGGGGATCCGGGGGGACTAGGCGTCAGTGACCTCGATGCAGGCCTCGGGGCGGAGCCACGAGATGCCGCACAGCTTCTTGGCAACCATGAGCGTCGACTGGTAGCCGATGTCGTAGTCGCTCTCCAGGGTCAGGCCCAGGCGCTCGACGTAGCCGATCCCGGCCTCATGCCAGGCGAGGGCGACGGTCTTGTCGTAGGCACCCGCCACGACCGCGGCGCCGCCGTTGGCGGCTGCGGGCGCGGACGAGCCGCCGTAGACGTTGAGCGCGCCGGTGCGGTTGGACGCGCCCGACTGCTCGCCCGACAGGCCGGCGGTGTTGTCCGCCGAACGCAGCCGAGCCGAGACGTGAAGCTGGAACCCGGCGACCTTGAACACGGAGCCATCGGCGAAGTCGCCGTTGACGCCCTGAACCCAGTCGCGGTTGATGAGGTCCGTCTGCTGGGCCAGGTTCGACATGCACTCGGGAGTGATGGCGACATGCCGGCCAAGGGCGGGGACGAATCTAGAATCGAACAGACGCTTGAGGGCAAACAGGGACGCCGCGGCGCTCGCGCCGTTGCTGTTCCAGTCCGCGTCGAGGAAGCGGATACCGGCGCGACTGTTGTTCACGCCGTCACCGCTGGAGATGAGTTCCGCCGAGCGGGCGCCGTTGGCGACCATCAGCAGGCTCCGGATGTCGAACTCCTCGGCGACGCCCTTGCCGAGTTCGGCCGCATGGCCGGCCCGGACGTCGTACTGCGCGCGGAGTTCGTCGAACTCGGTGATCGCCGTGGCCGAGATGATCGGGCCATCGAGGAACACTTCCTTTTCGTTGGATTTGATCTGCTGGTTGTAGACCGAATCCTGCCAAATGTTCGTAATCACGCCGGTACCGCCGGGCAGCAGACCCGTGGCCTTGGCGCGGCCGGTGACGAGGAACTGCGCGCTCTTCGCCCCACGAGGCGCCTCACGGCGCATCATGTAGGGCTTCATTACGTTGTATTCGTCGAAGGCGACGAGGACTTCGTTGATGAAGAGCTTGAGGAAGAGAGCACTTGCGTCCGACTCGGGCGTGAAGTCGTTGTTGATCGCGCCCGGTCGAGAGAGGATGGCATCATCCACCATGGGAGGCCTCCTTGGGTTGCCGGCCGTCTCGCGGCTCGCTTATCAGGCGGCCCGTATGACGGGAGCTCGGCGTGGGGTCAGTGTCGGTTGGGGGCCGACATGCGCACTCCTCGGCTCGGGTCGGTCGCGCGGTTATCCCCCGTGGGGGGCCGGGGACCCTCGTGTCGGATCTGGCTGTCGTACCGGGGAGCCCCCCGGCGGGGTATACGTCGGCATTCGCTATGCGCGAACACCGAATGGATGGGGGCCGAGGGCGGGCTTGCACCGCCAACCTCATCCCTTTGTATCGGGAGGCTCTGCGTCGCCCGCGAGGGCGCCCCGCGGGTTGCGGGTTCGAGCTACTCGGCCAATCGACGCCGCGAGGCGGGAGTCGAACCCGCATCCGGGGTGCATGGGCCCCGTACTGCCACTTGTACGACTCGCGAGCGCCAGTCCCCTACTTCAAGCGACCGTGTTTCGCGGTCGTCCGGCGCCGGGGCTGCAGGCGCCATGCGGGCTATTCGGCGTTGCCGCCGCACACTGGGTCACTCCACGTTCCCAATCCGCACTACTTCCAGATAGCTGCCCGGGCGGATGGTCCCGGTGGCGCCGGCGGTCTGCCAGGCGACGTGCAGCTCCAGGGCGCGGGCGGTCGTCACGGTCAGGTACTGGACCGTGTGGAAGTGCGAACTGGAGGCGGACAGGAGGACAGCGCCGTGGACGTTCTCGTACTCGACGTCAACCGCCGCGGCGGCGGCCGTGGTGAGGGCAACGTGATAGTCGGAGTCGGTGCCCGCCTCGACCAGGAGAAGGCTGACCTCGACGCGGTATACGCCCGGCTCCAGGAGGATCCGGTCGTTCGTGTCGTCCAGGCTGACATCGCCGCCTGTCAGGCCGAGCCCGAAGGGCTGCATCGCCTTCGCCGACTGAGCGGCCGACAACGGGATCTTCGTACCCACAACAGGGAACGTACCACCGGCCGCAGCGACCGTAGGGGCGACGGCGGCGCTAAAGGCGTGCCTGAGCTGAGTTTGATACGCGGAGTCGTTGACGAAACGCTGACGTTGCTTGCCCATGGGATACTAGGAGGGTTGGACGGGTTGAGACGGGGGATGGAGGCGGGTGCGGACGAGCTCCGCCACAGCGGCGGCCTCCTCGCTCCCAAGGATGTGCTTGTTGTCGACCTTGCGGATGCCAAGGTAGCCGAGGGCCAGAGTGCTGGCCATCGTGCCGACGGTGCCGAGGATAGCGCCCCATTGGATGCCGGGGTGGGCCGCGGCGATCTGGCCACCCACGGCCTGGGACTGCGCCTCGGAGATGATACCGGCCTCGACGCTATTCTCCAGGCCTTGCGTGACCTGCTCGACGGAGTAGACGCCGGGCGGCGCGCTCGCGCAGCCGGGGAGAAACAGCATCGCCAGGGAGAGGGCCACGGCGTAGAAAAGGACGAGATAGGCGAATCGGCGCATGGTCAGTTGCGAGCGATGGATTTGGCGGTCCAGGAGTGGGACTCGTCGAGGGCCTCCAGGGCCTTGTCGCGCTCCCAGGAGGGCGGGCAGAGGGAGGCGATGTGGCGCGCGAGGAGGCGCATCCCGTCCCGGAGGGAGACAATCCTCGCCACCTGGTCGTCGGTCAGCTTCACGGAGCTGGGCCCGAATCTGTGGTCGATCATGCTGTCCAGGACAGGATCGCTGAAATCGTCATGCGCCACGGCCACTACCGGATCAGCCCCATCTTCTGGGCCACGCGGAGCCGGTCCTCGACCTGGGCCCGGTAGGCCGGCTCCTCGCGGTAGCGCTTGTCGCGCATGGCGGCGTGGAGCTCGTGCTCGGACTGGAAGGGGATGACGCCGCCGTGGTCGTTCTGCGGGCGGCGGCCGGCGATGATGCGGGGGGCCCGACCGACCTCTGCCTCGTACTTGGCGGCCAGGCCGTCGATGGCCAGGCGGGCCTTGACCTCGTCCCCGGAGTACACGAGGCTGTTGAACGCCTCGCGCTCGGCGGGCTGCAGGTGCCCGCGTGCCCAGTCGGTGAGTTCGCGGACCGCAGCCTCGCCACCCAGGCGCTGGGTCGCGATGGAGCGGGCCTGCTGGTCCTGGTGGTGGAGGAAGGCCAGTTGCTGGTCGATGTAGCCGTCCGGGAGGCCCGTGCGCTGCGTGAACTCCTGGCGCGTCTTGTCGCTGACGGCCCCGGTGGAGGCGAATTCCTGGGTCATGCGGGCGATGATGTCGCCGGCGCTGGGCGCCGTCGTGGGTGCCGCGGGGTCTGCCGGGCTCACGGGCGCGACCGAGCTCGCGGGTGCGACCGGCATCGCCGGGGCCGCGGGGGCCTGGCTGATGACGCCGAGGCGGCGTTCCAGTTCGCCGTACGCGCGACTGAGGTCCTCGGGGCTCTTGAACTTCTCGGGCAGCCAGGCGGGGCGCGGGTCGCCTCCGGCGCCCGCGGGGGCGGGGGTGGCCTCGATGCGGGTGACCTTATCGCCCGGCTGGGGCGACTCGACCACGCCGATGTCGGGCGTGGCGGGCGCGGGCGCCGGGGCGGGACTGTCGTTCGCCACTGCTTTCGATACGCTCATGCTGGTGCGGGTGCTTCAGGGTTGAGGCCGAGGCGCTGGGCGACCCCCGGCCCGATGGCGTTGACGACCTGCGGCCCGACGCGCTGGGCGAGGGCCATGGCCTGGGCCTGCTGCGCGGCCTGCTGGATCTCCTCCTCGGTGCGGAGGAGACCGTTCGTGTCAACTCCGGCGGCGGCGAAGATCGCTCCGAGGAAGGTACGGACGTTGATATTCTGGACGAACTGCTCAGGACCCACGACGGCCTGGGCAGTCTGCGCCGCCACGGTCAGGCGGGTGAGCTCCTGGCCTCGGCCGAGGGCCTCGATGCCCGTGACGATGGCGGGGCGGACGGCGCGGGAGGGCAGGCGCTTGATCTTGCCCTGGCGCACCATGCGCTCCATGAACATGCGGACCAGCGGCAGCTGGAGCTCCTGGGAGAGCACGCTGAAGACGCCCCCGAGGGTGCCCTCCAGCTCCTGGGCCACGTAGCGGATCTCCTCGGCAGTGACTCGCTCGGCCTGACGCTGGACGGTCGCGTGCAGGAGGAAGGCCCGCTGGAGACGATCCTCGATGCGGTTGGAGGCGGCGAGCACGACCTGCAGGTCCCCGCCCTTGTTGATCGGGGGGTAGGTCACGTCGGTCGGGCGGCCGACCACGTAGGCCCCGTTCGGGGCGTTGTTCAGGTCGTCGGCGGTCGCGGCCCCGGCGGGGTCGACCAGGCCGACCAGGCGGCTCAGGATCGCGGCGGCCTCCACGATGGCGCGCGTGAGGCCCTCCAGGGAGACCAGGTCGCCGATGACCTCCTCGACCATCCCGCGGCCGTAGTCCTCGCCGTCGATGGCGGCGTAGCGCAGGACGCGCCAGGGGAGTAGCTCCTCGCGGTAGCTGCCGACGGAGCCCGGGACCAGGGCGCCGTCATGCATCTCCTGCCGGACGTGGTAGCGGCTGCTCTCCTCGTCCCACTCCACGCAGGTGTATATGGAGACGGAGGGCCGGGCGTCGGAGCGGTGGAACGGCGTCCCGACGTCGCCCAGGTCCATGGCCGGCACGGGCGGTTGGGGCACGCTGGCCGGCACGTACTCGGGGTCCAGGGGCTCTCGGATCACCAGGCACAGCAGCTTGCCGAGGGGATCCCGGCGGGCCACGTACTGGTCCAGCGGGACCACGCGGGCGGCCCCGTCGGGCTGGACGTGGAAGGTGACGTTGCCCGCGACCAGGAGGTGCTTCAGCGCCTCGAACAGCTTGACGCGGAGGGCCAGGACCTCGAACTCGGAGGCGATGGCCCGCTCCATGGCGGCCAGTCCCTCCTCGACCTCCGTGGACACCTTGGGGCCCGAGCTGCGGATCGCCTCGGGGTCGCTGGGGACCAGGCGGAACCACGGCTGGGGGACCGAGAACAGGGACATCAGCAGCTTGCTCGCCAGGTTGGTGACCCCGGCGGCCCCGACTCCCTGGTAGGGGGTGGGGAGCTCCGAGCTCGGTCCGTGTCCCAGGGGCGGGACCAGGCTCGGGATGGTCAGCAGGGAGGCGTTCCGGGCCCGGCGGAGGAACTGCTCCCGGACCTGGTGCCAGCGGTTGTAGCGCGAGGCGGCCGTCCCGACCGGCCCGCCGGAGACCGCGCCGGGCTCGCTATAGGCCAATGCGGTCCACCAGCGGCCGGCGCTGCTGCTCCAGCTGGGTCGGCTTACCGGCCAGGCGGCGACGGGCCTCCGGCTCCAGGATGTCCGTCGCCGTCTGGGGAGGCGGCGCCGGCGGGGTCAGGGCGTACGGGTTGGGCCCGCCCTGGGTCTTGGTGAACCCGGACTGGCCGCCGGTGGTGGATCCGATGCACATTGGCTATGACGTGGGACGCGGAGACGTGGGCCGGGACTGGGCGTCGAGGTGGTGGCGCAGGAAGGCCACGACTTCTCGGGCTCCCCTCTGGCGCATGAGGTCCAGGGCTATGGCCTCGGCCCCGGCCCCGGTGACCGTAGGGAACCGGTCCGGGTAGACGGCCTCCAGATACTCGACCAAGGCGAGCGAGATGGACGGAGGGCCCCTGGTGAGGTCGATGCGGTCGCTCATTATGTGGCGTGGCGAAGCTGCTTGAGCTCGCGCTGGGTGCGGGCACGGAGTTCGCGGTCGTGGTCGGTCAGGCGGCGCCGGCCGCCCACTGGCGTTAGGGCGAGTATGAGCTCCACCTGGGGACGCTTCTCGTATATATACGGTAAGGCTACGGCTAGGGCGGAGCGGGCGGCGGGGCCGGTTAGGCCGAGCTGGAATCTGGTCTTCTTCTGCCCCGGGACCACCTGGAGGCGCCGGACCGTCCCGCCGAGCCGGCGCTGGAGGAGTTCCAAGGTTGGGCGATGGGTGGAGGTGACCTGGATCCGGGCGGTCCCATCCCATCCGACGTAGCCTTCGGAGTCCAGGACCGCCCCCCACCATACCGGGAACTCATCTTCGGTGAGATCCATGGCGGTAGGCGGCGGGGGGGTGGGGGTTCTAGGGGGAGGGGCAGGATTTCGGCGGTGGCTGTCACCAGTTACGGAACGAAGGCTGCCCCGGCCTTCCAACGCCAGTCGTGGCTCGATGCCCGGATCAAGGATCCGGGGATCTTGGGCTCGTAATAGAAGACCTGGAGCCCGACCACGTCGGCGACGTGGCGCTCTAGACAGGCACCGTGGCTACGGTTCCAGTCGTCCAGCAGCACGACGGCCTGCTGCTGCATGAGGGCGGGCAAGTCCCGCTGCATACAGGCCAGGATGCCGAGATCGTCGGCCTGCGCGTCGGCCTCGATCGGGCTCCAGACCTCGTGGCCGAGGCCGCGCAGCCGGACCGTGGCCTCGACGAAGGCCGAGGCGTTGTTGTCGGGATAGCCGCGCATCGGTCCTGCCAGGTAGATCCTCATGAGCGTTCCGCCTCGATCTCCCGCTGGAGCAAAGCCAGCGCCCGCCAGGCCACCTTCGCACTGTGCCGGACCCCGTCCGTGTCCCGCTTGCCTCGGTCGATCAGGTGGCGAAGGAGGGCGTCTGGCTCGTCGGTCGACTTGTCCTTCGCCCAGTGCAGCGGCTGCCCCGGATTGTGCTGGTCGTTCCCGATCCGGCTGAGCTCGGCCACGGCGAGCAGGGCGTCCGGGAAGTAGTCCAGGCAGCCGGTGCAGAGCGGCAGAGACTTGCGGGCCTTCGCGTCGGTCGATACCCGCGGCTGGTTGAAGTTGGCCGAGCTCACGTCGGGGGTGTCCACAGCTTGATCTCCTGGGTCTTGCGGTTGTAGTAGCCCTGGCGCAACACGAATGCCAGGCGGGCTTGGAGGAGGGCATCATCGCGGGTCAAGTTCTTCAACTCGAAGGCGTCCACGATGCGCTCCCAGACGTCCTCTTCGTCGCCGTCCTGGCCGAGGAGGATCTTCGCCGCCTTCACAGGCCCGCACCCGGGCAGACCAGGATAGCCGTCCGTCCGGTCTCCGGTCAAGGTCTGAGTCAGGTGGAATAGGACGCCCTGCTCGGGCGTGACCTCGATGAGCTCGTCCGTATCCGGGTTGTAGTGCCAACCTGGAATTTGCTGGAGGTCTTTGTCGATAGTGACGATGACCTTCCCCTCGGTAGGTTCCTTGGTGGCGAGCAGGCCCAGGATGTCGTCGCCCTCCAGGCGGGGGGCGCGGTGGACCTTGGCGTGGGCGACCATGTTCGCTTCGAGCTCGGCGAAGCCGGGCGGGCGCAAGTAGGCCGCGCGGTGGCACTTGTACGATGGGGCCAGGTCCTTGCGGAAGTTCGCGGCCCGGTCGCCCAGGGCCAACTGCATGTTCGTGCAGTCCAGGCGCTGGCGGATCTTCGTGAACTCGTGCCGCAGCCACCCGCCGGCGGCGCGGACGTTCATGGTCCAGGTCGTCTCATCGCCGAAGGTGACCTTCGCGCCGTTGACGGCGCAGGCGCGGTGCAGGTAGATGTCGGCGTCGACGAGGATGGTCGTGAACTTCATGCGCGGTCCTTGCATACGGCCAGCCGAGCTCGCGCCGTCTCTAGGTCCTTCGCCAAATCGCGCACCTTGCGGCCCCAGTAGTGGACCGACCACGCCATGTCGCGGCGTTTGCTTGCAAGATTCGCGATCGCGCGGGCCTTCTCCTCCTCAGCGCGCTGGGCGTTCTCGGCGTCGCACGCGCGTTGGCATTCCTCGTGCGAACGGAAGAGTCGTGTCGCCTCGCAATACGAGCACGACAGTGCGTCGTCTCTGTAGCGGATCACATCGCCGTTGACATCGACGCGCGCACACAGGAAGCGCTCAGGTCGGTGTTCGAATCGTGTACGCTTCACGCGACCTGAGGGCGGGTCAGACCCGAGCGAGCAGCACGCGCAGGCGATGAACACTTGTTCGCCGTTGCCCTGAACCAATGTAAGTGCCTTGGTTCCGGCGCACTCGGGACAGACGAGATACTCCTCGACGTGACCATTACCGCAGCGCCACACGATCTCGCCGATCGCGAACGGGATGGGCAGTGAGGCACTCATGTCTTGATGCTCCAATTGTACCCCACACTGACGTGCGCGGCAAGCGGAACCCGCAGCGTGTAGCGCTCGCCGGCCTGCACGATGGCCTCGGCCAGGGCTGCACCGCAGATGGCGCCCTCACCCTCGCGGACCTCGCACACGATCTCATCATGGACGAAGGCTACCATGGTCCCGGCAGTCCAGGGATGCGCGTCCACGATCGCCCGCTTCATGAGGATGGCCCCGGTTCCCTGGACCAGGGTGTTCAGGGCGGCGTGCTTGGCACGGACCCAGGCCCGGCGCCCGTCGGGCAGGCGCAGCCACCCGCGCGACACGGCGTCGGCGGTCACGGCGCGCACCAGTTTGCCCAGGCCCGGCAGGCCGCCCAGGATCGCATTCCTGACCTGCCTGCCCATCGAGGGCCGGCCGATGATGCGGCCCACCTTATCGTCCTGGGCGCCGTAGCAGATGCCGTAGAAGACCTGCTTCGCGACCACGCGCGGCACGTCCAGGCCCGAGGCCCGCTTGATCGACTCCTGGTTCCGCGCGTGGACGTCGCCCTCCAGGAGCACCTTGGCGAGGTCGCCCCCGTCGAAGCGGGCGGCGTAGTGTCCCATGATGCGGGCCTCCAGGCCCGAGGCGTCCACGATGACCAGCTGATGGCCGGGGGCGGCGACCCAACAGGCGCGCATCTCGGAGCCGGCCTCGACGTTGCCGAGGTTGGGGCGGGAGTGCGTGCAACGGCTGGTCACGGCGGCATTGTGCGTGACCCGACCCCGCACCCGGCCGTCCGGGCTGACCAGCTTGAGCCAGGCGGTCTTGCCCTCGGCGATGGTCCCCAGGCGCTTCTGAATGAGCAGGCGCTCATGGATCAGCTTCGCCTCCGGGTAGGGCAGGGTGGACATGACGGCCTCGTCGACCTGCGGCTGCCCGGTGGGCGTGTAGACCCGGGGCTTCCACCCGTACTTCGCCGTCAGGGCGCGAGCGACGTGGGCCCGGCTGTTCGGGTTGAACGTGGTGATCCGCGTCTTCCGGATCTGCCGCTTCGGGGTGACGTACTCGTCCTCGAAGTCGGGGAAGGCCGCGCGGAGGGCGGCCGTGAGCTCCGCCCGGCGGGCGGACTGGGCGGCCACGATGGCCGTGGCCCGCTCCTGGTCCAGTCGGAAGCCCCGACTCGTCATGCCCTCGATCAGCGGGGCGAAGGCCTGCTCCAGCTCGATCTGCTCGGTGGTGGGCTGGTGGGCCTGGATGCGGCGGACGAGCAGGTCCAGCACGACCACGTCCTGCGCGCAGTAATCGAGCATCTCTGGCGTTAAGTGGGCCCAGCTGGCGGGTTTGTCGCCCTTCTGGTCCCGGAGCCGGTGGCCCCACGCCTCCAGGCTGTGCCTGCCGACCATCCCCTTGGGGCGTGTCTTGCCCCGCTTGATGTCGGCGGCGTCTAGGTCGGCCAGGTGCTCGTCGGGCCAGATGGTTCGGCCGATGATGAGGCTGTCCCGCAGCCGGCCGCGCGGCTCGTAGCCGGGGTACACCTTGCGCAGGGCCGGCTCGTCGAAGGCCTGGCCGTTGTGTGCCCACCGCTCCTCGGCGGCCTCCAGGATGGCCAGGCCGTCGTGCATGGATCCGTCGCGCGGGGCGAGCTCGGGCTGGTCGTGATAGCGGCGGACGGCCGGGTCGCCCGGACTCACCAGGCACAAGCAGTGGATCCTGTCGAGTTCGTGGAGCAGCCCGTTCGTCTCCGTGTCGTAGGCCAGCCAGGTCACGACGCGGTCTCCGGCTCGAACAGGGTGACCTCGCGGTACGTCCCCGTCTCCTGTCCCCACTCCAGCGCGCCGGCCGGGCCGGTCAGGCCGACGGGCCGGTTCTTGAGGACGTGCAGGTCGAGCATGTTCTCGCCCTTCGACTGCTCCCGCCCAGCGGCGATCACCACGTCCGACAACTGCTCGATGGCGGCCGAGCCGCGAAGGTCGGACAGGCGGGGCACGGCCCCGTCCTCGTACTGCGGCCCCTGGCCGCGGCGCTTCAGCTGGCTCACCAGGATAAGGCCGCACTCGCACTCTTCGGTAAGGGCGCGGAGATGACTCATCAGCACGTCGATGTCTTTCCGCTCGTTCTCTCCCTCCTGGCCGGAGATGGCGATGGTCAGGTGGTCGAAGACGATCCAGCGGCATCCCACGCCCTTGGCGAGGTATCGCACGCGGGACAGGAGGGTCTTGGAGTCGAGGCTGCCGAAGTGGTCGAGCAGGGCGATGCGGCCGGCCAGATGCTCGTCCCATAGCGGGCGCAGGGCGGCCCAGTCCGTGGTCTCCTGGGCCCGAAGATGCTGGCCGGCGAGGATGCCGAGCATGCCGAGCAGGCTCTGCCGGGGGTTCTCCTCCAGCGCGACCCAGCCCACCCGCTCCCCGCTGCGGACCAGGTGGACCCCGAGCTCGCGGGCCAGGGTGCTCTTGCCTATGCCGGTGCCGGCGCAAATGGTCACGATCTCCTTCGGGCGCAGGCCGCGCAGCTTCTGCTGCAGCCCCTGCCAGGGATACGGGATGGACCCCAGCGAAGCGTCGCGGGTCGCTCGCGCCCAGAGGGCGTCCCCCTCCAGCACCCCGTCGGGCCGCCAGGCCCGTGCCCCGAAGATGGCGTCCACGATCTCCCGGTCCCGGCCAGCCTGCAGCATGTCGCTGGCGTCCTTGAGCGGGAGGCGGGCCACCTTGACCCGGCCGGGCGAGAGGATCGGGGCGGCGGCCTGGACCGCCTTCTCGCCTGCCTCGTCCTGGTCGAACATGAGGATGACCTCATCGAACCGCTCTAGCCACTCCAGGTTGGCGCGGAACGCGGCCTCGGCGGAGCCCGAGCCGTTGGCGAGGCTGACGACCGCCCACTTGTGGTCCTGGACCTGGGAGACAGAGATCGCGTCGAGCTCCCCCTCGGTGACGACTAGCTTTCGGCCGGCGTCCCGCCACAAGTGGCGGCCGTAGAGTGACTCCGCTCCACGAGCATCGCCGACCCAGCCGAAGCGCTTGTCTTTGCTGCGCCACTTCTGGGCCACGATGCCCTGCCCCTCTCGGGCGGCGTACTGGGCGACCTGGACCGGCTCCCCGGCGTGGACCGCGCTCCCGTACCGCCAATGGCGGCAGGTGGCCTCGGTCAGGCGACGCTTGGGGAGTCCGACGAACCGCACCGGAGCCAGGAGGCCGCGCACAGAGGCGCGGGTGTCAGCAAGAGGCTGACTTCCATCCTGGCTGTGTTCCGGTGATCGACTCACGTGACAACTGAAGCAGTGTCGGACACCGCTGGAGTAGAGGGCCACCCCATCAGAGGACCCACAGCGGTCACAGGGTTCGTGCCTGATGAAGACGCTGGATGAAGAGTTCAAGGTAGTCCAACGGAACCATGACATGCCAGCGGCCGAGATCCTCGCGCATCAGGACGACAGGCGCGTCGCCATCGCCAGCTTCGCGGTAGGCCTGCTCCATGAACTGCATGGCGCCGATCTTCCCGCGGCGCTTCACTTCAAAATGAATCCCAGGCGCGCCCCGAAGGTCGGCTTGCTCCTTCCCACTGTGTTGGGCGGCGCGAGTCATGGGCAGTCCGAGATGCTCGCGCAGAGCTCGGGCCGCCTCCAGTTCCCCAACCTTCCCCTTCCGCCGGCTATTGACCACGTCGGCTTACCAGTCCACCTCGGCCGGGCTGCCCTCGGCCGTCAGTGCATCGCCGGACTCCGGCGCGTGGATCACCTCGACCGGATCGCTGGCCTTGACCGTCTCCACGAAGCCGTCGGGGAGCTCCTCGAACTCCGCCTTGGCGCCGCCCACCGGGACTAGGTCCTTGACCTGAACGCCCACGAGGCGAAGGGTGAGGCCGCTGCCGAGCGCGGCCGTGAAGAATCCCTGGGGCATGAACTGCACCCGGATCACGGAGCCCGAGCCGACCTCCTGGTGGACCGACTTGTTCTTGCTGTCCACGGTGGTCGGCGAGGACTCGCCGACGATGGTGCCGTTTTTGTCGCGGCGGATCGCCTTCAACCTGCTGTTCAGTTGCCAGCCAGTCAGCTCCTCGCCGGTATCGTCATCGACCGGCCGCTTGTACGGCTTGTCCGCCCGCTTGATGTCAGTCAGTTTGGGCTTGTCGGCCTTGGCCTCGGCCAGATTACGCTGGTAGGCCTCCTCGTACAGCGCATCCAGCTCGGCGATGAAGGCGTCCGTGTCCGGCCCTTCGGGCAGGATGATGCGGGCGCTGTAGTCCCCGTCGGGGTTGAATTTGGTGCTCGGCCGGATCAGGGCACAATAACCGGCGATCCCGAACGGCGTGGTTAGCTTGATCTTCTTGGTCTTGTTCACGAAAAGGCGTACTCCGAGTTGAGGATTCCCATAGGATCCAGGCTGCCCCTTGTGGGAGGCTGAGGTAAGTCTACCCGACCACCGGCCGCCCGCGCAAGTTGATCGCGCAAATTCACCAGCAGGTCGGGCTGGAACATCTCGGCGTAGACCTCGCGCACGAGGCGTCCGAGCTCGGCGACGTCGGGGGCCAGGGCGCCGAAGCTGTCGTGGATGGTGGACACGGGTCGGTCACCGAACCTGGATACCACCCGAGCCAGGGCGGCGGCATCCAGCGAGTGGACGAAGTTTGGGGGCAGGCCGTTACGGTGCCGGCGCTTGTTCGGTCGACCGGCGTCCCGGCGGTGGCGGACCCAGCGGACCTTCTCGCCCAGTTTGGTCCGGATTACCTGGGACCTCCACTGGGGATACGATGACCGGACGGGGAAGCCCGTCGGGGCTACCCAGAGCGGCTGTGCGCCGGCTCGCACGACAAGGTCGGTCAGTTGGCGCATCCAGGCCATAGCCTCCAGGGCTCGGCCCAGGGTACCCTCGATGGCCGTCCATAGAAGGTTGGCGAGCTCGGTCAGCCGGCCGAAGGCCTCGCCGGCGGTAGGCCAGGCGGCGGGCCGGCCGAGTCGTACCTCCTCCTCGTACCATTCGACCACGTACTGCCGCACGGACCAGCGGGTGCAGCCGTAGGGGAGGGTCATAACAGAGCGCTTCGCGGCGGCCCGGGGCATGCGCCCGCCCTCGAACCAGGCGAGCCAGCCGCGGGCGCAGTCGTCGTCCGCCTCGCGGAGGGCCGAGGTCACGGCGTCGGCCACGTCCTGGTAGACGTCCCGACGATCGCCCGGCGTGCAGTTAGTCGCCGACCCCCCGACAGGGTCGCGCAGGAGCATCGAGAGGATCTGGAGCCCGTTGTTCGAGCCGTCGATGTAGCAGGGGATCCGGGTCAGCACCCGGCCGGTCTCCAAGAGCTCGCCGGCCTCTAAGCACCAGGCCAGGAACTGCCAGGGCTCCTCGGCCTCCTGCCACCAACGGCAATCGAGCGGGTCGGCATGGACACGGCGGATGTCATCACGCCGGAGCAAGGTCCAGGCAATCCGATCTCGAAGCGGCAGCTTGTCATGCCCGAAGCAATTGGCCCCGTGGACCCAGAACCAATCCGACCACTCGATCCACGCCCCATCCGCGAACCGGAGCAGGCCGCGCGCGAGGTCGGGCCCTTGCGGCTGCAGGAACTGGGGCACGGGATACACTCGGCCGCGGAAGTCCAGTTGCTGGGGGTAGTGGAACTGGCCCTCGGGCTGCAGCCGCCCCGCCAGCCACAGGATGCGCGCCGCTTCGCCGCGCGTCCCCGCCCGGCGCAGATTCTCCCGGCGCACCAAGAACCTCTCCCGCATCCACTCGGCGGTCACGGGCTGTCCGCCGGGCGGACGAGGCGGCAGGGGGACGTCCTCCGCTCCGCCGACCCCAGCCCACCGCTCCCCAGACTCCCATAGGGTACGAGCGACCTCCAACACGGTCGGGTTGATCTCCCAAGCGGTCCGCTGCAGGGCGTTCACGGCCCGGTAGACGTCTGGCATCTCGGCGTCGGCGACGAGCTCCTGGGTCGTCCGGGACCGGTTCTTGACGAGATGCTGCCGGGCCACCAGCCCGGTCGAGTATCCGCCCGCCTGGCCCCGCGCCCAGTCGCCCGGCACGTCCAGCATCGGCATGTACAGCGGCTCCAGGAGGGAGTCCCGGCGGTCGGCCTCGTAGATCCAGTGTTCGACCTCCGGCAGGAGGCGCAGCACGTGGCGGGAGCGCCTGCGGCCCATCGGCATGGACTCCAGCCCCACCAGGCCGGCATGCTCCAGGACGACCTGACACATAAGGGCCCCGGCGCCGAGCCTCTCCCGCATGGACCACCGTACGAACCCCTTGTCCCGAGCGAATCGGCGGGTGGACCGGCGCAGGCGGGAAGGGGCCCTCTCCGGGATGGCGCGGGCGTTCCGCCGGATGGCGGCCCAGCTACCGGGGTGCTGCTCGGCTACCCAGCGGGCCTCCCGCTCCGCGTCCATCGCGGAGGCCACGGCGTGGCAGCAGGCGTTCCAAGTGTCCCCCCGGCAGGCCGCGTCGAGGCACGTCCGGAGGGCAAGTAGGCAGGCCTGGGCCGGCGGTACCGCCAGCACCGGGCCGTAACTGGCCAGTCGGCGAGTCGGCTGCTCACGCTCTTGCGCCGCCAGCCACTCCGTCAGGGCCGGGACTACCCTGGACATGGCGGCGCGGACAACGGAGTGACCAGCGACGGTGAGGGATTGGCGGCCCCGCTCGCGGAGGCGAGCGGTGGCGGACTGCCGGCGTTCGACACCCCGCTGGGCCATCTCGGCCTCCAGCACCGCCTCCCGGTCGGTGAACTCAGTCATGAGCTAGCCGACGTTCTGGGTCGGGCTGTCCGCCGTGATGAATTTCGGTTCCGCCTTCTCCAGCGCCACCAGCGCCTGAAAGGCCATGTCCCACTGGTGGTCGGTTACGGTCGGGTCACCGCTGCGGTACTCGTCGTTACGCTCGTCCAGCCAGATGCACAGCGATTCGTGAATAGCTTGTAGTTCGTTCATGAGGTGCTGATGCGCCGCAAGGCGTCGGTGAGGCCAGCTTGGCCGGGATGGCAGTACCGGTAGGTGGAGCTCGGAGACCGGTGCCCGAGCCAGGCCCCGACCACGGGGAGGCTGACGCCGGCCTCGACGAGACGGGTGGCGCAGCCGTGGCGCAGGGCGTGCGGCACGACCTCGGCGTCGCCGCGGGTGGACTCGACTTGATCCCGGGCCCAGCGGAAGACGTGGTTCAGGCGGCTCTGCGAGAGCCCGCGGAACCCGGCCGCCCAGCACCGGACTGCCTCAGGCGTCAGGGGCACGCGCCGGGGATCTCCGTTCTTGGAGTCCCGCACGCTCGCCCATCCGTCCGTCACGTCTGGCTCCCGAAGGGCCAGCGCCTCCCCGGCTCGCATCCCCGTCTCTGCCAAGAACCCGACCAGCGCGGCCGTCCGCGGGCACCGGGTCAGGCAGGCCAGACGGATGAGCCGGACCTCGTCCGGCGTCAGCACGCGGGTGCGGCCCCGGGGCTCCCGCTGCCAGGGCAGGGTCAGCGCGGGCAGGCCCCGGTCCCGGCGATCCGCGGATAGCGCCGACAGGTATCGGTTGCAGGTCGCCGGGGCCAGGCCCGAGGCACGCATGTCTCGCACCATCTCGCGCAGGCGGGCCGCGGTCAGCCGGCGGCCAGCGAGCCAGCGCTCGATGCGGGCTAGCTTGGGGTCGGCGAGGTTCATGGTACGTACTGCGCGACATGGCCGAGCTCCCGAGCCCGGCGGACAATGAGGCCGTTCAGGGCGTCATGGGCGATACCACCCCTGACGTTTCCGAAGGAGCGCCATTCCAGGCCGTACTTACGGCCAAGGCGCTTGCGCAACTGACGGCGCTCCATACGCCGGAGTCGACGCAGCGTGGCTTGCCGAGTCAGGTGGCGTAGATCAAGGCGGAGTTGTTTGCGGCCCATGGTTAGTTGGTCCCAGGCATGACGGGACCGGACCGCAGAGCCTGTAGGCGATCGATCTCGATAGTCAGCAGAGCCATAGTAGTCATATGCTGGGCGATTTCTAGGCGAAGGCTATTCGCATAGGCGGTCTGCTGGTCATCTTGCGAGTTGTAGTTGCCGCTGGCGAGCTCGATCAGACCTAGGGAAACGCATCGCATCTCGATCAATCGGTCCAGAGTGTTCATTCGCCATCCTCGATTCGTCGGAGCAGGTTGACGCCCGGCGACCCGGTACGTTCATAGGCCTCTTCAGCGCAGGCGGCGGCGAGGTGGAGAACATGGTCGCGCGCGGCGGAGACGTGAACGCGCTTGGCGGCGCGGGCGGCGGCGTGGGCGGCGTCGTTGGCGGCGTGGGCGGCGGCGTGGGCGGCGGCGTGGGCGGCGTCGCCGGCGTAGGCAGCGGCGCCGGCGGCGGCGTGGGCGGCGTCGCCGGCGTAGGCAGCGGCGGAGGCAGCGGCGTAGACAGCGGCGGAGGCAGCGGCATAGGCGTCGGCGGCGGCGGCGTGGACGGAATGGGCGGCATCGTCGGCGGCGGCGCGGGCGGCAATGTCAGTGCCCTGTATTTCGCATCTCCGCGCTGCGTGCTCCAACCTAGCGGCCCGAAGGGCCACTGGTACCACCCGGCGAATGATGAGCGCGGTCAATATGCGACTCCACGCCTGTCGGTCCATGCCCGCGGTTCCGAGCTGCATTACGCCGATCCGGCGCAGGCCGGCAGCCCGAACGGTTGGTGAGCTCCAAGCGGCGTCATTCAGGACGATTTTGAAGTTCCTATCTGGCCGCGCCACGCAAACCGGCTTATCCCCGTGCGGTTCGCCTAGGGCGAAGCAAACCGCTGCTTCAACGCACATCTTTCCGGGCACCGGTGTCCCAAGGCCCGGATAAAGGCCAGCGTCGATGATCTTGAGGACCTTACGGGCGTGACGAATGGTGAGCTTCATGGACATGACCTAGTCTATCCGACCGCCTGCATTTCGTCAAGCACGAGATCCAACAATCCTTGGGAGGGCGCGGGCATCTCGGGTCGGGCCGGGAACTCCAGTCGACCCAGGACGTAGCCGAAGAATGCCTCGCCGGCGGCGCGGTTGGCGGGCTCGTCCCACCAGCGGTTCCGGTCGATCGGATGAGGTGCCCACCAGACCATCGCACGGGCCCAGCCGCCGGCTGGGTTCGGCACGGTCGGCGAGGCCAGGCTGAACGGCGGCGCGGCTACTAGCATGTCCATGGCCGGGCTGAGGTGGGTGAAGGCGTGCAGTACATGGTACCCAAGTAGGCACACCTCACGGCCGGCGAACAGGTCCTCGTACAAGCGGTGGGCGGCCCAGGTGGCGAGGCCCGGGACCCAAAGCTGGCCGGCAGCGGTGACGAGGTCGACCACGTCGAAGGGAGTCCCGCGCATCATGCTCTGTAGTCGGCGACCGCTGTCAGAGCACTCGTCCAGCGCGGTTGACGCCCCTCCGCCCACCAGAAGTACACGGCGGGCGGGGCGGCAGGCGAGCCACTCGGGCACCCGACCAGCGCGGCTGACGTCGGCGTTCGCCGCCGGAGGGGTGGCCGGGCCCGCAGCCGGCGGCGCCCCTTCGCGGTCGGGCGCGGTATCCCCGGTCGGCGCGCCCCGGTCGGGGGCCTCATCCTGTCCGTCACGCGCTCGCATGGTACCCAAGCATACCCTACCGCCGGGCGCGGGACCAGGAGAATCCCGGATTCCCTTTTGTCAGTCCGCCACCGCGTGACAGGCGCGCAGCACGCTGAGGAGATCCTTCTCGGCGCCCGGATCGTGCTGGTCGAGCAACGCGCGCACCGTCTCGTCGGTCCAATCGGACAGCGGAAGGTCCTCGCAACCGTAGGCCAAGTGCAGGGCGCTTTGCGTGTCGCGGTACAGGATCCAGCCGTAGCGGTTGAAGGCTGAGAGCAGAGACGCCGCGACGTCCACGCGGTCCCCGAGGCGCACGCCGTCCCCGAGGCGCACGCGGTCCCCGAGGCGCACGCCGTACCCGAGGCGCACGCCATTCCCGAGGTGCACGCCGTCCCCGAGGTGCACGCCGTACCCGAGGCTCACACCGTCCCCGAGGCGCACGCTGTGCCCGAGGCTCACGCGGTCTTCGAGGCGCACGCGGTACCCGAGGTGCACGCTGTGCCCGAGGTGCACGCCGTACCCGAGGCTCACACCGTCCCCGAGGCGCACGCTGTGCCCGAGGCTCACACCGTACCCGAGATACACGCCGTCCCCGAGGCGCACGCTGTGCCCGAGGTGCACGCCGTCCCCGAGGCGCACGCGGTCCCCGAGGCGCACGCGGTCCCCGAGGCGCACTTCGTCCCCGAGGCGCACGCCGTCCCCGAGGCGCACGCCGTCCCCGAGGCGCACGCCGTACCCGAGGCTCACACCGTCCCCGAGGCGCACGCCGTCCCCGAGGTGCACACGCACAATTGAACAGTCCGGGTTCCGATGCTCTCGTGTTTCCATGCTGGTACCCCAAGCATACCCTACTGTCGAGCGCAGGGTCGGATTCCCTCACTTGCCCCCAGACTCAATAGGAGCCCCGTGGAGACCGGCTTTGTTCCGAGGTACTGGAGGTCCACCGATTGGCGATCCCGGCTCCTAGGGCCTCCTAGGGCCGTCTGGAGCCTCCTAGGGTATCCGAGGGCCCCCATTGGACGATGCCCTCCCGAACCGCCACCCATAGGATCGACTGGACGCGGCTCGGCGGAATGCCGACATGGCGGGCGAGCTCCTGGTAGGCAGTCTCGACCCTTCGGTACCATGCCGCGCCCCCGCTCTCCGGGAGGCCCGCGACTCTCGCCGACCACCGGTCCACAGTGACCGGAGTGTGATCGCCCGCCAGATTCCGGGCGAAGCGCGATACCTTCGGCCCGGTCGGGACAGCGAGGCCCGCTAGGATTCGCCA
>Ga0210073_1000051_pt1 | contig 22327 bp, 18 predicted proteins | sample Browns_ThreeSqC__2_FD_184853 | JGI IMG/M metagenome (GOLD analysis project Ga0210073, IMG submission 184853) | Wetland microbial communities from San Francisco Bay, California, USA, that impact long-term carbon sequestration - Browns_ThreeSqC_D2... | ecosystem: Environmental > Aquatic > Marine >...
TACAACTGGATCCACTCGCACGGATCCGTGTGTAAATAATGTTGCATCGGTGATCGATACGAACCTGGCTTCGATCGAAAACTAACAATCTCAAGGAGCTTTCGTATGTATCGCATCGTATACTTCATGTTTTCCATTCTTTCCGTTCTCACCCTGTCATTTTTCTGTTCCACCGCAGCAATAGCGGAAGCGCCCGCCGACAAGCCCAATATCCTGTTTATCATGGGCGATGACATCGGCATCATGAACGTGGGTGCCTACCATCAGGGTCTGATGGTTGGGGAGACGCCCAACATAGACCGCCTCGGGAAAGAAGGCGCGAGATTTATGACCTATTATGCCGAGCAGAGCTGCACGGCAGGTCGCACCGCATTCTTCACCGGCATGCATCCGCTACGGGCCGGCATGGTCATGCCGCAGCTTCCGGGTGCCACCAGTTCGCTGTTGCCGGGCACGCCCGCGCTGGCAAAATTCCTGCTGGATCTCGGCTACAACACCGGCGAGTTCGGCAAGAACCACCTCGGCGATAAATCGGCCTCACTGCCCACGGCACACGGCTTCCAGGAGTTCTGGGGCTACCTGTATCACCTCGACGCCATGCAGGGGGTGAGCTTCCCCGACATCAATAAGACACCGACCGATCAGACCGTTGTTCCGCCCTGTAAGAACACCCCGGTCAAGGGGCTCGCAGAGGTCCCCGGTGCCGTGGATCCGAAGACCGCGCTCTGTATGACCCCGCCGCGGCCGGTCATCCACTGCACGTCTTCGGACGGCACCGAGGAGAACCAGAGCTGCAAGGACGAAGGGCCGCTGACGCTGGAACGTTCGAAGACCGTGGACGAGGAGATATCCGCCCAGGTCATCGACTTCCTAGACCGCAACGACCCCGAAAAGACCGGCAAGCCATTCTTCGTCTGGTATAACCCGGCGCGCATGCACGTCACCACCATGCTTCCGGACAAGTACATGGACATGCTGGGCCAGAAGGGCGGCAAGGACTGGGGTATCAACGAAGCCGGCATGAAGCAGATGGACGACAACATCGGCTACGTGCTGAAAAAGCTCGAGGATATGGGCGAGCTCGACAACACCATCGTCGTCTTCACCACCGATAACGGCGCTGAGACGATCACCTATCCGGACGGTGGTGTAACGCCTTTCAGGGGCGGCAAGCTCACCACCTGGGAAGGCGGTATGCGGGCTCCGATGGTCGTTCGCTGGCCAGGCCACGTCAAGGCTGGCACGCATCCCGACCAGATATTCTCGTCACTGGACTGGGTGCCCACCTTCGTCAATATCGCCGGTGGGCCTTCGGGTGATGGCCTGAAGAAGCAGATTGAGGCCGGCAAGTACCCCGGCATCGTCAAGACCACGCTCGACGGCTTCGACCAGCGCGAGTATCTCGAAGGCAAGTCGGCGAAGTCGGCGCGTGACGTTTTCTTCTACTACTCGGGCTCGACGCCGTCCGCGGTGCGCTACAAGAACTGGAAGATGTACTACAACATGGCAGAGCCTGGGGCGACCGGCTGGATCATGCCACTGGTCCCGTTCCACATGACCCTGGTCCAGAACATCAAGCGTGATCCCTTCGAGCAGGCGGTCGGCATCAGCGAGAAGACCGTCAACGGCATTGGCGGTGCGCTCGCCGGCCCGGTGACCGCTTACCTATACGACTGGAACATGCTGCCCATCGGTCAGCAGCTTTGGTACAAGCAGCTCATGTCGTACAAGGAGTTCCCGCCGATGCAAGCGCCGGAGACCTGGAACCTGGACGGCATCCTGAAGCAAGTGCAGGCGTCGGGACACCCGAGCGACTAGCGGCCTGAGATAGGCACGAGGCGAACGGCGGGTGCTCCATCATGGGGCGCCCGCCGTTCGCCTCAAGGAACAGCAACCAATGACCTGGACTCAGGACGTCTCGGGAAGCTTCGAAACCCGTCGGCGGCCCACCTGACGCGTCTCTGATGTTTCAACCTGAAGGGGAGGTAAGGATGAGACCGATCAGCCGTATCGTTCGACTGGGTGCCGGATCGATAGCGGTCCTGTGCGCGCTCCTCTTTGCAGGCGTCGATGTCCACGCGCAAACCGAGCCGCTTCCGTCGTGGAACGATGGGCCGGCGAAGAAGGCCATCGTCGACTTCGTGCAGGCCACCACCACGCAGGGCGGTCCGAAGTTCGTGCCACCGGCCGAGCGCATCGCCACCTTCGACCAGGACGGCACGCTGTGGGTCTCGCACCCGATCTACTCGCAGGTGATCTACTGCCTTGACCGCGTGTCGGCGCTGGTCAAGGCGAAGCCGGAGCTGGCGAACGTCGAGCCCTTCAAGACCGTGATGTCTGGCAACCGCGAGGCCATCGCCAAGCTGCCCATGGACGACCTCCTCAAGATCGTGGCCGCCACAATGACCGGCATGTCCGTGGAGACGTTCAAGGCCGAGGTGACGAAGTGGATCGCGGAGGCGAGGGACCCGCGCTGGAAGCGGCCCTATACCGAGCTGACCTACCTGCCCATGCAGGAGGTGCTGAAGTACCTGCGCGCCAACGGCTTCAGGACCTACATCGTCACCGGCGGCGGCCAGGACTTCGTGCGCGTGTATGCGGAGCAGGTCTACGGCATCGCGCCCGAGCAGGTGGTGGGCACCGCGGGGGGGACGAAGTACGGCTACGACAAGAGCGGCAAGCCGTTCCTGACCAAGGAGCCCAAGCTCCTGCTCAATGACAACAATGCCGGCAAGCCCGAGGGCATCCACCTCATGATCGGCCGCCGGCCCTATGCCGCGTTCGGCAACTCGACGGGCGACCGGCAGATGCTGGAGTACACGGGGGCGGGCAACGGCGCCCGGCTGATGATGCTGGTGCTGCACGACGACGCGAAGCGCGAGTACGCTTACGGCCCGGCCCAGGGGCTGCCGGACACCAAGGTCGGCACCTTCACCCAGGCGCTGTACGACGAAGCGAAGAAGAAGGGCTGGACCGTGATCAGCATGAAGAACGACTGGAAGCGCATCTTCACATTCGAGCCGTGAAGGGAATCAACATGAAAGGGAGCCATCTCAAATCCGCTACCCGCGCGCTCGGCGTCGTCCTCGCGATGCTGGCGGGAAATGCCCACGCGCAGCAGGTCCCGATTCCGCAGACTGCCGCCGAGGTTCCCGGCCCGGCACCGGGCCCCATGACCAAGGCGTATGTGCAGATGGTGGGCCGCATGGCCTACCTGTGGGGATGGCCGCTGGTCTACGTGTACAACCAGCGGACGGAGCTCACGAAGGTTCCCGAGCCCTTGATGCTCGATAACGCCATGCCCCTTGCCCCGATGAACCAGGTCGCAATGCTGACCGGCTACGTCAATCCAGCGGAGACGTTCATCGCCGACCCGAATCAAGATGTCGTGTACGGGTTGGGCTATCTGTCTCTCGACAAGGAGCCCGTGGTCGTTCAAGTGCCCGACTTTGGTGACCGCTTCTGGACGCTCCCGGTCTACGACGCGCGGACCGACCAGATCAGCGAGCTCGGGTTGCAATACGGCACCAAGCCCGGTTTCTACATGATCGTGGGACCGAACTGGAAAGGCGCCACCCCGCCCGGCATCGCCGGCGTGGTGCGCTCGTCCACCGACTTTGCCGTCACCATGCCGCGCATCTTCCTGAACGATACCCCTGAGGATCACGCGGCCATCCAACCCGCGTTGAGCCAGATCCAGTTCTATCCGTTGAGCCAGTTCGACGGAACGATGAAGACGAAGGACTGGAGCAAGCTTCCGGTAGTCAATCGCAAAGGGGTCCCGGCCAAGTACTCGTCGACCCAACCGCCCTGGGTTGACCCGGCGACCTTCTTCGACCAGCTCCCGGCCGTCATGAAGCAAGTGCCTCCGATGCCCGGAGAAGAGGCGCTCTACAAGTGGATCGGCAGCGTGCTCGATGCTGCCGCGAAGGACCCGCAAGTAATGAAGACGCTGCGGGCCACCGCCTTCTTGGCGGACGAGGAACTGATTACCTCGATGATGCGGTGGCGCTACAACGGCCAAGCCGCGGGCAACGGCTGGACATCCCCGGCCAACAACGGTGCGTTTGGTACGGACTACATTCACCGCGCTGGCGCCGTGAAGGCCGATCCTTACGACAACAAGCGCAACGAGACGATGTATTTCTACACTGATAACGACTCGCGGTTGAGGCAGCTCGACGGCAGGTCGTCATACGCGGTCACCTTCCCGAAAGGGCAGCTGCCTCCGGTGAAGGGCTTCTGGTCGTTGACAATGTACAACCCCGAACACTTCTTCTACCCGAACGCGTTGAAGCGCTACGCGCTCGGCACGAAGAACAAGTCGCTGAAGTACAACCCCGACGGCTCTCTGACCATCTATGTCGGGACGAAGTCGCCGGGCAAGGACAAGGAACCCAACTGGCTGCCGGCGCCGGCCGGGAACTTCTCGATCTGGCTCCGCGCCTATTGGCCCGACCAGGCCATCCTGGACGGCACCTGGACACCGCCGATGGTGACCCGCGTGACGAATAGCAGCAGCGCCCAAGTGAAGGAGAAAACTCGATGATCGGGGAGAGTGCGTCAGTGTGGAGTCGCAAAGGGCTGATAGTGGTCCTGATGCTGGGCGTCTTGAGCGTCTTGTTGGGCCCGGCTCTCGCGGCCGACAGTCTCAAGGGCCAGGTCCTCGGCGGAGGCGCGCCCATCGCCAACTCGACGGTGACCCTATGGGCCGCGAGTGCGGCCGCGCCGAAGCAACTGGCGCAGACGCGCACCGGCGCGGATGGCCGCTTCGCACTCAACGCAGCCGCGTCCGGCAAGGATGCGATCCTGTATCTGGTCGCCAAGGGCGGCAGACCCGCCGCCAGCAAGGCGGGCGTGGAGAACCCGGCCATCGCGCTGATGACCGTGCTGGGCCACAAGGCGCCAGCCACGGTCACGGTCAACGAGCTCACGACCGTGGCCTCGGTGTTCACCGCTGCGCGATTCATCAGCGGGGAATCGATCTCGGGCAATCCCCTCGGGCTGCGGATCGCGGCCGGCAACGCTCCGAACCTCGTTGATCCCGTGACCGGCAAATGGGGCAAGGTGTTGCTCGATCCGCTCAACAGTTCAATGACCACGACGATGGCCAACCTGGACACGCTCGGGTCGCTCATCACCGCCACCTTCACCGTGGCGAATGATGATTGGCGTGCCCGCTTCTTCAAAGCCTCCACGCCAACTGGCGGGACGCCGCCGAAGAACACGCTCGAAGCGATGGCGGGCATCGCCCGCGCGCCGTGGGCCGCCCCCAAGGAACTCTATGCCTTGTTCGACGAAGCCTATCCGCAGCCGAAGGACGGTTCCCGGCGCAGCGCGCCCTTCGTGCCCTATCTCGCCTACGTCCCGGACGACTTCGCCCTCTCGCTATGCTTCTCGGGCGGTGGCGTCTATGCCAATGGGCGGTTCATGTTCGATGCGGAGGGCAACCTCTGGAGCGGCATGAACTGGATGCCCGGCTCGCAGTCCGGCGTCAACAAGAGCATCGGCGGCGGTGTGGTGAAGTTCACCCCCAACGGAACTCCGCTCTCCCCGCCGATCACCGGCTTCACCGGCATGGGCATCGACGGCGTCGGCTGGGGTACCGCCGTCACGAAAGACCGTGTCTGGATCAGCAGCTTCAACGGGAAAATTCTCGTCATGGATTTCAACGGCAAGCCCGTCGCGAGCGAAAGCGATTTCCCGTTCAAGGAGAAATTCCTTGGATTGATGGGCATTGGCGTTGCCGCGAACGGCGATGTCTGGATTGCCGATGGCTCGGGCGATCAATTGCTATTCTTTCCCGGCGGACGGATCAAGGACGGCCGCATCGTCAAGGTTGCGGGGCTGAAATCGCCCTTCGACATCGTCATCGATTCCCAGAATCGTGTCTGGGTCGCCAATTCGTCGTCGGACACGGTTGTCCGGTTCCCGGCCAACGATCCCACCAAGGCGGAGACCTTCCGGGCCGGGATCGGTGTCCGCGCCCTGGCCTTGGACTCGAAGGAAAATGTCTGGGTCGCGAGCAACATGGACCTGAAAACACCTCAGCCGAAGCTTCCCGAAGGCATCTCCATCATGGAGCAGTTCAAGCTCATTACTGAGCACATGGTTAAGTACATCATGGGGCCGCCGGCGCGGGTTACCGGTGCCGTCAACATGATCCGCCCCGATGGCACCCAGCCTGCGCCGGAAGGCTTCACCGGCCCGGCGGAAAGCATCCCGTGGGGCTTGAACGTGGACGGCAATGATGACGTCTGGGTCGGCAATATGTGGGGCCGTTCCGCGGCGCTGCTGGCCGGGGACAACACCGCCGGGCATCCCGCCGGCACGAAGGCCGGCGATGTCATCCACATTTTCCAGAGCGGCAGCATCCAGATGGTTACCGACGTATCCATTGACCCGGCCGGCAACGTCTGGGTCGCGAACAACTGGAACAGTCTGGAGGGTGCCGCCGGCGAGAATCCGTCCCGTCCCGTCTCGACCTGGGGCGGCGGTTCGGGTTTCACCGTCATCTATGGGGTGGCCGCTCCGGTGAAGCCGCCGCGCATGGGCAAGGTGCGAGCGTACTGAGGGAAAGCACGAACGAGGCTGTAGTTCGGCGAATCCTCGGCTGCGCGTTGCTCGCCGGGAGGGGCCCACATGCTCCCGCCCCTTGATTTCTGGGACTACGTCACCTTCGCCGCGCTGTTCGTTGTCACCGTCACCGGGGTGGTGGCCATGGCGCATGACAAGGAGTCGGACCATGAATCTTGGGAGGGTCCTCCGTCTCGGCTTTGGTGCTCTGACCTTCGTGTTCCTGGGGGCCGTGGCCGCTCCGCCCGTTCTCGCCGCGGAGGGAAAACCCAACGTCGTGTTCATCCTCGCCGACAACGTCGGCTATGGCGACCTGGGCCCGTACGGCGGCGGTGAGCTGCGCGGGGCGCCCACGCCTCGCATCGACGCGCTGGCCCGCGAAGGACTTCGACTCACCCAGTTCCTGGTCGAGCCCGGCTGCACGCCGTCGCGCGCGGCCCTGATGACGGGGCAATACTCGATCCGCAACGGCCTGTCGCTGGTCATCGTGCCCGGCAGCGAGAGCACACTGTCGAAGCGGGCCGTCACGATGGGCGAGCTATTCAAGGGCGCCGGCTACGCCACGGCGATCTTCGGCAAGTGGCACCTCGGCGCCGAGCCGCAAAGCCTGCCCACCGCGCACGGCTTCGACGAGTTCTACGGCATCCCGCCGGACATCTCCTGGGACTCGGCGACCTATGTCGACACGATCATGCTCACGCACTCGATCAACGCGCCGCCCGACGTCCTGCTCGCGAAAGGGCCGCAGATCGTCGAGGCCGTGGCGGGCGGGCCCTTGCGGACGGTCAAGCCGTACACGCGGGACGTCCGGGCCGAGATCGACAATGAGCTAGTGGCGAAATCCATCGACTTCATGAAGCGGCAGACCGCGGCGGGCAAGCCCTTCTTCCTCTATCTTCCCTTCTCGATGGGGCATTTCCCGAATCTCCCCTCCCAGGAGTTCAAGGGCAAATCTCGCATCGGCCAATACGGCGACAAGCTGATGGAAGGCGACCACCACGTCGGGCAGATTCTCGACGCGCTGAAGCAGCTCGGCGTCGACGACAACACGCTGCTCGTCTTCGCCTCGGACAACGGGCCGCAGGGCGAGACGGCACGCGAGATGGGCAACCAGGGTACGCCGGACATGGGCAACTCCGGTCCCTTCCGCGGAGAGCTGGGCGAAGCCACCGAGGGCGCGATCCGGACCTTCTGCTTCGTGCGCTGGCCGGGCAAGGTCAAGCCGGGCACCAGCTCGTACGCGATGTTCTCGATCATGGATTTCTTCCCGACCTTTGCCCGCCTCATCGGCGCTGCGGTGCCGGCCGACCGGCCGATCGATGGAGTCGACCAGACGGATGTGCTGTTCGGCAAAAGCGAGGCAGGCAACCGCGAGAGCGTGCTGACCTTCATCGGCGCCGATCTAGTCGCTACGCGGTGGAAGCAATGGCGGATCTACTTCACCGACGTCCATCCCACCGGCATCGGACCGCAGCGTCAGCCCGGCATGTTCTCGGCCAGTGCGCCCATGGCCGGATATCCGAAGATCTACAACATCGAAATGGACCCGCACGAGGATCTTCAGGTCGGCGCGCTCTTCGGGTGGACCGCCGGACCCGCGCTGGAGGTGGTCGAGAAGTATCTGGAGTCAGTCAAGAAGTACCCGAATCCGCCCGCGCCGAACATCACCCGGTTCCGCAGTGCTCGCTGAAAGGAGATCCCACGTGAGGCTACATAGGGAGGTGTATATGAGAACGACGTTACTCGGCAGGATGGCGGTGTTCATGCTCTCGCTGGTCACGGTGCTGACCGTGTTCCTCGGCGGCGTGGCGGACGCCCAGCAGAAGAAGCCCAATATCCTCGTCATCTGGGGCGATGACATCGGGATCAACAACATCAGCGCCTACAACCTGGGCGTGATGGGCTACAAGACGCCTAACATCGACCGCATTGCGAAGGAAGGCGCGCTCTTCACCGACGCCTACGCCCAGCAGAGCTGCACGGCGGGCCGGGCCTCCTTCATCCTCGGCCAGCATCCGTTCCGCACGGGGCTTCTCACCATCGGCATGCCGGGCTCCCCTCAGGGGATCCCCGCCTGGGCGCCCACCATCGCCGACCTGCTCAAGCAGCAGGGCTACGTCACCGGGCAGTTCGGCAAGAACCATCTCGGCGACCGCGACGAGCACCTGCCGACTGTCCACGGCTTCGACGAGTTCCTCGGCAACCTCTACCATCTGAATGCCGAAGAGGAGCCGGAGACCTACTACTATCCGAAGGATCCGGAGTTCAGGAAGAAGTTCGGTCCGCGCGGCGTGCTCCACACGTGGGCGGACGGCAAGGGCGGCCAGAAGATCGATGACACGGGCCCCCTCACCCGCGCCCGCATGGAGACCGTCGACCAGGAGATCCACGCCGCCGAGGCGAAGTTCGTCGACAAGGCGGTCAAGGACGGCAAGCCCTTCTTCATCTGGTTCAACACGACCCGCATGCACGTCTGGACCCATCTGAAGAAGTCCGCCGAGGGCCGGACGGGCATCGGCCTCTACCCCGACGGCATGGTCGAGCACGACGACATGGTAGGTGCGGTGCTGAAGCAGCTGGACGACCTCGGCATCGCCGACAACACCATCGTCGTGTACGGCACCGACAACGGGGCGGAGACCGGGACCTGGCCGGACGGCGGGACCACGCCGTACAAGGGCGAGAAGGGCACCACGTGGGAGGGCGGATTTCGCGTGCCGATGATCGTGCGCTGGCCGGGGGTGATCAAGCCGGGCACCATCATCAACGACATCTTCTCGCAGGAGGACTGGCTGCCCACGCTCCTCGCCGCGGCGGGTGAGCCGAACATCGTCGAGAAGCTCCGGACGGGCTACCAGGCCAATGGCAAGACCTTCAAGGTCCACGCCGACGGCTACAATTTCTTGCCGTACTTCAAGGGCGAGGTCAAAAAGGGCCCGCGAGAGGAGATCTTCTACTTCGGGCAGGGCGGCGAGCTGAACGCCGTCCGCTGGAATGACTGGAAGGTCCACTTCGCCACGCAGGTCGGCAATATCGCCACCGCGATTCGCGAGGTACCGGGCTGGCCGGTGATCGTCAACCTGCGTGCCGATCCCTACGAGCGGGCGCCGCACGAGTCCGGCATGTACATCCGCTGGTATGCGGACAATATCTGGCTCTTCATCCCCGTCCAGCAGAAGCTCAAGGGATTTCTCACCACGCTGCCGGAATTCCCCTTCCAGCAGGGCAGCAGCCTGAACGCCGCGGGGATCAACTACAACTCGCTCCAGGCGCTTCAGGCCATGAAGCGACTCAAGGAGCTGGAGAGCCTCTCGCCGCCGGGCAACTGACCAGAAAAAGTTAGCCCGGCCCACGGCTCGCCGCCGTGGGCCGGCTCTACCTCCCGCCTCCACCGGCAAGGGGCGGAATTCCCCTTCAGTTGCCACGATCCGCGGCGTGGACGAGATACAGTGCCTTACCCGATACTTGTCGAGTAAGGCAATTCGCGATACGCCCTGGGGCATGCACGTCGTCACCATCACCGCCAAGCGCCAAGCCACACTGCCGGCGGCCCTCTACAAGGAGCTCGGCCTCGCTCCTGGGGCGAAGGTCGCGGTGGAGCGCCGGCTCGTCGGAAAGCAAACCGTATGGGTTCTGAGGGGTCCGGGGCCCGACTGGTCCTGGGTGGGTTCCCTTCGCAGGTATGCCAAGGGAAAGTCGCATCGGTTGAGCGACATCCGTCGGAGCATTGCCAAGGGATGGGCGGGTGGCCATCGGGCTTGACACCTCGGCCGTGCTCCGTTTGCTCATAGGCGATAACCCGGAGCCTTCCTGACTCTTGCTGCAGATATTGCTCGTGCCCATGCTCGCCACTCGCCCAACTCTCATGCCGACGGCCGCATTACCCGCTATGGCTCCCTGGCCGGAAATGTTGGACGGCAGGTCCTGAGTGGACTAAACTTAGTCCACTATGGAAACCATCAATGTGCACGATGCGAAGACGCATTTCTCGCGGCTCCTGGACCGGGCGCAGGAGGGCCAGGAATTCGTGATTGCGAAGGCCGGCAGGCCGGTGGCCCGGCTCGGGCCGCTTGTGCGGCAGGGAAAGAAGCGCCGGCTGGGCCTGCTCGACGGCAAGTTCAGGATCCCCGACGACTTCAACAAGCCGCTGCCGGACGAGGTGATCGCCGGCTTCGAAGGCCGTCGGCGGTGAGGGTCCTGCTCGATACGCACCTGCTCCTCTGGTCGGTGGCGAGCTCGCGCCGGCTGCCGAAGGGGGCGCGGTCCCTCATCCTCGATGCGACGAATGAGGTGTTCTACAGTGCCGCCAGCGTGTGGGAAATCGCCATCAAAAGCGCGCTGCGTCGCCGGGACTTCAAGGCCAACCCGACAGTGCTCGTGCGCGCTCTCGCGCAAAGCGGGTTCTCGGAGTTGCCGGTGACGGCGGCGCATGCGGCGCGCGTAGCCGGGTTGCCGGCAATTCACCGCGATCCGTTCGACCGGCTGCTGGTGGCGCAGTCGCTTGCCGAGCCGATGACGCTCCTCACGAATGACGCGGTACTGGGGCGGTACGGTCCGTTGGTACAGTTGGTGTGACCCGGCTGGCGCTGCAGACAGTAGGGGGCTAGGCGGACCTTGCTCGGCGCCGGCCCGGAGAGGGGCGCCGGATCCCCAACTTTTTCATCCGCGACTGAAGCGTGTTCGGATGGAGCTTGAGCTGCGCCGCCGCGTTGCCCTGCCCCTTGACGCGCCAGTCACAGGCTTCGAGGGTGCGGAGGATGTGCTCCCGATCCACGTCCTCGAGCGCCCGCGCGCCAACCCCGGCGGTGTTCGCCGGCACCGCGGCTTGGAGGCTTTCCCCGAGTTCCTCGAGAAGAAGCACGGGTCCCCGTGACAGAACGAGCGCCCGCTCGAGGACGTTTCTCAGCTCTCGGACATTGCCCGGCCAGTCGTACGCGATGAGTCGCGCCATGGTCGCCGCCGGCACGCGCTCGATCTGTTTCCCGATTGTCCTCGTCAGCTGTTCGAGAAAGTGCCACACGAGCAGCGGGATGTCTTCCTTGCGCGCCCGGAGCGGGGGCAGCTCGATGGGGAAGACCCGGAGCCGATAGTAGAGGTCCGAGCGGAACGTGCCCTCGCGGGCGGCGTGGGCGAGATCGCGATTCGAGGCGGCAATCACACGTACGTCAACCTTCTGGGTGACGGAGGAGCCGACGCGCTCGAACTCCTTTTCCTGGAGCACGCGCAGCAGCTTCGTCTGCAGCGCGAGGGGCAGCTCGCCGATCTCGTCGAGGAAGAGGGTGCCACCGTCCGCCAGCTCGAAGCGGCCGATCTTTCGGGATACCGCGCCCGTGAACGCGCCCTTCTCGTGGCCGAAGAGCTCGCTCTCGATGAGGGTGGGTGGCAAGGCCGCGCAATTCACCTTGACCAGGGTGCGGTCGCAACGCCGGCTCCTCGCATGGATCGCCTTGGCGATCAGCTCCTTGCCCGTGCCCGTCTCGCCCAGAAGGAGGACCGTCGAGTCCGCGGGCGCGACCTGCTCGACCTCGAACAGGACGCTCTGCAATGCTGGGCTCTCGCCGATGATGTCCTCGAACCCCTCGGCGCCCAAGGTTGCGGCGCGGAGATAGTCGTTCTCCGACTGAAGCCGCTCGCGCAGGGCCTCCACCTCGGCCAGGCTGTCGCGCAGCCTGCGCTCGTGCTCGCGCCGCAGCAGCGCGCCCGCGAAGATCTCACCGATCAGACGGAGGCGATCGATGACCGACAGCGGCCACGGCCGCTCGCGCAGGGTGGTTCCGAAGGACACCGCGCCCAGAAGCTGCCCTCCGGCCACGATGGGGAAGACCGCCACGGATTTCACACCGAAGGCCCGGAATGTCTGGACATCCACGGAGGCCTCCGGCGGAAGATCGCTCTCGCTCGAGACGATCACCGGCACGCGCTTCTCGCTGAGCTGCTGGATAGTCCACGGGATGATCTTGGCGATGGGCTTATCGATTGGAAAGGAAGCCGCGCCGGGAACCGCGACCGCATGGGTGAACCGCAAGATACCGTCGGTCGGATCGACCACTGCGAAAACCGAGCGCTCGACGTCGAGGAACCGGACCAGTCGGTAGAGGATGTCGTCGATGCTCGCATCAAAGTTCTCGACCGGCTGACCCAGCAGGCTGGTCGCGATCGACGCCAGGAGCGACTCTAGGCTTTCCGTGGGCTTCTCAACCGACATTTCGTCCCTCGACCGACATAGCGGCTCAGTATAGACGATATCTCGGCCTCTCTGACATGCCCCGAACCGCAAAGACTTCACCCTCGCGCTCGCTAAGCTAAGGATATGCTGGAGATTTTGAGCCAGGCGATCAGCACTGAGGGGAACCTGGCACAGAACTTCCTGCCTCAACTGGCCGATGACGCTCCGAATCAGCACGATCGATGCGGATCCAGCCATGGGGCTGAAGCTGGCCGGAAGGCTCACGGCGGAAGTCGTGCCGGAGCTCAGGCGCGTGTGCGCGGAACTCGAGTCAAACGTGGTCCTCGATTTGACCGATCTGCGGTTCGCCGATCGGCAGGGGGTGACCGTGCTGCGAGAGCTCAAAACACAGGGGGCCCAGCTCATCGGCGTCTCGCACTATCTCGGGCTCCTCCTGGGCGAGACGCTGCGCGATGGCAACTAACCGACGGACAGGCAAGGAGGCACGGATGGGGTTCACAGGCAAAGTTTTGCTCGGTCTGCTGGGGGTGTTCACCGCCGTGGCGCTGGCGGACGCTCCAGCATCCGCGCAGCCGAAGCCCAATATCGTCATCATCTGGGGCGATGACATCGGCCAGTCCAATATCAGCGCCTACTCGCAAGGTCTGATGGGCTACAAGACGCCCAACATCGACCGTGTTGCGAAGGAAGGCATGCTGTTCACCGACTACTATGCCGAGCAGAGCTGCACTGCCGGCCGGGCGTCGTTCATCACCGGCCAGTCTGGCTTGCGCACCGGCTTGACTAAGGTCGGTTTGCCGGGCGCTACGGTAGGGCTGCAAAAGGAAGACCCGACGATTGCCGAGCTGCTGAAGGCGCAAGGCTATGCCACCGGCCAGTTCGGCAAGAATCACCTGGGCGACCGCAACGAGTACCTGCCCACCGTGCACGGCTTTGACGAGTTCTACGGCAACCTCTACCACCTGAACGCCGAGGAAGAGCCGGAACTGCCGGACTATCCGAAGGATCCCGCGTTCCGCGCCAAGTTCGGTCCGCGTGGCGTGCTGGACTGCAAGGCCTCGAGCACCGACGATGCGACGGTGGACCCGCGCTTCGGCAAGGTAGGCAAGCAGGTGTGCTCGGACACCGGCCCGCTGACCAAGAAGCGGATGGAGACCATCGACGACGACGTCGCCAATCGGGCGGTGGACTTCATCCAGCGGCAAAACAAGGCCGGCAAGCCGGCCTTTGTCTGGGTGAACTTCTCCCACATGCACTTCCGCACCCATACCAAACCGGAGAGTCTCGGCCAGTCGGGGCGCTGGCAGAGCCCGTACCACGACACCATGATCGACCACGACAAGAATGTCGGCCAGGTCCTCAAGGCGCTGGACGACCTGGGCATCGCGGATAACACCTTCGTCATGTACAGCACCGACAACGGCCCGCACATGAACAGCTGGCCGGATGGCGCGATGACGCCGTTCCGCAGCGAGAAAAACTCGAACTGGGAAGGCGCCTACCGGGTGCCGGCCATGGTCCGCTGGCCGGGCAAGATCAAGCCAGGCAGTGTGTCCAACGACATGGTCGCCCATCTTGATTGGCTGCCAACCTTTCTCGCCATGGCCGGCGAGACGCAGGTGAAGGACAAGCTGCTCAAGGGCTACCAGGTCGGCGGCATGACCTACAAGGTCCACCTGGACGGCGACAACCTCCTCCCCTACCTCACCGGTCAAGCCCCAAAAAGCCCGCGCGAATCGTTCCTCTACATCAACGACGATCAGCAACTGACCGGACTGCGCTACGACAACTGGAAGCTAGCATTCATGGAGCAGCGGGCCCCGGGAACGATGCTCATTTGGGCGAACCCGTTCACCAACTTGCGGGTCCCGAAGATCTTCAACCTCCGGACCGATCCGTACGAGCGGGCGGACATCACGTCGAACACTTACTACGACTGGCTTCTTGATCACGCCTTCCTGATGGTGCCCGCGCAGGCCTACGTGGGCCAGTTCCTGATGACGTTCAAGGACTACCCGCAGCGGCAGAAGGCAGCCAGCTTCAACCTCGATGAGGTGATGCAGAAGCTGCAGGAAAGTAGCGGGTCGAAGTAGCACGGGCGCAACACTGCTGCACCCGCCGTGGAATCCGGCGGGTGCAGCAACCAAACTAATGACAAAGAGGTCCCTCGATGAAAACCAGAAGCAATAGACCGGGCGAGGCAGCGGACGATACGCTCTCCCGTCGCGAGTTCCTGGCCGGCGCCGCAGTAGTCGGCGCGACGATCTTCCTGCCGGGAGAATTCGCCGCCGCCGCGGACGGGAAAAAGACCTTCACCATCTTGCACACCAACGACATGCATTCGGCCTTCATCGGGTTAGGCCCGGCCTCGGACTACACGCCGTTCACGCTCAACGACGACAAGACCCGGGGCGGGTACGCGCGTCTGGCCGGGTTGCTCGCGACGAGGAGAGAGGCGCGCAAGGATCGAGGCCCGGTGCTGGTCCTCGACGCGGGCGACTACAGCATGGGAACCGCATTTGGCGCCGCCACCCGCGAGATCGGCGGGGAACTGCAGATCATGTCGCGGATGGGATATGACGCCACTACCTTCGGCAACCATGAATTCGACTACGGGCCTGAAGGCCTGGGCCGGTCCATCGGCGTGGCTGCGAAAGCGGGCCGCATTCCCGCAGTGCTCGCCTCCAATACCACCTTCGCGAAGCAGGACACAGCACTGGCCGATCTCCAGCGACTTTCCCGGGATGGACTGATCCGCCGTCATCTCGTGATCCAGCGTGACGGCATTCGCTTCGGCCTCTTCGGGGTCATCGGCAAGGAAGCCATCTTCTACGCCAATGGCGGTGCGATTTCGTTCATCGACCACGTCGAGGCGGCCCGGGACATGGTGAAGGTTCTGCGCGAGACCGAGAAGGTGGATGTGGTCATCGCGCTCAGCCACGGCGGCGTGGAGAAGGGCAAGGACGGACGCTACACCGGCGGCGACGATGTGCATCTGGCCGAGGCCGTGCCGGGCATCGATGTGGTGATCGGCGGGCACAGCCATACCGAGCTGTCGGAAGCGATCATCGTCAACAGCCGTACGCCGGTGGTCCAGACCGGAAAGGAAGGGAAGAATCTCGGCGAGCTGGTGATCACCCTGGACAGCGGCAGGCTGACGGTCGAGTCCTACCAGCTCTACCCGATCGACGACGGCATCGCCGGCGACCGCACCATCGCCGACGAGATCGAAAAGCTCAAGAAGAACGTCACCGCGGCCGTATTCGCGTCGCGCGGCTACAGCGTTGACCAACGGCTGGCCATGGCCCCGCGCGACCTGCCGAACACGTTTACCGACATCGCAGCCAGCACGATCCTCGCCAACCTCTGCACCGACGCCTTCAGAACGGCCACGAAAGCGGACATCGGGTTCAGCGTCAACGGGCTGATGCGTACCGGCCTGACCCGGGGGGTGCAAACGGTCTACGATATCTTCGCCGTGGCGCCCCTCGGCTACGGAGTGGTGGATACGACGGCGGGCAGCGCGCTGGTGACCGGCTACTTCACGGGTCTGGACCTCAAGAACCTGCTCGAGTTCTGGCTCGTAGACAATCCCGCCCATCCCGGCGAGTTTTTTCCGCGCGCCTCCGGCATGAGGTTCCAGTACGACATGTCCCGCCCACGGTTCGACGTCGTGACGGCCATCGAACTGGGAAACCTCGATCGCGGCTACCGCGCGATCGACATCACAGGCAAGGACAAACGCTTGTACAGCCTCACGTGCCCCCTGATGCTCGGCGTATTTATCGTGGCCATCCCCAGGACCACCAAAGGCAAGCTGGCTCTTGTTCCCAAGAACAAGGCGGGGCAGCCCCTCAAGTCCCGAGTCGAGGCGCTCGATGCGCCTCGAGAAAACTCGGGTTACCTGCTCCCGCCGCCGGGCACGACGGACAAGGCGAGCGTCGCCACCGGAACGGGGAACAACGCCGGCCGCGAGATCAAGGAATGGCAGGCGATCATGGATCACCTGCGCAAGCTGCCCGTCAAGAGCAAAGACGAATTGCCCACGATCCCCGTCGATGAGCGCGCCTCAGAGGTCCGGGCGATTAAGGTTGGCTGATCTGGTTTGGGAAATACAACGCCGACAGCCCACTCACGCGCTACGCGGGCCCGCTCTAGATGCGCGCTGGCTGGGCGGCGAAGGAATTCTCTGACGACGGCACCTTGATGCCGCCCAGCGTCGAGAAGGTGAAGCGAACAGCCGAATCGAGCATGACAACAAAGGAGGCCTCATGAAGCACTGGCAGCGGGTATCTGTGGTGTGCGGGATGGTGCTGGCCGCGGTGAGCGGCGCCGGCGCGGCAGAGTACGAGGCGCAGGCGAACAAGCCGGTCAATCAGGCGCTCACGCCGGCGCTGGCCGCGGGCACCGACTACACGGTCAAGGACCCGGTGGTGGCCGACGGCTACATGTACCGGTTCACGGTCGCCTCGACCTACGGCCCCTTCGACGTGACCGGCACGGGCGCCCTGCGCAAGCTGGCGCACGAGATCTGGGCCATCGGCCAGCTCAAGGGCGTCACGAAGAGCGAGGCCTTCCTCAAGTCGCTCAAGGATCAGGCGGGCAAGCCGCTGGTCTTTGCCAAGGACGTGATCACGAAGCCGGTCGACACGCTCACGGGCATCCCCAAGGGCGTGGGGCGGCTCTTCGGCAACATCGTCACCTCGGTCACCACGAAGCGGAACCCCGCCCAGGAGAGCAGGACCAGTGAGGTGTTGCTGGTGGGGTCGTTCAAGCGCGACTATGCGGCACGGTTCAACGTGGACCCGTACTCGAGCAACCCGGTGCTCCAGGAGGAGCTGGACAAGATCGGCAAGGCGGCGGCCTTCGGCTCCTGGACGGCCTCGGCGGCCATGATCCCGATCTCGGGCCCGGCCAGCTCGGTGATCACCGGCACCAGCCTCGGCAAGTCCTTCAACAATGTCCTCGCCACCGAGCCGCCTTCGCGCATCCGCATCATCAACGAGGACAAGCTGAAGCAGATGGGAATTTCGGACGATCTGGCCAAGCGCTATCTCGACCAGCCCGTCTACACGCCCACCCAGAACCTGCTCCTCGTAGACTCGCTCTCCCGCCTCGGGTCGGCCACCGGGCGCGACGCGTACCTGAACGCCTCGCTGGTGGCGGCGGACGAGGTGGAGGCCAACTTCTTCGTCAACATGGCCCAGATCCTGCGCGGCTATCATGAGACGCAGGGCCCGATCACGGGCATCACCATGGTGGGCGCGCTGACGGTGGCGCAGACCAAGGCCGGTGCCGCGGTGATCCCGTTCGCGCTGGACTACGGGGTGTGGTCGGCCAACGCCGACAAGCTCAGCCAGAACATGAAGGCGACCTACAAGGCGCCAGGCTTCAACGGGACCTTCGAGCTGTGGGTGACGGGCTCGCTGTCGCCGACGGCGAAGCAGGAGCTCCAGGCCCGCGGCTTCACCGCCGTCGACCAGGTCGGCGGCCGCTTCGACATCGTCGACTGACACTATGAATGGAGCCCGAAAGGTTCTAGACTCGCCGTGAACGTGTACGGGGACGGAGAGCAGATTCCATCGCCGTGGCACGCAGACCAAGACGCGAGGCGCCCTCGGCGCTCATAACAGGTGAGAGGAGAAAGCACCCGATGACAGGAATGAGAGCTCTGGGGACAACCCTCCTGGTCGTTGCGCTTGCGGGGTTGTTGAGCGCTCCGACCGCCCTGGCCGCGAGCAAAGCGGAGCTCGACCGGGATGGCGCCCGTGCGCTACAGAACCTCTATGCGAACAACACCGCGGCTCGACTGCTCGGGGCGAAGGCCAAGGCCGTGCTCGTCTTCCCCAGCATGGTAAAGGCCGGCTTCATGTTCGGCGGACAGATGGGCGAAGGAGTGCTCCTCGCGAATGGCCGGCCGATCGCCTATTACAACTCCGTCTCGGCGTCGTACGGGCTGCAGGCCGGGGTCCAGGTCTTCGGCTACGCTCTCTTCTTCATTAACGACAGCGCGCTCTCCTATCTCGACCGGAGCGACGGCTGGGAGCTCGGCGTCGGCCCGAGCATCGTCGTCGTCGACGCGGGCGTCGGCAAGTCGCTCACCAGCACCACCATCACACAGGACGTCTATGCCTTCATCTTCGATCAGAAGGGGCTGATGGCGGGCCTCGGCATACAGGGCTCGAAGATCACCAGGATCTCGAAGTAGGCAGCCGCAACCGCGAGTAACTTCGAGTACAAAGGGAGCGAATACGATGTCAAAGATGCGCCTCTTGCTGGCGGCCACGCTGATTTCGTGCCTGTCGACTGCGCCTGTCCACGCTGCTGAGCCTGGCGGCCGTACGGCGGCGCAAGTCAACCTCGAGCTTTTGCGCGACACCATTCGGGCCAATCGAAAGGCTCTGATCGCCGTGAGCCTCGCATTGAACGATGCAGAGGCCGCCAAGTTCTGGCCGCTCTACGATCGCTATCAGAAGGAGATCTCCGTAGTCGGCGATCGTATGACGGCTCTTGTCGAGGATTACATCACGCATTTCCGGGATCTCTCGAATGAGAAGGCCTCGCAGCTCACTGGGGACTACCTCGCCGCCGAGGCCGACCGGCTCCAGGTGCGACGCACCTACCTCGGCGAGTTCGCCAAGATCCTGCCGGGCCGCACGGTCGCACGCTTCTATCAAATCGAGAACAAGATGGACGCGGTCCTCCGCTACGATTTAGCTGGCGTCATCCCCGTGGTCGAGCCGGCGAGCGGCACGCCCCGGAAGTGAGGTCCAGGTCGGCCCTGTCCGAGCGCAGATGAGCCCACGGGAACCCAGCAGCGTGGGGCGCCCGCGCCTCATTCGAGGAGCTGTTACCCCGCAGGACCGTCCGGCTTGGACGCCCAATCCGATGAATCCATGGAAGTTTTTTCTGGCATCGTGCTTGCTCCCGTCCATGTGGGCTCGGGGCGTCGCCGTGACGCCTCCGGGGCGGTGTGGCCGCTTTCGACCCGGTGGATGACACGAGGATCGGAGAGGGGTAGATGAAACGGGGAACGTCTGCAGGCAGGTCGTTCATGCTCGCGCGCGCATTGGTCGTGTTCTTGACGTTACTCGGCGCCTCCGGCTGCGCGAGCTTTGGCCCGACGAGCGTGGATCGCGACCGCTTCGACTACATTCAGGCGATCGCAATCTCGTGGAAGCAGCAGACGCTGCTCAATGTCGTGAAGCTGCGCTATTCCGACACGCCGGTGTTCCTGGACGTCTCGCAGGTCATCGGCAGCTACCAGCTGCAGGCCGGCGTCTCCGTGGGCGGGGGAGTCAACTTCGGCGGCCCCCCGCTGCCCAATACGCTGAGCCTGGGGGCCGCGGGCACCTATACGGACAGGCCCACGGTCGTCTACACGCCACTGACGGGGGCGCATTTTCTCAAAGTCCTCATGACGCCGATCCCGCCGCCGGCCCTGTTCCCCCTCATTGAATCGGGCTGGCCGGCGGACCTGCTGCTGCAGCTCGGGACGCAGACGGTCAACGGGGTCTCGAACAAGAAGGGCGGAGCGCGAGGGCGCGCCGCCGATCCCGCGTTCGGCCAGCTCTTGGCCGCGCTTCAGCGCATCCAGGCCTCCGGCGCCGTTAGCCTGCGCACCGAAGCGTCCAAGGAGACCAAGCAAGAGGGCGTGCTTCTCACGCTGGCGCGGAAGGACGTCGCCCCCGAGACGCTGGCCGACCAGGCGCTGGTCAGGAAGCTGCTCGGGCTGCGGCCCGGTCTCCACGAGTTCAAGATCGTTTACGGGACGCTGGCGGAGGCCGATGACGTGATCGCCATCCAGACGCGCTCGGCATTCCAGATCATGGTCGAGCTGGGCGCCGACATCGAGGTGCCGGCGGCGCATGCGGCGGAACGACGCACGTACCCGACGAGTTCGGAGCCGACGGCGGCCGGGCCAAACGCGCTCCTGCCGCTGGTGCGCATCCAGTCGGGGACCTCGGCGCCCGGCGACGCCTTCGCGGCCGTCAAGTATCGGGATTACTGGTACTGGATCGACGACCGGGACCTCCGGTCCAAGGGCGTCTTCACCTTTCTCATGGTGATCATGACCCTGGCGGAGAAGGAGGAGAAGGCTCCGCCACCCGTGGTCACGATTCCAGCGAATTGAACGCCCGAACACATCACCGTGCCATGGCGACTGAGCAGGCCCGACTCGGCGAAGCCCGGGAACCATGACGATTCGACGCGTGACCGTTATTCTCGCGTGCCTCACGCTAATCGTGTTCACACTATCGGCGCCCGGGGCGCTGCGTGACGCCTTCGACCGAGGAGGGATTTACCTGTTCTCGCGTGCTTTCCTCGAGGACATCCCCAAGAGGCTCACCGGCCCGGGTCGATTCCGCTTCATCTTGCAACCCTTGATGGCCATCCTCCTCGGCATCCGGAGTGGCCTGGCCGACGCGCGGGCGGGGCGGCCGCCGTATCTCTACGGCGTGCTCTTTCATCGCGATCGGGGTGAGCTCGTGAGAACCGGCTTCTGGGTTGTGGTGGACCTCCTGCTGATGGGCATCCTGCTGGACGCTGTCTTCCAGTGGATCATCCTCGGCGTCTCGCATCCGGGGGCGGCGCTGGTGGTGGGGCCGGTGCTGATCGTGGGCCCCTACTCGCTCGCGCGCGCGCTCTCGAACCGCGCCGCACGCCTGCGTGGGCGCGGGTAACCCGGAGACATTGCCATGCACGAGCCTCTCGATCCATCCCTCTATCGGGCTATCATGTCTTCGAGATGACCACAGTTTGAGCTCTTCAGATCCTGGTGGCGGCATAGGCCATCTCCAGTCGGCGCTTCTGCTGAGGCGCGCGGGTCTTCTGTCGGCCGTGCTGCTGGTGGCCTGCGCCTGCGCGACGCCCATCGGCGTCACCCGCGTGGACACCCAGGCCATGTACCGCTCGGTGACCGCGAGCGTGCTCTCGTCCGACCACCCGAGCCAGTACTCCGAGCAATTGCTGACGCGTCTCGGGCTCGGGGCGCGCTTCGACGAGGACCCGGAGGTGGTGCTGGCGGCGCTCCGGGGCCCCGGGGAGGGACTGAGCCGCGAGTACCTCTTTGTTCTCTCCGAGCTGTCCTTCTATCACGCGGTGAAAAGCCAGAAGCGCGAGTACTTCCTTGCCTCCGCCGTGTACGCCTGGGCCTTCGTCCTCGGCAGGACGGACGAGGCGCGCATCGACCCGATCGACCCACGCCTGCGGCTGGCGACCAACCTCTACAACCTCGGCCTCGCCCAGGGGCTCGGGGTCGGCGACGAGGCGACGGTCGTGCTCGAACCGGGCTCGCAGCCACTGCCCTTCGGCCGGATCGAGATCAGCATGGACGAGAAGATGCTCCTCTGGTCCACCTATCGCATGACGCGGTTCGTCTCGCTCGGCGAGTTCAAGGTGCGCGGCTTCCTCAACCGCTACCGTCAGGCCGGCATCGGCGCGCCGCTCGCCGCGGAGCTCACCGCCGTCGGCACCGGACCTGAAGCCGAGGAGGCGCGCAAGCGGATCCCTCCGCGGCTCAAGGTGCCGGTGACGGCCCTGCTGATCATCGAGGACGTGTCA
>Ga0210073_1000052_pt1 | contig 22078 bp, 22 predicted proteins | sample Browns_ThreeSqC__2_FD_184853 | JGI IMG/M metagenome (GOLD analysis project Ga0210073, IMG submission 184853) | Wetland microbial communities from San Francisco Bay, California, USA, that impact long-term carbon sequestration - Browns_ThreeSqC_D2... | ecosystem: Environmental > Aquatic > Marine >...
CGTCCACCCCGACTCGTGTCGTCAGGCGCAGGACATCGTGGAGGCCGGCCTTGCTGATCCATGCGAGCTGCTTCGAGTCCCGTTCGTCGAGTCGGGTGGTAATGGTGAGATCGGCCCCGCCGGCAGCGAAGGACGGGGCCGGGAGATGCTCGATGTCGCTTGCCAGCACCAGACGGAAGTCCTTCAGGAGAGTGTCAGGTTCGGACCGGACAAGCGCCTGATACTGCGGACTGTCAGTGTTGAACGTGACCTCGGTGACAGCCTCGGAGCTGAGCAGTCCCCTGCGGTAGCTCGCCGTCCGGGCATTGAAGACGCCCTGGCTGTTCACACCGGACAGCGATTGCTCATAGGTGTGCTGCGCCTGCACGCCCGACCAGTACAGGGCTCCCGCCCCCGCGCTTAAGAACAGAAATATCACTACGCCGATCAACTTCACTTTCCGGCCCATCCTGTTACCTCCTCCGTAACCCGGACACTCACGTCAAGGCTCGCATAACCCGACCTGCAAGCAGGCGATCCATCGCTAATCTGTGCGATGCATGATCATAATCAATGTAACCTGGCTTTGTGCATGATATTTGTACGGCAAGGAGTTTTTGAACAGGTCATTCCCGCGAAGGCAGGAATGACGGACTTAATCAGAACTTCCCCCGAACAATCGAAGCCGGAATCATTACCCCGCTTCACTGGATAAATGAAGAATCGAAAACAAAGGAGAGTGTAATGCCCAACAGCGCCTACAAAGTCATCGATGTCATCGGCAGCAGTGAAACCTCATGGGAGGATGCGGCACAGCGGGCGATTGCCATCGCCAGCGAGTCGATCCATAACCTGCGTGTTGCGGAAGTCGTCAAACTCGACCTGAAAATCGAGGCAGGCAAGGTCGTCGCCTATCGAACCCGCCTGAATCTTTCGTTCAAAATCGACCAGTAGCCGGGATTCCGGGAGCAGTTGCTTATATCGCGTTGGATCGCTTGTGTTGCAGGCAGGACAACAAGCCTGCCTGTCACTCCGGTACAGGGGAGAAATGGACGCCGTCCGGAATACGGATCGCGTGTCGGCTATTTGTCCTGAAGGATAACGGGGGCGTGGCGCCCCCGTATGCCGTTCTGCCTGTGGGATCAGCCCGGCTTACTTGGTCGGGCAGGTGTTCAGCCCAAGCAGCTTGTAGGCCGGACAGAATTTGAAAATCCCCGTCAGCAGCGGTACGAGGCCGACCCAGCCCCAGATGATCTTGGGACCGACGAATACCAGGCTGATCAGGGCCAGCCCGACGAGGATGCGAAGCACCCGGTCAATTCCACCTACGTTGCACATGCCAATACCCTCTCTGGATTGATAAAACGATACGAGAGGCAGTGTATACCTGCCGCCGTGTTGCAGTAAGTGACAAAGTCACATAAGCGAGAGCTGTTTCAGCGCGGCGGTATCGAGCAACCGGATGCTGCCGCGCTGTAATTCCAGTTTTCCCTGTATTTCCAATTCCTTGAGCAGGCGGCTGACGACTTCGCGGGAGCTGCCCAGTTCAGTCGCCAGCGCCTGGTGTGTGGTTGTTACAATCAACCCCGCATCGCACTGCAGCAACAGGTGCCGGGCAAGCCGGCTGTCCAGCCGGCCGAAGGCAACCTCCTCGACCAAGGCGATGACGCTGGCCAGGTGCGTCGTGAAGGACTGGAAAACAAACTCGCGGAAGGCTCCGGAATCCTGCAATGCCTGGTGAAAGACGCCGGCCGGTAGCGTTAGCGCGGTCACGTCAGATTCTGTGACACCCTCGGCCGGGTAGCGCGCCTTGCCAAACAGGCAGGCCGTGGTCAGTACGCAGGAATCCCCCGCGCCCAGCCGGTAAAGCACGATCTCGCGCCCGTTCAGGGCGCGGGTCAGCACCTTCACGCTGCCCTGCAGCACCAGCAGGTACTGGCCGCACTCATCACCCTGCCGAAACACGATGGCCTGTGCCGGTAAGGTGATTTCCCGGCTATGCGCGAGAAATCCACGGGATACCGCGGCGTCAATTTCAGCCAGTTGCGGCAATACCTGTTTCCAGAGTGCATTCATGGTTTTCCTTTGGGTAGTGTCCACTCATAAACACCGTTTTCACCGCAGAGACGCAAAGGACGCAAAGAAAATCACTAACGAAAACAATCAAACACTTTGCGTTCTCGGCGTCTCTGCGGTGAGTTTATTTCTTATTGGACGGACGTCAGGTGAGGCCCGGTACCGACATTGTAGCGCTGAATCGTTTCCGGCCTCGCGTTTCGGCCAGCTTTTGCCCGGCGTGGTTCCTTGCGTGGGTTGACGTGCTAATCTGCCCAGCCACCTCCGAGCGCCTTGTACAGCGCAATCAGGTCCTGGTTCAGGCTGGAATCGCTCTGGACGAAGGCGGTCTGCGAGAGGTACAGAGCCCGCTGTGATTGAAGTACATTCAGGAAATCGGTCTGTCCCTCGGTGTAAAGCTGCGTCGCGAGCCTGACGGCCTTGCGGTTGGCAATGACGGCGTCGTTGAGTGACTTGTGGTGCTCCCATTCCTTTGCGTAGGCAATGAGCGCGTTCTCCACATCCTGCAACGCGGCGAGCACGGTCTTCTGGTAAGTGAGGTAGGCCTGATCGCGGAGCGCTTCCTGCACGTGGACGTTGGCGGCAATGCTGCCGCCCTGGAAGATCGGCCAGTTAACCGACGGACCAAACGCCCACGAACGGGCGTTACCGCTGGAGAGGCTGGACAGCTTGTCAGCCCGCCAGTTCAGCGAACCGGTCAGGGAGAACGTCGGGAAGAAGTCGGCGACGGCTACGCCGATCTGCGCGGTGGCGGCGTGGAGCTTTGCTTCCGCCTGCCGGATGTCCGGCCGTCGCCGCAACAGTTCCGAAGGCAGCCCCACCGGCACCTCCGGTGACGTCACCGGCTGCGGCCGGGTTTCGGCAAGATCGTTCAGCAAGTCCGCGGGCGGCCGCGCCAGCAGGACGCTCAACGCGTAGATGGATTGCCGCTCGGAGGTTTGCAGCACCGGGATGGTCGACTCGGTGGCTGCGACCTGCGCATCGGCGTTCGCCACATCGAGCCCGCCGACAAAGCCGGCATTGAACCGCTGCCGGGTGATGTCTGCGGTGTGCCGCTGTGCCTGCAGATTATCCCGCGCAATCGCAATCTGCTGTTGAAATCCGCGCAGTTGCACATAATTCAGCGCCACCTCGGCCGTCAGACTGACCTGCACGTCACGCAGCCCTTCCTGAGCGGAGAGAATGTTCGCCTCGGCCGACTCGACGTTGCGGCGGATGCCGCCGAAGAGATCCGCCTCCCACAGTGCGTCGAGGCCGGTCTGAAACAGATTCTGTTCGCTTGCCGACCCCTGCCGGGTGCGCTGGTAGCTGGCGGAGGCGTTGACCGTCGGCCACAGACCACCGGCGATGACACCGCGCGAGAAACGGGCCTCACGCACGCGTGCCGCGGCGAGCTGGATATCCAGATTCGTCCGCAGCGCCTCGTCCATCAGCGCGGTCAGTTTCGGGTCATGGAATGTCTGCCACCAGGTGGTCAGTCCGACCGGCGCAGCGGTATCCGATGACCCGACCCAGCCGTCGGGTACCGTCGTTTGCGGAGGCTGGTAGTCCGGGCCGACAGCGCAGCCTGCCAGCAGCGCGACCGTCACAAGCCACGGGATACGCCTATTCATAGCGCAGCGCCTCGATCGGATCCAGCCGGGAGGCTTTCCAGGCCGGGTAATAGCCGAAGACGATACCGACGGTCGCCGAGACCAGCACCGCCGCCACAATGGCGCCGACGGAGATGGCGGTCGGCCAGTTCAACACCAGCCGCACCAGCAACGAACTGCCGCGGCCGATCAGTATGCCCATCGCGCCGCCAATCAGGCACAGCACGACCGCCTCGGCGAGAAATTGCCGCAGGATGTCGCCCGGTTCCGCGCCCACCGCCATGCGCAAACCGATCTCGCGCGTCCGTTCGGTGACCGAGACGAGCATGATGTTCATGATGCCCACCCCGCCGACCAGCAGCGAGATCATGGCTACCGCCAGCAGCAGTCGGGTCATCAGGACGGTCGTGGAAGACAGCGCTTGGGTCATTTCGGTCAGGTCGCGAATCGTGAAATCATCCGGTTCACCCGGGCGGATGCGGTGCCGTTCCTTCAGCAGGGTGTTGATCTGTTGAATGGCCGCCGGAATCTGGCTGCCGGAACGCGCCGCGGCGATGATCTCGTCCACACTCGTGAAGCGCACCGGCAGCGGCGTATCGGCCTGCTGGGTGGCCGAGGGCTTGGGGTAGAGGCTTTCCCGGCCGGGATAGATCTGGCTGAGTGTGTTGACCGACGTCGAGCCGGTTTCGGCGGCGCTCTGGTTGACATTGGTCACCGAGGAGCCGGCGACGCGGTACTTGATTGTCGTCCACGGCGCCAGCACGACGTCGTCCTGGTCCATGCCCATCATGTTGGCACCCTTGCGCTGTAGGACGCCGATGACCTTGAAGGCGACGTTCTGGATGCGCAATTCCTGACCAATCGGCGACTGGCCGCCGAAGAGTTCGCGAGCGATGGTCTGGCCGACGAGGCAGACCTTGCTGGCGTTGCGGACATCCTGGTCAGTGAAATTTTCGCCTTCCGCCAGGTCCATCCAGTCGCGCACCTGCAGGTATTGCGGCGTCGTGCCGTAGATGAAGTACGGCACCCAGTTGCGGTTGCCATACACGACCTGTGTGCGCACGCGCTCGATCGGCGCCACGCTGGCGACAGCGGGGCATTCTTTTTTGATGGCCTCGGCATCCTCGGGCGTCAGCGTCTTCACACTGCCGGCGCCGAAACTGATCCCGCCGCTGGCGGCGGTGCCGGGCCGGATAATCAGGTTGTTGGTGCCCATGCTGGCAATGCTGCTCTGGATCGCAGCGGCGGAACCGTTGCCGATTTCCATCATCGCGATCACCGCCGCGACGCCGATGACGATGCCCAGGGTCGTCAGCGCCGCCCGCATGATGTTGCGGCGCAGGGCGCGCATGGCGAGCCTCAGGGTGCGGAGCGATTTCACGCGGGGTTTCCTGCCACGACGGCAGCGTCCCGTTCAGTTGCCGCAGGGGCGAAAGTGCCGTCTTCGATGAGTCCATCCTTGATATGGATGATCCGTTGCGCATAACGCGCCACCTCCGGGTCGTGCGTCACCAGGATGATCGTGAGACCCTCGCGCCGGTTGAGATCCTGGAACATTTGGAGGATTTCCTCGCTGGTGCGGGAATCGAGGTTGCCGGTGGGTTCGTCGGCGAGCAGGATCTGCGGAGTGTTCACCAGCGATCGCGCGATGGCCACGCGTTGTTGCTGCCCGCCGGACAACTGCGACGGCTGGTGGTGCATCCGGTCCGCCAGCCCGACACGCTGGAGCAATTCGGTGGCCCGCTGCTGCATTTCTCGCTCCGTGAGATGAGCCGCGGCGTAGGACGAGGGCATCATCACGTTTTCCAGGGCGCTGGTGCGCGCCAGCAGGTTGAAACTCTGGAAGACGAAACCGATCGTCCGATTGCGCACCCGCGCCCGTTCATTTGCCGACAAACCGGAGATTTCACGGCCTTCCAGCCAGTATTCGCCCGCGCTCGGGTGATCCAGACAGCCCAGCAGATGCATCAACGTGCTCTTGCCGGAGCCGCTGGCGCCCATCAACGCCACCAGTTCACCCCGGGCGACGCTCAGGGATATGCCCTTCAATACCGGCAGATCCACTTCACCCAGGTGGTAGGTCTTGTGAATGTCTCGCAGTTCAATCAACTCCATGGTTAATCGCTTTGCGTTCGTGTATTCAGGGCGCGCCGCCCGAGCGGCCGCTACCCGAAGATGCACCCTGGGCGGCATTGGTGCGGGCGCGGCCGAATTGCGGCGTAAACGGACTGGCACCGCCGCCGGCAGCGGCGGTGGCCCCGGATGATTGCACACCGACCACCACGTTCATCCCTTCCGATAGATCGGCGCTATCCACTTCAGTCAGTGAGCCATCTGTCAAACCGGTTCTGACCTCCACCGGTCGCACAAAGTTGCCCTGCGTCACCCAGAGGGTCTGTTGCGTTTCGGTGGAACCGGCCGGCGCCGGGGTGGAAGCCGAGCCCTGCGTTCGCTCACCGCCTGAGGCGTCGGCGGCCTGGCGAAATTCCGGTGCGATTTCATCGGCTTGTGGCTTCCAGCGTAGCCCCGCGTTGGGCGCGGCGAGCACATTCTCGCGGCGGCCGCTGATGAACTGCACATTCGCCGTCAGATAGGGGAGCAGCTTGCCGTCGGCGTTGTCCGTGTTTACCACCACCGTATAGGTGACGACGTTCTGCGTCATGCTGGCGTTCAGGCGTACCTTGCCGACCTCACCGTGGAAAGTCCGGCCCGGAAAGGCGTCCACGGTGAACGTCACTTCCTGGCCCGGATGGATAGTGCCGATGTCGGCTTCGTTAACCGACACCCAGACCTGGATGCGCTTGAGGTCCTTGGCGATCAGGAACAGACTCGGGGCATTCAGGCTGGAGACGACGGTTTGTCCGATGTTGACGCGCCGGTCGATGATGACGCCCTTGACCGGCGAGGTGATGGTGCAGTAACCGAGATTGCGCTGTGCCCGATTCAGCGCCGCCCGGTTCTGGGCCACCGCCGCCTGAGCCACCGCCAGGTTGGCTTTGGCGATCTCGAAACCGGCCTTGTATTGATCATAGGCGCTCGGCGCCAGCGCTTCCGAGGGGCCGAGTTTCTGCGCGCGTTCCCAGTCCTGACGGGCCTGATCCAGCTTGGCCTGCGACTGGAGCACATTGGCCTCGGCGCTGTTCAGGTTGGCGCGGGCCTGCTGAACGTCAGCGGCGTACAGGGAATCGTCAATCTGCGCCAGCACGGTTCCTGCATCGACGACCGAACCGTAATCGACCGGCATGCCATCGACGTCCTTGCCAAACGAATTGATCTGGCCGGCCACCTGCGCGCCGACGTCCACGACTTCCTCCGGCTCGACCGTGCCGGTCGCGCCGATGGTGGCCAGCAGGTCGGTACGCTGCAACGGGACGGTGCGAAATTTCGTGACGGATTCACGTTCACCGTACAGGAGCCATGTGCCCAGTCCGCCGAGCAGGACCGCCACCGCAATCGCAATTACGGTAAATCGAAGTGTTCGTTGCATCGTTGTCTCCATCATTCACACGTGCCCGGTTCTCCGCCTGTGATGCCGGTACAGTGCGGGTACGGTGAGCATAACCCAACCCGATTGATGGGAAACCACCCGGTGTTCGGAAATCGTGGCCGCCAGGCCAGGCAATGAAATCCGTTGGGACGTGCCGGCCGTACGGTTACAGCTGAAGCCAGGGTATCCCGTCAGCGGCTGGCGGTGGTGGGTCGCCTGGCCAAAGTCTCGACCTGGCGGGCGGCGCCGGCAAATTCCTGCGGGGACAGTTCCCGGTCGTCACCCCGCCGGTAAAGATAACTTGCCGTCTGATAGAAGGCGATGGTCCCGCGTTCCGCTGCCTCGTCGAACGGACGCATCGACAGTGTTCTGGCGACGGGGTCATAGGTATAGAACGCCACGCTACGCACGGGCTTGAGCACCACGAACTCATTGTCGGCCTTCAGCTCGCCCAGTTTCTGGTAGTTGCCGATCAGGACATGCGCCTGCTCCGGCCGGATTCGGCGCACGTCGTGGCCGTAGAAGCGGCTGGGATAACTCCAGTGCAGCAAGCCGAGGAGCGTCGGTGCGTAATCCATCTGACCGGCGAGCGTCTTGATGTGCCCGGGAGCGATCTGCCCGCCGGGTGCATAGATGATGAGCGGAATATGGTAGTTCTGCACCGGCAGCTCGGTCTTGCCGGCGCTCGAGGCGCAGTGATCGGCCACGATCACGAAGACGGTGTTCCTGAACCACGGCTTCGTCTGCGCGTCGCGGATGAGCTTGCCGATGGCGTAGTCGGTGTATTTCACCGCGCCGGCGCGGCGGGAGATTTTCGGCGGCAGGTCGATGCGTCCTTCCGGATAGGTGTAAGGCCGGTGGTTGGAGGTGGTCATCACGAATAAATGGAACGGTCGGCCCTTTGCATACTCGGCGTCGGCCTCGCGCAGCGTCCATCGGAACAGGTCTTCGTCGCTGGCGCCCCAGATATTGGCGAAGGTGATGTCGTCACGGCTCACGCTGCTGCGGTCGATGATCCGGTAGCCGTTGTGCCCGAAGAAATAATTCATGTTGTCGAAATAGCCGAACCCGCCGTAGAGGAATGCCGTGTCGTAGCCTTTCGCGCGGAAGACCGAACCGAGCGTGAACAGGTTTTCGTTGTGCGGGCGTTTCACCAGCGAGCGTCCGGGCGTCGGCGGCAGCGAAAGCGTCAGCGCCTCCATCCCGCGGTCCGTGCGCGTGCCGGTCGCATAGAAATTATCGAACACCAGACTCTTGTCCGCGATCGCCATCAGATTCGGCGTCAGCGTCGACGCGGGGTTGAAACTGCCGAGGAAGTCCGCGCTCAGGCTCTCCACCGTGATCTGGATGACGTTGGGTTTCAGCTCGGGTTCAGGGTTTTGCACGTAACGCAGCGTGTCGCGCGCGCTGGGCCGCAGCAGCATCGCCCCGTCTTCCTGCAGATCCCGGTGCAGGCGGGCGAACGCCTGGTCGATCGGCAACGTCGGGTAGAACCGGTCGTAGTCGAGTTCGTTGTTGCGGAACGCCGCGAAAAATGCCCAGATACCGTCCTTGCCGATCTCGCGGTTGTAGTTGTTGGCGAAGTCGGGTAGCCAGCCCTCGTTCAGCGTTGCGCCCAGCGCAATGAGGCCCGCGCACCAGGCCGCGCCGGCAAGGTAGCGTCGTTTCGCGGGTTCCGCGGCGGTGGCCAGCCAGCGCACCGGCCAGCCGGTCAGGCGCATCAACGCATACACCAGCAGCGTCCCGGCGCCGAGGCCGCCGAGGATAAGCGGCATCGGGTACGACTCGCGGATATTGCCGATGACCTCGTGCGTGTAGACCAGGTAGTCGACGGCGATGAAATTGAAGCGCACGCCGAATTCATCCCAGAACAGCCATTCCGCCACCGCGTCGAACAGCAGCAGGTAGATGACCGCCAGCGCCAGCACATGCATCACGGCCCGGCCCCACCGGTGAGCGAAGAACTGTGTCGGCAGCAGGGTCAGCAGCACTGCCAGCGGCAGCGAAAACCATGCCGCGGCCCCGAGATCGAAAAGCAGGCCCCAGCCGAACGCGGCCAGAAGACTCGCATCCCTGCTCACATCATGCGTGGCCTTCGCGAGCAGTGCGCCGCGGGTGAGCAGCGCCAGCGCGAGAAATACCAGGAAGAACAGCAGCACGCCGCCGTGCCGGCGCTCGAGCAGGCGGTGGAACCCGTTACGGTCGGGCGGGGTGGCGGTGGAGCAGTTCTCGGTGGTCATCAATGCGATTGGACGCGGGTTTCGGGCCGGAACTGAAGTGGCCGCATCCGGCTCCGGCAGTGTGAACCCGCCGCCTGCCCGAGTGCAAGCGGGAGTCTGCAACACGATTATGGTAGACGAGTAGCGCGTCCCTGCCGACGAACCGGTACGGATCTTTCTATACCCGCGCCCGGACTTGCTCTTCACTCAAGGGGTAGCTCCGGCTACCCCTTTCGCTCCAGAGCGGCGTCCGGACACACGAGCCCTGCGCCAGCATCCGGGATCCCTGTGAGAAGCTCGGGCTAGATATCGAGTTTCGTCTTGATGTCGTCGATGACCTGCGGTTCCGCATCCTGCCCGGGAATTTGCGGCCGGTTTTTCAGCAGGCTGAGCACCTCGACGACGTATTTCTTCTCGCCGTCACGCGGCGGGTTGATAAAGATCCCCAGCGTTTCGCCGAAAGTGCTGTCCAGTGCCTCCGCCTTGACCATGCCGGTGCGCTTGTCAGTCTCGACGAGCGTCAGTCTTTGTCCTGCGACGCTGATTGCGGCATTCCAGATTTCGTCGTAGCTTCTGCGATAGACGGTGAATTTGGAGCCTTCCCCTGTGTCCGGACGGACACTGTCGATGCCCGTGCACCCCGTCAACTGGAGGGCGGCGATCAGGAAAACGATAACACCCCTGAGTGTGCGTCTCTCTGTCATGTCAAGTTCCTCTCTGTCTGTCTCTGGCCGCAACAACGCTGTTTCCGGCTGTTAACCCTATCGACCGTTAAGCATGCGAATGAAGAGCGACAGGTCCGACAGGTGAAGAGACTGTTTTCGGGAGCTGAGACGGGGTGGTAGCCGAGCAAGCAAGCCCGCTCCAGCAGTGGGTGTGGTCTTGATTTTTCGGGGTCTCGAAACGGGCGCCCCGTGGCGCATGACGCCGAGGGGGAATCACCGGCGTATTACGCTACGACTTGTCCGCCTGAGTGGAGTTACTGGATTGCCGAGACCGGCGCCTTGGGACAGCTGGCAAAAAAACCGCGTTCCTGCAGCGCCTTCAGGCACTGGCCGCTGGTGTAGGTCATCAGTCCGCGGTTTTTGCTCGCATCGCGCTCCCCGGTTTCCATATCGAACAACTGCCGTGACGGGTTACAGGCCTCCGCGTCGTCGCATTGACCCTTGTCTCCGCACACCCGCCGGACCAGTCGTTCGCAGGGGGAGGTGCCGACGATGCGGACGCCTTCCCACTCCTCGGTCTCCGGCGGTTTTATCTGGCGGGATTCGAGGATGGACTCATTCGGTATGGCCACACCGCGATTGGTGATGAGGATACTGCCGTCCTGCAGGCGATGGGCGCCGTCCCAGAGCTGGGTCGTGACGCCCCCCCGGGTCACCGTGGCGCGGTTGGTATTTGGATCCACCGCAACCGTTCCGCCTCCCTTCAACTGGGAAGACCAGTCCGCGGCGGGTACGGCGAACACCGGCAGCATGAGCAGGATCAGCAGGGACAGACGTATCATGGGGTTCTCCTGTCGAATAGGCAGAACAGGGAGGCGTTGCCGCGGCTAATAGCGCCCGTGCTGCTTGGAGATATAGTTGGTCAGTTCAACGTACTGGGCGTTCATGCCGCGCAGGATGCGGTGCACGGTGCGCATAATGGAGCGCATGACCTGATAGACCAGTTCCGGGTCTTTTTTGATCAGACCCTCGAAGCTGTCGCGGTCCAGTCGGATGAGGTCGCAGTTGCCGAGCGCGCGCAGGCTGGCGGAATGCTCGACGCCGTCGATGAAGCCCATTTCACCCACCATGTCGCCTTCCTTGAGCAGCTGCAGGGTGACCCAGGTGCCGCCCCCGGCACGGGTGAGCACCTCCAGCCGGCCCCTGGTCAGTACATGAATGGCGTCGTCCTTCTGCCCCTCCTCGATGAGTAAGGTGCCATCCTTGATGGAGCAGGACGTCGTAACCTCGGCGAGCAGCGCGCACTGCGCGTCGGTGAGTCCTTCGCCCAGAGGAGTGTGCTTTATGGTGTCCTGGCTGATGACTGAATCGTCGCATGCGGTCATTTTATCTGGCTCCTGTGTCGCGAATGATGAATGGTTGGATCGGGGAAGTCATCCTGCCGGACCGGCCTTCCGCCTGAAGTTCGTGGCCCAGGCTCACAGGTCCCGAATGACCTGCAGCATGTCCAGCGCCGTGACGATGCCCGTCAGGGTACTGCCGCGGGTGACGAATACCCGGTGTATCCGGCCTCTCAACATCGTTTCCGCCACCTCCTGCACGCTGGTTTCTTCCTCTACCTTGAAGATCATGGGGGTCATGATATCCCGGACCTGGGCTGATGATTCGTCCCGGGCATGGAACATCCGCAGCTCCTCGTGGCCGAGCTGACGTTCCAGCTCATAGAGATAGACATCGTGGGCGTCGTCCGTCTCCCCGCCATTGTCCGGCATGCTGCCGTGACGCAGGATATCCGTCATGGAAACCACGCCAACCAGTTCACCGTTCTCCTCCGTGACCGGGGCGCCCGAGATGTTGTTGTCGACCAGGAATTCCGCCAGTTCCTCCAGTGACCAGTCGGCGTCAACGGCGAGCACTTCACGCTGCATCACATCGTTCACAGTCATGGACCTGACATTTTCCTGCGGATTGCTCATTATTTTTTCTCCTGTTTTTTCTGCGCCGGTTGCTTCCGGGTAGCCCTGGAAGTTGTGATTTACCGGTCGCCATCAGAAAAGGCGTGCAAACTAATGGAACCGGTGCGGGGTCTGTAACCCGGCGGGCTAGAGCGAATTCTACAATAATTCCGCTCTAAAAACCCGGGTGGACAGCGTCCGCCGGGCGACTGTCCGGCTAACGGGACCGACGTGGCGCTTTCACGGCAGGTTCCTTATTCCGGGGGCTGGTCCTGGTCCCCGGATGCCGGGTGCTCAGCCGCGGCTTGCCTTGACCTGCTCGTAGGCCGCCTTGATTTCACGCGTCTTTTCCGTCGCGATCTTGATCATTTCCTCGGGCAGTCCCTTGGCGATCAGCTTGTCGGGGTGATGCTGGTTCATCAGGCGGCGGTAGGCCTTCTTGACCGCGGCATCGTCCGCGTCCTTGCCGACGCCGAGAATCCGGTAAGCGTTGACGAGCGAGTGCTTCTCCCGCTCCGGCGCCTGGCCCGCGCCGACGAAGCCGAACAGCTGTTCGATGGCGCTGTGGTCGAAACCCAGGGTCTCGCCGATGATGAAGAGGATGCGCTTCTCGTCGCCGTGAATCCGCCCGTCGGCCATCGCCGTGGCGATCTGTATCTCGAGAAACATCTGTAGCAGATTGCGCCGGCCATGGCATTCGCGCCGGAACTGCGCCAGCACCGCCTGCAGGGGGAAATCCTCCTTCTTGCCCTCGTTGAACAGCTGGATGGCCGCCTTGCGCTGCTTCGGGTCGAGCTGCATACGCGTCATGATGGCCTCGGCAGCCGAGATCTCGGCGGTCGTCACCTGTCCGTCGGCCTTGGCGATATGGCCCATTACCGAAAAGGACGCAGTGAAAAAAGCGGCCTGGACGCGTTCCTGCTGTCCCGGGTCGAACATCGAAGGCCGGTCAGCCGAGGTAAGGCCGCGATCGAAGTTGCGGCCCAGAATGGCCCCGAGCAAAGCGCCGAGGGGGCCGCCGAACATGTATCCGAGCGTGCCGCCGAGCAGGGTTCCCCACCAGGTCATTGGTATCAGTTCACTCCGTGGTTCTTGTCGGGTGAGAGTTTACACCGACGGATGCTTACTTATGCAGGTGTGTGGCAATTCCACGCTCGGGTTGCACGCCAGTGACTCGCGGTGACGGCGGTGTCAGCCGTGCGGTGTGCTAAGGTGGAATCATTTTTCGAAAGGTGTACCCATGTCAAAATTCGTTGAAAAGCTCAGGCTCAAGGAACTCGCTGAGGAGGACATCTACTTTGCGAGGCGCGACCAGGAACTAATCCAGGCGCTGCACGACAAATGTCTGGCCGAGGCCATTGCCGCCGAGACCCGGAAAAACAGGAAACTTGCCAGGGCATTCGAGAAGCAGTACCGGAAGGTTAACCGGGCCTGCGGGAAGGAACCGCTGATGCTTATTCGGGCGATACGGCGACTGGTTGACAAGATACTCGTGGCCTTTCACCTTACCGAAAAATCGTCCGAATAAATCATCCGGCGAATGGTACGCCGGGTACCCGCGGATGCATTGATCAGGTATCGCCGGGCGCGCTCATGCCGGTGAGGGCGGCCATTACCAGCCGCGCGTCTAGCGGAAGGCAGGCAGTGGGCTGTCCAGGTGCCATAGCCCCGCCTCGGTGTCGTATTTCCAGGTCTGCCGGTCCGTCAGCGTCACCTCCTGCATGCGCTCTTCGTCGTAATATTTGATCAGCACCACGACCTGTGCCTCGGTCTCGTCCTCGTTCAGAACGGTATTCATGGTTTCGTACGAGGTTACCCGGAACCGTTTGAGGTTCTCCGGGTTTGTCGCCAGGGCGTCGGTGCTATCCTGTAATCTATAGGCGTTGGCTGTCGCATAATCTCCCCAGCGGATGGCGCTTTCGTAACGGCGTGTGGCCATGTCGAGCAGGGTGGTTTTCTTTCTTTCGTCCATACTGGCACACCCGCTGAGGATGGCGGCCAGCAGGAACAGTGCGATGAAACGTTGCATGAGCGGTACCGGGGTCGGTTTATCGGGCCTGAGGCGAAGTGCGCCAGATAGTAAAGAAAATTTCCTTCAGGCACCACTTCCCGGAGCGCTTCGGCGGGTTTCCAGCCGTTTGATCAATCGTCCTATGGTGAGGCCCTGCACGAGTATCGAAAACACGACCACAATATAGGTGATCGCTACCAGTGTGCCGCGCACCTTCCCGGCAGGCAACGACAGGGCCAGTGCGATGGAGAAACCACCGCGCAGCCCACCCCAGGTGATAATCTTTACCGCGTTCGGGCTGAAGTTCCTGAAGCGGCGCATCAGGGTGATCGGCAGGCCGACGGTGATGAACCGCGCCAGCAACACAATGGGGATCGCAATCAGGCCGGCCACCAGGTATTGCTCCCTGAACACCAGCACCAGCATCTCCAGGCCGATCAGCACGAACAGCACGGCGTTGAGAATCTCATCCATCAATACCCAGAAGGTGTCGAGGTGCTCGCGGGTGCGCTCGTAAGGAAAAGGGGTCAGTACCCTTTTCTGAACAGATTACAGCCAGGCGCCGCTCACGCCTGCATATGTAGAAACGGGTACTGACCCTTTTCCAGGGTGCGGATCTATAGACCTGTCCGTCCTTCGAGAGATCCCCTGACACCGTTCCTGATGTCCAGGATGGTCTTTTCAGTGGTGGCCCAGTCGATGCAGGCGTCGGTGACGGAAACACCGTATTTGAGATTGGCAGTGTTCTCCGGGATGGGCTGGTTACCCCAATTGAGGTTGCTCTCGATCATCAGACCGATAATCGAGCGGTTGCCCTCGATGATCTGGTTGGTCACGTTCTGTGCCACCAGCGGCTGCAGCGACGGATCCTTGCTGGAATTCTCGTGGCTGCAGTCCACCATGATGTTCTGGCTCAGCCCCGCCTGTTGCAGTGCCCGTTCGCAGACCGCCACGTTCACCGAATCGTAGTTGGACTTGCCATTGCCGCCACGCAGCACCACATGGCCGTAGCGGTTGCCGGCGGTCGAGACGATGGACACCCGGCCATCCGGGTCGATGCCGAGGAAATTGTGCGGGTGGCTGACCGATTTCAGGGCGTTGACGGCTACGGCCAGGCCGCCGTCGGTGCCGTTCTTGAAGCCGACCGCGCAGGACAACCCGCTCGACATTTCCCGGTGGGTCTGTGATTCGGCAGTGCGCGCGCCGATGGCCGACCACGAAATAAAGTCCTGCAGGTATTGAGGGGAGATCGGGTCGAGCGCCTCGGTTGCGAGCGGCAGATCGAGCTCTGCCAGATCCAGCAGCAGGCGTCGGGCGATGTGCAGTCCTTCCTCGATCTCGAAGGAGCCGTTCAGGTGCGGATCGTTGATCAGCCCCTTCCAGCCGATGGTGCTGCGCGGCTTCTCGAAATAGACGCGCATCACCAGGTAGAGCGTGTCCTTGACTTGATCCGCCAGTGCCCGCAGGCGCCGGCCGTATTCGATGGCGGCGACCGGGTCGTGGATGGAACAGGGTCCGACCACGATGAACAGACGTCTGTCCTTGTGGTCCAGGATGTCCTTGATGATGCCGCGGCCCGTGATGACGGAGGCGGCCGCTTGCTCGGTGATCGGCAGGCGGCGTTTGAGTTCATCAGGCGTGATCAGCCTCGTGTAGGAGGCGATGTTGAGATTTTCGACCCGTTTGTCAGTCATGTGTGGTTCCGGAGATGTGTTGCGCCTGGCGTAAGAACAGTCTTTCAGTTGTTGGTGCCGGATAACCACACAGCGCGTGGCGTGACCCTCTAACCCGAATGGCACTTAAATGTATGGGAAAGTATTCATATTAACGTATAAATGGCCATGGGTCGCTCCCGGCTTCCTCGGCATTTGCTCCTGCATGGCCCAGGCCAGTCTCTCGACCGATACCCGGTCTTACCTTCTCCTTGAAGTCGTGCCTCCCGCGATACGTGTCCCTGCCTGTACTTCGAAGCGCACGGACAAGACAATGAAATGTAATGTAGTACAGCAGGAACACCGCTCCGGCCAGGTAGCGCGGCACGAACCGGCGACACCGGAATTGCGCCGGTCCGCTCATTTTTCCGACCCTGGCAGGATGCCCCGCAGGTAGCCGTTACCCAGCAGGGACATTTGTTGAAGAATCCGGTCGCGACGCTCCAGCACATAGTCCGAGGGGTGGTCGATCCGGAAGCGGTGCGGATTGGGCAGCACCGCGGCCAGCAGCGCCGCCTGCCCCGCGTTGATGTCGGCAGCCGGTCGTCCGAAATAGCGCCGCGAGGCCGCCTGGACGCCGAAGGTGCGCTCGCCCATCTCGGCGATATTGAGGTAGACCTCCAGGATGCGGCGCTTCGGCCAGGCGGTTTCCAGCAGCACGGTCATCCAGGCCTCCAGTCCCTTGCGCAAATAGCTGCGCCCCTGCCACAGGAACAGGTTTCTCGCTACCTGCTGGGTCAGTGTGCTGGCGCCGCGCAGGCGTCCACCACGCGCGTGACTCTCGGCGGCGTCGCGGATGGCGTCGAAGTCGAAGCCCCGGTGATCCGGAAACTTCTGATCCTCGGCCGCCACCACGGCCAGTGCGGCGTCCGGCGCGATGCGTTCCAGTGGCACCCACTGGTAATCCTGGGTTCGGCCCTCGACCAGTGTGCGCGCCAGCATCACGGCCGAGGTGGGCGGGGGAATCCAGCGCAGAAGGAGAACCGGCAGCACGCTGACGAGGAGGAACACGAGCACAACCCGCAGCAGCCAGCGACGCCAGGAGTTCCGGGTGCGTCCGGACGCGCGGCGCCTGCCGCTGGACTTTTTTCTCCTCGATATCCGTCTGGCGGACGGCAGGAGCGGAAACCGGGATTCAGTCATGCGGATGGTCGGTGTTGGGGATGTCGTGGAATGTTTGCGAAGGGTTCCGGCGATGAACTGAGGATGCGGCCGCGCCCCGCTAAGGCGGGTAGTATAATCCCGGGTCGCGATCTCGCGGAATCGGATGCCGGAGCGGGGTGTACCCGCACCGCCGCCTGACGGAACGGCAGGTCCCGATAATTTCTTCGAGGCGGTGGGGCGCCGGTTCTGCCGCTGCACAGGAACACAGCGATGCCACATACGAAAGCACTCTATCAATGGATCTTTGATGTCGACTACGAGAGTTTCGATAGCCGGGTTGTCGAACCTTCGCATGAACGACCGATTCTCGTCGATCTCTGGGCGGACTGGTGTTCACCCTGCCTGGTGCTCACGCCGGTGCTGATGCGCATCGTGGAGGAATTCGGCGGCCGTCTGCATCTGGCCAAGGTCGAGGTGGACGAGGGGGAAAACATGAAACTGGCGGGACATTATCGCGTGCGCGGCTTCCCCACCGTCATCCTGTTTGAACAGGGCGGCGAACGCGCCCGCTTCAGCGGTGCGCGTCATGTGCACGCCGTGCGTGAATTCGTCGAACACAACAGCCGGCTGCTGGAGCATTGACCCCGTCGCGCATCATGCGTGCTGCGCGGTCAAGGGCACCGTCTGTTTGAAGCACCCCTTGCCGCGGGCGAACAGATCGCAACAGTCTGCGAATGCCGGGAATCTACGTATTTACCACAATTGTGATAAAGTGATAATTGCGTTAGTGTGAAGCTGTCTGAAGGGAATTAGACGTGGTTTTTTTCATAGTTCATGACTCCTCTCGGCGACCTTTGCTAAACCCAACGGTCGCCATTTTATTTGCGTTGCCAGTGACGCGGGTAGTTTCTCTGATGATGATGCTTCTACGGATATCCTCTGTTGGCATCTACTGATACCTTTGACGTGAAGTACGGGGGGTATATGGAAGAAGAAAGACCGTTTCCTGCACGCGTTTCGGCAGGTTTACCACAAGATGTTAATCCTCTTGCCACCATCGTCAGGGCTTTCCCGACGCTTGAAGAGGGCGATGATATCTGGCCGGTGAGGATCCACACCTTGGGGGTGTTTTCCCTGACTCTCAACGGCAAATCTGTCAGCGTTGATTCCGAATCCAGACGACAAACTCTTCAGTTCCTGAAAGCCCTGATCGCACTCGGTGGCCGCGAGGTCAGTCCATGCAACCTCACTGCGGCCTTATGGCCACAGGAAGACGTGCCCGTTGCGCAGGGCTTGATCGAAACCTCGCTGCACAATCTGCGTGACACTTTGGGTGAAGACTGCGTGCTGGTGTCGCCGGAGGGTGAAATCAGTCTTGTGCCGGACTACTGCTGGGTCGATGTCTGGGAGTTCGAAAGAACAGTCGCCATGACCCGGCGCATCCTGAACGGGGATTTCACCGGCAAAGACGCCGGACGTCTCAAGCTGCTGTCCAGTCGGTTGCAGGATCTCTACCAGGGTCATTTCCTGACCGGGGAAGACACGACCTCGTGGTCCGTATCGCTGCGGGAGCGGTTGCGTATCTGGTGCATCCAGCATCTGCTCGATACCGGGCGATACTGGGAGTCCCGCGGATTATGGGAAAAGGCTATACCATGCTACCGGCGGGGTCTGGAGGTTGATGATCTGGTCGAGGAGTTCTACCAGCGCCTCATGGTGTGTTGCCTCGCAACCAACAGCTTCGGCGAAGGCCTTGCGGTCTATCGGCGTTGCCGGAAAGTACTTTCCATCGTTCTCGGGTTACAGCCCATGCCGGAAACCGAGGCGCTGTACCACACCCTCATGGGAGCCATTCAAGGCAAGCACACCGCCTGAATGTCGGCCGGCCATTCATCGAGCAAGGCGCCGATGTCCGTCACATAAGCGGAATCTGTGTAAAGTCTCTGGCTCGGGTGAGGAGGGGAGTTTGCAGGGAATCACTGAACACTGGAACGCCGCAGGCGGAAGCGGCAGTTTTTGAGACAGGTTCAACAGGAGGATGATAATCGATGCGTAAAGAGTTACTGGTCGCCACCGTGATGCTCCTCGGCATGGGCAGCGCCGCTGCCTCTCAAACGGACGAGGACCTCCGGAGGTCCAGACAGGCGGAACTCGATCGGGCTTGCGAAGCGGCCCGGCAGGTTGCCCTGGCGCCGAGACGCCAGGAGATCTACGAAGAATGCATCAACCGTCCCGACAAGGAGGAGGATGTGTGCCGGAGGGATGCAAACGGCTACAACGGCAACCGGATCGGCGGTACTCCCATGTATTATGACCTGCCGGAGTGCGAGGAAGCTTTCGACTACCGCAGGACACAAGACTGATAAAGTAAGAAGTAAGAAGAAAAAAGGGGGTTATGCTGCCTTTCCTGGGGTAGCAGCAGGCTCTTGTGCCCTTTGGGTATGCCCGCGAACGCGACTTATTAACCGCCTGGTTCGCGGGCATACCCGCTCCTGAACGGGGCGCGTTGAATAGCACCGGTATTTCGCTCCAGCCCGGGCTGGACGCTAACCCGCCTGCCTGCCATGATCTGCGCATGCCACTCAGTGTGTTTCATCCGGCTGTCGCCCGCTGGTTCGGCGAGCATTTCGAGGCCCCCTCGGACGTTCAGGTTCAGGCCTGGCCGGCGATTCGCGCGGGCCGTCCCACCCTGATCGCTGCGCCCACCGGCTCGGGCAAAACCCTTGCGGCATTCCTCGCCGCTATTGATCAACTGGTGCGCGACGGACTGGACGCGCCGCTTCCCGATGAGACGCGGGTGCTGTACATCTCTCCGCTCAAGGCCCTGTCCAACGACATCCACCGCAACCTTGAACTCCCGCTGAACGGTATCCGCGACACCCTGCTGGAAAACGGCCTGCCGGATGTTCCGGTACGCGCTCAGGTTCGCACCGGTGACACCTCCACGGCGGAGCGCGCGGCGATGAAGCGCTGCCCGCCGCACATCCTGGTCACCACCCCCGAATCGCTCTACCTGCTGCTCACCTCGGACTCGGGCCGCACGATGCTCAGTACCGTGCGCAGCGTGATCGTGGACGAAATCCACGCGCTTGCCGGCAACAAGCGCGGCGCGCATCTCACCCTGTCGCTCGAGCGCCTCGCGCGACTCACACCTAAGCCGCCGGTGCGCATCGGCCTGTCCGCTACGCAGAAACCCCTGGAGACCATGGCACGCTATCTGACCGGCGCGCGTGACACCGACTGCATCCTCATCGACACCGGCCATGCGCGCGATCGCGACCTGCGCATCGAGGTGACCGGTTCACCGCTGGAGGCGGTGATGGCGAACGAGGTATGGGGCGAGATCTACGACCGTCTGGAGCAACTGATCAACGAGCACCGCACCACGCTGATCTTCGTGAACACCCGGCGCCTGGCCGAACGTGCCGCCGCCGCGCTGGCGGAACGCCTGGGCGAGGAGGCGGTGACCGCCCACCACGGCAGCCTCGCGCGCGAACACCGTCTGGAGGCCGAACAGCGTCTCAAGCAGGGGAAGCTGCGGGCGCTGGTCGCGACCGCCTCGCTGGAACTCGGCATCGACATCGGCGAGATCGACCTGGTGTGCCAGCTCGGTTCGCCGCACGGCATCGCCACCCTGCTGCAGCGGGTCGGGCGCTCCGGCCACCGCCTCGCCGCGCTGCCGAAGGGCCGCCTGTTTCCGCTGTCGCGTGACGACCTGGTGGAATGCACGGCGTTGCTTGCCGCGGTTCGGCGCGGGGAGCTGGACCGCATACCGATCCCGGTGCATCCGCTCGACGTGCTGGCGCAGCAGATCGTCGCGGAGGTCGCCAGCCGCGACTGGGACGAGGCGGACCTCTATGAGGTCTTCCGCGGTGCCTGGCCTTACCGCGACCTAGACCACGAGGTGTTTACCGCGGTGGTGAAGATGCTGGGCGATGGCTTCCACACCCGGCGCGGGCGCCGCGGAGCTTACCTGCACCGCGACGCCGTGCACGGCATGCTGCGGGCTCGGCGCGGGGCGCGGCTCACCGCGCTCACCAACGGCGGGGCCATTCCCGACCAGTTCGACTACGACGTGATCCTGCAGCCGGAAGGCCTTTTCATCGGCACGCTGAACGAGGACTTCGCCTTCGAAAGCCTGGCGGGCGACATCTTCCAGCTCGGCAACACCTCCTATCGCATGCTGAAAATCGAGCAGGGCCGCGTGTACGCCGAGGACGCGCACGGCCAGCCGCCCAACATCCCGTTCTGGTTCGGCGAGGCGCCGGGGCGCAGCGATGAGTTGTCGGCGGCGGTGTCGCGGCTTCGCGCCGACCTCGATACCCGGCTGGAACAGGGTCTCGAGGCCGCCCGTCGCTACGTGACGGAGGACCTGGCGCTGCCGTCCAGTGCAGGGGATCAACTGGTGGACTACCTTGCCGCGGCCAAGGCCGCACTGGGCGTGCTGCCCACCCGGGAGCGCATCGTGTTCGAGCGTTTCTTCGACGAGACCGGCGACCAGCACCTGGTCATCCACTCGCCCCGCGGCTCGCGCATCAATCGCGCCTGGGGGCTGGCGCTGCGCAAGCGCTTCTGCCGCCGCTTCAACTTCGAGCTGCAGGCGGCGGCCGGCGAGGACAGCATCGTGATCTCGCTCGGACCGACGCACAGCTTCCCGCTGGAGGAGCCGGCGCATTACCTCAACGCCGCGACGGTGGAAACCGTGCTGGTGCAGGCCCTGCTCGCCGCGCCCATGTTCCCGACGCGCTGGCGCTGGGTCGCCAACACCGCGCTCGCGGTGCCGCGCAACCGCGCCGGCAAGCGCGTGCCGGCGCCGTTCCAGCGCAACGACGCCGAGGATCTGATCGCCGTGATCTTCCCGGAGCAGCTCGCCTGCGCGGAGAACATCGCCGGCGACCGCGCCGTGCCGAAGCATCCGCTGGTCGAGCAGACCCTGTCCGACTGCCTGCACGAGCTGATGGACATCGACGGTCTGAAGCAACTGTTGACGGACATCGCGCAGGGCCGGATCGAGATCATCGGCCGCGAACTCGCCACCCCCTCGCTGCTGGCGCAGGAAATCCTCAACGCACGGCCCTACGCCTTCCTCGATGACGCGCCGGCAGAGGAACGCCGCACGCTGGCCGTACAGCAGCGTCGCTTCATGGACCCCCAAACCGCTGCGGAGATCGGGCGACTCGATCCCGCAGCGATCGAGCGGGTGCGGCGCGAGACCTGGCCGGAGGCGCAGACGGCGGACGAGCTGCACGATGCGCTGGTGGTGCTCGGTTTCCTGACC
>Ga0210073_1000054_pt1 | contig 21885 bp, 25 predicted proteins | sample Browns_ThreeSqC__2_FD_184853 | JGI IMG/M metagenome (GOLD analysis project Ga0210073, IMG submission 184853) | Wetland microbial communities from San Francisco Bay, California, USA, that impact long-term carbon sequestration - Browns_ThreeSqC_D2... | ecosystem: Environmental > Aquatic > Marine >...
CGTGGAACACGCGAGCAGGTGATCGGCCAACTGGGAGCAGGCAATGAAGCACGAAGCGCGCAAGCTGTGGAAGTCCAGGCCAGGGGGCGTGCTGCTGGCGCAGATGTTGCGCGGGCAGCCGCTGACGCCCGACAGCAAGCAGCTGCTGAACAAACTCAAGCGGGTCGAGCCGGCGAGCAAGGGCAAAAGCGCGGCGAAGTAGGTGGAAAACTCGCCAGCGGCGAGGTAGTGCTTACCGCCAGCGGTCGTGAAACCACGCCATTCCCGAAGGTATCGCTCGATACCAATCGACGTGCGATCAAGACGCTGCGCACCGTCGACCAATGGATCATGCACAACGCGCTGGCCGAGGCCGAGGCACGCGGCGACGACTTCAATGCGAGGCAGTTTCGCGCGAATCAGGACAGGCCAAGCCAGTCCGACAAAGATAGCGCCGAGGAATACCTGTTCGGCGAAGCGCCAACAACCGCAAAAGAACCCCAAAGGTCACTGAGCGCCGCCGAGGAACTGGCGCAGGGCAATCTGTTTGCCGAACCAGCAAAGACTCCCTCTTGGGTCATCCAGAACAAGGAAACCGGAGAGGTAATCGCCGAGACATACGATCCGAAGAAGGTCGCTGCACTCAACAAGGAAAAGTACAAAGCCACTCCTATTTTGGAGTACCTGCAGAACCTGAATCGCAAGATCAAGGAAGAAGCGCCTACCACCGCGCCGGCTCAAGGGGTGAGCTACCCGAGCGTCGAGGACATCCACGCTGCGGCCGATGCGAAACACATCGCCTGGGATGGTGATGTGACCTTCGAGAAGATGACCGAGCAGGTCACGGGCAAGAAGCACCTCGATAGTTTGACCGGGGCCGAACGTCAGGCCGTGCTCGAGCGCGTGCAGAAGATGGCCGAGCGCCCATCCGCGCAGCAGATGGAGCAGCGGCACCAGCTGCAACTGCAAAAGCGCATCGGCGTGCTGCAATCACTGCTGAACTGCCTGGGAGCATGACATGAGCGACCGCGGGACGATGGACTGGGTTGCGGCCAAAATCGGCGACATCGAGCGCATTGTCAAAGAGACAGGCGACAAGCGGCTTGATGCGTTCACCGGGCTGCTCAGTTCGATCGAATCGAGCCTGGCCGATATCGTGGACAACATCGAGCGCGCTGGCGGGGCGGCGGCCATCGAGAAGATCGCCGAGGGCCTTCAACGCATGAAGTTGCCCGACGTGTCGTTCAACCCGACGATCGAGCGGCCGCAGGTCAACGTGTCGGCCACTTCGCCAGCCGTGAACGTGACCAACAAGGTCGAGCCGACACCGGTGCAAGTCAACTTTGAGGCCGTGATGCCGCCGATGCCCGATATGCCGGCGCCGATCATTCATGTGCTGGAGCGGGCCGACATAATGGGCGCGACCTGGGAGATCAGGATTCCCGGGCAGTACGGCGGGGCGGATCGGGTGATGACTTTGAAGCGGATCGCGTGAGGCGACTTTGGCCGACACCAAGTTCAGTGCCCTCGCCGCCGACAGCACGGTAGTCGCCACCGACGAGATCATCGTCTTGCAAGGCGGCGTGGCCAAGCGCCTCGCACTGAGCGTGCTGCTGGCCGGCACGGTAGTTGGCGGGCCCGTACCGGTGGGCGGCATCATTCAATGGTCGGGCACGATCGCAGCGATCCCGACGAACTGGAAACTGTGCGATGGCACCGCGAACTCTCCAGGGCCGGACTTGCGCGATCGGTTCATCGTTGGCGCCTCGGCAGATGATAGTGGACTGGCCAAGACCAACCTGACAGGTTCGCTCACGCAGTCAGGCGCAGCGGCGGTCAGTGCGCACAGCCTGGACACGAATGTCGCGGTCAGTACCCATACGCTGTCAACCGACGTCGAACTGAGCGCGCACAGCCTGTCGACAAACGTGGCGATCGGGGACCATACGCTGACGACTTCACAAGGTCGGACATCGAGCGCATCGACCCGAGCGTTCGTGACCACCACGACTCTGACGCACACCATCACGCAACCGGTGGTGCAGGCGCACGCGATCACGCAACCGGTGGTTGCCGCGCATTCGATCACGCAACCGGTGGTTGCCGCGCATACATCGAACTGGCCAGCGTACTTCGCACTTGCCTATATCCAAAGGATGGCATGAAACTCGACATCGGCTCAGACGCGGGGCGCTACAAGGACTTCACGACAGTCGACCTGTACGCGCCCGAGGCCGACATCAAGGCTGACGCAGGTGATCTGCCGTTCGATGACAACTCGGTCGAGGAAATCTGGGCCAGCCATGTGCTCGAGCACATTGAACCAGCGCGGGTGCAGGCCGTGCTCAAAGAGTGGTTGCGTGTTCTAGTCCCCGGTGCCGTAGCGAAGGTCGTGATCCCGGACCTGGACTACGCATGCCGCGCGTGGCTAGAGCGCAAGTCAGGCGCACAGAGCATGATCTACGGGATGTGCGACAGGCAAGGCCAGATGCACTACCTCGGATGGGGCGCGCTGGAGTTGCGTGATGAACTCGCGGTGGCTGGGTTTGAGGTGCTGACGGTGCAGAACTACCGGGAAAGCGCGCAGAGCAACCTGGGTGGCACCTACTGGCACGATATGGTTTGCATCTTTGCAGAAGTGAGAAAACCGCGATGAACAACGACATGCCGGACCTGAAGTTGACGCGCCCAGAACTGTTCGGCCCCGAGCACGACACAGTGCTCGTCGGATGTCCGACGTACTCTGGGCTTGCCGGATGTCTGGACGAGTACCTGGCTGCCTACGACGCATTCAACTGGTCGCGCCGATCACTCATGCTCGTGGACAACACCAACGACGGCGGCAAGTACGCCGCTTCGATCAAAGAGAAAGTGGAATCCAAACCGGGCCGAACGCTCAAACGCATCGAGCCGTCCAATGACTGGGAAGACACTTTCTGCAGGGCGTGGAACCTGCTGCTCACGCACGCGCTGTGGAATGGCTACACCTGGGTGCTCTCGCTAGAGCAGGACGTGATCTGCCCGCCGCTGACGCTGGACACACTGCTCAACGTGGCGTGCTATGTGCATGCACCGTTCTGCACACACACCTATCCATATCACGGTGGCAAGCCCGGGTTCTACCAAGGGTTGGGCTGCACGCTGATGAAAACCGAACTGCTGCAAGGAGCGCTCAACTACGCCTACAAGCGGATTCCCACTGTGGAGGGCTCGATCTACGACGTGGCCAAGCGCAACAGCCACGTGGTACTGCACCAGTTGCTGAAGATCGAGCACCGCGATGTCGATGGGCGGCACTGGCAGTTCGAGCAGACCACCAATGACGAAGTGGCGATCGGCATCGAGGGCTGACCAATGGCTGACCGCTATTTGCTCGAGGATGGCAGCGGCTTCTACCTGATGGAGGATGGCGTGAGCTACTACATCATGGAGGATGTCGCGGTCGTTGATCCCGATGAAGCGGCGACCATTCAACTCGGTGCGGTCACAGTGTTCGGTCTTGGTCAAGCACAAGTAACGCAGGTGACGTAGATGAGCACGCCCAAGAAAAACACCGCGTTCATCTTCTACATGGGCGTGGTGTCGCAGGCGGCCACCAAGACTCTGCAGGTCAATCCAACCATCGCGGCAGGTGACTTCAAGGTATCGACTGACGGCGGTGCGCTGGGCAACCTGACCACTCTGCCGACTGTCACGCCAGCCGGCGGCAAGATGGTGAAGGTGTCGCTGTCGGCCGGGGAAATGAACGGCGACAACATCACGGTGGTGTGCTCCGATGCCGCCGGTGCCGAATGGTGCGATGCGCTGGTGAACATCGCCACCAACGTGCGCGCGCTGGACGATCTGGCATTTCCGGCAACATCGGGCCGCTCTCTCGCAGTCGACACGTCAGGTCGCGCGCTGGCCGACGTCGACACCATCAAGACGAACCCCGTGGTCAATGCCGGCACCGTGACTTTCCCGACCGGCGCCACGTTGGCCAGTACCACTAACCTCACCGCCGGCACCATCGCCAACCTGACCAACCTGCCCGCGATCCCCGCCAACTGGCTGACCGCAACTGGCATCAACGCGGCCGCGCTCAACGGCAAGGGCGATTGGAACGTCGGGAAAACCGGGTACTCGCTCACGCAGGGTTTCCCGAGCAACTTCAGCAGTTTGTCGATCACTGCCGGCGGCCTGGTGGACGTCACGCAAACGGCAGCCGACAAGGCGTGGGCCACGACCACGCGGCGCCTGTCCGACGGCGCGAACATCGTGCTGGCCAAAGGCGTCGGCCTGACCGGGCTCACGGACCTGAGCGCCAGCGACGTCGAGGATGCGGTATGGGATGCCATGATGGCCGACCACATCACCGCAAACTCGACGGGCGCGAAGCTGAACAGCGCCGGCGCGGCGTCAGATCCCTGGTCGATCGATCTGCCCGGCGCCTACGCAGCTGGCAGCGCGGGCTACATCCTGGGCAACCAACTGGACGTCAACGTGGCAGCGGTCAATGGCGTCGCCGTGACCGGCGCCGGCACTGCGCTGAATCCATGGGGTCCGGTGTGAGCGCATGGGCCGCCGATTCATGGGGTGCATCTTGGTCTGGTGCTTGGGGGCCTATTGATGGTGCGCCAGCACCTGCTCCAGAGCAGACAATCGACACCAGCGGCGACGAGTTCACGAGTTTTCGGGATGACGAACTGATCGAGATCGGCGTCGCACTCGTGGCTTCGGGAATCCTGGAGGCGTAGGAATGTCGCTCACCACCTGCATCCAGAAAGCCGGCAAGGCGCTGCACCCTGAGGACAAGGCGGCGATCCTCGAGCGCTCGCGCGTGCTGCGCGGCGAGGGCAAGACGCTGGCCGAGGCGGCGCGCATCGCCGTCACCGAGCAAATGAGCGCCGTCCAGGCGCTACTGGGCGGACACCAGCAAGCGCAGGCCAAAGGTGCTGCACCGCCGGTCGATGGCATGCCGGCCGAACCTGCGCGGTGGCCAGGCGACGCGGAAAAGCCATTCGTCTATAGCTCTGGCATGTCCTCGCGCCCGGACTTCACACGAGCTCTGGCGGCCAACCATAGCATCGGCATCGACATCGGTGAAATGTCGGCCAACACGATCGCCGAGATCGGGCCTGCGCTGGCCAAGTCCACCGGCCACTTGTTCGTCGACAGCGGCGCCTTCTCCCTGTTTCGCGCGCAGCAGCGTGAGAACACCATCGGCGAGGTAGCCGGCATCGAGCACACCACGGGCGTGCAGGCGCTGGACTTCAAACGGATCTTCCAGCGCTACGACCAGTTGCAGAAGTCCATTGCAGAGGCCGACCCGAACGAGGAAACCGGCGCAGCGAATCGCGTGGCCTACGCTATGCCAGACGTGGTTGGCGACCAGAAGGCGTCGCTCGAGTTGCTGCGCCAGTTCAAGGAAAACGTGCAGGACTGGACCGACTTCGCAAGCAATGCCATCGTTCCTCTGCAAGGCGGCGCGCTGACGCTCACGCAGATGTATGACCAGGCAGCCAAGATCCTCGAGCGCGACATGCTCACGATCGGGATTCCGTCCAAAGTCGAGGCGGTGTCCAACGAGCAGTTCCAGCAGTTGATGAAGGACCGCGGCGATGTGATCACCGGCGTGCACCTGCTAGGCGCCGGGTCCACCAAGACGCTCGCCGGGCGCATGGATGCGCTGCAAGCGGCCAACTATGACGGCCCGGTCAGCGCCGACGCCAACCGGTTGCGCACCTTGTGGACACGCAAGAATGCACGCACCGAGGCGTTCGATCACCTGATGACGGTGCAAGGGCCGACGTTCGGATCGCTCCAGCCGGCTGTGGAAGCGGCCGCAGCGCCGCAAGCCGCAGCGCCCAAGAAGGACGCCCTGCGCTCGCAAGGCCAGAAGATGATCGAGCAGGGCCAGGCCGACCAAGGTCGTGACCGCCTGGCCAACACCGCCCGCCGAGCCCGCATGGCCAGCAGCGCCGAGGCCGGCGCGCGCGCCAACGAAGCGATGGGCAACACGCTGGTGAACCTGGCCGACGCGATCGAGCAGGGCCGCGCGCCGGCGCTCGAGGGCATCAGCACCAAGGCCCAGGTCGAGGCACTGAACTCCCGCTTGCAGACTGCGATGCAGGAATCCAACAAGGCCAAGAACCTGACCTACTCGCAGGAGCAATCGCAGCGCGGCCGCCCGGCTGACGCCGCCGACATCGCCCGAGCTCGCCTGCCCGTCATGGACTGGGGCAGCGCATCGGACCGCAACAAGCTGGCGGAACTGCTCAAGGGCAAGCGCGGGGCCAAGGAACTCGCCGACTCGATCCGCAGCGGCCGCGCGCCTACCCCGGAAATGCTGGCCGAACTCAAGACGCACCTGACCGAGCAGCAGATCGCCCCCGACTTCGGCTGGTGGAACATCGAGCGCGCCGCCCAGCTGGAGCGGCTGCGCCGCGCCGGCATCACGACCAACGAGCAGCTGCAAAAGGCGCTGGCTGAGTTCGTCGAGTTCCGCAAGGGCGTACAGGCAGAGGATCCGATCAAAGCAGCCGAGCGCGCCCTGGTGGGCCGCAAGGGCATCGGAATCGACTTCTTCCCGACACCCAAACCGGTTGCCGAGTCCATGGTGCGCTACGCCGGCATCAAGACGGGGGATCGCGTGCTCGAGCCCAGCGCCGGCACCGGAGCACTCGCCGACGTCGCCAAGGCCGCAGGGGCCAAGGTCGACACCCTGGAGATCAGCAGCGAGTTGCGCGACCTGCTCAAGCTCAAGGGCTACCCGATCATCGGCAACGACTTCATGGACATGAAGCCGCCGGCCGAGCTCTACGACTCGGTGATCCTGAACCCGCCTTTCAGCAACCGGGCCGATGCGGCGCACATCCAGCACGCCTACGACATGGTGAAGCCGGGCGGCAAGGTGGTGGCGCTGGCCGGCGAGGGCGTGTTCTTCGGGTCCGACAAGAAGGCGCAGGCGTTCCGCGAATGGCTGCTCGAGCACGGGGCGCACACGGAGAAGTTGCCCGCCAATTCGTTCATGGGCTCGCAGCAGCTGGCACAGACAGGGGCCAATGCGCGGTTGATTGTGATCGACAAGCCGGCGGTGGGTGTGCGCCAGTCAGAAGCCCCGTACACCCAGCCGTTCTACAGCGAACTCGCGCGCCATGTCGATCGCGTCGACATGAACGCCGCGCCAGCGGCCAGCTGGAAAGCATGGCTCAAGGGCCTGACGCAAAAGGGCGTGAAGCCAGACGAGATCGCGTGGACCGGCATCAACGAGTACCTGGACCTGCAGCAAGGCAAGGTGACCAAGACGCAGGTGCAGGAGTTCCTGAAGGCCAACGGGGTGCAGGTCAGTGAGAAGGTGCTGGGCACACGCAGCATCAACGACGCCATCCGTGAGGCAGCAGGTGATGCCGATGTGGTTACGCTGCTTGAGCGCACCAAGTTGCTCGAGGAACGCCGTGGTCGCAACACCACGCGAATCAACAACACGACGCAGAACCTGCTGAATACTGCGCGTCAGTGGAGCAAGACCGCCGACGGCGCGCTACCAGAAGGCGATGCTGGTCAGTTCCTACCATTCGAGACGGTGGACCGCGCGCGCAAGTTGCTGGAGATTCAGACCGAACCGAAGTACGGCCAATACACCCTACCCGGTGGCATCAACTACCGCGAGGTGCTGCTGACGCTGCCAGCCAAGATTGCGCCGGAAGATCGAGCGCTGGCCGACGCCAAGCACGCGCGCGCGGTGGAACTGCGGAAGGAATACAACGCACTGCTGCACGGCGGTTTGGGTGAAATGAATGGCGACGAAGCCGAACTTGGGCGGCGCCTGCGCAATCTTGAGACTCAGATCAGGATGCTTACCGAAGCGCGCGACAAGATTAATGAAGGTACTGGTTTCCAATCTGCCCACTGGTCAGAACCCAACATCCTCGCCAGCATCCGCCTAAACGATCGAGTGGACTCCGAGGGCAAGCGCGTTCTGTTCATCGAGGAAATCCAGAGCGACTGGGGGCAGGCCGGCAAGAAGGCCCGCGACTCCGAGGTGAAAAGCGTTGCCCGCGAGCGCGGCATCACCGAGACCGAGGCAAGCAAACTGGTTCCGGCAGATGCCGGGTTCCTCAAGAACGCGGATTCCACTGGCTGGAAGGCAACGGCGAATGTTGGCGACCCGGGGTGGTATCACGTCCGCACCGCAACCAACGAAGCGCTGGGCCAATACCGCGCCAACTCCGAGGCCGAAGCCATCGCGGCAGCTGCGCAAAACTTCGGCAGCGGCTCAGTGCCTCGCGCTCCCTTCGTTGGCAAGACCGACGCCTGGGTAGCCCTTGCCCTCAAGCGCGTGATCAAGATGGCCGCCGACGAGGGCTATGACCGGGTGGCGTTTGTGACGGGGGAGCAGAGCGCGGAGCGCTACAGCCTGCGCAAACAGGTGCGCAGCATCGAGTGGTCACCGTTCACCGTGTCCGGCGGCAACATGCCAGGCGGCACGCACGTCATCATCGACACGCCGGCCGGTTTGGCGCGCTTCAACGTAGGCGGCGATGGTGTGGTCAGCAGCGCTCCGAATCCCGGCATCCTGCGCGACCAGCAGATCGTCGGCAAGCGCCTGGACGACGTGGTGGGAAAAGCGGCGGCCGAGAAGATCATGGGTTCGTACCGCGGCAAGCTAGAAGGCGAGGGCCTGAACATCGGCGGCGAAGGAATGATCATCTTCTACGACAAGATCGTGCCCAGCGTGCTCAAGGACGTGCTGAAGAAGGTGGGTGGCGGGCAACTCGAATCCGTCGAGTTCGGCGACATGACGGCGCGTGCCAGAGAACCGTACATCGTGAGTGATGGACCAGGCTTTTTCGTCGAAGGTGGCGGCCCTCGTCTTGGCCCATTCTCCGTGAAAGAGCAGGCGCAGATCGCGCTGGACAAGTTGCTTGCCGAACGCAAGCGCATGACACAACCCGGCTTCGCCATCACAGATGCGATGCGCGAGAAAGCCGCGAGCGGCATGTCCCTGTTTAGCCGGCGCGAAGCCTACAATCCGAGCCAAGGTGAACTCTTTGCCGGATCCCGTGCCGAACCCACTGCCGCTGCCGCCGGACGCACCGCAGCTGGTCCCGCTGCAAGCCTGCGGGGGGATACAGGCGCCCTACCTCGTGTCCGCATCCAAGCCCTCGGCATCGCCGCCGACATCCAGCGCACAGGTTCAGCCGCCTTCGTCGGCCGCCAAGTAACGAGCGCCGACGACCTGGCCGCGATGGCCCAGGTCTACCGCGATCCGCGGTACGAGACTTTTCGGATGTTCTTCATGCGCGGCACGGAGGTCGTGCAGGCCACCGGCGTCAGCGCTCGGATGCCGGGATTCACGTCGATGGTCCCGGGCAACATGAACCCGGAGTCCTACATCGCGTTCATTGCGGCCGAGAAAGCCCGCCTCAATGCCGACGGCTACTACATCCTGCACAACCACCCGAGCGGCGACCCGACTCCGAGCCTGGTCGATCACAAGCTGACCGCCTACATCGCACAGAAGGTCAAAGGGCTGATCGCCCACGTCGTGATCGACACCAACCGCTATGCGGTGATCGAGTCAGACGGCACTGGACAATTCCCATCGGGTGCCATCATGGCGCGCGAGTTCGGCCGCGACACGCTGCTCGTTCCGTCCAGGCCATCGCCCGTGATCGGCATGAAGATCGAGAATCCGAAAGGTCTGGCGCAACTGGGCCTGACGTTCAAGCAACCCGGCTGGATCACGATCATCGGCACCAGCGCCAACAACAGCGTGCGCATGATCGCCGAGGCGCCGACGTCGATCCTGTCGCGGCCAAACGAGGTGCTGCTGGGCACGGCTCGTCGGCTGATGCGCCGCTCGGGTTCGTCGAACCTGTCGCTCATTGGGGATGCCGATGCGATCTCGCGCCCGGCGGTGAAGGAAGCGCTGCGGCAAGGCATCATCCGCGACGCCGTGGTCGGTGGCCAGACGGTCACGCAGGCCGAGCGGGGCCTTGGCGGACGCAGCGCCACGGACTACTTCTCGCCGCGGATGCAATCGCAGTTCGTGGCCGAACCGACCACCGTCTACGAGTCTCCTGACCCCTACGCTGTCGACCAACCGCCAGCGCCACCCGGCAAGCAGACCAAACTGGAACTGCGCTTCGACCCTGGCTGGTCGATGCCGCAAGGCACGCGGTTCGACAACTTCATCTACCGCTTTCAGGACAAGTACATCGACCTGAAGCGTGCGACCGCGGCGATCGAGGCCGATGGCAAGGCGATCGAGGACCGCGCCGACGCCTACCTGCAGGAGGAACTGTTCCACGGCCGGGCCGCAAAGCGCGTGCAGGACTTCGTGCAGCGCGAACTCGACCCGCTGCTGAAGGACATGGCAACCCGCAAGATGACGCAGGAGGAATTGAACAAGTTTCTGCTGGCGCGTCACGCCGAGGAAGCCAACAAGCTGATCTCCGAGCGCAACCCCGAGATCCCAGACGGTGGCTCTGGCATGAAAACAGCCGACGCCAAGGCGTACCTCGACGGTCTGACGCCAGAGCGCCGCGCTGACTTGAACGCGATGGCTGCACAGGTGGACTCGATCATCGGCAAGACGCGCGACATCTATGTGGACTACGGCCTGATCGACAAGGGCACGGTCGACGCCTGGGGCAAGATGTTCTCGGACTACGTGCCGCTGATGCGCGAGGGCAAGGATCTGCCGCAGATGGGCACCGGCACCGGGCAGGGTTTCTCGATCAAGGGCAAGGAAGTCAAGCACCGCACCGGCTCGACAGCTGAGGTGCAGAACATCATTGCCAACGTCGCGCGCCAGCGCGAGCGGGCCCTGGTGCGTGGTGAGAAAAACCGCGTCGCGGTGGCTATGGCGGCGCTGGCCAAACTCAACCCGAACCCCGACGTCTGGGAAGTCGGCAAGCCACCGCAGGAGCGCTACTACAACGAGGTAAGTGGGATGGTGGAGTCTCGCGTACCGCCGCAGTTCAAGAACCAGCCGAACGTGCTGGTGGCCAAGGTGACTGGAAAGGAAGGTGCCGTGCACGAGGTGGCCATCATCTTCAATGAGAAGAACGAGCGCGCGATGCGTCTGGCCGGTGCCCTGAAGAACCTGGACGCGACCGACCTGGAGGGCTGGATCGCCAATGCCTCGAAGGTCACTCGCTACATCGCCTCGATGGCGACCCAGTACAACGTCGTGTTCGGCGTGGTGAATCTCGTGCGCGACCAGCAGACCGCTGCGCTCAATCTTGGATCGACCCCACTGGCGGGGCATCGCATTGAACTGCTCAAGCAAGTCCTGCCGGCGCTGGCTGGTGTCTACCGGGACACGCGCGTGGAGCGCGCTGGCGGCGAGGCTTCGTCGGCATGGGCGAAGATTTACGAGGACTTCCAGAACGAGGGTGGCCAGACCGGCTACCGCGATCTCTACCGCACCACCGAGGACCGCGCCAAGGCTATCGAGAGTTCGCTGAATCCGCAAGGTTGGATGGATAGCCCGCTGGGCAAGGTGTTCACGATCGACGGCGCTTTGCGAGTCCCCATGGCTGGCGTGCAGAACTCCGCGCGCTGGATATTCAACTGGATCTCTGACTACAACTCGGCGATGGAGAACGGCACGCGCCTTGCAGCCTACAAGACGGCGCTCGATCACGGCATGAGCAAACAGCAGGCTGCCAGCCTGGCCAAAAACCTGACGGTCAACTTCAACCGCAAAGGGGCATCCTCGCGCGGCGCCGGGTCGCTATACGCTTTCTTCAACGCCAACATGCAGGGCATCGCGCGCGAGGGCGAATTGATGACGGAGCGCTCGCCAACTGGCGAGTATCGGTTCAGCAAGAGGGGCCTGAAGATCATCGCAGGTGGTGTTTCGTTGGGCGTGATCCAGGCACTGATGCTGGCTGCAGCCGGTTTTGGCGACGACGAGCCGCCGCAGTTCGTGCGCGAGCGCAACCTGATCATCCCGTGGGGCACGACCGGAAAGTACACCTCGATCCCGCTGCTGCTGGGTTTGAACGTATTACCCAACATCGGTCGCATCTTCACCGAGTGGGCGATGCACGGGTTCAAGGAGCCAACGAAGTACGCGCACCGGCTGATCAGCATCTTCGCCGATATGTTCAATCCGCTGGGCGGTGGTCCGATCACTTGGCAGACCTGGGCCCCATCCGCGCTGGACCCAGCTGTGGCCATCGCCACCAACACCGACTGGACCGGACGCAAGATCGCGCTCGAGTCGCGCAACCCGGCGCAGCCAGGCCACGAGCTCGCGCGCGACGTTGCCACCGGGCCCGCCCGCCTGATCGCCGAGGCCATCAACCGATTGACTGGTGGCACCAAGCACACCGCGGGCATCCTGAGCCCCACACCGGACCAGATCGACTATCTGTGGGGCCAGATCACCGGCGGCGTCGGGCGCGAACTCGCCAAGGCAGAGGAATCGATCAAGGCAGCCAAGACCGGTGAGGCCCTGCCAGCCTACAAGATCCCGCTGATCGGTCGCTTCTACGGCGACACCAAGGACTCATCGGCTGAGGCGAATCGTTTCTTCGAGAACGCAAACCGCATCAACGTTCACGAAACCGAACTGAAGGGGCTCGAGAAGGAAGCGCGCGAGGCAGCCAAGGCAGGTGACATGAAGCACCGCGACGAGGTGATTCAGGAGCGCGCGCAGTACCTGAAGGATCACCCGGATGCCTACCTGATCGATTTTGCCAAGCGGGTCGAGCGTGAGGTGTCTGACCTGCGCAAGGAGAAACGCCGGCTCGTGAAGGCAGACGCTCCGCGTGAGGACGTCAAGAAAATCGAGGACCGCATGAAAAGCACGATGCACCTACTCAACGAGGCGGTGGCCAAGCGGACCGATTGATGTGATCACGCTAGGAACAGCAGCCGTGCTGGTGGTCGTCTACGCCTTCATCATCATGGCGCCCGAGGAACTGGTGCAGGTGGTCGTCCTTGGGGCCTGGACTGCAGGGCTGGCATCTGTGCTCGCTGCTGTGTTGATCTCATAACCTCACTCGAATGACGAGACAGAACTCGAGCACGCAACTCGGCCCGATGGTGTTGACCTGATAGACACTGCGGCCCTTTGGATCGTGGTAGCAGCCGGCCAGGGATCCGCAGCCGATCCTGCGGTACCCGTTGGCTCTCTTGCTCAAGCGCTTGGCGAGTTCGACGGCCTGCTTGTCTCGGTGGCAGGCCATCCACTTGAGTTCGGGCTTGTCGGTCACAGTGGCGTGCCGGGCGGATCGCCGCCGATGCCTTTGCCACGCTCCGGGAACGGCCACGCCGCGCCGGGTGAGAGTTTGAGTTCCGGCGGCCACTCCTGGGCATCCAGCCGCGCAGCCTCGCGTGCGATGCGCTGCGCGAGGTCGGCCATCGCACCGGCGCCGGGCCTTTCCTTGTCCTCGGCAACCGCTTGCTCGACCAGCAGGTGCAGCCCGCTGCGGATCGACTCGTTGACTTCGGAGCGCCTGGCGGGCCTGCCCTCGGCGTACCACTCGGTGCTCACCGGATCGGCCAACTCGAACAGGATGCCGCCGCCAGGAGGCGACCAGATTTTCGGTTTGCCTCGCACAGTCCAGATGCACACCGCGCCCGGGTTGCGAGGGATGCCCATACCAGCTGGCGGCTTCACTTCCTCGGGCATGTTAGCGTCGCGCCGGTGAGCCCGCGGCCGCGTCAGGAACGGGCACGCGGTGACCGCGAAGCGCAGGCAATCCAGGTGCGACGGCGGCTCGGAGATCGTGCGCGTGATCGAGCACATCGGCCCGATGCAGAACGACTTGTACTGGCCCAGCGGCTGGCCGCACATCCAGCAACGCTCGTGGCGCACGGCGCCCGGCAGTTTCTCGGCGTCCATGATCCGGTGGTCCGGCTTGCCGTCGACCCATGCCACAAAATGCGGTACGGGATATCCGCGTTCATCGACCGGCAAGCTGCGCATGCGGTCCGGCAGCGGCGGCAAGCCGGCGCGAAGTTCGTTCGTCATCACCTTCTCCTGCGGCCCGGAACTCTGGCGCGCAACACGCTTGCCAGCCGGGCCCTGTCAATGATCCTGGTGCAAACGCGGCAGGTCTTGCGGCGCAGGCCACCGATCTGCCGAACGCTCGTGCCCTTGCGCGGCACGAGAAGTCCGCACTGACCGCACCGCGTCTGCATAAAGGAATCAGGAAATCGTTGTGAAGTCTGGTGGAGCGACGTAATACTTGTCGAGCATCACGAGCGCTTGACGCATCACGTTGCGCAGATCGCGCTTGCCCCAGAACGTGACGGCGCTGCTGTCGTCGTCCCCTGGCTTATGGATGAATGGACCTTTGGTCAGCATGTTGCCGCCGCTAGGAAGCGGTGTTGTGACTGGCAGTTCAAGATAGAAGCGCAAGCCGGTGAACACTTGCCCGTCGACCGTTTTGCTGACGATCTCGATGCGGTCAGTCATTTCTTCGGCGTAAACATTGACTCTCATTTTCAACCTCTCTCAGATGCAACTGCCCATCACCAGCGGCGTGCCGCCGATCCCCTCGCGCACGCGCGCGATGAGCGCGAGCGAGGCGGCCTGGTGCACGAGGTCCGGGCGGATCAGTTCGTACCAGAACGTCACGGCCCCTTGGTTGACCCGATAGCGCAGGCGAGCTCGCACCGGGTAGGCCGGGGTTTTCTGTTCCGGCTTCGGGGTGCTCCAGAACACCGGCACGCCGATGGTGAAGCGCTCGAACACCGACATGGCTTCGATCGTGGCGGTATCGTCGCTGGCCACAAACTCGAGCTTGATGCCGCCGCTTTGCAGGCGCATGGCGCTCTTGATGCGCTGGTCCTGCCGAGCCTCGAACTCGGTGGCCATCTTCATCATCTGCAAACTGCTGGGCGAGCCGTCCAGGGCAATGACATCCTGCTCGTTCTGCTCGATGAACTCGGCAAACGCTGTCTGGCCCTTGACTTGTTTGTTGTGCTGGTTCCAGGTGATCCACTCGGCGCTTTGGCGCGGCTGGAACTTGGCTTGGTGCGAGCGCCATCCCGGCACGCTGGCACCGTGCTCGTCGAACACGGCTGTGAAGTGCAGCACGCTCTTGGTCGGGTCAAACTCGCACCACACCATGCTGTGCGGTTTGGCGTTGCGCACGACGTAGGCGACGAATGATTCGTCGTCGCCCATCGTGGCGGTTGCGTGAGTGCGCCGCGGGTTGGACAGCAACGATTCGCTGTCGATCACTGCCAGCGTCCAGTTCTTCGGCAATGCGACATGCGTGCGCGCAGCTTGCTCGGTCACCGTACTGTCGGTGCCCATCACCTGCGGCTTGGGCAGTTCGGCGGCCAAGGTTTCGGCGATGTTCTTGCTCGGGATTTCGGTCTTGATCGTGGTGGGGTCGGCCATGGTGGTGCTTCTATTCAGAGTGTGATTGGGGTGTGCTTAGACGCTCATGACTTCAGGATGCTGGCGCCGGCGGCGCGCGCGTGCGACAGGATCATCTTGGCGAGTTCGACCGCATCGTCTGCGTCCAGCCCGAACCAGTTGACCTGTTGCTTGAACTCGATGATCACGCGGCCTTTGCGTCCGTCGTGGCCGTTCTCGTGCGTGACCTTCAGATCGACGGACTTGTTGTGGGGTCGGGCGTTGTTGACCATCGTGCGCTCAGACTTCCAGAACGAACGGTTTGGTGCAGCCGGCGGCGCGCGCGTGTTTGATCAAGACAGCGGCCATGGCCAACGCATCGTCGCCCGCCAGCCCGAACCAAGTGACCGGCTTCGGAAAGCGCACGACCACGCGCCCGTTCTCGATGCCGATGCCCATCGGTAGGGCGCCGGCATCGTTCTCGTTCATGCGCCCCCGCGGATACTCGCCGAACACCTTGGCCATCGCCTCGCGCATTTGGCGCGAACGCTCGTCGTCTTGGCTGCTATGGCTCACGGCGCCACCCCAGTAATCTCGCCGGTGCTCTGGTCGATGTGCTGCACGACCTTGCCCGAGTTCGGCACCGGCTGCAGGTCGAGGTTGCGCTGGTTGGGGTTCTGCAGCTGCAAGTTCCCCTCGACGGTGGGCCACATCAGGTCGGCGTCGGGTGCCGCCTCGGGCGCCTTGTTTGTGCACTTGGCCGAGATCGCCAGCGCGCCGCCGGTTTTCTTCAGGTCGAGAGTGATCGTGAGCTTGCCGGCCTTGCCAGTCTCGTCGACTCCGCGCACGGACTCGGCCAACTTGTCGGCGCACTCGTCAAGGAAAGCGCCGCCTTGCAGCATGCGCAGGGTGTCGAAGATGGGTTTGACGCTCATGGCGTTCCTTTCGGTGGTGTAGGGGTCTTGGTCTTGGCGCGCGCCGCCTCGGCCGCTTCGGTGCGCTGGGCTTGGCCCATCTGGTACGGCATCCAAGTGGCCACGCGGTACTCGACGCTCGAATGGCTGTCGCCTTCCTGGTGGTCGCGCAGGGCCACGCCATTCTCGACAGAGGCATAGCCCATGTGGTTGATCACCTGGAGGTGGACCAGCGACGGGTCGGCGGATGGCACCACGTAGATCACCGTGGCATCGAACGCCTGTTTGTTGTCTAGCACGCCGACGTGGCCGGAGCTCCAGTACCAAACCTTGCGACCGATGGTGGGGACGATGCTGCTCATGGTGCTCCTACGGATGTTGGGAAAGCGTTGTGCTCGACGCCATCGAGCAGGCGGCCGGCTGCGGCCTTGCCGGCGCGTTTTACTGGCCACAGCGCTTCGATCGCGTCGCCGTTCATGCGCTGCCCTACCACCAAGCGTGTGCCGGCCAGGCCATCCCAATTCGGCGGCGGTGAGCCAGGGCGATTGGCGGCCGGGTTCTTCTCGCTGTCTACCGGGCCCCACTCACCCCACTGCTTGAAGTGAAACGGCACTCCGGCCTTGCCACATTGGTCGCGCAGCGAGCGGGCCCAAGCCGGGTGCATCGGGCGCGCCTGGCGGCCGCTCTCGCCGCCACAGATCACCCAGTCGATATGCGACGAGCAGCGCAGCGCGTCCCACTTGCCACCAGGCACGATTGGCATGCTCAACATCAAGTCCACCGGCCCCAGCATCGGCTCGATCGACAGGAATCGCACCGGCGCCGGCAACTCCAACAACTTCGGAATGTCGCGGTCTGCTTCCTCTTGATTCACCACCGTGATGCCGAGCCACGCATTGGATGGCCAATGCCCGCGCAGCCACGGCTCGTGCACCATGCGCTTGACGTTGCCGATGCGCTTGGTCAGTAGCAGCCAGTCGAGCGCCGGTGTCTTGTGGATCAGCGACCAGAGCGACGCCCGCTCGTCGACCACGGCCGGGTGGTTGTCGAACACGTCGGCCATGCTGGCGCAGAACACGCGCTCGCGGACGCCCGCCTTCGCTGCTCGCTTGTTCCAGCCCAACGGCTCGTTCCAATGTCGCGGCTTGTTGTCGAACACGAGGCGCGCGCCGCCCTCGGCGACCGAGCCCCAGAGTTTGACCTTCGGCTCGAACCTGCCGGCCAGCGTGCGCGCGTAGCAGTGGTCGCAGCCTGGCGACACTTCATCGCAGCCCCACCAGGGTGAAAAGGTGTGGTCAGTCCACGAAATGGTGGTTCGCTCACCCATGGGTCGCTCCGATGAATCGTCCATCCGCGCCGCGCGGCCTTGAATCGTTCTGACCTGGCCGTTTCTTGCCGAGCCAGCTGGGGGGGCGCCACTCGCCGCGCTCGATGCTGCGATGGCGCTGGCATTTAGTGCACACCGGCTCGACATCACCATGATGCACCGCCGCGTAACCCAGGTGGTGGTCGTACTCATGACGCCGCTCGCCAGGGATCCAGACGTGCCGGCAATCAGTGCACGGCAGCGTGTTTGGATGCGGCCGACGGCCAGTACGCACCTCGACATTGATGCGCTGGCGCGCCTGCACCTTGTCGCCATCACGTGGTGGATTCGGTGCAGGGCCGCGTCGCATGGTTCAGAACGGGAAAAAGGCTTCGACCTTGCGCACGGCTTGCAGGATTAGCAGGACGTGTGACCCGTTGGCGCCAGCGTACAGGCCGCGGCCATCGTATTCAGGCACCTGGATGTCCCACGTTTTGATCGCGCTCCAGATCGCCTCGAACAGCGGGTCGGCCTGGTCGGTCGGCGTTGGGTTCGGGTAGGCCGGGCGCGCCTCGAGCGGCGCTAGGGCCTGCATCGCAGGCGACAGCTGGCGATAGTCAGATGCCGCAGCGACAGGTGGCGAAACCACTCCACCGATGGCGGGCACCCCGGCGGACACCTGCGCTGCGGCAACTCGTGAGGCTTCCTCGGCTTTCAGCCGCTCCTGTTCGGTGGCGATGCGCTCGAGGCGCGCCTTGTCCTCGGCGATGCGCACGGTGATCGTCGCGGCCAGATCCTCGGGAGACTTCAGCACTAGCGCGGCGCGATCGGGGAATAGTGTCGGCGAGCGCAGTGTAAAGATCGCCTCGTTGATCGTCTTGATGTTGACGTCGATCTTGTCGGCCACCTCGCTCGCGCCGATCTTCAAGCGCGCGAGCTCGGTGTCGATCGCGTTGCGTACGCTGTCCAGGGTCTTGAGGCCCTTGATCACGATCCCGAAGTTGAACGGCATGTTGGGCATGAAGTTGCCGCCCAGCCGCTTGTTGAGGGTCTGGGTGTGGGCCGCGAACGCAGTGGCGCCGCGCTTCACCTCATCCTCGCGGATCTGCAGCTTGCGCTGGGCCACGAGCTTTTCGCTGGCCAGCCGGGTCGAGCGGGCGAGCTCTTTGAAGTCCGCGACCATCCGGCGCATGGTTTCGACGTCGGCCATGCTGGCCAATGCCGAATCCTCGGCCGCGCCAAGCCGATCCTCGGCTTCCTTCAGGCGTTTGCAGGCGGCTTCTGTGTCTGCGAACTCCTGGTCCGTGCTGGGCTTCTTGGGGATGCGCTCGATGAATGCCCGCAGCGCCACGCCAAACGGCGCCAGGTTCGATGCAACGGTCAGGGCGCCCTGCAGCTGTACCGACACCACCGGCAGGCTCTCCTGGGGCGCGGCAACGGCCGCCGGAGCCGCTTCCGGCTGGACGTAGGCGGCCAGATCCTGCTCGAACTGCGCCCAGCCCCGCTCGATCCGGTCGAACCACTTGGCGTCTGGCTTGACCGGGGTGTAGACGGTGCGCTCGGGTGTTCCGTCGGACACCGTGAAAAGCACGTACTTGGCCCCGGTGACCAGCAGGATCTGCTGGCACTGCGGCATGTGTTCGTCGGGCACGATCCCCCGGACAGACTTGGCCAACTCCGGGTTCCACTGCTTGCACTCCCAGGCGATGTCGCCGGCCAGGGTCAGGCCATCGCACGAGGCCGACAGTTTGGTGCCCTGCTTGGAGCACACGACGCTGTAGAGATCCTCGCCTATCACTTCCTCGATGTGCGACCGAATCCGTCCCTCGACCCGGTGGCCCTCGTCCAGCACGCGAGCCTGCAGCCAGTCGCTGTGTTCCTTGGCTAGGCCGGTGTGCTTTTCCTTGAGCAGCGCCGAGCGGCTGGTGTGGCTCGACAGCCCAAGCATCGCGGCCGCCTCGCTGGCTCCGAAGTGGCGCGCGCGGAACTCGAACCATGCCGCGGTACCCTGCTGGATGTCGTGGATGACGACGGTCATGCTTGCTTCCCCTCTGCTGCCACGATGGCGTCGACGAACGGATCGTCGAGCGGTTGCGATCCAGCTTGACGGGCTGGGTCCGATACTTTCAGCGCTTCAATCGCGGCCGTCTGCGCTGGCGTCAGCGCCCCCTTTGACCGCGCGAGCGCCAGGATGTCGGCGGGGGTTTTCAGGCCCTGCTCGACCGCTTTGGCCCAGCGGGCGAACTGAGGGGCGAACTTGTCGTCGGGCCAGGTGGGCGCTGCCGGTGGTGGTGGAGGTGTCGGCGTCACTGCGCCGCCGGGCCCGAGGTCGAAGTCGAACGTCTGCTTGCCTTCCATTTCCTCGGCAGTGGGTTCGGCCCCGATCGCATCGGGGAACGCCTTGCGCAGCGCCTGTGCTTCGGCGCACTTGGCCAGCTGCCCATAGGGGCGCTTCTTCCACATCGCATTGGGGGCGCTGGACTTGCGGCTCTTGGTGGCGTAGTTCTCGGTCCAGCGCTCCAGCGCGGTCCAACCCACGTGCTTGCCATCGACCAAGCGATAGACCGTCACCTTGCACCATTCGGGGTACGTGATGCTCACGCCGTCGAGCGTGTCGGTCTTGTCAGGCCCATAGATCGGCTCATCCTGGCCGGCATACTGGCCGGTGCGCGCCGCCTTCGTGCGATGCAGGCCGACGCCCTGCATCACGACGTCGCGCGTTTCCATGATGTCCCACCCGTCGTTGTCCTTGCGGCCGGTGGACACCGGCATGGGAACGATGTGCACCGGCTTGTCCATCGGGTCGAGCCCGGCGGCCATGCAGTAGGCCAGCACCATGCCCACGCTTTCAGGCTTGGCGCCCGGGTACAGACTGTTCGTCAGCACGCTGATCGCCTGCTCGCGCGGCATGGCGAAGATCGGGTACTCGCGCTGCACCAGCGCGTTTTCGGTTGGTGCGTTCACTTTGATCCTCGTTGCTGTAGAAGTTTTTGCAGGAACTCGGCTTCGCGCCGCTCGGAACGTGGGGGCTTGCGCTGGTGAAGCAACCCGATGGCAACACGCCCAGTCCAATAGACGACGCGCGTTGGCCGAAGCACGACGTAGCCCGGCGTTGCGGTGGTCGGGATGCGGTGGGCCGGATCGGCGCGTTGGATCATGACTTGACCTCGTGCCACAGCCTCATCACTCCGATGGGCCTGTAATCCTCGGTGGGCGGCTCCACTGTTTCCGGCATGCTCACGGACAGGCCAGCTTGCGCGGCGTGGAGCAGCGCACTCAACTTGCCAAGCATCGTGATCTCGAACTCCAGGCGCTTGCGGTCCGGGTGTTCCTCACCCATCTTGAGCAGCACGGCGTTGAGTGCGCCCTTCAACTGACTGTCGGTGTTCGTCACCATGAAGTGGTCTTTCGCTTCGGCGAAAGCCTTGCGCAACATCTGCTCGGTGTTCCGTTCGTCGCCGATCGCGCTTTCGCAGGATGCGCTCACCAGTCCAATTTCAAGGGTGTCTCTCATTCACTCACCGATTGAAGTAAGCACACGATCACGGCGGCGAGCGTTGTCACCGCAAAGAGGATTGCCCAGGTGAGCATGGTCATCAGGCGTCGATCGCGCGCCCTGCCGTCCGGGTCCGGTCGAATCATGGCTTGCTCCAATGTGCGACGGTTGCGGCATTGATGCGAGAATCACGCCGAGGGAGAAGGACGCAACGGCCACAAGGGCGCAGTCCGATGGCCTCATACGCGGCCCGCCAGCATGTCGGCGTGGAAAACCTTGCATTCGTCCATCAGGCCGTCCAGCAGCATCGCGCCCTTGTCGTCATCGTCGCCAGCGATGTCGGTGGCATCAAGCGTCAGACCCAAGGTGGACACGACACCGGCGTAGAAGGCCCGGCGCATCGCAAAACGCTGACCGATTCCAGCGCCGGCCGGAATGCATCGCCGCTCGAACTCACTCCACTCGTCGGCAATGGACTTCATGTGCTTGCTCACCGGCTCACCTCGCGCCTGACTCGGCGCATCGCGCACCTGTAACTGCACCTGCGCTCGAGCATGATCTGTCGGATGCGCTGGTGCACCGCTGGATCACTGCGCATCGCCTTGACTCGTTTGCCTCGCATGGGCCGGATTCTGCACCAGTCTTTGCGTATGTGCAAACTTTCTTCTGCATCTTGTGCAAAGAATTTTCGCGGGTGTAAACTCCGCGGCCTATGAACACAGACCGCGCAGTTGAGTTGGCCGGCGGCCGACAGGAGCTCGCCGACTTGCTCGGAGTCCACTGGTTGTCGACCTATCGCTGGAAGCCAGACCTGCCGCCGATGCGCGAGTACCAACTGCGGTTCCTGCGGCCAGGCTGGTTCAAGCCGATTGGCGGG
>Ga0210073_1000055_pt1 | contig 21819 bp, 20 predicted proteins | sample Browns_ThreeSqC__2_FD_184853 | JGI IMG/M metagenome (GOLD analysis project Ga0210073, IMG submission 184853) | Wetland microbial communities from San Francisco Bay, California, USA, that impact long-term carbon sequestration - Browns_ThreeSqC_D2... | ecosystem: Environmental > Aquatic > Marine >...
TATGAGGCGCAGGATCAGGGTTTCAAAGGAACTGAACGCCTGGATCGAGACGCTGGACAGGCGTGAACAGCAGCACCGCAACCGCCAGCACTTCGAGGCCGAAGTCGCAGCAGGCAAGGCAAGCACCGACCTGGTCAAGCACACCCTCTACCCCTACCAGCAGGAGGGTATGCTGCACCTGGCCTTTACCGGTCGCGCCCTGCTAGCAGATGAGATGGGCCTCGGCAAGACGGTACAAGCAATCGCCGCCTGTGAACTGCTGCGTCGCACGTCCGGCATCCGACGGGTGCTGGTGATCTCTCCGGCTTCGCTTAAGGGGGAATGGGAAGAGCAGATCGCCAAATTTACCGACCTGTCTGCGCACATCATCCAGGGGCCACGCGCCAAGCGCCTGCGCCAGTATGACGGACCGGCCTTTTTCTTTCTTGCCAACTACGAACAGATCCGACTGGATGTGGCGGAGATCAACGCCACCCTGGCGCCGGATGTTATCATCCTCGATGAAGCCCAGCGCATCAAGAACTGGCAAACCGGAACCGCCATTTCGGTCAAGCGATTGAGAAGCCCTTACGCCTTCGTGCTCACCGGCACGCCGGTGGAGAATCGTATCGACGAAATCTACTCTATTGCCCAATTCCTCGATCCCCAACTCTTCGGCCCGCTGTTCCGCTTTAACCGCGACTACTACCAACTGGACGAGAAAGGTCGCGCCATCGGCTACCGGAACCTCGATCGCCTGCATGAAAAACTGCGGTCCATCATGTTGCGCCGCCGCAAGGAGGAAGTCGAAGGTCAACTGCCGGGCCGCACGGTAAACACCTATTTCGTGGACATGCACAAAGAGCAGACGCTGCGCTACGAAGAATACGAGGCGAAGGTGGCGCGTCTTGCCGCCCTGGCGGGGAAGCGCCCGCTACGGAAAGAGGAGATGGAAAGGCTCCAGCAATACCTGGCCTGCATGCGTATGCTCTGCGACACGCCCTATATTCTCGACCAGCATTGTCGTATCGCTCCCAAGCTAAACGAACTCGAGAAGATCCTCCAGGAACTCCTGGAGGACGGCGATCACAAGATCATCATCTTCTCCGAGTGGCAGCGCATGCTGGAACTGGTCCGGGAACTGGCCACCAGGAAAAGCCTGGGCTACGCCTGGCATACCGGCCAGGTCTCGCAACAAAAACGCCGCGATGAAATCCGTCGCTTCAAGAACGATCCCGAATGCCGGCTGTTCCTGTCCACCGACTCGGGTTCCGTGGGCCTGAACCTGCAGGTGGCCGACGTGGTGATCAATCTGGACATGCCCTGGAATCCGGCCAAACTGGAGCAGCGAATCGCCCGTGCCTGGCGGAAACACCAGAAGCGCCCCGTGCAGGTGATCAACCTGGTATCCGAACATTCCATCGAGCACCGTATGCTCTCCCTGCTGGAGCAGAAACGCTCCCTCGCCGAGGGGGTGGTGGACGGCAAGGGGAAAAGCGAAATGAGCCTGCCCTCCGGCCGGGCCGCCTTTCTGGAACGGCTCGACGCCCTCATGGCCGGCGGAACGCCTGTGCAGAAGCCACCGTCCACCGACCCGTTTGATCGTCTGCGGGACGACATGCTTGCCCAGTGGAGCAATCAACTGGAACTGATGGAGCTGCATGGTACAGGTGAACAACAAACGTTGCTGGTGGTGGCGAACCGGCCGGATGACGCTCTGCAAAGCGCCCTTGACCGGCAGCTTCAGGATCGGTTCCCCGAAAAAATGCCACAATTGAAATTACTGGATCGAGACACCTACGCGACTATTCAAGAGCTGATCGAGGCCGGCGTCCTGAACGCCAACCGGGACACACCCAGAATCGTGTTCCGCGCCCCGGCCGGGGAAACGCCAAACGATGACGGACGATTCCGACGACTGGCCGAGGCCCGTGACTGCCTGGCCGGGAGTGAACACAAACGGCGAATGGCGAACGTGCTTGCCGAAGGGGGCTTTGCAGCGGAAGCGCTCCTCCCAATGCACGAGGCGGTGGAAACGGCGCTGCAGGCCCTGATTCTGTGGTGTGATCAGAACGCCGGAATACCGCCATGCCTGGGGTTGATCGACTCGATGCTGGTGAAAACACACCTGTTGCCGACCGAAACCCTGTCCCTGGTTGCGCGCCTGCGGGAGAATGAAATCTCAGGAGATAAAGCTCAGGCGGAACAGTTACTCGCACAAGGCGACAGCCTGCTGGCGCAGGCTGCCTCGGTTCTGGAAACGGCGAAAGAACACTGAGATCCGTGATTTTTACGGAAGTGCGCCCATGGCCCAATCGAAACAGCTCAGTTCGGCGCGGGATCGGCAATGAGCCGATTCCAAACGGCATTGCCGCCGCAATGAGGAGAATACCCGTCCGGGAATAGAGCCGGGTATCAAACAACGCGCCCCGTGCAAAAAACAGTCCTGCACCAGACCGGGAACCACCGATCGGCAACTCAGGACCGTATCGATGAAGATCCGGTTACACCAGGCCCCTCTCCGAACGGGCGGATCAAACGGGCCGCGGCGATGGCCGCCTGACCCAGCGCGAGACCGCCGTCATTGGCAGGGACTTTCTCGGGTGACAGGACATGGATGCCCGCTCGCCTCAACGTCCCGATAACCCCTTCCAGTAACAGGCGGTTCTGAAAGACCCCGCCGCCGAGGACGACGGTATCCAGGCTGGTTTCATGGCACAGCGCGACGGCCGTTTCCGCAACGGCCCGTACCAGTCCCTGATGAAAGCGCGCCGCGACCGTGGCGGGAGTTACTCCCCGGCGGAGATCATCCAGCAGGGCCTCCCAGAGACGCCGCCACTCCAGCGTTCTGACCTCCCCTTCCCGCAACTCGTACGGGTAGCCATTGCGGGCTTCGCCGTGAAATTCCGGTGCCGCCAGCGCTTCCAGCTCTATCGCCGCCTGCCCTTCGTGAGAGACGCAGTCGCGGCACACACCGATCGCTGCGGCTACCGCATCGAACAGGCGCCCGCAGGATGACGCCATCGGGCTGTTAAGTCCTTTCCCGGCCATGGTCTGCAAGCCCTTCAGCGGTTTGGTTTCAAGAAACCGGACGATGTCGAGATCCGCATAGCGATCACGCACCGGTTCCCAACCGAAGGCGGTGTTGAGATGGGCCCAGGTGTTGCGCCAGGGTTCACGCATGGCCTGGACCCCGCCCGGCATGGGGATGGGGCGAAAGCAGGCAAGGCGCCTGAAACCCGCATAATCGGCCATCAGGAATTCTCCGCCCCAGAAGGTCCCGTCCTCACCGAAGCCCAGTCCGTCGAGCACGACCCCAAGCACCGGCCGGGTATCGAGTGGCACAGCGTGTTCGGCCAGGCAGGCCGCGATGTGTGCATGGTGATGCTGCACTTCCACCAGCTGCAGACCGCCGGTTTGTGCCTGTTCCCGCCCCAGCCGGGTCGAGAGGTAGTCCGGATGTTGATCGACGGCAATACACACCGGCCGGTGATCGAACAGGCCACGGTACAGCTCCAGGTTGTGAAGGTAATCCCTGAAGGTCACAGCGTCTTCCAGATCCCCGATATGCTGCGACAGGATGGCCCGTCCGGCTTTCAGCAGGCAGAAGGTGTTCTTCAGTTCACCGCCCATCGCGAGTATCTGTCCGGCTGCGGCAAACTCCGCCGGTAACAGGATCGGCTGCGGCGCATAACCGCGCGCACGACGCAGAAAACGTGGCTTGCCGTCGGCAACGCGCAGCACCGAGTCGTCCAGCCGGTTGACGATGTCGCGGTCGTGCAGCAGGTAATAATCGGCGATCCGCTCCAGCCGCCGGCGCGCGTCCTCGTTGTCGATCGTCTGCGGCTCATCGCTGCGGTTGCCCGAGGTCAGCACCAGCGGCCGTGTCATGCCTTGCATCAGCAGGTGATGCAAGGGCGTGTAGGGCAGCATGAAACCCAGGGTGTTCTGACCGGGAGCGATGCCGTCGGCCAGGGGTTCGCCGGCCGCGTTCAGCACCACGATGGGCGCGGCCTGGTCGCGCAGCAGCGATGCCTCCTGCTCGCTGACCTCCGCAAAGCGCGCGATCATAGCGATGTCGCGCGCCATCAGGGCAAGCGCCTTGTTATAGCGGTGCTTGCGCGCGCGCAGGCGGTCAACCGCCGTATCATTGCCCGCATCACACGCCAGGTGAATACCGCCGATGCCCTTGATCGCGACGATGCTGCCCGCGCGAATCAGCCGCGCGGCGGTTTCGATCACATCGCGGCCTTCATCCGGGGGCAACGCCGTGCCCTCGGCATCCTCAAGCCAGAGGTGCGGCCCGCAGTCGCCGCAGGCGTTGGGCTGGGCATGAAAGCGGCGGTCGGCCGGGCTTTCGTATTCGGCCTGGCAGCGCGGGCACATCGGAAACGCCGCCATGCTGGTGTTGGCGCGGTCGTAGGGTATCGCCCTGACGATGGACAGCCGGGGGCCGCAATGGGTGCAATTGGTGAAGGGATAACGAGAGCGACGATTGGCGGGATCCAGCACCTCGGCAAGGCACTCGGGACAGGTCGCGGCGTCCGCCGCCACGCCGGTGCGAATCTCGCCCTCCCGACTCGCCACGATAAGGAATTCCGCCGGGACCTCCCCGGTATCATCCAGTGACGTGCGCGCGATTTTTTCGATACGCGACAGCGGCGGCGGTTCGGCCTGCAGGCGCTGCACGAGGATCTCCAGTGACTCCGGAGTTCCCCAGGCATGAATCGACACACCCTCGGCGTCGTTCCAGACCCGTCCGACAAGACCGCACTCCCTGGCCAGTCGCCACACCGTCGGCCGGAAACCCACGCCCTGCACGATGCCGCTTACCCGGATGCACTCCCCCGTCATCAGTGAACCGTGCACACCATGCAGGGATCGAAGGAACGCACGATATGCTGAACCGCGACCGGATCTTTCTCGCCGGGACGCACCGGGGCTCCGATCAGCGCCTGTTCCAGTGAGCCCGGCGTACCCCGGGCATCGCGCGGCGAGAAATTCCAGGTGGTGGGCGAGATGATCTGGTAGTTCAGAATGCGGCCGTTCCTGATCTTCAGCCAGTGACCGAGACTGCCGCGCGCCGCCTCGATCATCCCGCAGCCCATGGCTTCCTCCGGCAGCGGAGCATGATGGCAGCAAGGCTCACCGGGCTTCAACTGCGCCGCCCAGCCTTCCATGGCAATCACCACACGGGCAATCTCGAGCAACCGGGCAATCACCCGGTTGCGTACGTTTCCGCCGCTGTGCCTGACGAGATCCCGTATCAGCGGGTGCCCGTCCACCACCTGCCGCGCCAGCGCGCCAACCTCCACGACGTGGCCATCGAGACGCGGCGCCTTGCACCAGGTGTAGCCGTCCTGCGCATCGGCATCCGGCACCGTCACGCCCTCGTAGGGATGTTTCGGCGCTTCGCGATGCGACATCCAGCTGTGGCTGAGGTCCTCGCTGATCAGCTCCGGATCGAGTGGTGACAGGGCATAGTCCCTCCAAACGCCCCGGTCGAACAGGCGACTGCCACGGCTGGCATAGACCCCGTAGCTCATGAAGGCGCCGTTGCCCTGCCCGAGTTCCTCCAGCTGCAGCGCGTCCGCGATATGCAGAAAACGGCAGAAATCGCTGTGTTCCCAGGGATGCCGTGCCGCCCAGGCGCGCAATGCCTCCAGGGAGTCCAGCGCCAGAAGGGTTTCCAGGGTGTCGCCGAACAGGACAGACTCGAGAAAGCGGCGGAAACCGAAGAGGATACTGCCGATCCGCATCCGCTCCTGGACCTCGACCGAGCGGGTCGTGCCGCCAGGCTGGATCGCCAGGGTGTGCGGCCACTTTCCCGCCAACAGTCCCATCAGGTGCATGAAATCCGCCCGTGCCGGCAGGACCTGACGGGCCGCCGTTCCCGACACGGCTTTGAAACGTTCCGCCACGGGCGCATGCCAGGACTCGCCCGCATACACCTCACGGGCAAAATCCGGCATGAAAAACAGGTAAAAATGGGTCAGATGATCCGCGACATTCTCGTTCGCCAGAATCAGGTTGACGGCTGCCTCGCCATTGGGCGGCATCGTCACGCCCTGGGTATCGGCCAGCGCCATGGCCGCCGCGACGGATTGCGATACCGAGCAGATGCCGCAGATACGCGGCGTGTAGACCAGGGCATCGCGAGGATCCTTGCCGTGCAGAATCTGCTCGAATCCCCGGTAGAGCGGCGATACCACCCAGGCATCCCGCACCCGGTCACCGGTAATTTCGAGATGCACTTCCAGATCGCCTTCGACCCGGTTGAAGGGTCCGACCACGCGACGGCTCATGAACGCTTCCGGGGCCGGTAACCGGGCGACACACGGATGTGGTCGGAGACGGCGTTTTCCTTCAGCCGCTTCGGCGTTGCCGCCTTGGACAGGGAAGCGAGCGCCACGAACCAGGCCTTCGGCATATCGGTCGGCAGCCCCAGGGGAATGCCGGCCAGTTTGGGGGTATCGCTGAAACCGTGTCCGGGTTCCTCGAAGCCGGGCGCCGTGCAGTTGATGCAGGCATAGCCGCCGCGCAGGCAGGAACCCTCGCCGTTCCAGAGGCGGGTATTGCAGTCGGCGTGCGCCTGGGTTCCCAGACAACCCATATGCTCCATGAGACAACCCAGGTCGGAGGTTTTTTCGGCGCTGGCCTTGAATTCGTAGAACTCATTGCGTGGACATCCGTGATGCACCAGGTGATCCGCATAACTGCGTGGCCGTCCCAAAGTATCGATGTCCTTTTCGGTGAACTCTCCCGTGGCGATCTGCATCAGGGTCTCGGTCACCCAGTTGGGATGGGTGGGACAGCCGGAGATATTGACCACCGGCAGTGTGCTGCGCGCCCGGAACGCCTCGCCCAGCAACCCGGTCTTCCCGGTTCCATCATACTGCAGACCGCAGGCATCGCTGGGATTGCCGCCGCCGGCCGTGATCCCTCCGTAGGCCGCGCAACTGCCGACGGCAACCACGTACTGCGCAAGATGCGCGAGCTCATCGACCCATTTCATCATGGGCAAACCGGTCCCCGCCATCATGTGAAACCGGCCGCTGCCGGACGGTCCTCTGATCACCGCGCCTTCAAGGCAGAGGATATCCAGCGGGATGTCCCCAGCCCTGATCTGCTGGAGCAGGTCTCGAAATTCATCGCCCGAGGCTTCGCTGAGCGAGGGATGCCAGAGCAACCGGATGCCCGCCGCCTCGAGTGCGGTGAGTACGTCGGGCGACTCGGCGCACAACAGCGACAGGCTGCAGCCACCGCAGCCGCCGGACTGCAGCCACAAGAGAGTGCTAGTCATGGCCGCCGAGCGGGAGGGCCAGGGTGAATATCGCGCCACCCAGTGGATGGTTCCGTGCCTTCAACTCTCCGCCCAGGTCCATCGCCAGACCGTAACTGATGGACAGGCCCAGGCCCGTACCCTTGCCAACCGGTTTGGTGGTATAGAAGGGATCGAACAGTTTTGTAAAGGCTTCCTCGGTAATGCCCGGCCCGGAGTCGTGCACGGCGACTTCCGCAAAGGATTCGCTGACACGGCAGCTAACCGTCATCCGGGGCTCCTTCTGGTCTTCCATCACATCCACGGCATTTTGCACAAGATTGATCAATATCTGGTGCACGTGTCCCTTGCGTCCCGTCACCGTCACGGTATCCGGCATGTCATAGACGATTTCCGGCTTTACCCGGCAGGCCTTGATCACCCACTGGGTCGCCGTGCGAATGATATCCGGCAGATCGAAGCGGGAGGCGGATTCCTTCTGACTGGTCGAGTAGCGGCGCAGATCCTGGACGATATCCCGGACACGCTCCGCGCCCTCGAGCGTACCCTCGATCAGCGAGGGCATGTCGCTCAGGATGCGGCCGATCCTGAGTTCATCGCGCAGCGTGCGAAGCCGCTCCGGGGCCATGCCCTCATCGACCGCCGACAGGTAGCGGTTGATCCGCTCGCCGTAGCCCTGCAGTGCATGCATGTTGCCGAATACGAAGCTGATGGGATTGTTCAGCTCGTGCGCCACGCCGGCCACCAGGCGGCCGAGAGAGGCCATCTTCTCCGAGTGCACCAGCTGCAGCTGGGTCTGCTTCAATTCCTCATGGGCCGTGTTGAGGTCCCGGTAGGCGCGCTGCAATTCGCCGACGGGCCGGCCGATCAGTACCATGCCGACCAGGCCGCCGTCGTAGTCATAACGATTGGAACAATTCATGGCGAGCGGCACCGCACTGCCGTCATGGCCGATGATGCTGACCTCGCAGTCCACAATCGCGGTCGTGAGCAGCCGCTCCTTGAAATGGGCGGCATGCGACAGGGAGTCATCGGTGAACAGGGACACGAGCGGTTTTCCCCGGAGTTCAGCCTCCTGCCGGCCGGTCAGCTCCTCCAGGGCCCGGTTGACCTGCTGGATGCGCGCCTGCAGGTCACAGACCACCAGCACATCCGTCATTGACATCAGGACACTGCGAATAAACTGTTGCGCTTCCTCGAGGGCGGCGTTCTTCTCCTCCACCTGGACCTGGGAATGCACCAGGTCGGCATAAACCGATTCCATCTTCTGGATAACCTCGATCCAGGCAATCTCGGTCGACGGACTGAGGACGAGTTCATCCTCGACTCCCGCATTTCTGGCAAGACTGGCGCCCGGGTGTTTGACTGTCATGGCCGTTAACTCCTTCAGGCGATCGCTTCCCGGGTCAGCGTGTGCTCAATCTTTTCGACCTTTTCCAGGCCGTAGCGTTCCAGCTTGCTGCGCAGCCCGACGCGTGACAGTCCGAGCTCCTTCGCCGCACGGCTTTTGTTCCAGCGATGGCGAATGAGACTCTCGCGCAGAATCCTGGCCTCCAGGGATTCGATACGCTCCCTGAGTGTGCCCTCCAGTCCGGAAAGCACTTCCAGGGTCGCCTCGTCCTCCTCGGGCGCAGCCCGCAGTACCCGGGGAGACAGCAGTTCGGCGCCCAGCACCTCCCCGTCCGCCATGACCAGCATGTGCTGTATCTCGTTCTGCAGTTCGCGGACGTTACCGGGCCAGTGATAGGCCTGCATGCAGGACACGGCCTCGTCGCTGAAACCCTGCACCCGCTTGCCGAGATGTTTCATGGCGGTTTCCAGCAGCGCATTCGCGAGCACCGGAATATCCGCGATCCGCTCGCGCAGCGGCGGCAGGTAAATGGTAACCGGTGTCAGACGGTAGTACAGATCCTCGCGAAACCGCCCGGCGCGCACGTCAGCCTCCAGATCCCGGTTCGTAGCGGCGATGACCCGTACGTTCACCCGCCGTGTCTTGCCGCAGCCCAGTGGTCGTATTTCGCCCTCCTGCAGCACACGCAACAGCTTGACCTGGAACGCAGCCGAAACCTCGCCGATCTCGTCCAGCAATACCGTGCCGCCATTCGCCCGCTCGAACAAACCGGTGCGGTCCTCGATCGCCCCGGTGAAGGCGCCTTTCTTGTAGCCGAACATTTCACTCTCGAGCAGTTCATCCGGCAGGGCCGCGCAATTCTCCACCACGAACGGTTTGTCCCAGCGCAGGCTGTTGTAGTGCAGCGCACGCGCCGCCAGCTCCTTGCCGGTTCCCGACTCGCCGGTCAGCAGCACGGAGATGTCGTAGGGCGAAACCCGGCGCACCTTGTCGCAGACCTCGTTCATGCAGCTTCCCGGTGTGCGCACGATGCCATCCTCGCACTGGAAGTCCTGGCGCAGGGTCTCCTGCTTTCGCGCCATGGCCTCCTCGAGCCGGCGGGGCGACAACCTGAGTTCGATGGAAAGCAACTCGTTCTGGCGTTGCAGCTGAAACAGCTCGGCGGCGTTCCTGAGTGTCAGTATCAGGTTCTCGGGATGCCAGGGCTTGGTAATGTACTGGTAGACACCGGCCTCATTGAGCGCATTGATAATGTCTTCGGAATCCGTGTAGCCGGAGATGATCATGCGGATCACGTCGGGCCACTGCTCCCTTACCCGGGTTAGAAACTCGACGCCCGTGGTATCCGGCATGCGCTGGTCACAGAGGATGATCTGCACCCATTCCGTTTGCAGCAGGGCTTCGGCTTCCTGGACGTTGCTGGCGATCTTGACATCGAAGTCCTCGCCCAGAATGCGTTCCAGCGATTCCAGGCTGCGGACCTCATCATCGACGATCAGTACGGTTGGCAAGGTTTTCATGAGGCGTTCCTCATCGAGTCTGCAGGCCGGGTCCTGCGATGGCGTGCGATGGTAAGCGGCGTTCGAGACTTGGGAACCTTGTAGACGAAGTTATAGCGGGCCACGTGGTAACTCGGATCGAAGCCGTAGAAATTCAGCCGCATTTTCTCCAGTTCCTCGTCCCGATAGCGGGCGAGCGGCTTGTTCGCCTCGTCATGCCGGCGACGTGCGCGCTTCTCCTCAAGCCGCACGGCATAGTCCCCGCTCGCCGCAAGCGCGTTCGCCCGGTTTACGAGCTGCCGCTCGAAGTCTTCCTTGTCCCTGCCAAACCCTTCATCCAGCAGGCCCATGGCGCAGGCTTCACGCGCCCCCATCGGCAGGCGCGCACGGGTGATCTGTTCGGCGTGCGCCTCTCCGGCATAGCGGGGCAGCAGATAGGTCCAGTATTCGGAGCCATACAGGTTGCCCATATCCTTGTAGTGCGGATTGAGGATGACACCGGCATGCGCCCAGACGTAATCCGCGGCCCGGGCCAGGAATACGCCACCGGCGCCGGCGTTTCCGCGCAACGCCGCGACGGTAAGATGCGAGGTCGTGTTGATGATGTCCGCGGCAAGGTCATCGAGGGCATTGATGTTGCGCCAGGATTCATCGGCCGCGCTGTCGGCGGCCTCGATCAGGTTCAGGTGCATGCCATTGGACCAGAAATCCGGTCCGCCCATCAGCACGATGACCCGGGTGTCGCACCGGCAGGCATCGCGGTAGGCCTGACGCAGGCGTTCGCACTGTTGCGTGCCCATGGCGCCGTTGTAGAAGGGAAAATGCAGATAACCGACATCCCCTGCCTGTTCGTACCAGATATCGAGATAACCGCTGTCCCGGGCGGGCGCGACCCCGGGCAGGTCACGCACCTCCTCGGCAAACAGCCGCGTCGCCGGCAGCTTGAACGGAAACGCGCACTGCCGGTCGCGCAGATGACCGATCCACACGGCGCCATCGAGCGTTGCGCAGCAGAGTGCGCCGCCGCAGCGCGCGATCACCTCGCCCGCTGCGCCACGCAGTGTTGCTTCCGGATGGGCATCATGGAGAAACACCTCCCGCCGGAACAGCGTATCGCGCACACCGGGAAAGCCGTCGGCGCAGCGGATCTTGCGCAGCACGGTCGCGGTTTCATCCTGTTGCCAGTCGATTGCCCGGTCGGACTGCTGCATCGGGGGATGCTGCTCACCGCGCACCCCGGGCGCTGTGACATCGAGTGGCTCGGGCCGGTACTCACCCGCCGCGTAACGTGCCATGGCAAGCTTCACGGCCGCGAGCGCCGCCTCGGTCACCTCGTTGCGATACAGGCTGGATTTGCACGCCTCGCGCATCGGGAACTCCACGGACGCCCAGATATCGCCGGCGTCCATTTCCGCGTTGGCCTGCAGCACCGTCACCCCCCAGCGTTGCTCGCCATTGAGGATGGCCCAGTCCAGGGCGGAGGGTCCGCGATCGCCGCGCACACCCGGATGCACGATGAGGCACACATGGCGGCTCCAGATGGCCGGAGGTATTGCGCGTTTCAGGAACGGGGCGATGATCAGGTCCGGCTGAAACAGTTCGACCGCCTGAACGGTGACGGCATCGTTGATATCGAACTCCACCGACACCTCATGGCCCTGCTCCCACAGTTCGACGAACAGGCGTTGCGTCAGACTGTTGAATGAATGGGTGAGAAACAGGATGCGCATCTAGCAGATCCTGGGAAGCTGCTCGCCGGCCAGCCAGTCAACCACCCGGCTGCCGCCGAACCCGGTCTCCATCTGCACGAGGCCGTGCCGGTCCTCCACCACCTCGCCGATCATCGCGGCTTGCCGGCCAAGCGGATGCGCCTGCATCGCATCCAGCAAGCGCTGTGCATCCTGCTGCGGACAGATGCAGACCAGCTTGCCTTCGTTGGCGACATACAGCGGATCGAGCCCCAGCAATTCACAGGCCGCCAGCACCTCCGGCTTGACCGGAATGGCGCTTTCCTGCAACACCATGCCGACACCGGATTGCCGGGCCAGTTCGTTCAGTGTCGTTGCCAGACCGCCGCGGGTGGGATCGCGCAGGCAGTGTATCCCGGGTGCGGCGGCCACCATGTCCGCGACGAGCTCATGCAGCGCTGCGGAATCGGACTCGATGCTGGTCTCGAACTCCAGGTTTTCCCGGCTGGACATGATGGCCACGCCGTGGTCACCGATGCACCCGCTGAGCAGAATGGCGTCCCCCGGCCGGGCGTGGTCCCCGGAAATATCCACCCCTTCCGGGACCAAGCCGACGCCGGTGGTGGTGATGAACACCCCGTCGCCCTTGCCTTTCTCGACGACCTTGGTATCGCCGGTGACCACGGGCACACCGGCCGCCGTGGCGGCGCGCGCCATACTGGCGACCAGCCGATCCAGGTCGGCGAGCGGGAAGCCCTCCTCCAGAATGAAGCCGGCGGAAAGATAGAGCGGTCTGGCCCCGGACATGGCGACATCATTGAGGGTGCCATGCACGCTGAGCGAACCGATGTCTCCGCCCGGGAAGAACAGCGGCGAGATTACATGACCGTCCGTGCTCATGACCATGCGACCGGCAGACACCGCGAAACACGCCTGATCATTAGCCTGGCGCAGCAGGTCGTTGTCCAGGTATCTGACGAACAGTTCCTCGATCAGCTGCGCCATGGCCCGGCCGCCGCTGCCGTGCGTCATGTCGATGACGCCGTGCCGGAGGTCCAGACGCACCGGGAAACGCTTGACGACAGCGCTCATGCCACGGACTCCCGGGACGCCGTTTCGGGCCGGCGAAAGCGCCCGTAACTCCAGTAGGCGGCGCAGGCACCCTCCGAAGAGACCATGCAGGATCCCATCGGATTCTCCGGCGTGCAGACCGTTCCGAAGAGCTTGCAGTCGACGGGACGTTTCACCCCGCGCAGGATCGACGGACACTCGCAGCCCTTCACATCGGAGGCGGCAATGGCCGGGGTGTCGAAGCGCTTTTCCGCATCCAGCGCGGCATAGGCCTCCTTGAGTCGCAGCGCGCTGTAGGGCACCAGCCCCAGGCCACGCCATTCGAACACGCGGCGCAATTCGAACACCTCCGCCACCAGCGACTGCGCCTTGGTATTGCCCTCCCGGGTGACCACGCGGGTATATTCGTTTTCAACTTCATAACGGCCTTCATTGAGCTGGCGGATCAGCATCAGGGCCGATTGCATGACGTCCAGTGGTTCAAACCCCGCGATAACGACCGGCTTCTGAAACTCCTCGGCGAAGAACTCGTACGGGCGGCTGCCGATGATGGAGCTGACGTGCGACGGGCCGAAGAAACCGTCGATGGAAACAGAACCCATCTCGCGCACTTCGGGGGATTCCAGGATGTTCTGGATGGCGGCCGGCGTCAGCACATGGTTGCAGAACACGCTGAAGTTCCCGAGTCCCTCGGCCTGCGCCTGCCGGATTGCCACGGCGGTCGGAGGCGTAGTGGTCTCGAAGCCAATGGCGAAGAACACCACCTGCCTGTCGGGGTTTTCCTGTGCGATGCGCAGCGCATCCCGGACGGAATACACCATGCGGATATCCGCGCCCGCCGCCTTGACCTTGAGCAGGCTCCGGCGCCCGCTGGCCGGCACCCGCAATACATCCCCGTAGGTGCACAGAATGACGTCATGCCGCTCCACCAGCGCGATGGCATTGTCGATGCGCCCGATCGGCAGCACACAGACCGGGCACCCCGGGCCGTGCACGAACTTCACATTGGGCGGCATCAGGTCCTGCACGCCATAGCGGAAGATCGCGTGAGTGTGGCCGCCGCAGAATTCCATGAGATGGTAGCTGCGATCCGGTTTGACGGCTTTCCTGATCGCGGCCGAGAGCTGTTGCGCCAGATCGTGCTGGCGGAATTCCTCGATGTATTTCATGCCGGCTCCCCTGCCGTCAGACCGGCTTCGGCAAACAGCCGCAAGGTCCGTTCGGCCTCTTCCTCGCTGACCTTGTTGAGCGCATAGCCCACATGGATCAGCACGAAATCGTCCACCTGCACGTCGTCCACCAGCGCCAGCGAAACCTCTTTCCTGACCCCGCCCAGGGCGACGATGGCCATGTCGGTCAGTTCATAGATGGCGAGCACTTTCGCGGGCAATGCCAGGCACATGGTTATCTCCCGATCGACGCCAGCTGCTGCGTTGTCCTGAGCCACTGGTACCAGCCGTCCATGCCCGCGCCGCTGACCGCCGAGACCTGCAGCACCTTGATGCCGGGATTCACGAGGCGCGCGTAGTCGATGCAGCGGTCGACGTCGAAGCGCAGGTAAGGCAACAAGTCGATCTTGTTCAACACCATCAGGTCGGCGGCGTGGAACATATCCGGATATTTGACGGGCTTGTCCTCGCCTTCGGCAACCGACAGGATCGCCACCTTGTGCGCCTCGCCGAGATCGAAGGCCGCCGGGCAGACCAGGTTGCCGACGTTCTCGATGAACAACACGCTGTTATCGGCCGGTTTCAGGGACTCGAGCGCATGGCCGACCATATGTGCATCCAGATGGCAGCCCTTGCCGGTGTTGATCTGCAGCGCCCTGACCCCGGTTTCACGGATGCGCTCGGCATCGTTGGCGGTCTGCTGATCGCCCTCGATGACCGACAGTTCGAGCTCCGCCTTCAAAGCGTCGATGGTGCGGGTCAGCAAGGTGGTCTTGCCCGAGCCCGGGCTGGACACCAGGTTCAGCGTCAGAATGCCGCGCGCATCGAACCAGCGGCGGTTGGCAGCGGCGTATTCATTGTTCTTGCCGAGTATATCGGTCTCGATCCTCAGCATCCGTGCCTGACTCAGACCGGGAGCATGCGCACGCGCCGGGCCCCTGCCATAGTCATGGGTGTGTCCGTCATGGTTATGAGGATGTTCATGGTCGTGATCGTTGGCATGGGCATGATGATGGTCGTGCCCGTGGTTATGATCGTGGGCGTGATCCCCGATCCTGGCCTCACCCTCACCGCAACCGCATACCGTGCACATCATTCCACCTCCAGTTCCTTGACTCTCATTTCATCACCCCCGGTCACCTGCAACTGGTAGCTGCCACAGTCAGGGCAGGCGTCGAAACGCTGGTTCACCGGCACGGTCTTCGAACACTGCATACACCAGGCCTCGCCCGGCAGTTCTATAATCTCCAGACCCGCGCCCTCTGCCAGGGTACCCCTGGTCACGACGTCGAAACCGAAGCGCATGGCTTCGACTTCGACGCCGGACAAACCGCCGATCTCCAGCCAGACCGTTTTGACCCGCGTGTAACCCTGTTTCCTGGCGTACTCTTCCAGCACCTGCAATACCCCTTCGCACAAGGACAGCTCGTGCATCAGCAGACCTGCAGGCCATACACGGCAACCGGGCGCAACACCCTTCGCAGTCGCGACTCGCCAGGCATGTGCCTACTCCTCACCACCAGGAAGAAATGCCCCGCGAAGCAAGTCCCGGCGGCTGATGGGCTTCTGGATGCGCTCCTCGAGCGAGGGTCGATTCGCTGCCTCACCACCCGCAACCGCAGCAGCCGCGGTTGACGTGTCTTCTCCGCTCCAGATCGTGCGAATCTCCCGCTCGCGCGTCGAGACATCATCGCGACGGGTCTCATCCATCAGGCTTTGCAATACCGCCTCGGCCGTGACAACAGCCGCTTCCTGATTCTGAAACTCGAAAACCGGTGAAAACAGTGAACACATCAGGTAGTGGCCGACCCCTTCTTCCTCGCCGAGTATGAATTCATAGGTTCCGGAAGGGAACGACTTGTTGATCTTGGTTCCGGACGGCAACCCCGCCCATTCATCACCGGCCAGCGGCAACAGCATCAGATTCATGAACCACGGGGTAATCAGGACCCCCAGACAATGCGATTCCCAGACGCTGAAACCGACGGACTGAACCTCCAGCGCCGGATTCAACAGGGGTATATCCGCCATCCGTTCATACTGGATACGGGTGAATGCGGCTTCCAGTCCGGCTGAGAGGGTGTCAGGGCAGATCATGGTCAGTCCTCGATCACCATAAAACCGTTCTTACCGGCGTCGCACTCCGGACAGGTCCAGTGGTCCGGCAGCTGCGAGAACGGCGTACCCGGTGGTATCTGCCAGTAGTCATCACCCCGTGCCGGGTCGTAGACATACCAGCAGATCTTGCACTCGAGGCGGGCGGCGGGGCTGATTCTGGCGGGATCCCCGCCGTACGAACCCGGAATGAATTCCTCGTTCATTGATAAACCCCCAGAATCTCCATCAGTCGTTGCGCGCTGTCACCGATGTCTTCCTGCGCCGCGCAGGCGACATCCGGGACATCGCTGATTTCGATGGTGTTGAGGATAAGGGTTTCCTGGGAATTGAAATATTGCACCCACCAGACGTTCCGGGTTGCCGTGCTGGTGATCCTGCAGTTGCCGTAGCCGCGCGAGAGGATCACAACCGGCCCGCTGCCCAGCCGGGTGGAAAGAAAGTCGATATCCTCGCTGGTATGCGGCAGCAGGGAAAGATTGATCACATGAGGCAGTGAATCCGGACGATATTCCTGCAGTTTGTCATTGATCTCGGTGAGCAGCGGCGCGGCGTTGTACACCGTATCCGGGATATCCGCGTGGCTGAACACCAGTTCCCCGGCAGCATCGCCGAAGCTGGCCTGCTTCACCAGGCCGGGTATGCCGGCAATCTCGATGACATCGCGCTGCACATCCCCGGAAGCATTCAGGTACTGTACCCGCCAGACACCGGCCAGCACCGATTCCTGAATGCGCGCATCCACCGCACCGTGATACTTCATACTGACCTCGCCATTGCCGAGAACCTGGTTGATCATGTCACGATTGCGGTCATCCAGTCCTTCCAGAGACAGTACCACGGCAGGCTGTTCTGTCCGGTAACCGGCGAGTTCTTTCTGCATCAAATCCAGCAGGGCAATGGCGTTCCCGACGCCGTCTATCTCGTCGGGTTCCGGTATTTCCGGCATGGAATAGGTCGTCATACCGGAAGGCATCGGGTAATCCAGCGCCATCCCGTCCTCATCCGCGGGTTGTGAACCCGGCCCTGTGGTAACGGGAATCTCTAGTCTGTGCATCGTTCTCTCCCGGTCATTTCAAGGACTGCAACCCGCGCCCGCTACAGGCAGCAGGAAGTCAGGCGGCGTGGATGAGGTGGATGCCAGTATCCGGTTGATCTCCGAGAGATAGACATTCCAGTCCTGCACCCGCGAAATGGCGCCGAGATAGTCGCCGTTGCGCAGAAACACCAGCGTCGGCCATTCCCTGAAGCCATACTGCATCTGCAGCTTGCGCTGATCGGCCAGCGCCAGGACGGCCGCGCTGAAGCGCCCGCCAAAGGCCTTGACCAGTTCCGGCAGGATCATCGCGACATCGTTGGTTTCAGGAAATTTTTCCGCGTTCTCGGTAAAAAATAGTACGACCTCCCCGTTGGACTCGAGAAAGTCCGTGAGGGTCGCCCCGGTGAGCACCGGATAACCATGGCGTTCAATCATGTTCTGAACGAGCGGTGAAAACATCAGCAGTCTCCCGGGATTTCTCCGGTGCTATTCCGTTACACAAACCCGGGCAGCCGCGGTTCACGGCCCACCAGGTCGGAAAACAAATGGTCGATATCGGCATCACCCTGCATCAGCAGATTGACGGCCTGCACGGCATCGGTGATGCGGGCAGCATCTTCGGCGGCCAGCACCTCGCGGGCGCTGCCGAGAAAAGTCAGCAACCAGGTCCCCACGGGCTGATCGCCGACCAGCAGGGTTTCGATCTGCCGCCGCTCCCCCAGTCCCTCGCACCAGGCGTAACCACTGCCGGCCTCGATAACCTGCATAGGGATACCGATACACATCAATATTTGCCCCGATGGTCGACATCCACGCTCAATACCTCCGATTCCAGGGGATACGGGCGCGGGACAACGGTGTAATCACCGCAAGCGAGGACACGCCCGTCGCCGATACGACAGGCCTCGACCTCCGAGGGTCTTCCCGACTCGTAACGCACCATGTCGACCTCCGCCCCGGCGATCGACTGTTCCTGCAGGAGCGGACGCAGCCTGAGCGTCGCCTGTATGCCGTGCTTGCCCAGCCAGGCGAGTGCGGCGCCGATCGCGGGGTGAATGCAGGCTTTGACCTCGGGGCGCAAACTGCCGCCGAAGTCTTCCAGTTGCACGGGTTGCACACCGACCAGCAGAATGTGCTGCGGATAACCACCGAGCATCTCCGCCATGGCCAGCACTTCCTGGAACCCGGTCTGGTGCAGGCTCATCTTTTTAGCGCCCAGGTATTTCGGGACGGAATCTCCCTCGATCAGCTTCAGAGTGCCGGGCGCAAGACCGTAGTCAATGGCATCGAAAACCACCAGAATATCGGCGGCCTGGACATGCTCTACCAGATAGATCCCCTGGGTTCCGCCGTCCAGCAGACGGACGTTCGCCGGGAATGCGTAATGGCGGTGCAACATTTCGACCGCGCGCACGCCGAAGCCCTCGTCGGCCCACAGGATGTTGCCGATGCCGAGGATCAGGGTTGAAACGGGTGCCTGCATATTGCTCTCCTCCGATAGTGCCGTCGCAGCGGTGAATTGCCGGACGGCCTCCTGGTGCCGTGTTTAACCCTGCTTTTGCAAGAGCAGTGCCACGCAGGTTCACACTGTAAGGTTATGTTTCTTATTGTTATTCAAGCAGCACCCCGGAGAAGCGACCGCTCGCGGTGGTTAACTACAATTCACTTTAGCATCATTTTGGATGATTGCTATCCATGAGTTGAATGGCGCTTACCTGGTGTCCGTCCATAAACACCGTTTTCACCGCAGAGACGCAAAGGACGCAGAGAAATTCTTTAACAAAAACAATCAAACACTTTGCGCTGTTTAAGCCTTTGCGGTGAGTTTATCTCTTCAAGGATGACCACTACTTAAACTCCAATCCTGGTAAATAGCCACGAAAGTACACGGAAGACACTGAAATTATGTATGAAAAGTCCGTGTTTTTCCGTGTGCTTCCGTGGCCACAGGAGTTCACCTGCAAGAGCCCGCTACAGCATCAACATGAGAAGCTGCGCTGCCGTACTGGTAAGCCGCTATTCACCCGGAGTATTTCCGGTCACGCCGCTCCCCCGAGCAGCCCCCACAAGGCAGTCGTCAACAGGTCCACCGGCACCTCGGCCACCCAGGTAACCGCGGCCATGCCGACCACCATCATCGGCCAGATCAGCTTCCCCGCCATGCCGGCCAGTATGATCACCAGCAGGATCGGGAATCCCCAGGGCTCAATGCTGGCCAGCCATCGTCCCGACCGGCCCGGCAGGAGCCCGGCGAGAATGCGTCCACCGTCCAGCGGGGGGAGCGGCAACAGGTTCAGCATCATGATGGCGGTATTAATAAAGACGCCCGCCGCGCCCAGGTACACCAGCACCGAACCGGCAACGGGTTGTTGCACCAGCAGCCACAAGCCGAGCTTCATGCACCCTGCCCAGAACAAGGACATCAGCAAGTTTGCCAGCGGCCCCGCGGCGGCGACCAACACCATGTCCCGCCGGGGATGACGGAGATTCTCCGCAGTGACCGGCACCGCACGCGCCCAGCCGAAGACGAACCCGTCGATCAGCAGGAACACGGCGGGAACAAGCAAGGAACCCAACAGATCGATATGTCTCAGCGGATTCAGCGTCAGACGCCCGGCACGCCTGGCCGTCGTGTCACCCAGCCAGGAAGCCACCATGCCATGGGCCACTTCATGCACGGTAATGGCGAATATCACCGGGACCGCCCATAACAGGACTCGCTGAATCAGGTTCAACGCCTCCATGCCCCGCGGTTCAAAGATCAGAAATTCGGCTTCTCGGGTGCGTCCTGATACATCCTGACGCTGTCCAGTATCTCCTGCTTCGCCTCGTCCACACCGCCCCAGCCATCGACCCGTACCCACTTGCCTTCATCGAGATCCTTGTAGTGTTCGAAGAAATGCGCGATCTGCTCCAGCAGATCGCCGGCCAGATCCCGATAGCTGTCCACCCGGTGATAGGATTTGCACAATTTATCCACCGGCAGAGCCAGTATCTTGGCATCATCCCCGGATTCATCCGCCATCTTGAGCACGCCGACCGGTCGGCAGCGAATGACCGCGCCGGATATCAGCGGCGCCGGCGAGAGCACCAGTACATCCACGGGATCGCCATCACGGGAAAGGGTATGCGGCACGTAGCCGTAGTTGCAGGGATAGTGCATGGCGGTGGACATGAAACGATCCACGAACATGGCGCCGGTGTTCTTGTCCAGTTCGTACTTCACGGGATCCGAGTGCGCCGGAATCTCGATAATCACGTTGATCTCGTTGGGAACATCGTTCCCCGAGCCGACTCTGTCCAGATTCATGGCAACACCTCTCTGAAACGCATGGCACTTACCGTGTATCGATCCGTAATAAATTTAACTAAACGCAAAGCCGTTAAATTGTATTTATTGATAATACTTCGCGTACTTTGCGTCTTTGCGTCTTTGCTATAGCGCACGCCTCGGGCCGAAAAAAACGCGGCACCCGGCCGCGTTAATGGAGGATGCCATGGATCAGACCCGTCGATTCAGCCGTACCGCCTCAATGCCCGTCATCCACATCGCGACTGTCCTTGAACATGCGCCAGCCGCTGATCATGGTGCTGATGATGCTCTGGCGGGACATGATGTCCTCACGGACCGCGACGTAAATGTGCATCATCACGAAGATCAGAATGTACCACATCCCCAGATGGTGCCAGGTATGCACATCCTGGCTCTGGCCGAACAGCGGGATCACCCAGGAGCTGAACAGGGTGTACTGCCAGCTGCCCATGCCTTCCCCTTCACCGTACAGCGCGAAACCGGTCACGATCATGAAGACCGAGCCCCAGACCAGCATGAAATGCATGAACAGGGTTGCCAGCGGATTGTGGCCGATGTACTTGCGCGGTTCCCTGGCTGCGAAGGCATACCACTTGATCTCATGCCACACCCCGCCCCACCATGCCTTGTTGAAGAGCGGCGGCAGGAATGCCTGTCGTGCATGATGATTGCCGACGAAAACCCAGTAGATGCGGAACAGGAAACCTATCGCAAAAATATAGGCCGCGGTGAAATGGGTGAAACGAATGTAGCCCATCAGGAAGTGGTCGCTGGCCTCTCCCGGCAGGGTGGGTAACGGGCTTCCGATCAGCCAGCCGGTGAGGGCCAGCGCCGTGATGCTGAAAGCATTGGTCCAGTGCCAAAGCCTGAGTGGCGCTTCGTAGACATAGACGGCGGGTTGGGAATGTGCGGCAATCGCTTTGGTTATCATGGAACATCCTCCGTATCAGTGCTGCCGATCAGGCCGCCAGCAACAGCCAGGCGCCAAAACCGCCGGTGATCATGCCGGCGCCCCGCAACAGCCACTCTGCCCGGGTCCGCAGCGCGAGTCGCCCCAGCCCGAGTCCGCTCAGATGCAAGACCGCCGTGGACACGAGGAAGCCGAGCCCGTAGAGCACGGGCGCCGCAGCGAACGGCATCCCGGCGCCGTGTGCGCTGCCGTGGAACAGCGCGAAGACACCCACCAGCGCGATGCTGGCGGTTGCCGGCAACCGCGAGGCGCGCCGCGCCGCGGTCCTGGCCCTTGGTCTCGTGGGAGACTATTCCTCTAATGCCGTGGTGGGGCAGGCCCTGGTCGATCCCGATCGCGGAGT
>Ga0210073_1000057_pt1 | contig 21739 bp, 22 predicted proteins | sample Browns_ThreeSqC__2_FD_184853 | JGI IMG/M metagenome (GOLD analysis project Ga0210073, IMG submission 184853) | Wetland microbial communities from San Francisco Bay, California, USA, that impact long-term carbon sequestration - Browns_ThreeSqC_D2... | ecosystem: Environmental > Aquatic > Marine >...
TGATGCTACGCTCGACAACGGCGGCACCGGTGACACGACCGAGCTGGCGCTGCTCCGCGCCGCTGCTCCTCTCGGCGCCACACGCTCCTCGCTCGAGGCCCGCTATCCTCGAATTGCTGAGCTGCCGTTCACACCGATCCGGGGGCGGATGACCACCATCCATCAGGACGGTGACGGGGCCGTCGCCTTCACCAAGGGGTCGCCGGAACAACTGCTGTCCCGTTGCCACCGGGTCCTCACCCGGAACGGAGCTGAGCCCCTGCGACGCGAGAAGGTCGAAGCCGCCGCCCACTTGCTGGCGAACCGCGGAATGCGAGTCCTGGCTCTCGCCTACCGCGACTGGCCCGCGCAGCCATCCGCTCATGCTGCGCCGAGCGCGATCGAGAGCCGGCTCACGCTGGTCGGACTGGCGGGAATCGCCGATCCGCCGCGGCCGGAAACCTCGGAGGCGATCGCGCTCTGCCGCTCCGCCGGTATCACGCCGGTCATGATCACCGGCGATCACCCCGGCACCGCCAGCGCCATCGCACGGGAGATCGGGCTGCTTGGTGAAAAGGGAATTGTCGTGACCGGCGACCAGGTCGCCCGATGGTCCGGCGAGGAACTCCAGGAAGCGGCGGCCCGGGTGCAGGTCTACGCCCGGGTAGTGCCCGAGCAGAAGCTCGCGATCGTCACGGCGCTCCAGCGCCGCGGCGAGGTTGTGGCGATGACCGGCGATGGGGTCAACGACGCCCCGGCACTCAAACGAGCCGACATCGGGATCGCCATGGGCCGGGCCGGCACCGAGGTGGCCCGGGAGGCCGCCGACCTCGTCCTCCTCGACGACAACTTTGCGACCATCGTCAACGCCGTTCGTCAGGGGCGTCGGGTCTATGACAACATCCGGAAGTTCCTGCGCTACGTCCTGACGGGGAACGCCGGAGAAATCTGGACCCTGGCCCTGGCCCCGTTTTTCGGCCTGCCGCTGCCCCTGCTCCCGGTCCAGATCCTGTGGGTGAATCTGGTCACCGATGGCCTTCCCGGCCTCGCCTTCGTCGCCGAACCGGAAGAGCCCAGTGCCATGCGCCGCCCGCCCCGGCCACCCGACGAGAGCGTGTTCGCCGGCGGGATCTGGCAGCACGTGCTCTGGGTGGGGCTCCTGATTGGAGGGGTGAGCCTGGCCACCATGGTCTGGTTTCTGAAACACGGGAGCGATCGCTGGGGTACCGCGACCTTCACCACCCTCGCGCTGGCTCAGCTGGCCCAGGCGCTGGCCATCCGCAGCGAAGTGGAGCCCGCCTGGCGCACGTTCGGCGCCAACCTTCCCCTCCTCGGCTCAGTCGCGCTGACGGTAGGACTCCAGGCCGCGATTGTCTACCATCCACTGCTTCAGCGGGTGTTCAGGACTGCGCCGCTCGAGCTCCGCGACTGGGGCGTGTGTCTGGCGAGCGCCGCACTGGTGTTCGCAGCGGTGGAGGTCGAAAAGTGGCTGCGACGGCGCGGGTCCCCGCCCTGACGTCACCCTCAGGGCACTTCCAGCACCGCCGCCCCTTCGATCTTTCCGCTGCGCAGCCGCTCGAGGGCCTCGTTGGCTCGCTCGAGCGCGAACCGTTCCGTCTCCGAGCGAACCGGGATGGTGCCGAGGAGGCGAAAGAACCCCTGGCCGTCGGCGCGGGTGAGATTGGCCACCGACCGTACCGAGCGTTCCCCCCAGAGGATGTGATAGGGGAAGGAGGGGATGTTGCTCATGTGGATCCCGGCGCAGACCACGGTGCCGCCCTTCTCGACCACCTCCAGCGCGACCGGCACCAGCGCACCCACCGGGGCGAAAATGATCGCGGCGCCGAGTGGCAGCGGTGGCGGCTCGGTCGAGGACCCGGCCCACACCGCACCCAATTCTCGCGCGAATCGCTGCGCTGCCAGATCGCCGGGACGGGTAAAGGCGAACACCTCCCTGCCCTGCGCGACCGCGACCTGCGCGACGAGATGCGCGGCGGCGCCGAACCCATAGAGGCCCAGGCGCCGGGCATCTCCCGCCGCCGTCAGCGCCCGAAAGCCGATCAGCCCCGCGCACAGCAGCGGAGCCGCCGCCACGTCGTCGTAGCCCTCCGGGACGGGAAAACAGAACCGCTCATCAGCCACCGTGAACTGGGCATATCCGCCGTCCAACTGATAGCCGGTGAATCGGGCCCGATCGCACAGGTTCTCCCGGCCGGATCGGCAGAAGTGGCAGGTGCCGCAGGTCCACCCCAGCCAGGGGACGCCGACCCGATCGCCGGCTCGAAAGCGGGCGGCGCCGGCTCCCGATTCGACCACGGTGCCGACGATCTCGTGGCCCAGCACCAGGGGCAGCTTGGGATCGGGTAGCTCGCCGTCGGCCACGTGGAGATCGGTCCGGCACACCCCGCATGCCTTGACTCGGAGGAGCACCTGGCCGGCCGCTGGTCGCGGCACCGGGATCTCCCGCGGCTCCAGCGCGTGGTGCGGGGACCTCAGCACCATCGCCAGCATCGAATCGGCGGGGTTCGGCATGCTGATAAGAGCGTCAGTTCGCCCCGCCGGGACGACCAGCCTTCACCCGTACGCCTTCGTCGATCCGATCAGTGGGGAACCGGATCACCAACTCGCCCGGCGCCAGGCCACCCAGGACCTCCACTTCCTGGGCGCCCCGGTGGCCGACCTCGATGGTCTGGCGATGGGCGCGTCCGCCGCTCACCACGAAGACCTGCCAGTCGGTTCCCCGCCGGAAGAGCGCGCTCGCCGGTACGGTGAGAACCTGCGGCGCCTGCCACACCACCACTCGAACCTGGACCCGGTACCGATCGCCGAGGGGAGCCAGGGAGTCGATGAAATCGCCGACTACGTTGACCCGCTGTTCCTCTACCCCAAGGGCGGAGACCTTGGTGAAGCCGGAGGGTTCGACCATCCGCACGAGTGCCAGGAGCGTCTTTCCTCCTCCCCATTCTTCGACCCGTATGGTATCTCCCGGCGCCACCTTGACCGCATCCACCGAGAGTAGATCGGCCACTACTTCGAGGCGCTTTGGGTCACCCAGCTCCAGGACCGGCGCACCAGCGGCCACGACGCGCACATCGGGTTCGACCACCCGCAGCACCCGGCCCGAGACGGGCGCCCGGAGATCGATCGCGGTCCCGCTCCGAGTGCCCGGCGCGGCGACTGCGATGAGAGCAGCGCGAGCCTGTTCGACGTCGTGCTGTGCCGCCTGGGCACGATACTCCGCTGCTTCGATTTCCCGCTTCCGGTTGGCGACCGCCAACCGGGCTCGTTCCCGATCCTGAGGGGAGAGCAGTCCCTGGTCGGCCAGCGAATCGGCCCGGCTCTGGTCCCGCACCGCCTGCGCGTAGTTCTCTCGCGCCTGCGCCACGACGGCATCCGTGACCCGCTTGGCATCCTCCACGGCGTGGAGCCGGGCCTCCGCCTGCTCCCGGGTCCTGGGATCGAGCGGGGCGGGATCCAGCCGTGCGATCACCTGCCCACGAGCAATCTGGTCACCCTCCTTAAGGGTGATGCGGGACAACTGGCCCGCGAACGGTGCGGCCACGGTGTACCGGTCCCGTACCCGAGTCATGCCTTCCTCATCGATGGTGACCTCGAGCGGTCCCTTGGCCACCGTCGCCAGCTCGACCGGAACCGGGGTGGGCCGCACCAGCAGGAACACTGTTCCTGCCAACACAACCAGTGCAGCCAGCCAGATCGCCCGCTTTGGCCAGGGTGCCATGGCATTACTCCCGGGTCTTGAGGACGGCAACCAGGTCGAGCCGGTCCACCCGGCGTCGCACCACCGCCGCCGACAACACGGCGGCAACCACCATCACCAATACCGCGAACACGTAGGTCGCGTTGCTGATCACCAGCGGCATCCGGAACAGCTCGGAGCTGAAGACCACCGCGATGAGGGCGTAGAGGCCGAACCCCAGCACCAGGCCGACCGGGATCGCGATGACGGTCAGGATGGCCTGCTCGCCGAGCAGCATGGTGGACACCTCGCGCCGGGTGAAGCCGAGGACCCGGAGGCTCGCCAGCTCCCGGGCCCGCTCGGAGAGCGCGATCCGGGACCCGTTGTAGACCATTCCCACCGCGATCACGATGGCAAAGATCACCAGGACCCGGCTGGAGATCCGGCTGCTCTCGGCCAGGGTCTTCTCGAAGTTGGCCAGGTCCGTCTCCCGGACCGAGACCGAGGCCACGGCCGGCATCTGCTTGAGCTGGACATAGAGTGCGGCTGCCTGGACTGGGTCTACCGACAGGTAGGCCCCAGACATGGCTTTCTCCTCGCCCAAGAGACGGCTCAGCGCGCCGGCATCCATCAGGGCCGATACACCGATCAGGTCGTCCACTAACCCGGTGACCACGAGGAGCCGGCTCGGCCGGGTCCCCTCCAACACTTCCACCAGCACGGTGTCTCCCAGTATGAGCCCGAGGATGTCACCCAGCCCCTTGCTCAACACCAGGCCCGACGGCGGGATCGGTGTCTCCCGCTCGTAGCGGTCCAGGAGCCGCCGCAGCTGCGCCCCGGGCTCCAGCCCGGTCAGGGCGATCCGGTAGCTGCGCGGCCCGAACCGGAGCCGAGCCGGGGTGGCCCTGAAGGGCTCGACTCGAAGGACTCCAGGCAGGTGCGCGAGATCGTATCGAGTGCGCAGCGGGCGGGGCTCGGTGAAGAGCACCGTCGCATTCTGGCGCTGGCTGTCCCGAAACACCACATCGGCCATGTACCGGACGGCATCGTACATCCCCCTCCCCGGCACCACCGTGGCGATGGCAAAGGCCAACCCCACGATCGATAGCAGAGCCTTGAGCGGACGTCGTCCCAGGGTCCGGGCGATCATGCGCCCTTCCGGTCTCAGGTGCCGGGAAAGGCCGAGCCGGTCGGACAGCCCGCTCCGAAAGATCGGTGGAGCATCGGGGCGCATCGCTTCCGCCGGGGGCAGCCGGATCGCTCGACGTACCGCGCCCAGCGTGCCGGCAGCCGCCGCCAGCACCGTCACCAGGACGCCCAGTCCCACCACCCAGCCGCTGGTGACGTATCGCAGTACCGGGAAGTGGTAGAACTGGCCGAAGACCCCGGTCAGCAGCCGGCCGAAATAGACGCCGGACGCGCTTCCGGCCACCGCGCCGAAGGCCACCGGCGCCAGGCCCAGCCACAAGTAGTGCAGTCCGACGGGCCGGTTCCCATAACCGAATGCCTTGAGCACCGCGATCTGGTCCCGCTGGGTGTTCACCAAACGGCTCATGACCAGGTTGAGCAGGAACGCAGCGATACCCAGGAAGATGTAGCCGATGATGAATCCGGTGACCTCGTGCTGCTTGATCTCGTCGGAGATGAACCGGTGCGAGAGCTGATCCCGGCGGGCATAGGCGCCCACACCGCCGTAGGGGGCGAGGAGGCGATCGAGGCGGCCGAGCACGTCGGCGATTTCAGTACCCGGCACCAGGGCAATGGCGAGGTCGTTGAAGGCGCCATCGAGATCCAGTGCGGGGCCCAGCTGGTTGCGGCGCATCCAGAGCACCCCGAACCGGCGGTTGTCCGGAAAGATCCCGCCCGCGGCAATCTCGTACACGAACTCGGGGGACAGCGCGACCCCGACAATGGTCAAACGTTCCCAGCGGCCGTTGATCACCGCGCCGATCCGATCGCCGGTTTGAAACCGGTTGGCCAGCGCGAACCCCTCGCTCACCAGCACCTCTCCCCTGACTTCGGGATCGGGCAGCCGGCCGCTCCGGAGGTGGACGTCGTTGAGCAGCGGCCGACCCCGGTCCGGCAGCGAGACGATGTGCCCGGTGGCCGGCTCGGCCAGGCCCGGGACGTCGAGAACCACCTCTGATACCACCCGCGACTCGGCCAGCCGGATCCCGGGGATCTGACGGACCTGGTCGAGCACCCGTTCAGGCGCCCGTTTCACGGAAGCGAAGGCGTCGGCGAAGCGATAGGCGGCGTAATAGGCCCGTTGGGAAGCGCCCAGGGAGTCGCTCATCCCCCGCATGGTGATCATGGCCGCGACCCCGCACCCCACCACCATCCCGATGGCCACGAGCTGGCTCCTCAGGTGCCAGAGATCCCGGACCAGCTTCCGATTGAGGGCGCTCATGCCGCCTTACCAGCTCAGTTCCCTCGGAGACGCCCGGCGGGGATTCCGGGTCACCTCCGTGATCTGGCCGCTTCGCATGCGGATCACCCGGTCTGCCATCGCGGCGATGGCCGCGTTGTGGGTGATGATCGCCGTCGTGGTCCCCAGCTCCTGGTTCACCTTCGCCAGGACCTCCAGCACGAGCACCCCGGTCTCGTAGTCCAGGGCGCCGGTGGGCTCATCGCAAAGCAGCACGTCGGGTCGCTTCGCTACCGCCCGCGCGATAGCCACCCGCTGCTGTTCTCCGCCCGAGAGCTGGGCCGGAAAATGATCCAGCCGTTCCCCCAAACCCACCAGTCGGAGCGCCTCGGCGGGATCCATCGGCCGCTCCGCGATCTCGGTAACCAGGGTGACGTTCTCCAGCGCAGTGAGGCTGGGGATCAGGTTGTAGAACTGAAAGACGAATCCTACGTGTTCCCGCCGGAACCGGGTCAGCTCCCGTTCGTCCTCCTTGGTGAGATCGTGATCGAGGAAACCGACCGCGCCGCTGGTGGGGACGTCGAGGCCGCCCAGGATGTTGAGCAGGGTGGATTTGCCGCTACCGGAGGGGCCAAGCAGGACCACCAGCTCGCCGCGATAGAGCTCGAGGTCCACCTCGCGGAGCGCGTGGACTTCCACTTCGCCCATGCGGTAGATCTTGCTCAGTCCTCGCGCGGTGAAGACCGCGGGAGCGGTGGTCGGGGCGCTGGTGGCCGTCATGTCGAGGTCATGGTAGAGGGCCTGGCCAGCGGGGACGCTGAACCGGTGATGAAGCAGCCTTCACGAAGCCTACTTCAAGCCTTCTTCAGGCGGATTTCAAGCTTCCTTTCCGATTATGTGGGCAGACGGGGAGGTGGCATATGGCCAGGAGACTCTTGCTCATTGGCACGGCCGTCTGGTTCTGCCTCGGAGCTGATCTCGCTTCTCAGGAACCGGCATCGGGCATGAAAACAGGGGACCGCGTCCGGGTCCACCGGGTGGCGGAAGCAGACAAGATGACCGGAACGTTCACCGGTCGCGACGGCACCAACCTGCAACTGATCAGCGACAGCGCGCAGACACCGATCAGCATCCCCATGGCCGAGATTAGCAAGCTCGAACGCTCGACCGGCAGGCACGGCCACACTTTGGCGGGACTGGGGGTTGGGGCTGGTATCGGCCTGGGATTGGGCTTGGCCGCAGCGGCGAGTTCGGACCCCAACAGCTTCGTCGAGATCGGCGCCAGTGAAGTAGCGGTGGGGACCGTCCTCTTCGCCGGAGTCGGGGCGCTGGTGGGTACGCTCGTCCGGTCTGAGTCGTGGGTAGAGGTGCCGCTGGCCAGTCTCGAGCCCCCCCCATTCGCCCCGGATACGACTGCCCCGATTATTGCCCCGATCGCCGTAGAGCCCTAGGCGCTTCGACGCCTAGTGCTTCTTGGCCTTGGCGGGCCGTGCCAGCGGTTTTGCCTTGACCGCGCCCTTGAACACGGTCCCCGGAGGCGCCTTGACCAGCATCCCGCCTGCCACCGCGCGGACGATGTCCGTCTGGCTGATCACGCCCACCAGCTTCCCATTGGCCTGGACGAAGAGACGGTGGACCTCCTCATAGAGCATCTCCTGCGCAGCCTGGCGGAGCTCCGCATCCGCGTCGATCATGAGCGGTTTGCGGGTCATGACCTCCTCGACCAGCACCTCCTCACGCCCTTCCGGGGTGCTGCCTTCGCCGTCGGCTTCGGCCTCCATGATGTCGCTGGACGACACCACGCCGATGATCGCGCCCTTCCGATCCACCACTGGGAGGCCGGAAACGTGCCCGTCGGCCAGTAGGCGAATCGCCTCACTCAAGGTGTCGTCTCCGCGGACGGAAATGACCTTGGATGTCATCAGATCGGCGACTTTCACGGCTCCTCCTCCTTTGCAGAAACCCGTTGAAATCAGGCGGGGCCGACCAGCGCGGTCAGCGTAGCCGGATCCGCCACCCCGACATGGCGCCCGGTCTCCTGGCCGTTACGAAAGGCGATCAGGGTCGGGATCCCGCGCACCTGGAACTGCTCGGCCGTTCGCGGGTTGAGGTCGGTGTCGAGCTTGAGCACCAGCACCTCGCCGCGGCGCTGCCTGGCAAACTCGTCCAGCGTCGGCGCCATCACCCGACAGGGACCGCACCAGTCGGCGTAGAAGTCCACCAGCACCGGCACTTCGGCGGTCTGAATGGTCTCCTGAAACTCCTGGTCGGTCGCCTTGATCGGACGGTCCAGGAGCAGCGGCCGGCTGCAGCGGGCACATTTGGGCCCGTCGGCCAGCCGGCTCAGATCCGCGCGACTCAGCCCCTGACACACCGGACACCGAATCGTCACTCGGCGAGACGATGAAGCAGTCGTGGTCATGGTAATCGCCTCGCTAGCGAGCGCGGAAGGGAAACCCGGACGCCTGAGCATGTACCCGAATGGATGAGGTTGCCATGAAGGCCGGTTGAAGCTGGCGTGGAACCGCCTTCAGCCTCCCTTCAGCCCCGGCAGGCCAGCTTAGGTCCATGGCAGAATCATTACACCACCGCCGGCACGTCGTCAGGGCAATGAGGAGCAACATATGACCAGGACCGAACAACTCAAGAAGGCAACCCGCAAGGCGGCTCACGCTGCGGGAGAAATGCTCAAGGATGCGAAAGACCGTTTGCAGCGCACGACCCGGAACCGGCGGATCAAACGCGCCGTGCGGGAGACGGCCGCAACGGCCGCGACGGTCGGGGCTGCCGCCGCGACCACCGCGCTGATCGACGAGGTCGCCCGTCGGGTCCGGCAGCGTGAAGTCACCAAGTCTCGGCAGAAGGAGCTGCCTCTTGGCTTCACCATCCAGCTGGACCGGCCGGTTCCCGAGGCGATCGAGGCGGTGACCGAAGCCCTGCGGTCAGAGGAATTCGGCATCCTCACGAGGATCGACGTGGGTCAGGTGATGAAGGACAAGCTCAACCGATCGTTCCGCCCCTACGTCATCCTGGGCGCATGCAACCCGGCACTGGCCCACCAGGCCCTGTCCCACCGGGCCGAAGTCGGGCTGGTCCTGCCCTGCAGCGTAACGGTGGAGGCCGGCCCCCGGAGTGGATCCACGGTGCGGATCGCCAATCCCGAAACGATGCTGGGGATCGATGGCCTCGGCAGGGACCCTGAACTGCGCGCGATCGCCCGGGAGGCTGGGAAACGAATGGAGCGAGTGGCCGCAGCCTTGCATTGAAATACCTTCGTAGCGTGCATAGAAAGATGCCCTCTTTGTCCTGGCGCCTCGCCCTGCTCAGCTTGATCCTGGTCGGGGCGCCGCTTTGGGCCCAGGAGAAACCGGCGCCAGCACAGCCCACTCGCCCGCCAGGTGTCACCGACTCGACGATCGCGCAGGGGAAGGAGCTGTTTCACGGCTCGGCCCGCTGCAACGCCTGCCACGGTGACAACGCCCGCGGGACGGACCGGGGCCCCAGCTTGACCGGAGCGGTCTGGCTGCGCGGCGACGGGAGCTATGACTCGATCGTCAAGCAGGTCCTGCACGGCGTGCCCGCTTCGGCGTCCATGAGCGGAGAGGCGATGCCAATTCGTGGGTGGGAACCGATGAACGACGAGGAGGTGCAGGCCGTCGCGGCCTACGTCTGGTCAATCACTCACCCGCCCAGGGCACCGGAGTAGACAGGGCGGTCAAGGCGGTCAAGACGGGCAAGGCGGGCAAGGCGGGCAAGGCGGGCAAGGCGGTAAGAAATACTCAGAACCTAGAACTTAGAACTCAGAACCCCGAACCCCGAACCCATTTCTAGTCCTCGGTACTAAGCTCCGTCTCCTGAGTCTCTCTCGGGATCTTTCCCGGCTCCGCCACCATCCTCCGGATCTCCGCGCGGCGTTCTTCCGACAGATAGGATGCCCGGAGCTGTTCCCAATCAGCCAACGTGGCGACCTGATGGCGGCGGACTTCGGAATGTAGGGCCCGCCGTCCCAGTTCGGACGCCGGCTTCTCCAGGAGTGAAGCCAGGACGACCTCTCCGTCCTGGAATTCTCCCAACCGGTCCTGGAGCCGTTTGAGCTCTTCCACCCAGACCGTGAAGTCCGGACCGTAATGGCTCTCGAAGAACTCGGCTTGATAGCGGGCCCGCTTGGCGGTCTTCCGGAGGTCGTGAAGGACCGGCGCCGCATCCCGCAGCGGCACCCGGGGGCCCATGGTCCAGGCCGGATGGAGCAGCAACGCCGAGAGAGTCGGCGCCAGCAGGTCGGGCAACACTGCTGTGAGGGACAGCTCACCTACTGAGGTGAAGTGTGGCTCTTCGAGCCAGGTGGCGTAGGCCGACTTGAGGCGGCCATAGCGGCGGCTCGAAAGCACCCGGCGCACGGCGGACGTCGCCTTGGGCTTAACTCGATCCACCCGGATCAGCAGGTTGTCGACAACCTGCCGCACATCCTGGGAGGTGCCATCCCTGTAGTTGGTCCGGAGGTGGTCCGCCTGGACGTCGAGATCGCGAAGGTTCCCCAGCACCCGGGTGAGCTGCCTCACGCGGCGCTCGCCGGCATCGGCCGGGAGCCGAAGGGCGGGCCGGAAGACTGCGAGGGCCGCCCGAAGCCGCCGGCTGGCCACGCGCATCTGGTGCAGGTCTTCGGGATTCGCACCACTCCAGACTCCCGCTTCCCGTCTGAGAATCCGCCGGAACTGCTCGCCGATGGCCTCCGCGGCAGCCTCACCGAAGGACAGACCCGGTGATCGCGAAGCGGGCTCGACCGGTGGCGGGGCCGGGGCGAGGCGGCCAGGGCTTTGCCAGCGCTGAGAAACGATTGGAGGCCCGTTCATAGGGCCTCCATTCTGCGCCGAATCAGACCGATCCACAAGCCCGGGTCGGTCCCCGGGATCGGTCATCAGTTCGCGTCCGCGTGCGTTGCCGAGCGCCCCCGCCGCCGAGCCCCGCCGCGGCGGCGGCAGGCTTCGAGGAGACGACGGACCTCGGCCGTCGTGGTCTGTGCGAACCGCTCGTCCGAGAGCAGGTAGGGCCGGTGCTCCTTGGGAGCAGCCAGCACCACCAGGTCATCCACGACGGGCTCAATGGCGCTGGCAAAGGCCGGCAGGCATCCGGGTGTCGCATAGACCACCCGGGCGGCTCCCGCGTGCCGTGCAGTGTCGATCACTGCCTCGGCCTCGAGAGCGTCAGCCATGCCGTCGTCCGCCACGATGACCATCCGATTGGCGAGCGCAACCGGAGGAAGCGGCCCCCGGGCCTGCCGCGTGGCGCACCCGAGTTCCGAGCGCTCCTGATCCAGCAGGGTCCTCACGTAAGCATCAGGAATGTTGAGCGCGTCCACCTGCTTCCGATCCAGGACCTCCGAATCAGGAGTGACTGCGCCAACCTCCGAATGCCGGTGGCCTGGAATCCTCACCCTGCGTGCGGCCACGAAATCCAGCGGCGCATCGAGTGCCACCGCGATTTCGTAACCGACCCGGACTCCGCCGGGCGTAAAGGTCAGCACCACCGGCTTCTGCCTGCGGTATACAGTGAGTACTTCCCCCAGCCACCGGCCGGCTTCGCTTCTGGTAGGATGAATCATCGGCGTCTCCTGGCCTCCTCACAGGCACAAGATGCAGAAGGGATCATGATGGTGACATGAAGCCGGAGTGAGGCCGTTGCAGACTGCCCGGAGGACCCGGAGAGCCCCGGATCGCGGCCACGTGGGTGGCGTTGCCTAACGAGATGCGCGGCCCGCTATGGCGTGCCTGGGCGTCTCCCGACCCATGACATCGGAGATGGCAGTCTCCCGGAAGAAGCGAAGCCAGTCCTCGGACACCTTCTTCCATCGAACATGGGCGGCGCAGGGGTGCCGGTCGCTGCAGGTGGACCGGCCGAGAAGGCACTGGCGCCGTTGCTCCATGGTGTCGAAGACGCCGACGACGGCGTCGAGGCGCACGGCCGAGGGAGAGCCGGCCAGGCGAAACCCTCCCCGCTTGCCCCGGGTGGAGACCAGGATACCTCGCCGCGTGAGCTGGTGAAGGATCTTGGAGAGGTAGTTCCGGGGGATTCGGAGATCGGCCGCGACGTCGGTCACCCGGACCGGATCCTCGTCCGAGGACTGTGCGGCGATCGCCAGGGTGGCGCGGAGTGCGTATTCAGCCGTCTGGGAAAGCAAGAAAGCCCTCCGCCAAGGAGAAAATCGTCGCCGACGAGCCCAATATCATCATATACGCATGAAGTAAACAGGCCCCGCCACCCCACCCGAACAGAGCCATGACAAATCATGAAGAACTCTTATGACCTAGGCTCATAATATCATCATACCGAGATGATAAAATAACTCCGGTTACGCGCCCCCAATGTCCCTGGAGGAAAGCCGATGCACTCTATCGCTGATGCAGCCCGCCCGCGCGGAAGCTGGCGGCTGCCCCTCACCACGCTCGCGGTCGTGGCACTCTGGGCGGCCCCTGTGGTTGGCTGTGCCAAGGGCGAGCACGAGGAGAAGGCCGGCGGCGAGAAGACCGAGGCCGCCGAATCCCATGAGCACGAGGAAGGCGAGGGGCTTACCGCATTCCAGCTCAAGAACGGCATCGGCCCCATCACCGAAGAGGTGAAGGTCGGGCCCGTGGACAAGGCGTTGGCGGCGCAAGGAGAGAAACTGTTCACCGCCAAGGGATGCACGGCCTGCCACAAGGCCAGCGAGAAGTACGTGGGGCCCGCTCTCGGTGGCGTCACCGAGCGCCGGACGCCCACCTATGTGATGAACATGATCCTGAATCCCCAGGAGATGTACGAAAAGCACCCCGTCGCCAGGGGGTTGTTGGCCGAATTCATGACTCAGATGCCGAATCTCAACCTGACCAAGGACGAGGCTCGCGCACTCATGGAGTACCTGCGTACCCTGGCCCCGGCGACCGCCGCGGCCAAATAGCCCCAGGAGGAGATCCGGATATGATGTCGCCCCGTGTGACACGCGTTGCTCTGGCCGCCGCGCTCGGCGCCGGCCTCATCGGCGCAGTCGCCTGCGCCAAACCGTCCACTAAGGCGGGCCCCGGTTTCAGCGGCGCGGCCGAGCAGGTGTACGTCCCACCCGGCAAGTACGACGGGTACTACGCGTTCCTGTCGGGAGGCTTCAGCGGCCAGATCGCGGTGTACGGCCTGCCCTCGGGTCGGCTGTTCCGGGTGATCCCCATCTTCTCCCAGGACCCCGAGAAGGGATGGGGCTACAGCGAGCAGACCAGGCCGATGCTGATGACCAGCTACGGCTTCATCCCGTGGGATGATGCCCATCACCCATCGCTCTCGAAGACCGATGCGATGAACGACGGCCGCTGGATCTTCATCAACGGCAACAACACGCCCCGGATCGCCCGCGTCGATCTCTCGGAGATGGATACCAAGGAGATCATCGAGATCCCCAACGCGGCCGGAAATCACGGGTCGCCTTTCGTCACCCAGGGCACCGAGTACGTCGTCGGGGCGACCCGCTTCAGCGTGCCGACCCCCCAGAAGGACGTGCCGATCTCGAGCTACAAGGAGAACTTCAGCGGCCTGATCTCCTTCGTGGCGGTGGATAAGACGTCGGGCAAGATGACCCTGGCCTTCCAGATCCACGTGCCCGGCTACGATTACGACCTGGCCCGTCCCGGCAAGGGGCCCTCGCACGGCTGGGCCTTCTTCACCTCCTACAACACCGAGCAGGCCACCAACCTGCTCGAACGAAACGCCTCCCAGAACGACAAGGACTATATCGCCGCCGTGAACTGGAAGCAGGCCGAGGAGTGCGTGGCCCAGGGCAAGGCGGACAACTGGCCGGCCAAGTATGCCCACAACTGGATGGACGAGGCGCAGATTGGCCACAGCGAGATGCTGAGCGGGGCCAAGGTACTGGAACCGGCCAAGTGCCCGGGCGTGATCTACTACCTGCCGACTCCCAAGTCGCCGCACGGGGTGGATGTGGACCCGACGGGTGAATACATCGTGGCGGGCGGGAAGCTCGCGGCGGTGATCCCGGTTCACTCCTTCTCGAAGCTGCAGAAGGCGATCGCGAACAAGGATTTCACGGGGGATGCCAACGGGATCCCGATTCTCAAGTACGAGTCGATCCTGGCCGGCGAGGTGCAGAAGCCCGGGCTGGGACCTCTACACACCGAGTTCGACGCGAACGGGAACGCCTACACCTCGATGTTCATCTCGTCCGAGATCGTGAAGTGGAGCCTCAAGGACTTCCAGGTGAAGGACCGGATCCCGGTCTATTACTCGATCGGTCACCTGATGATCATCGGCGGCGACACCAGGCAGCCGGAAGGGAAGTACATGCTCGCGCTCAACAAGATCACCAAGGACCGCTATCTGCCCACGGGCCCGGAGTTGGCCCAGGCCGCCCAGCTCATCGACATCACCGGTGACAAGATGAAGATGTTGTTGGACTTCCCGACGATCGGCGAGCCCCACTACGCCCAGGCCATCGCGGCCGCGGCCATCAAGGACAAGCAGCTCAGGACCTACTCCCTGGCCGAGAATAAGGATCCCGGCGTCACCCGGAGCGAGAAGGAGGCCAGAGTCGAGCGGAAGGGCAAGACGGTCCACGTCTACATGACCTCGATTCGGAGCCACTTCGTGCCCGATAACATCGAGGGCGTTCAGCTCGGCGACACCGTGTACTTCCACCTCACCAATCTGGAGCAGGACTGGGACGTGCCCCACGGCTTCGCCGTCACCGGGGCCCGGAACAGCGAACTCCTGGTCATGCCGGGGCAGACCCGGACCGTGACCTGGGTGCCCGAACGGGTGGGCGTGTTCCCGTTCTATTGCACCGACTTCTGCTCCGCGTTGCACCAGGAAATGCAGGGGTATATCCGGGTATCGGCGGCGGGCAGTAACGTCCCGATTGCCTTCAACACCCCGAAGTGAACCGGAGGCCGCCGCAGGTAGCGCGGTACGGACCAAGGAGAGATCACGAGATGACGACATCCAGCCTCGTAATCGAACCCACCGCGCCGGCGGCGGCCGCTGCCCGGAGGAGTCGGCTCCCCATGAAGGGCTCCAGTCGTATCGCCCTCGCGATCGCTTCCCTGGCCCTCGGCCTCTTATTCATCCTGCCGCTGTGGCACATCGGCTTGACGGCGCCCCAGTATCCCGAGGGCCTCGGATTGTACATCTCGATCGACCGCATCTCCGGGGAGCAGCCCCAGGATCTCAACAGCATCAATGGCCTCAATCACTACATCGGCATGAAGCGCATTACCCCGGAGGACATCCCGGAATTGCGCTTCATGCCCTACCTGGTGCTCGGGCTCATCGCGCTCGGCCTCTTGGTGGCCCTGGTGGGCAAGCGGGGACTGCTCTACGGCTACCTCACGGTGTTCACGCTGGGGGCGGCGGCTGGTCTGGCCGACTTCTACCGCTGGGGCTACGATTATGGCCATAATCTCGACCCCGATGCCATCCTCAAGATCCCCGGGATGAGTTACCAGCCCCCGCTGATCGGCAGCAAGCAGTTGCTCAACTTCAGTGCGACCTCCTGGCCGGCCTCGGGCGGGTGGATTGCGATCGCGGCGCTGCTCCTGGGCATCGGCTTGGCGGTGTTCGAGTTCCGGCGGGCCCGCGCGGGGGTGGCGGCCGCGACTCGCGGCCCGTGATCGTTTCAGCCCACCGCCTCGTCCCGGCCCTCACTTCCCTGGTTCTGCTGCTCGCCTGCGGCCGGCCGGCCCCCCAGGCCATCCGGTACGGACAGGACCTCTGCGATCACTGCCACATGACCATCTCGGATCCCAGATTCGCCGGGGAGATCGTGACCCGGACCGGCCGGGTCTACCGGTTCGACGATCCGGCCTGCCTCGCCGCGTTTCGGCGTGAGCAGCTCCGCGACACCACCGGGTCCATGGCCTGGGTCAACGATTTCACTCACCCCGACCGCTGGCTCGATGCCAGCACCGCGAGCTACCTTCGAAGCGACGCGCTCCACACTCCGATGGCGAGCGGGCTGGCTGCCTTTGCCGATCCCGCGCACGCGGACAGCGCGCGGACCGCGCTGGGAGGAACCCGCCTGACCTGGGAAGACGTGGCAACGGCGGCGCACGAGCCTCGTCACCCCCTCTGACCTGCCCAAGGCGACCATGGTGGGCCCCACGCGCTCATGGCATTTCGCCGTGTTTGCCCTGCTGGCGCCGGTTTCCGCCTGGGCCAGGGAGATCGTCGTCGACCCCAGGGGACCCATACCCACCATCACTCAGGCGCTCCACCTCGCTCGAGCGGGAGACCGGATCCTGGTGCGGGCCGGCCGTTATCGCGAGCCGACGCTGCTGGTGGACCGTCGAGTGGAGATCGTCGGAGAAGGCTGGCCCGTCGTGGACGCGGGTGGCGATCACGAAGCCATCCGGGTCACCGCTGACAGCGTCGTGATCCGGGGACTGGTTATTCAGGGGGTAGGCCCCAGCACGACGGACGATCGGGCCGGGATCAAACTCATCGAGGTCCACGGCTGCACTATCGAAGGGAACCGTCTCCGCCAGACGTTCTTCGGCATCTATCTCGCCAAATCGAGTGGGTGCCGGATCGCCGGAAACCGGATTCAAGGAAACGGGCTGACCGAGGTCCTCTCGGGCAACGCCATCCATCTCTGGAGCAGCAACGGGGTCACCATCGAGGGCAACCAGCTTTCCGGCCACCGCGACGGGATCTATCTCGAGTTCACCGACCACTCGATCATCCGGCAGAATCGGAGCACGGGGAATCTGCGCTACGGGGTCCACTTCATGTTCTCGCACGATTGCGAGTACCTGGACAATACCTTCGCGGACAACGGCGCCGGGGTGGCGGTGATGTACAGCCATGGCGTGGTCATGACCGGCAACCGGTTCGAGCACAGCTGGGGCGGCGCCGCGTACGGCCTCCTGCTCAAGGACATCACCGACAGCCGGGTGAGCGGGAATCTCTTCGGTGACAACAGCGTCGGACTCTACGCCGAGGGGACCAACCGGGTCGCCGTCTCCGGCAACCGGTTCGAACGCAACGGCTGGGCCCTCAAGATCATGGCCGATGCCCAGGACAACCGTTTCGAAGACAACGTGTTCCTGGGTAACTCCTTCGACGTGACCACCAACGGAACCAGCAACTCGAGCCGCTTCGAGCGGAACTACTGGGACCACTACACCGGCTACGACCTGGACGGAGATGGCATCGGCGACGTACCGTTCCACCCCGTCCGCCTGTTCGCGCTGCTGGTGCAGCAGAACGAGCCGGCGCTGATCCTGCTGCGCAGCAGTTTCGTGGACCTGCTCGACCTGGCGGAGCGGGTTCTCCCGGTGCTGACACCGGAGACCCTGGTGGACCGCTCTCCGCGGATGCGGCCTCCCCATGCCTGACTTGATCGTCGAGCCGGCCCCGGTCATGCCCGTCACCAGTCGAGAGCGAATTGTGACTCCCGCCATCGAGGTCCGAGGGGTAACCAAGCGGTTCCGCCGGCTGGAGGTGCTCAAGGGGATCGACCTCAGCATCGCACCCGGCCGAGTGACCGGACTGGTGGGACCCAACGCCTCCGGCAAGACCACCCTGATGAAGGCCGTCCTCGGCCTGGTGCGCCCCGATCAGGGCTCGATTCTGGTCGATGGCCGGCCCGCGGGACCGGGGTTCGCCTACCGTGCGGCAATCGGATACATGCCGCAGGCGGCGCATTTCCCGGAAAACCTCACGGGTCTCGAGGTGCTGCGGCTCCTGAAGGATCTGCGCGGCCGGCCCCAGGATGTCGATGAGAGCCTGCTCGAAGCGTTCGCCTTCGACGGTGAGCTCAAGAAGCCGGTTCGGACGCTCTCCGGCGGCACTCGGCAGAAGCTCAATGCCGCGATCGCCTTTCTGTTCGGCCCCAGTCTCCTGATCCTGGATGAGCCCACGGCGGGTCTGGATCCGATCGCGGCGGGACTGCTCAAGGAAAAGGTGCGGTGGGTCCGGGAGACGGGCGCCACGGTGCTGCTGGCCTCCCACACCCTGAGCGAGCTGCAGGAGCTGGCCGACGACATCGTCTTCCTGCTGGATGGGCGAGTCCGTTTCCAGGGGCCGGTCGCGAGGCTGGCGGAGCTGACCGGCGCCCAGCAGCTGGAACGCGCCATCGCGAGCCTGATGCAGCGGGGCGCCGTATGAGCACCACGGCGAAGATTCTCAAGTACCAGATCCAGGACGTGCTGCGAAGCCGCTGGGTGGTCGGCTATTCGCTCATCTTCCTGTTGCTGACCCTCGCGCTGTTCTGGTTCGGCGGCGATGTGCAGCGGGTAGTCCTGAGCCTGATGAACGTGGTCCTGCTCTTCATTCCCCTGGTGAGCCTGCTGTTCGGGACCCTCTATCTGTACTATCAGCGCGAGTTCATCGAGATGCTGCTGGCCCAGCCGGTGGGCCGGGGCTCGCTGTTCGCGGGGCTTTATTCCGGTCTGGCCGGACCTCTGGCGCTGGCCTTCATCCTCGGCATCGGCCTCCCCTGCGCGATCTACGGCGCCACCGATCCGGCCTCCGCGGGGTCCCTCGCGGTGCTGGTCGCCACCGGTGTTCTGCTTACCCTGGTCTTTACCGCCCTGGCCTGTGTGGTGGCGCTCGCCTTCGAGGACCGCGCGACCGGTCTCGGGGTGGCCCTCTTGCTCTGGCTCTGGGCGGCGGTGCTCTATGACGGGGTGGTGCTGCTGGTGGCGGTGGTCTTCGGCGACTACCCGCTCGAGCTGCCCATGATCACGCTGACCCTGGCCAACCCGATCGACCTGGGAAGAATCCTGCTGCTGCTCCGATTCGACATCGCGGCGCTGATGGGATACACCGGGGCGGTGTTCGAGCGGTTCTTCGGCAGCACCCGGGGCGTCGCCCTCTCGGCGATCGCGCTGCTGCTCTGGACCGCGGTGCCGCTCGCGATCGGCCTGAGGCGTTTCCGGCGAAAGGACTTCTAGCGGCTCGTCAGCAGTCGTTGCTCTATCTCGCCCGGCTGTCCGCCTTGTCCGCCTTACGAAATCGTCCGCTTGACGAAGTACCGGACCCCGATGGCCCCCAGCACCAGGGTCGCAAGCGCGAGAGCGATCACGATCACCCACACCGGCATGTGGGGGTACTCGGGCGTGAGGGTCGCCCGAAGCCCCTCGGTCATGTAGACCAGCGGGTTGATCAGGACCAGCATCTGAAGCCACCGGACGGTGTGCAGCAGGGCCCACGGGTAGTACACGCAGCCAAGAAAGGTGATCGGGACCACCACCAGGGCGAACATGAGGCCGATGTGTTGCGGGCGAACGATGGTTCCCAGGGCCAGGCCCAGGGCCCCTGAGGTGAGGCTCGCCAGCAGAATCATGAGAATCAGCAGCGGCCAGTTGGGAACCTGGAGGTGCGGCGGGTCGCTGGGGATGAAGTAGACCAGGGGGAACACTGCCAGTCCGGCGAGGACCCCTTGGACCGCACCGAAGACGATCTTCTCGACCGCGAGCAGCTCCACCGGCAGCGGCGCCAGCACCCGGTCTTCAATCTCGCGGGTTGCGCTCAGCTCGATCGAGAGCGGCATCGCCACCGCCATGACCCCCTGAAAGACCATTCCCACCGCTACCAGTCCCGGGACCAGCACCGTCGCGAAGCTCGAGCCGGTGATCCCGGACTGGAACCCCTGCCCGATCCGGGGGAACACGTAGGTGAAAACGAACACGAAGAGCAGCGGGTTCATGATCGTGCGGGAGATGAACGGAAGCAGCGTGCGCCCCAGCACCCGTGTGTCCCGGAGCACCAGGCCCCACATCACGGTGACGTAGCTGGCCCGAGCGTGCGGCGCACCGGCGCTCGCGACTGCATCAGTCACGCAAGTCTCTCCCCGTCAGCTGGATGAACACGGTCTCGAGGGTGGGCTCGGTGACCGAGAGATCGTGGAGCCCGTGGCCCTGGGTCGCTTCCACCAGTCGCGGCAGCAGGCGGTCGCGGGAGTGGGCCAGCACCCGGATCCCCGCCGGCGTCACGGTCGCCTGTCGTACCCCGGGCAGCGCGGCGAGTGCCGCGGCCAGCGTCTGATCGGCCCGCTCGAGGTGCACCTCGATGACCGTCTCGGCGCCCAGGGTCCGCTTAAGTTCGGCCGGACGGTCGCAAACCAGCACCTTGCCATGATCGATGATCGCGACTCGATCGCTCAACCGGTCGGCCTCTTCCATGTAGTGGGTGGTGAGCAGGACCGTTATGCCTCGAGGCCGCATCCCCGCGATGATCTCCCAAAGGGCCAGGCGGCTCTGCGGGTCCAGGCCCGCACTGGGCTCATCCATGAACAGGACAGTCGGCCGGTGTACGATCGCCCGGGCGATCTGGAGCCGTTGGGCCAGCCCTCCGGAGAGGGTGGCCACCATGGACCCCCCGCGGTCGGACAACTTGAACTGCTCCAGCAGCTCGCCGGTGAGCTTCCGCGCTTCGACACCCGACATGCCGAAATAGCGGCAGTGATAGTAGAGATTTTCCCAGACGCTGCAGGAGCGGTCCAGCGTGTTGTATTGGGTGACCACTCCGACCATCGACTTGACCCACGAAGGCTCGGCCACCACGTCCACCCCCTCGACCGTCACCCGCCCGCCCGTGGGGAGCACGCGGGTGGTGCAGACCCCCACCGTGGTGGTCTTGCCGGCGCCGTTGGGGCCCAGCAGGCCGAAGATTTCGCCGCGCGTCACCTCGAGATCCACGCCGTCGAGGGCGCGCACCGCCCGGGGGCCGGGGTAGGTCTTGGTCAGACCTTCGATCCGGATCGCGACCTGATTCACGGTTGCTCTGGGTGCACGTGAGTTCGCCGGTGTTGGGCGGGAGCTGTCGGTCGAGATGGAATCAAGCAGGGTCCTTCTCTCGGCGGCAGGTGGGCTCGACCCCGCTTCAGGCATGAGGGGATATCCCGGTGTAAGTTCCCCCATGACCGTGAGGACGCTCTCTCTCCCCTTGCGAGGCTTCGGCCGGCCAGCCAGTCAGGCGGAAGTCGTGGTCCGCTCCCTGGCGACCGGGGAACGGTTTCGCCGGGCCGGCTTACCCTTGGGGGCCGGTGTCGGGGCCGCACTGATCACCCTCCCCATCCCCCTGGTGCACCTGGTTTTTCCTCCCGTGGCCCTGTTGGCGGGCGTCGTGGGCAGCGCGTTGCGCTTTCGTCAGCGCGAGGTCTTCCAGCGCGCCGAAGCCAATTGCCCCTTCTGCCAGACCCGGCAGCGGTTGAACCTGGCCGGAAACGGGTTCCGCCTGCCTCAGAACATCACCTGCGTCCATTGCCTTCAGCCGCTCCGACTGGAAACGCAGGATCCAGTTCGACCGGCCGCCTGATCCCGGACTCGAGCACGTAGTTCGTGTCGGGCCCCACCCCGCCCCCGCCCCCGCCTCCCGGCGAGTTCTGGCGGGAGCAGGGGCCAACCCTGGAGGCCCGTCTGGCCTCCGGGGCGACGGGGCTGACCACCGACGAGGCCGTCCGCCGCCTGGCCGAGCACGGGCCCAACGTGCTGCACTTGGCCGTCAAACACGCGCTCCTTCGTCTCATCGTCTCCCGCTTCCGCAACCCGCTGATCCTCTTGCTGCTGGTCGCCGCCGCGATCTCGGCGCTGACCGGAGATGTCCCCAGCTCCACCATCGTGATCGTGATGGCGCTGCTCAGCGTCATCCTGGACGTGGTCCAGGAGCATCGGGCCGGGCGGGCCGCCGACCGGCTGAGGGAATCGGTAGCGGTCCGGGTC
>Ga0210073_1000058_pt1 | contig 21731 bp, 19 predicted proteins | sample Browns_ThreeSqC__2_FD_184853 | JGI IMG/M metagenome (GOLD analysis project Ga0210073, IMG submission 184853) | Wetland microbial communities from San Francisco Bay, California, USA, that impact long-term carbon sequestration - Browns_ThreeSqC_D2... | ecosystem: Environmental > Aquatic > Marine >...
GCCGTCGCGGCGGCTGCCGCCGCGTCCGCGTTCTGCGCGGTGACGGACACGGGCGGCTGCGATCCGGCCAAGGGCAGCTTCTTCGGGTACGTGTTGTTGCCGGCGGCGCTCGTCGGCGCCGGCATCGGGGCGCTCCTGGGCGGCAGCATCACCGTGTGGGCGCCCGCCCCCTGAACGCCGTGCCGCCGCCCGTGCCCACACCGCTGCCAGCTCCGGGCGAAGCCCCGCCCTCGCCGGTCCTTCCGCTCGTCGTGCTCCTCGCTGCCCTGCTGCTGGGCGCGAGCCTCTCGGCCTATCGGTTCCTCGACCCCGATGAGGGGCGCAACGGGGAGATCGCCCGGGAGATGATGCGGTCGAATGACTACCTCGTCCCGCATCTCGACGGACTCCCCTACCTCGACAAGCCCATCGTCTACTTCGCGGCCGCCGCCGCCGCGATGGAGGTGCTCGGCCCGACCGAGCGCGCCGCCCGACTGCCCGCATGGCTGTTCACCCTCGCGTCGCTCGTGCTCGTGGGGCGATGGGCCCGGCGCCGCTGGGGGGCCGCCGCCGGCTGGCTCGCCGCGCTCGCGCTCGCGACGATGCCGCTCGTCTCGGGCTACTCACGCACCGTCATCTTCGACAGCGCCCTCGCGGCCTGCATCGCCGCCGCCGTGCTATGGCTGTGGGACGATCGGCCGGTCCTGGGGTGGGTGGCGATGGGCGTCGGTGTCCTCGTGAAGGGCCCCATCGCGTTCACCATCCCCCTGCTCGCCGTCCTCCCGGCCTCGCTCGCGACCGGCCGCGGGGCGCGACGCCTGTTCCCGCTGGCGGGCCTCGCGGCGTTCTTCGCGGTGACGCTCCCCTGGTTCCTCGCCGTCTCGCTGCGGCACCCCGAGTTCCCGGGCTACGTCTTCGTCCAGGAGACGTTCCAGCGCGTCACCACGGGGCGCTTCCACCGCACCGCGCCGCCGTGGTACTACCTCCCGATCCTGCTCGTGGGGACGTTCCCGTGGATCGTGCCGGCGCTGGCGCGGGTCCGTGGGTGGCGGGAGCACTGGCAGGCGCGCCGCGCCGACCCCGCCGCCGCGGACGCGGTGCTGCTGGCGTCGTGGATCATCGTGCCGCTCGCGTTCCTGACGCTCAACCAGTCGAAGCTGCCGCAGTACCTGCTGCCGCTCTTCCCGGCGGTGGCCCTCGCAGCGGCCGCGAACCTGACGCGCCACGGCCCGCACCTCGCGTGGCGGCCCGCCGCGGCGCTCCTCACGCTGCTCGGCCTCGCGCTCGGCACGCTGCCCTGGTGGCTCCCGCCACCCTTGCGCATGACGCCCGAGACCCGCGCGGCGATCCCGGGGACGGCCGTGGCGCTGGGCGGCGTGACGATCGTCGCCGCCGTCCTGCTCGCCGCCGCCGCGCGCCGCGCGCGACCGGCGCTCGCCGGATTGGCGTACGCCCTCCCGGTGCTCGCGGTGCCGTTCATCTCGACCGACCTGATGCGGGCGGTCGGCAACGAGCGCTCCGCGGCCCCCCTCGCCGCGGTCGTGACAGGCGCGCTGGAGGAGGCGGCGGGCGACGCGAGCGCGGGTGACGTGCTCGCCGTCGGGGTCTATCCCCCCTCGCTGCCGTTCTACCTCGGACGCCACGTGCCCGTCGCGACCGCCACGGGCACGGAGCTCACGAGCAACTGGATCGTGTCGCGCGCCGAGACGTACCGCACACTTCCGGGGAGCCCGCTCCTGCCGGCCGACGCCTGGCGCGACGTGCTGGCCCGTTGCCCGCGACCCACCGTGTTCGTCACGCGGTCGGCGGAGGACCGGGTGCCCGCGGAATTGCGCGCGGCCCTGCCGCTCCTCGCCGTCCGAGGCCGCTACGCCGCGTACGGTCCCTGCCGCCCCGGACCTGCCTGATGTGCGGCATCTACGGGGCCGTGTCGCTCGACGGCCGCCCCCTGCGACATCCTGAGTTCCTCACCCGGATGGCCGACTCCCTGCGGCATCGGGGGCCCGACGGAGGCGACGTGGTGGCGGCATCCCACGCCGCTGTAGGCGCCCGGCGGCTCGCCATCATGGATCTCACGACGGGCGACCAGCCGTTCCGTTCGCCCGACGGCGCCGTGTGGATGGTCTGCAACGGCGAGATCTACAACGCGCCGGCGCTGCGGGCCGAGCATGCCGCGCGGGGGTATCCCTTTCGCTCGCGCGGGGACATCGAGACGATCCTTCCGTTGTACGAGGCGCACGGCGCGGACGCCGTCTCCCGGCTCGAGGGGATGTTCGGGCTCGCCATCTGGGACGAGCGGCGGCGCCGCCTGGTGCTGGCGCGCGACCGCGCGGGCGAGAAGCCGATCTTCTGGACCGTGGTGGACGGCGAGCTGCGGTTCGCCTCCGAGATCCAGGCCCTGCTCGTGTTCCCCGACCAGTCCCGCCGGCTCGACCGGGCGGCGGCTGAGTTGTATGCCGCCTACGGATACGTCCCGGCACCGTTCACCATGCTCGCCGGGGTCCAGAAGCTCCCGCCGGCACACCTGCTCGACGTCGCGGACGGCCGGATCACGATGCGCCGCTATTGGGACGCCGCGGCGTGCGCCGCCGCGCCCTCGCGACTCGACGGCCCCGACGTGCTGCGCGAGACGTTGCTCGGCGCCGTGCGCCGCGAGCTGATGTCGGACGTGCCGCTGGGGGTGTTCACGAGCGGCGGCCTCGACTCCTCGTGGCTCGCCGCCGCGGCCAAGGCGGTCCTGCCCGACGAGCGGATCCACACCTACGCGGTGCGGTTCGCGGAGCCGGGCTACGACGAGAGCGATTTCGCCGCGGCCGTCGCGCGGCACATGGGCACGGTGCACCACGTGGTGACCGCCGACGACGCGGCCCTGCTCCGCGCACTGGACGTCGTGACCGACCGCGTCGCCGAGCCGATCGGGGATCCCGCCGTCCTCCCGACCTATCTGCTCGCCGAGGCGGCTCGCGAGCACGTGAAGGTCGTGCTCTCGGGAGAGGGAGCGGACGAGCTGTTCGGCGGCTACCCGACCTATCTGGGCCACCAGCTCGCCGCGCGCTTCGGGGCGCTGCCCGGACCCCTGCGGCGGGCGATCAGCGGCCTCGTCGCCCGTTTGCCCGCCTCCACGGGGAAGGTCACCGTCGAGTTCCTGCTCAAGCGTTTCGTCGCCGCGGCCCCCCAGCCGCCTCTCGCGCGGCACCTGTCCTGGTTCGGGGCGTTGGGACCGTCGCCGGCGGCGCTGGCCATCGCCGAGGAGCGGGTCGCCGGATTCCCCGCGGGGGATCCGCTGAACCGGATCCTGTGGCTCGACTTCCTCACGTACCTGCCCGACAACCTGCTGGTCAAGGTCGATCGTGCCACGATGCTGGCCTCGATCGAGGCGCGGGCGCCGTTCCTCGACCGCGCCGTGCTGGAGCTCGCGCTGCCCGCGCCGTCGCGGATCAAGGTGCAGCGGTTCCGCACCAAGGCCATATTGAAGGAAGCGGCGCGCGGCGTCGTGCCGCCGGAGGTGATCGACCGCCGCAAGCGCGGCCTGTCCGTCCCCGTCGCCCGATGGCTGAACGGGGCCCTGGCGGGCGTGGTCGATCGGTATCTGGGCGCGCCCCGGCTGGTGCCGCGCGAGCGCGTCGCGCCGCTGCTCGCGGAGCACCGGGCGGGCACCCGCAACCATGCCCGGGCGCTGTGGCCGCTGCTCGCCGCCGAGCGCTGGGCGGAACGCTGGAACGTGGAGATCCCCGCATGCTGACCCGCGACGACGCCTTCGCCCTGATGCAGGAGCACACGCACTCGCCGAGCCTCCGGCAGCACATGCTCGCGGTGGAAGCCGCGATGCGCGCGTACGCCGTCAAGCTCGGGGGTGATCCCGACGCCTGGGGCGTCGTCGGGCTGCTGCACGATTTCGACTACGAGCGCTTCCCGAACGACGCGCACTCGCCCACGGAGGAGCACCCGAGCTGGGGGGTGCGGCTGCTGCGCGAGGGGGGGCTCCCGGAGGAGTCGTGTCAGGCGATCCTCGGCCACGCGAGCTACACCGGGGTGCCGCGGACCACGCCGCTGGCGCACGCGCTGTTCGCGGTGGACGAGCTGTGCGGCTTCCTCGTGGCCTGCGCGCTGGTGCGCCCGTCGCGCAGCGTCCAGGACCTCGAGGTCTCCTCCGTGAAGAAGAAGCTCAAGGACAAGGCGTTCGCCCGCGGGGTGAACCGGGACGAAGTACGCCAGGGCGCCGAGGAGCTGGACGTGCCGTTCGACGAGCACGTCGCGTTCGTGATCGCGGCGCTGCGGCCCGTGGAGGGCGCCCTGGGGCTCGGCGCGCCACGCGCCGGGTGACCCACGCCGCGCCGCTCCCCGAGCGCGGCGCCCCCCTCGACCGCGAGGAGCTCGTCCGCGCGCTCGACCGCGCGGCGGGCGCGCGTCCGATCGGCGGCAATACCCTCACCCATCATCCCGACAGCGCCGCGGCCCTGGAGGCGATGCTCGACGCCGTGGGCGGCGCGCATCGCTGGGTCCACCTCGAGAACTACATCATCCGCGGCGACCGCACCGGCCGCCGCTTCGCGGCGGCGCTGGCGGAGCGCGCCCGCGCCGGCGTGCGGGTCCGGGTGCTGTACGACGCCTTCGGCTCGATCGGGACGTCGCGACGGATGTGGCGCGACCTGCGCCAGGCCGGTGCCGACGTGCGCGCGTTCCACCCGATCCTCACCACGCATCCCTTCAAGGCGGTCACGCGCGACCACCGCAAGCTGCTCGTGACCGACGGCGCCGTCGCGATCATGGGGGGCCTGTGCATCGGCGATGAATGGGCGGGCGATCCGGAGCGGGCGCGGCCCCCCTGGCGCGACACGATGGTGACGGTGCGGGGTCCCGGTGCCGCCGCCCTCGACCGCGGGTTCGCCCGGGTGTGGCGCGTGGCGGGCCCCGCGCTCCCGCCGGACGAGCTGTCCGCCGATCCTCCGTCCGCGGGGGGCGCGACCGTCCGGATCGTTGAGGGAGAACCCGGGGCGGGACGCATCTACCGGACGGTGCAGATCATCGCCGCGGCCGTGATCGAGCGATTGTGGATCACCGATGCCTACCTGGTCGCGCCGCCGGCGGTGTTCGCGAGTCTCGTCGACGCGGCGCGCGACGGCGTGGACATCCGCCTGCTCGTGCCCGGCACGAGCGACCTCCCGGTGCTGCGCAACGTGACGCGGGCCGGGTACCGCGACCTGTTGCGCGCGGGCGTCCGCGTGTTCGAGTGGCGCGGGCCGATGCTGCATGCCAAGACGATGCTCGCCGACCGGAGCTGGGGCCGCGTGGGATCGAGCAACCTCAACGTCTCGAGCCTGCTCACCAACTACGAGCTGGACGTCGTCGCGACCGACCCCGCGCTGTGCGACGCCCTGGCGGCGCAGTTCCGGCGCGACCTCGCGTACTCGAACGAGATCGTGTTGCGGCCGCGGATGCGGCTCCGGCCGTCGCGCCTGGTGGGAACCCCCACCGATCCGGGTCGGCCGCCGCCCGCCCGGGTGCCGCTGCACAAGCGCTCGCGCTACGAGCTCGGCGTGACGGCGGTCGTCGCGCTGCGCCGGGTCGCGGGCGGCCTGCGCCGCACGCTCGCGGCGAGCGCCGCCGTGACCCTGCTCACCATCGGGGCGCTGCTGCTCATCTTCCCGCGGGTGATGAGCGTCGTCGCCGCGGCGGTCGCGTTGTGGCTGGCGCTCGGGTTCGGGCTGTACTGGTTCCAGCAGCGGCGCTCCCCGGAGGTGGACGGTGCTGGATGACGGGCCGTCCCAACCTTCCCGGGGGGACGTGCGTATGTCAGACGAGGGCGACCTGGTCGCGCGGGCTCGTGCCGGCGACCGGGATGCCTTTGGCGTGCTGGTGGAGCGCTATGCCGGCACGGCGCGCCGCGTCGCCCGGGCGGTCCTCGATGACCCCGACGACGCCGATGATGCCGCCCAGGACGGGTTCCTCTCGGCGTTGGTGAAGCTGGGCCAGTTCGACCCCCGCCGCCCCTTCGGTCCCTGGCTGCTGCGCATCGTGGCCAACGCCGCGACCGACCGGCGGCGGCGGCGCAAGGTGCGGCGCGCCGAGGCGCTCGACCCGGCGGCGCGGGCCCCCGGGCCGGGGCCCGATGCGGACGCGGTGCGGAGCGAGTTGGGCGCGCTGCTGCGGGCGGCGCTGGCCGAGCTGCCCGAGCGGCGGCGGCTGGCGGTGGTGCTGTTCGACGTGGAGGGCTTTGGCCACGCCGAGATCGGCCGGATCCTCGGGGTCCCCGAGGGGACGGTCCGCTCGGACGTGTTCCACGCACGGCGGTTCCTGCGGAGCCGCCTCGCCGGCTGGAAGGAGGAGAGGTAATGGAATCGCCGTTCTTCCACGGCCCCGACCCTGAGCTGGGCGCGGCGCTGCGGCGCGCGCTCGAGCCGGGTGACGACGCCGTGTTCGTCGCCCGGGTGCGCGGGGCGCTCGGTACGGTCCGGCCGCGCACCTGGGACGTGCTGGAACAGTGGGCGGGGCGCGGCCTCGTGGCCGCCGCCCTGGCGGCCCTGGCGGCCGGACTGGTGGCGGTGCGGGCGGCGCGCGGCCCGGCGGGGCTCGACGAGGCGTTCGCCGCCTTCGCCGACAGCACCGTGGCGTTCGTGGCGGAGACCCCGCCGGACCCGAGTGTCGTCTTCGCGACCCCGGGCGGGCGCTGAACATCTAGAGGGAGAAGCGAACGGGATGTTCAACCGATCGAAGACCTGGGCCGTGGTGCTGCTGGCTGCCACGTTCGGCGCCGGCATCGCGGCGGGGTGGGCGATGCAGGCGTGGGCGGACGACCGCGGGGGATCGCGCGGGCGGCGGGGCCCGGACGCGATGGTCGCGTATCTGGCCGGCGAGCTGGACCTGACCCCCGGGCAGCGGGACTCGGTGCGCGCCGTGTTCGCGCGGCATCGGCCCGCCATGCAGGCCCTGTGGGAATCGGTGCACCCGCGGATGGACTCGGTGCGCCGGGCCATGCGCGACGAGGTCGCGGCGCAGCTCACACCCGAGCAGCAGGCGCGCTACCGCGAGCTGGTCGCCGGCTGGGAGCAGCGCCACCGGCCGGACTCCTCCACCGAAAAACCGGGAGACGCGAAGTGACGATGCGACGATTCGTGGTGCTGCTCGCCTGCGTGGCGGCGCCGGCGCGGCTGCCCGGCCAGCAGGTGGAAGTGACGCTCGACGATGCGGTGGCGCGCGCGCTCCGGGTGCAACCGGCCATCGTGCAGGCCCGCGGCAACCAGCGCAACGCGAGTGCGGAGCAGCGCAGCGCCCTGGGCGCGTTCCTGCCCTCGTTGACGACGTCCTGGGCCGCGTCCCGCAACAACCTCACGCGCATCGACGCGACGACCGGTCGCCCCGTCAACCCCGAGTACATCCACACGCTGGGCTTCTCGGCGAACCTCCTGCTCTTCGACGCACTGGGGCGCTACTCGACCCTGCGCGCGAGCGCCGCCCAGATGGACGCGGCCGATGCGGGCTACGTCAGCGAGCGGTTCCAGGTCATCCTCCAGACCAAGCAGGCGTTCTACGCCGCACGGGCCAACGAGGCCCTGGTGCGAGTCGCGGAAGCACAGGTACGGCGGGCGGAACAGCAGCTGCAGATCGCCATCGAGAAGCTGCGCGCCGGATCGGCCACCCGCTCGGACTCGCTGCGGTCCGTCGTGGAGCACGGGAATGCCCGGCTCGCCCTGCTGGAGGCGCAGGCAAACCTCGCGACGGCGCAGGCGAACCTGGGACGGCAGATCGGGGTCGAAGTACCGGTGCGGGCGGTCGGGGACACCGTCCTGCCCCAGCTCCCCGACACGGCTCTGATCCGCACGGAGGCCCTCCAGAGCGCCCCGGCGGTCCAGCAGACCGAAGCGGAGGCCCGCGCGGCCCGTCACGCCGTGTGGGGCACCCGGTCGCAGTACTTCCCGACGATCAGCGTGTCCTTCAGCGACAACTACCAGGGGACGGGGTGGCCCCAATTCTTCGCGTTCGACAACTACACCGAGAGCTTCACCTGGCGGTTTGGGCTGTCCTGGACGGTTTTCAATGGGTTCAGCCGGGAGACCCAGAACACCGCCGCGACCGTGCGCCGCGATGTGGCAGAGGTGCAAGCCGCAGACTCCCGGCGTCAGGTCAACGCCCAGGTCACGCAGCAGCTCGCCACGCTGTCGAACTCGTTCCTGGCGATCGACATCGCCCGTGACAACGTCGCCGCGGCCACCGAGGACCTGCGCGTCCAGTCGGAGCGCTACCGCGTGGGGGCGTCGACGATCCTCGACCTGCTCGCCTCGCAGGCCGCGCTGACGAACGCCCAGGTGAACCTCGTCCAGTCGCTCTTCAACTACGTCATCGCCCGCGCCGAGCTCGAGGCGCTCCTGGGGAGGACCCTGTGACCGCCGCCCCGGCGCTCCGGTTCCGCACCGGCGAGACGCCGCTCCCCGACGTCGTCATCCTGACGCACAAGCTGGCGCGCGACTACGACATGGGCTCGGAGACCGTGCATGCCCTGCGCGGCGTCGACATCCAGATCAAGCGCAACGAGTTCGTGGCGATCATGGGCCCGTCGGGCTCGGGCAAGTCCACCCTGATGAACCTGATCGGCTGCCTCGACACACCGTCGGCCGGCGAGTACTGGCTCAACCATCAGAAGGTGTCCGAGCTGGGCGACGACGCGTTGGCGCGCATCCGCAACAAGGAGATCGGGTTCGTCTTCCAGACGTTCAATCTCCTGCCGCGGGCCACGGCGTTGCACAACGTCGAGCTGCCGCTGATCTACGCCGGTCTCCCGTCGAAAGCGCGGCGCGCGCAGGCGGCGGACGCGCTCGAGCGCGTTGGCCTCGCCGACCGGGTGACGCATCGACCCAACGAACTGTCGGGCGGGCAGCGTCAGCGCGTGGCGATCGCGCGGGCGCTGGTCAACACTCCCAGCATCCTGCTCGCCGACGAGCCCACGGGCAACCTCGACTCGGCGACCGGCAACGAGATCATGGCGCTCTTCGAGGAGTTGCACGCCACCGGCCAGACCATCCTGCTGGTCACGCACGAGCACGACATCGCCGCACACGCGCACCGCCAGATCCACCTGCTCGACGGAAGGGTCGAGCGCGACGAGAGGACACAATAGCCGTGAAGCCATACACCGCCGCGGCGGCCCTGTTGCTCGGGAGCGCCGCCTGCCACAAAGAGGCCCCCGCCCCACCGTACGAGGCCGTAGCGGTGTCCCGCCGCGACCTCGTGGTGTCGGCGTCGGCCTCCGGCGCCATCGAGCCGATCCTGACGGTGGACGTGAAGTCCAAGGCCTCCGGCGAGATCATGGAGATGTTCGTCGAGACGGGCTCGAACGTGCGCCAGGGCCAGCTGCTCGCCACGATCGACCCGCGGGTCCCGCGCAATGCGCTGGCGCAGGCGGAGGCGAATCTCGTGGTGGCGGAGGCGCAGCTCGCCAACGCCAAGGCGGCGCTCGATCGGGCGGACACCCTGTACAAGACGCAGTCCATCACCGAGACGGAGTACGAGAGCGCCAAGCTCGGGTTCGCGAACGCCAACGCGCAGGTGGTCCGGGCGAAGACCGACCTCGAGAACGCGCGCGATCGCATGGCCGACACGCGACTCCGCGCGCCGCTGAACGGCACGATCATCCAGAAGAACGTCGAGCTGGGCACGGTCATCTCATCGCCCACCCAGGACGTGGGGGGCGGGACCATGCTGTTCCGCATGGCGAACCTCGACACGGTGCAGATCCGCACGCTCGTGGACGAGACCGACATCGGCAAGGTCCAGCCCGGCCTCGCCGCCACGATCACCGTGGACGCCTACCCCAACCGGCCGTTCCAGGGGACCGTTCTCAAGATCGAGCCGCAGGCCACGGTGCAGCAGAACGTGACCATGTTCCCGGTGCTGGTCCGCATCGCCAACCCGGACCAGCTCCTCAAGCCGGGGATGAACACCGAGGTCGAGATCCACGTGGGGCGCCGCGACAGCGTGCTCGCGATCCCGTACTCGGCGCTGCGCACGCAGCGCGACGTCGCCTCCGCGGCCCAGGTGCTGGGCCTCGATCCCGCGGCCGTCCAGCAGCAGCTCGCCCAGGCGCCCGCGCCGTCGGGCGGGGCCGGCTCGGGACGCGATAGCAGCTCGATGGGCGGACGCATCCAGCCGAGCGGCGCCCGCGGCGCCGATTCTGCCCGCGCCCCCGGCGGCGGCAACACCCTCACGCTGCCCGACGGGCGCCAGATCCCGCTGCCCGCGGGCGTCACCGCCGAGCAGGTGCAGAGCGCGATGCGGAAGCGGTTCACCGGCGGCCAGCTCACGACGGACGAGCAGGCGCTCCTGCGCCGCGTGTTCTCGCAGTTCCGGCCCGGTGGTGCGGGCGGCCCCGGTCGGATGACGCGCAACCTGGACAGCGGCAACTACATCGTGTTCACCCTGCGGGACGGCACGCCGACGCCCGTCGCGGTGCGCACCGGGCTCACCGATCTCGACTATATCGAGGTGCTGAGCGGCCTCACCGACCAGGACACCGTGCTGGTCCTGCCGTCCGCCTCGCTGGTCTCGAGCCAGCAGCAGTCGCGCGAGCGGATGCAGCAGATGACGGGCGGCGGCCTCCCGGGCCTGCGCCAGCAGACGAGCGGCACGTCGAGCCCGCCCGCCCAGGTGCGGGTCACCCAGTGAGGCGGACCCATGCTCCTCGGTGAGATCATCCAGGTCGCGCTGGCCGCCATCCGGGCCAACAAGCTGCGCTCGTTCCTGACGATGCTCGGCATCATCATCGGCGTGGGTGCGGTGATCACCATGGTGGCCCTCGGGACCGGCGCCCAGAAGGCGGTGCAGGACCGCATCCAGGCGCTGGGCTCCAACCTGCTGACGCTGTATCCCGGGCAGAACTTCCGCGGTGGCATCGCGATCACCGATCGCGTGTCGCTCACGATGGACGACGCCGAGGCGTTGGCGCGGGACGCGCGCCACATCGCGAACGTCGTGCCCGAGCTGACCCGCAATCTCCAGGTCAAGCGCGGCAACACCAACATCAACGTGAGCGTCACCGGCACGACGCCGGACTGGGTGCCGGTCAAGAACTTCGCGCTGGTGGCGGGCCGGATGTTCACGAGCGGCGACGGCGAGGCGCGGCGGCGCTACGCCGTGCTGGGCGGCGCGATCCCGGCGATGCTCAACCTCAACCCCGTCGCGGCGATCGGCACGGAGATCCAGATCCGCGGCATCCCGTTCGAGGTGATCGGCGTGCTGGCGGAGAAGGGCTCGCAGGGCTCGTGGATGAACCCGGACGAGCAGGTCATCATCCCGCTGCAGACGGCGCGCTACCGCATCCTGGGCACCGACCGGCTCCGCTCGATCACCGTCAAGGTCGCCGGCGAGGAGCGGATGAACCTGGCGATGATGGAGATCGAGCGGGTGCTGCGGCGCGAGCACAAGATCCGGCCGGGCATGGACAACGATTTCCAGATCCGCAACCAGGCCGACATCCTCGCGACGTTCCAGCAGACGACGCAGACGTTCACCTTCCTCCTGGCCGGCATCGCGGCGGTGAGCCTGCTCGTCGGCGGGATCGGGATCATGAACATCATGCTCGTGTCGGTCACCGAGCGCACCCGCGAGATCGGCGTGCGCAAGGCGCTCGGGGCCACACGGTTCAACATCCTGTTCCAGTTCCTGGTCGAGGCCCTGGTGCTGTGCCTCGCGGGCGGCGCGCTGGGCGTGCTGGTCGGCTCGGCCGGCGCCGTCGGGCTCGCGAAACTGGCGCACTGGAACACGTCGATCTCGCCCTTCTCCATCCTGCTGGCGTTCGTCTTCAGCTCGATCGTGGGGCTGTTCTTCGGGATCTGGCCCGCGCGGCGAGCGGCGCGGCTCGATCCGATCGTGGCGCTGCGATACGAATGACGGGACGGGGCCCCACCGGTTAGTTTGTCGACGTGCTCCCATTGATTCTCGCCGCCCTCCAGACCCCCGTCCCGGGGCTGGTGTACCACGGCCGCTCCGGCCAGATCGACGTCCGCGCCCCGCGCATCGAGGCGGGCGCCGTGGTGGACGGCCGGCTCGACGAGCCGGTGTGGCAGCAAGCGGCGCTGCTGACCGGCTTCTCGCAGTACCGGCCCGTCGACGGCCGCCCGGCCGAGGACTCGACCGAGGTGCGCGTGTGGTACGCGCCCGACGCGATCTGGTTCGGCATCCGCGCCTTCGAGGCGCACGGCGACCAGATCCGCGCGACGCTCGCCGACCGCGACGCCATCGACGCCGACGACCAGGTGCAGATCCTGCTCGACACGTTCAATGACCGGCGCCGCGCGCTGATGTTCGCGGTCAACCCGCTCGGCGTGCAGTCGGACGGCGTGCGCAGCGAGGGGCAGGAGGCCTCGGCGGGAGGCGTCGGCGCGGGGTTCCGCTTCGACGGCATCGTGGACCGCAACCCGGACTTCGCGTTCCAGTCCAAGGGACACGTGCTCCCCGACGGGTACGAGGTCGAGGTCCGGATCCCGTTCAAGAGCCTGCGCTATCAGGGGAGCGAACCGCAGGCGTGGGGCCTCCAGGTCATCCGCATGACCCAGCACTCGCGCTACGAGGACACGTGGACGCCGGTACTGCGCGCCAATGCCAGCTTCCTCGTCCAGGCCGGCCGCCTCACCGACCTCACGGGGCTGCGGCGCGGCCTCGTGCTCGACGTCACCCCGGAGTTCACCACACGGCTCGACGGGGCGCCCGCGACGGCGGGGTACGAGTACACCACGACGCCCGCCCTGGGCGGCACTGCGCGCTGGGGCATCACCCAGAATCTCACCCTGGGCGCCACCGCGAACCCCGACTTCTCCCAGGTCGAGGCCGACGTGGGCCAGGTGACCCTGAACGAGCGGTTCGAGCTGTTCTACCCCGAGAAGCGCCCGTTCTTTCTCGAGGGACTCGAGCAGTTCGACACGCCCGGCCGGCTGATCTATACGCGACGGATCGTCGACCCCGTCGGGGGCGCGAAGGTCACGGGCAAGGTCGGGGCGACGGGCATCGGTTACCTCCTCGCCGCGGACGACGACGCGCGCTCGGCCACGGGCGACACTCCCCTGTTCAACCTGCTGCGGGTGCGCCGCGATCTCGGCACCAGCTCGACCGTCGGCTTCGCGTTCACCGACCGCAGCGACGGATCGGCCTACAACCGGGTGGCCGGCGCCGACGTGCGGCTGGTGTGGCGCAAGATCTGGTTCTCGGACGCCCAGATCGCCGCCTCGTGGACCAACGACGGCGCCGGGGTGCAGCGCGGGCTCGCCTGGAGCACCACCCTCTACGACCGCACCGGCCGCTCCTACGGGAACCACTTCGAGATCGCCGGCGTGCACCCGGCCTTTCGGGCGGATGCGGGGTTCGTCAACCGCACCGACGTCGTCGATGGTCGCTTCTTCAATCGCTTCAGCTTCTACGGAAGTCCCGGCGCCTTCATCGAGCAGGCCACGACCTTCGTCGGCGTCAACCCCTTGTGGCGCTACGACGACTTGTTCCCGGATGCCGATCCCACGCGCGGACCGGCGTCGGCCTCGCTGTCGACCATCGAGGGGTCGATCTCGGACAGCTGGACATTCGCGCTGCGCGGCGGCTGGGAGGCGGGCGCCAACGTCCAGGTCCGGCATCAGCGCTTCCAGGACGAGGACTATGCGGGCTATCAGGTCGACAGCGCCGGCACGGCCGTGCCGTTCGCGGTCCCGGGCGGCCTGTACGGCCTGTGGAGCGGCGACCTGAGTCTCAACACTCCCAACCGCGCCGTCACGTTCAACGCCTCGATCGGCGCGGGAGAGCTGCCGATCTTCGCCGAGGCCGCCGCCGGGCGGGGCGTGGACGGCCTGCTCACGGCGACGTGGAAACCGACCGCCGCGCTGCGCGTCGAGGGCCGCTGGGCCCATCGCCGCCTGACCCGCGCTGCGGACGGCAGCTGGTTCTCGACCGCCAACATCCCGCGCCTCAAGATCGAGTACCAGCTGACGCGCGACATCTTCGTGCGCTACGTCGGTCAGTACGAGGCGCAGGAGCAGGACGGCCTCCGCGATCCGATCAGCGGGAACCCGCTGATCGTCGACTCGCTCCCCGCGGGGCCGGAGACGTCCACCGAGTTCCGCAACGACGTGCTGTTCAGCTACAAGCCCACCCCCGGCACGGTGCTGTTCCTCGGCTACGGCGCCTCGCTCGCCGACAGCAATCCGTTCGCGTTCGACCAGCTCGAGCGCACGTCGGACGGATTCTTCCTCAAGATCAGCTACCAGTTCCGGCTCTAGCATGTCCGCGTCGCGCGAGCTCGCCCAGCTGCTCGCCGACGAGGCGACCGCCCGGCGCCGCGCGTACGTTCTGCGGAGTACACGCGCCCGTTGGACGCTCGTCGCCCTGGGCACGCTGCTCCTGTCGGGCGTGCGACTCGCCGGCATCGTGCCGATCCCGTGGGCGTTCATCGTCGTCGCGATGTCCGGCTTCGCGCTCGCCAACGCCGCGATGGCATACCGCGCCCGCACGGCGTACCAGCGCTGGCATCCGGCGGCGAACCTCGCGCTCGGCGTCGCCGTGATCTCGGCCGTCCTCTACGGGATCGGCCCGACGGCGTATCTCCTGCCGGCCGCATACCTGATCGCCCCGGTCCAGGCGGCCCTGTACCTCGGCCGGCGCGACGCCTGGGGCGCCCTCGGGCTCAACCTCGCCGGCTTCGCCGCCGTCACCGCCCTGCCGCACACTCCGGCCGCCTGGACCTGGAGCATCTTCCTGCAGGAGGCCCTCGTGCTGCTGCTCGTCAGCGCGGCGGCGATCCCGCTCGTCACCGGCGTGGTGGACCGCCTCCGCGCGACACGCACCCTGCTCGCGCGGCTCGAAGCCGGCGACCTGACGGTGCGCGCGGCCGACGCCGAACTGGACGAGATCGGGTTCCTCGGGGTCAGCGTGAACCGGACGGCCGCCGGCATCGCGGCAATCGTGCGGGCCGTGCAGTCGCAGGCGCACGACCTCGCAGCGATGGCGCAGCAGCTCGCGGCCTCGTCCCAGCAGCTGCAGGCGTCGGCACAGGAGATCGCCGCCCAGGCACAGGAGCTCGCCGGCGGGACGGAGCGCCAGCGCGGCCTGATCGCGTTCGGCCGTGAGCAGGCGGCCACGGCGGAGACCGTGGCGTCGTCGCTGCACGAGTCCGCCCGCGTGGCGGAGCACGACATCAGCGGCATCGCGCGCGCGGCGGGGGAGCACGGCGAGACGATCGGGCGCGCGAACGCCCTGCTCGTCGACATCGTCGGGCACATGGACCGCGTGGCCGGCGCCGTCGGGACGCTGGAACAGGGAGCCCGCGAGGTGGGCAAACTGGTGGATGGGATCACGCGCATCGCGAGCCAGACGGACCTGCTCGCGCTCAACGCCGCCATCGAAGCCGCCCGGGCGGGAGAGCGTGGGCTCGGGTTCCGGGTGGTGGCGAGCGAAGTGCGCAAGCTCGCGGAGCAGGCGGGCCGCGCCGCCGACGAGGTGCGGGTGCGCACCGCCGCCACGCAGGGATCGATCGCCGGCGTGCTCGAGGCGATGCAGGAAGGCCGGACGGCGGCCCACGGCGTGGAGACCGCCTCCGCCTCCGTGCGCGCCGCCCTCGAGGCCATCCAGGGTCATCTCGAGACGACCGTCAGCTTCGCGACCGCCTTCGCCGCCGCCACGGAAGCGCAGGCGCACCGCACCCGCGAGATCGCCGCCCGCCTCGCGGGCGCGAACGAGATCGCCGACGCGGCCACCGCCGGCGCGCGCCAGACATCGGCGGCCGTCGCGCAGCAGATCGCCTCGCTCGAGGAACTGACCGGCACCACCCAGCACCTGTCGGAGGCCGCCGCGCGGCTGGCCGCGACCGTGCAGCGATTCCGCCTGCCCGACCCGTCGAGCCCGACCGCCGACTGACCCCTCAGCGGCGCCGTCAGCGGAGATAGATCCGCGGATTCCCCAGCACCACGGCCACGTGGCCGGACGTGACCTCCACGGCGAAGCGCCGCGCCGAGTGAACGTCGAGGATGACGCGCCGAGGCGGCGCGCCGCCGGTCATCGTGTGGAGGGCGACCGGCCTGCCGTCGAGCGTGAACCGCACGACGGCGGTCCCCGCCCCGCCCCGCCGCACCCCGAGATCGAGGGCGACGAGCGTCGCGCTCACGGGCACCGCGTACTCGGCCCTGGCGCCCTGTCCCTCGAGCACCACGGCCCACGGGAAGCCGGTCCCGCCGCCGCGGCCGTCCACCCACGTCAGGCTGTCGCCCGCCTCGAGCCGGGCGCGCCGCCAACGGATCGCTGACGCGGCCGGCACATCGGTCAGCCGTGTGAATGCCGGCGCGGTGTCAGACGCGAAGAACGACAGGCTGCGGAGGTGGGTGACCTCGTAGTCGAACAGCCGCTCGCGCGCATACTCCCAGTGGCACTGCATCTGGCTGTAGGCGGTGGAATCCGCGCAGCGGAACCCCGGCCGGAACAGGTCGGGATGCGGCAGGCCGAAGGTGTGCCCCAGCTCGTGCGCCAGCGTGCCCCGATAGGTGGTCCCCGAGCACCACCACGCCGTGCCGCCGCCGCGCCCGCGGTCCCCGGTCCCGGGGATGGCGTGCTCGGGGCACACTCCCGCGAACACGCCGCCGGCGCTCGAATCGCCGATCACGGCGAGGCCGCCCCAATCCCCGTCATCGGTGTGCCCCGCCGCGCCGATCGAATCGATGCCGCCGTTCTCGGAGTCCGCACCCGCCCACGCCCCGGCCCCGTTCGTGAGGAACACGAGCTTGATCTTCGACCGCCGATTCCACGGGAGGCCGTAGTCGGCGAACTCCCGCTGCAGCAGCGGCCACCACGCCTGGAAGCTGTCCGCGGCCAGCTCGGCGAACGTGTGGCGGCTCACCTGCACGATCAGCGGCTCGGCCGTGAAGGTCCGCCCGCCCGTCGCGCGGCCATACCAGCGGCGCACGTCGTCCACCACGTCCACGTGATAGGGCACCCGATCGAGCGGGACCGCGTAGTCCCGCGGCACGAGATAGACCGGTACGACACGCGGCGGCTCCTGTGGCGACTGCGCGGGAGCGACCGCAGGCGCGGTGATCGAAATCGCGATCCCGAGAGCGAGGACGCGCATCAGGCAGGCGAGCCTAACCCCACGGCCACGGCGGCGCCAGCCAGCCAGGACCTCGCGTGACGGCCGGACCCGCCCCTATTCTTGACCGATGCCCACCCCGCCAGACCTCTCGCTCGACGACGCGCGGCGAATGGCGCTCGCCGCCCAAGGGTTCGACCGCCGGCGCCCTCGCCGGGTGACCGGCCGCCATCTCGCGCGGGTGATCCAGCAGCTGGGGTTGATCCAGCTCGATTTCGTCAACGTCCTCGTTCCCGCCCACTATCAGGTCCTGTTCTCGCGCCTGGGCCCGTATCGGCGCGACCTGCTGCACGACACCGTCTATCGGCGCGGCTTGTTCACCGAGCAATGGGCGCACGAAGCGTCGATCGTGCCAATGGACGCGTGGCCCCTGCTGCGACACCGGCGGGAGACACACCGGGTGCGGCCGTGGGGGTTCGAGCGGTTCCTGGCGGGGGACCCGGGCTACGTGCGCCGCGTCCTCGCCGCCGTGCGGCGGCGTGGCGCGCTGACCGCCGCCGACCTCCCGCCGCCGACCGGCGTGGCACGCCGCCTCCAGGGGGACGCATGGGTCGGAACGGTGCCGCGCGCGACGCTCGAGGCCCTGTTCGGCCGTGGCACGCTCGCCGTGGCGGACCGCCGGCCCAACTTCGCCCGGGTCTACGACCTGGCCCAGCGGGTGATCGCCCCCGCGCAGTGGGGGCGGCGTGAAGATCGGGAGGACGCTCAGCGCGAGCTGCTGCGGCGCGCCGCCCGCGCGCAAGGCGTCGCCACGGCGACGGACCTCGCCGACTATTTCCGCATGTCCCCCCGCGAGGCACGTCCCCGGATCGCCGAGCTCGTGGAGGAGGGAACCTTCGAAGAGGTCCGCGTCGCGGGGTGGCGCGAGCCGGCGTATCTCACCGTGGGAAGGCGCACGCCACGCGCCGTCGCGGCGCGCGCGCTCCTCTCGCCGTTCGATCCCGTCATCTGGCACCGGCCGCGTGCCGAGCGATTGTTCAGCTTCGACTACCGGCTCGAGATCTACACCCCGGGTCAGCGGCGGCGGTGGGGGTACTACGTGCTGCCGTTCCTGCTGGGCGACCGGATCGTCGCCCGCGTGGACCTGAAAGCCGACCGGACGGCCGGCCACCTGCTCGTGCCCGCCGCGTACCGCGAGCGCCACGCGGATCCGGGCATCATCGTCCCGGCGCTCACGGCCGAGCTGCGGACCCTGGCCCGCTGGCTCGGCCTCCCAGAGATCGCCGTGGGGCGCCGGGGCGACCTGGCCCGTGCCCTCGCGGCCGCGCTCTAGCTGGTCCGTTTCCCCGTCATCCAGGTCTTGTTCTCGGTCGCATCGATGATGCGGAAGCCCGTCGCCCGGCCGCCCTCCATGACGAACTCGAACGGCGCCTGGTCCTCGACGTCGTACAGCTCGCCCTTCTGCAGGAAGGCCGTCACGAAGTGATGCGGCTCGGCGGTCGGGATCAGCTCCATGGCGAAGTCCCCCCAGCCGTCCACCACCAGGCGGATCGCGCGGCCCGACGAGAGGACTTCGACCTTGTGCTCGGTCGTATCCCCTTCCATGCGCAGGGTGTAACTGCCGAGGTAGGGCGCCATCTGCTCGGCGGTCATGTTGGTCGGCGGGCGGCTCGGCGGTACCGCCACGTCGATGTCGACCGCAGTCGTCGCCCAGTGCATGCGCAGCGTGGTGCCGGTGTGCGTCACCTGCGGGAACGAGAACAACAGCACGTCCTCGGCGTGCGTCATCGTCTGCGGCGGCACCTTGAAGGTGAGCACGAACTCGCTGTCCTTCGGCGGCTGGGTATGGAAGCGCCGCGGGTTGGCGTGCAGCGCGATCGTCCATTCGGTCGCCTGGGGGATGTACCAGATCGAGTACTTCCCCGCCGCGACGTCGTGGCCGTTGAGCTTCACCGGCTTGGAGAACTCGAACGTCGTCGCCCAGTTGGCCCCCGGGGTCCACACCTCACCCCAGTAGACGACGCCCTTGCCTTTCGACGCGAACACGGAGTCGCGGCTGCGTATCTGCGGACGCGAGTAGTCGACCGTGATCACCGTGCCGTCCACGGTCTGCGAGACGGTGCCGCGCTCGCTGGCGCGGACCTGTGCCGCGACAGAGCTGGTGGCGGCGCCGAGAGTGAGGGCGGCGGCGAGCGCGGCCGCGAGACGAGCACGCACGGAATCCTCCGGGGAACGTGGGTCGGGGGTCAGCAGGAACCGGACGGTCGGGCGTCGCCGAACGCGGCATCGACCGCGACGCGGATGCCGGCGAGCGACCAGCCTTGACCGTGGAGCCGATGGACGAGCTTCGCCTGGCCCTGGCAGATCTCGCAATGCTGCGCCATGCCGGGCGCTTCGTAGCAGGAAAGCAGCGAATAATAGCCGGGTGCCTCGGCACAGCCGCAGTTGCAGCGGATCCCGTCCGCCACCTGCGGCACCTCGCGCACCAGGTCGAAGACCGGCGCGGCGTCGGGCGTTCCGAGCTGGTCCGTCTGGAGCACCTTGGACGCGTCGATGCCGGGACGCGGTGTGGGATGATCACCGCCCGGCACGGCGCGCACGAGCGCCGCCCGCGCGTTCCGCGGCACGGCCACGACCCAGGCCGCCACGGAAGCCAGCGCGAGCACTTGCCTGCGGGTGTACGATGCTCCGGACATGGACCCTAGAATGACCATCCCCGGCCCAAAACGGAAGCCCCGCCCTCAGGTCCGCGCGGCGCGGCGCAGCCGCCCGGCGTGCGCGTTCGCCTCGCGACGGATCTCCTCCACCTTCGCCGTGCGCAGGCGCCCGTCTTTCACCACGACCCTCCCGTCCACGACCACGTGCCGCACGTCGGCGGCCCGGGCGCTGTACACGATGCGCGACACGAGATCGGCCCCGTCCGGCTGGGCGTGGGGGCCCGACAGGTCCAGCACGACGAGGTCGGCGCGTTTCCCCCGCTCGATCGAGCCGATGTCGCGCTCGAGGCCGAGCACCCGCGCGCCCCCGAGCGTGGCCAGCTCGAGCACCTGGGCGGCGGGCAGCGCCTCGGGACCGAGCCGGGGCTTCTGGATGAGCGCCGCGAGGCGCATCTCGGCGAAGCCGTCGAGCCGGTTGTTGCAGGCCGCGCCGTCCGCACCGATCGCCACGCGGCACCCCGCCGCGAGCATCTCCGGCACCGGCGCGATGCCCGAGCCGAGCTTGAGGTTCGACGAAGGACAGTGCACCACGCCGGTACGCTGGCGCGCCAGCCGGCCGATGCCGTCGCCGTCCACCCAGACGCAGTGGGCCAGCGCGGCGCGCTCGCCCGCGATGCCGACCGAGTCGAGATAGGCCAGCTCGTCGAGTCCGGTCTCCCGCTTCACCAGCTCCAGCTCCACCGGCGTCTCGGCCGCGTGCGTGTGCACCATGGTCCCGGTCCGCTCGGCCAGGTCGCTCACGGCGCGCAGCAGGATGCCCGTGCACGACGGCGCAAACCGGGGAGCGAAGCACCAGCGCAGCCGGCCGTCGGCGCGGCCGTGCCAGCGGGCGCACAGGTCCGTCGCCTCGGCCAGCGCCCGATCGGTCGTCTCGCGCAGCCCCGCGGGGGACGACTGGGCGTCCATCAGGCACTTCCCCGCCGTGGCGCGGATGCCGATCGTCTCGAGCGCGCGGAACGCGGCGTCGGTGTGCCGCACGGTTTCCATGTCGAGGATGGTGGTCGTGCCGCCGAGCAGCAGCTCCGCGGCGCCGAGCATGGCGGACCAGTAGACGGACTCCTCGGTGTGCGCCGCCTCGAGCGGCCAGATGCGCTTCGCCAGCCAGTCCTCGAGCGCGAGGTCATCGGCGAGCCCGCGGAACAGCGTCTGACAGAGATGGACGTGCGCCTGGACGAGGCCGGGGATGATCACGAGGCCCGTGCAATCGAGCACCGTCCCCCGCGCGTCCATCCCCGTCCGCCTCTGTCCGCCTCGGTCCGCCCGTTGGACCGCCCTGATTCGGCCATCCTCGACGACCACGTCCGCATCGATGATGCGTCGCTTCGCGTCCATCGTGAGGACGCGGGCGCCGGTCAGGCAGAGGGTTGTCGGGGGCGGCGGCACGACAGAGAGATTACGTTACTGGAGGGAGAAGTTCCACCGTGAGCCCTCGAAACGCACTCGGCCTGCTCGTCGTCCTGTTCTGCGCTTGCGTGCCCTGGACCTCCATGGCACCGGCAAAGCCAGCCGTTCGACTCGTATTCGATCCCGCGCGCGACCTGGCGGCCGTGACAGCCGACGGGGATTCGGTCGTCCTCCGCGGGGTAGCCGAGCTGGTGGGACGTGTCGTGCGGGACTCCGCCGACACCATTGCGGTGATGATCACAACCATCCGCCGAGACGGCGCCGAGTCTCCATCGGGCGTCGCATCGGGGACGGTCGCCGCCGTGCGCCGGGACTCGAGGCAGCCTCTGCCCCGTTCACCCTATATACGGGAGATGGAATAAATGCGGGCTCCGGAGTGCGGGCGGCTGTATCGGTCGCTATACTCTTCACTACCATGCCTGGGGACGCCAGTCGCTGGGGCACGGGTAACAAGGGCGGACGAAGGCGGGGGGACGCGCCTGCGATGCCCGTAGACTTCGAGCTGGAGAGCGGCGCACCGCTTGGGCTTGCCTATCTGATCGGCGGCCTAGGCGTCGGGTTGCTGCCTGGCTTGCGGGCGGCTTCGT